>JACZDD010061715.1_pt1 | contig 19380 bp, 15 predicted proteins | sample 8641771 | NCBI WGS metagenome assembly JACZDD01 (sample SAMN15324614, study PRJNA640507) | soil metagenome | isolation source: intercropping peanut in the second line | place: China: Luxin town, Laibin City, Guangxi Province | collected 2019-07-25 | depth 10cm m | reverse complement strand
TCCGGAGAAAAGAACGCAACTCTACTCATGCGACAGAATTATCGATTTCAACTGTTGGCTCCTCCGCAAACGCGCTTCAGTGCCGGTTTCGGCCGCGCGACAATTAATGAGCAACTTCATTACCAATATCTGGCGTCACTCCAGAGCCTTCGGGGTCGCGTTTATCTCAAAGATGGCGCGATTCAGCCTTGGGAACTGAAGGAAGACGGTCGTTTTCCTATGGCAGGAGACGAACAGAGTTGGCATTTTTTGCTCATTGACGAGTATGAGAGGACCATTGGGTGCGCCAAGTATCTAGTGCATCCCAGTACGGTGCCTTTCGAGATGCTGCGGATCTACCATTCGCCCGTCATGCGAGACGAGCATTGGGGCGAAAAGGTGCGCAAAGCTGTAGAGGCGGACTTGCAACGGGCCCGGCAGGAAGACTTGGCATACGTAGAAGTCGGCGGCTGGGCGCTTTCCGAGGAGTGGAGGGGTACCAAAGCGGCCCTTGAGATTTTGGTCGCTTCGTATGCCCTGGGGCACCTGTGGGGTGGCTGTCTCGGTTCCTGTACGGCGACGGTGCGACATAACTCGGCCTCTATTCTTCGGAGGATTGGGGGATCCAGCTTCAGTCTCGGCGACGAAACGATCCCGCCGTATCAAGATCCACGTTACGGGTGCACGATGGAATTGCTCCGGTTCGATTCGCGCTCACCAGCAAAAAGGTTTGTTCCGTTAATCAATCAGTTAAAGGCGAGTGTTGGAAATCTCGGCACGATCCACCGCTCCAGGCGTCAGTTCTGGGACAACCCTGAGCGTCTTGCACCTGCTCTGAACGGCGCCAGTTTACTAGCAGAGATCTAGGGGCCGGTGGCTTCAGAAGGGCTCACATTCGCACTCAGGGATTGGGAACAGCTTCTGGGCGCCGAATTTGTCCACGTAGGCCCGTCCGCTCTGCGAGCGGCAGAGACAGCGACGTTCGCCACCAGTCAGCGAGTTCCAGCTATTCTGCGGCCCGCCAGCAGAGAGCAGGTGCAGGAATGTTTACGGATAGCCAATCGCTTCGGCACCCCGCTCTATCCGGTAAGCAGTGGAAAGAATTGGGGTTACGGCTCGCGCGTTCCTCCGATTGATGGCTGCGCGATCCTCGATCTCAGCCGTCTGGACCGCATTGTCGACTTTAGCGAAGAACTCGGATATGTGACGGTGGAGCCGGGCGTTACGCAAGCGCGATTGCATCAGTTCCTGCAAGACCGCCAGTCCGGCTTGTGGATGGACGCAACCGGTTCCAGTCCGGATTGCAGCTTGATCGGCAACGCCATGGAGCGCGGTTTTGGGCACACGCCGTACGGAGACCACTTCGCGCATGTGTGCGGCCTCGAAGTGGTGCTGCCAACCGGAGAGGTCATCGAAACCGGCTCGGCTCGTTTCGCCGATTCGCTTACCGCAGCGGTATCGCGTTGGGGCGTTGGTCCCAGCCTGGACGGTTTGTTCTCGCAATCCAATCTCGGCTTGGTAACCAGGATGAGCATTTGGCTCATGCCGGAGCCGGAGGCGTTCGAGGCATTCTTTTTCCGTTGTGACTTGAACGAGGGATTGCCGGCACTCATCGACGCGCTGCGCAAACTTCGAATTCACGAAGTGCTTCGCAGCTCCATACACGTTGGAAACGACTATAAGGTTCTGGGTGGATTGCAGCAGTATCCCTGGGCAGCCGTGGAGGAACGGGTTCCTTTGAGTCCGGAACACATGGCCGCTTTCCGCAAAGATCTTAGTTTCGGATCATGGAACGCTTCGGGTGGTCTTTATGGAACCCGGAAGCAGGTTTCCGAAGCGAAACGACTTCTGAAAAAAGCGCTGGCCGAGCAGCCGGGGAAATTGAAATTTCTGAGTTCCAAGACGCTACGGATGGCGAAACGCTTTGCCGAGCCATTCAGGCTTTTCACCGGCTGGGACATCCGCCGCACCGTGGAACTGGTGGAACCGGTATTTGGCCTGATGCGTGGAGTGCCGACCAGACATTCGCTGGCTTCGGCCTACTGGCGCAAACGCATGCCTGTCCCTGAAGATCCCGATCCGGACCGGGATCGATGCGGATTGCTATGGTACGCCCCGATTGCGCCCGCTGAAGGAGTACAGGTTGCCAGGCTAGCGCAAATAGCCACCGAAACTCTCCTTGGCTTCGAGTTCGAGCCGATGATTTCGATTACGATGCTGACACCGCGAACAGTTTCGTGCGTTGTTGCAATCACGTACGATCGGGAAATTATGGGTCAGGACGAGCGGGCGATGGCGTGTTACGAAGAGTTCGTGAGCCGCTGCAATCGGGAGGGATATTACCCCTACCGGCTTGGCATTCAATCCATGGTCCGGGAGAAGCAGCCGGATGCGTATAGCGAGTTGATCCGAAAACTCAAAAGAACCTTCGATCCCAACGGGGTTTTGGCGCCCGGCAGGTATGACGAGAGCGAACAGACCCAATCGGTCGGTGCTAGCACAATCTCATCAGGGCTGTAGCTGGAAATAGTTCAATTGCTCGGGCAAGACCACCGGTGGCGCCTGTATTTCGAAGATTGATTGGCCCGCGAATGGCGGGTCTGTCAAGAATAGATTAGGGTCCGGGTTGGTTGTGCCGTCGGATGCGAAATAGTCGCCGACCTGTAGCTGTTCGGCGAGAGCGAGCGGTGTTTCCGTCGGGTGACTAAAGATAGTGGGGTTGCTGAGCACGCGATGAGGCAAGATTGGGAGAGGCAATCCCGTACTCGGGTCGGTCACTCCCACCAGGTCGGGCGCGATAGCGGCAGCTTTATCGAACCGTAAAAACCAGGAGGAAGATTGCGCTCCGGCGGCCCGGATAACTGCAGATTCGGTAGGGTTCGGAACCTCTAGATCTCCGAATCCGAACTGGAAAAGGGTGGATTTCGCCGGAACGTCGGCTAAGGGCGACTGCTTCAGGTGAGGCGCATAGCTGAGTGGGTCCCCTAGCATGCCAAGCCAATCGGCAGCCTCGAAGGCAGCTTGAATGGCCATTGCGCCGGGCACATTATTTACGACGGGTGCGGCATCGCGAAAAACATAATTATCGTTGAAGACGTCGTTGAAGTAGCGCTCGGGAGGCGCTGGCGGAACGTTAAGAAGCGCCGGATTAACGGACACCAGATATCCAATACCTAGAGCGCGTCCGGTGATGCCAAGGCGAGCCACATCGACGGAAGTACCGCCGGCGCCATTCAGGACTGCGGCCTTGACATTGGGCTCGATTGCGTGAAAGAGAGTGCCGTATGTACCGCCAAACGATTGACCTACGTAATACAGCCGATTTGGGTTGATTTGCATACCCAGCCCTGCCGTTTTCCGAATTACGGCTACCAGGGCGACTAAGTCGATGGCAGTTTGACGTCCACAGTCTCGAACGGCGACCGCGGCTGGCGCCGCAATACAACCATCCGTGGCACCAATCTGCGTGTGGCCCGGAATGAGGATGCCGCGGCCGGGCGTGATTACTGTGTGAGTGATTCCAACGGAATCGGTTAATTTCACCGTACTGCCGGCACCATAGCCATGCCCGGTGATTTCGATAGCGAGTGTTGCAAATCCTTTTTGAGCCAGAGTAGAAGCTATAAATGTGGGCGCCCCGAACTGATTATCCCCGAGGCCGTGACCGTAGATAACTACCGGAAATCCACCCGCCGGCGTCGGGCCGGCAGGAAGGAAGATGTGGAATGAGACTGGCACAAGACCGAATGGAATACCAGGAAGCGGCACCGCGCCGGAGATCGGAACATTAGTCGGAGTTACCGGGATAGTTCCATCGGAAGGGTTTATAAAGTTCGGAGACAAATAGAGGCCAAAGGCAATCCTATCCACACCCGACAAGGCGCTAAGGGGGATGTCCTGCGGGGGCAATCCGCTCTGTGCTGGAACCCAAGTGATAGCTCGGAGATTCGACAGTTTGAAGCTAAACGGAAGTCCGGCCGGCAGCACAATCGGCAGCTCGGTCAAGTCCACGAAGCGACGCGCCTTTTCCAGCCAAGTCGTGGCACTCATAGTTGTAAATAGAGAGGCGGCTATCACTTTATTTGCGGAGGCGGGCTGCACGACTTTATTCAGAGTGCTGCTGAGTGCCTGGCAATACGCATCGCTGCTCTTCAGGCACTCATCAAACCGATTGTCCTCCTGCACCTTGTTTCCTGCGGTGTCATGAACCGAGTCCATGACACTGAGGAGATATTCACTCTGCTGATTGAGTACCTGATTGGGCTTGGCAAAAACACAATTACTGTCCGAATCGAAGACGATCTGATTAATTGCTACGAGAGAACCATTCCCGACTGAAATGATCTTGATCCCATCGTGCAGAGTAGCTGGATCCACCGCGGCGGAAAAGCAAACCATCAAGCGCGGATTCACACTGAATCCATCGAGCTGGTTCAGCAACGCCGAGTTGCTGCAGACGCTCGGACTGAGAGTCGGACTGACAGAGCGATCATTGCACGCGTCGTTTGAAGACGCTAGATTGATGCGCAAGCCGGTACTCTGAGCCGGGTCTGCCACGGTCGTGACGTTACTGGGGAAGGGACCCACACCGAGCGAAGTGGGCTCATAGAGTGCTGTAGTCTGTCCGGCACAGACACTCAGACTGAAAGCGGATGCGAGGAAAAACAGGTGAAGCTTCATGAATTAAAATTCGTTTTCTACCGAGCAGCGCGCTCGGCACATACTGTCGATGCTGGCTCTGGGAAAGATAACGTATCCCGGCCCACGGCGTTGTGTCTCGGCACGCACACAAAATTAAGCCCTCGGGCGGCGGCACCGCACGAGGGCCTTTTCGGAAAAGCTAGTAATTACGGAGTATGTTTAGTTGTGAACCTTTCGTCGAGCAATTATGCCAACACCCAACAGGCCACAGCCCATCAGCAGCAAGGAAACCGGCTCCGGAATGACGGCGGCTGGGCCAGCAGTGAAGGAACCAGAATAGCTTTCGGTGACGCCAGCCGGCGTGCCGGAAGCAGTGAGGATAGAAGTGATTGTCCCAAGCATAGTGTCTTGGGTTGTGAACGTACCTACGGTTGGCGATGTCCCAGAAGCTGCTGTTCCGAGATAGGCCTCACCATCCAAGGTCAGGGCGATGGAAACCGCGTTAGGAGAAACCTGAGTGAGGGTGAATGGCGATGTAAAACCCTGGACAGTCGGAGTACATACATTGCCGACCGTGTTGCTGGTGCACGCCGCTGCAGTCCCAACCCCAGGCATAATATTAGTCAGGTTGAAAGTTATGACGCCTGCCGCCGTATTAAAGGTTGCAAACGCAGGAATGTTGACTGGACCGACGACGGGAGGGGTGATATTCTGAATCGTACCGCCTGTCAAGCCAGCGAATGAACCGGTGTTCGTTCCCCCGACGGCAAATGGATTGGGAACGTTGGCCCCGGTTGTATTAAAAAAAAGACCCGAGCTGTTTACTGTAACGCCACCTCCCGCTACGTTAGCAATACTGGCCGTGCTCCCATCAAGAAGGGGAGTGGCCAAAGCCGGGGTTATCGAAATTAATGCGCTAACCGCCGAAAAGGCTAAAAAAGAAAGTCCTTGTCGCATCTTTGCTAATTGTACCTCCTCCGGAATAGTAGTCAAGGTAAACAAACCACCCCCTTGGGGCCTATTTCCCTTGCTCCACCTGTTGACTAAGACTCTCATTCGGTGGTTTCATTCAAAAAAATCGGAGATCGCACACTTCGATGCGAGATAACTTACGGAAGGAGCGGAAATCGACTGCCATCCTGGACGGCCGTAAGTAATGATACGAGTTTATTGTGGAAATTTAGGACAACAAAGTACTATTTGCTCGGATTTTGACGGGGTGCGAAGATTGGTACCGTAATATTGCTAGATCACCTTTTCAATTAAATCTGCCGCGCCTCTAACACCGCCGGACTCTTCAATACACATCTTGATTACTTGCGCCTTTGACGCATAGGAGGGATTGCTCGCGACTTGTCGGATGGTATCCCGCAGTCGCTGCGCATTCAGTTTTGCAAGAGGGAGAACCTCGCCTACGCCGGTCCAGCGTATACGACTGGCGATTGCTGGCTGCTCATAGGTGATGGGTACAGCAATCAACGGAACGCCGCAGGCGAGTGAATCGAGAACAGTGTTTAGGCCGGCGTGCGTCAGGGTCACACGGGCGCGCCTCAAAACGTCCAATTGAGGAGCATAGCTGACAACGAGCGGGTTCCCTGGAAACGAAGACGCAGTGTTTTCTCCCAGTCCTCCCCCATGCGTGATTACCAGTTGGAAATCCAATCCCAGACAAGCCTCCGCGAAACACCGGAAAATTTGTTCTTTTGCGTTCTGCAGAGTTCCTAAAGACGCATAGATCAGAGGGCGGCCGTCGAGCCTTTCCCAGGGAAAAGGAATGACCCTGGGAGCGGGACGGCGCAGTGGACCAACATAGTGGAAATGTTGAGGCAGTTCGCGGCGCGGGAAATCGAAGGCCGCAGGCGTCTGGCTAATTTGCGCGAGAGTAGAAAAGGAGCTTTCGGGAGTTTGAAGGGGCGGAAGATCCCATTTCTTTCTGTACCTGCTCAGGGCTTGTGTGACAGGCCGCATGATTCTGTCGGAGACAGCGTAACCGAGCCGGTTGCGTGCGCGAACCCATAGGTTGTTCCGGTAAGGCCAGCCGGTGAATGGCGGGGGCACCTCGCTCTCGCGATTCAAGGCAAGTGCGTTACAAACCGTCACGAATGGAATCGCTAAATGCTCCGCCACAGTGCCCCCGGCGGGCTCGGTTTGATCGACCAGGAGCGCGTCAATATCGTTGTCTCGAATCGCATTGGGAGCGTCGCGGCACATCATCTCAGTTGTCCGGCGGATTGCCTGGATCGTAAAGCGCAACGCTGCTAAACCGTCCAACTGTCCCAGTCGTGCGAGGGACTGAGGCAGGGATCCGGAAGGATGATCGCTCTGCCCAATAGCTATAAATTCCAGGCCTTGGCTTTCCACCAGCGGAGCCAAATCGGACATGTGCAGGAAACTGACCCGGTGGCCTCGTGCGATAAGTTCGCGCCCGAGCGCTCCAAAGGGGTGCATGTGTCCCGAGACGGGAGGGCTAATGATGCCGAAGTGCATCCTTCCGGCTTCCACTCCGCGCCAGTATTCCTTCGACAATGGCTACAGCGCGCCCGATTCCGCCCGCAGTCTGGATGGATGTAGATATTTGTTTCGCTCGTATCCGATACTTTGGATCGTTCATAACACCGTCCAACGCCGCCCGAAGTCGGGGAGCCGTAAGGTCTCTGATCGGTATCGCCTCGCCCGCGCCTGATCGTTGTACTCGTGCCGCGATGGCGGGCTGATCGTGCGTAATGGGCAATGCCACTATGGGCACACCAAACATCAGAGACTGCATCACCGTGTTGAGGCCCGCGTGGGTGATGGTAACGCTAGCCCGCGCCAGGATCTCAAGTTGTGGCGCGTATTTCACAACTAATGGCGAGCCGGCAAGTTCCATTTTTTCGTTCGCATCTCTGCCGCCAAGCGAGATGACGAGTTGTGCTTCCATCCTCGCGCAGGCTTCCGCAATGATAGCGAAGTAGCGGCTGTCTCGTTCTTGCAGGGTCCCCAAAGAAGCATAGATCAAAGGCTTTCCATTGAGCTGTTCGAAAGGGAAAGGAATAGTCTCTCCTGCCTGGCTGCAAAACGGACCCAAGTAGTGAAAACAAGAAGGCAACCGCTTGCGTGGGAAATCTACATCGGCGGTCATCTGGGAAAGCTGCGCCAGATCGGAAAAGGAATCGTCGGGGCTGCGAAGTGGCCACAGTCCCCAAGCGGCTCTATAACGATTGATGGTGCGGTTGATTGGCGAAATCAGCCAGTCGGCCACCATGTGTTCAATGCGGTTACGAAGCCTGGATGCCCGGCTCGGCACAAACTGCCGGGAAACAAAAGGCGCCGGAATATCCGCCTCCCTGTTTAGCGGCAGGCTTGGACAAATATTGATAAAGGGCAACCCGAGGTATTGGGCGACGCTGCCTCCGGCGGGTTCGTTTTGGTCCACCATCACCAGATCGATGTCCGAGTTTGTCAAGGCTGCCGGTAATTGCTCGCAGAGAAGCTCGGAAACCCGCCGCGAGCACTCGACGGCGAAACGGAGCGACATGAGTCCCCGCTGTTGCGCCATTAGCGCAACACCTCTCCCAAGAAGGTCAGCGTTGTTTCCACCGAGGGAATGAAAGGCGAGTCCCTCGCTCCTGACAGTTTGCTCTAGAGCCGGGATGTTGAAGACGGTAACCGAATGCCCTCGCTCCTTTAGCCCTCGCCCCAGATTAACCATGGGATTCAGATGGCCCGGTAAGGGCGGGCAGACGACCGCGATGTTTGCCACGGAAAATTGCGCTCGAAATCCGTATCGGCATCGGGTCGGCCGATCAGCTACTGTTTCGAGGCGTGGAGGCCCTTGCGGTATAAGCTACGCAAGGAATGTGGCAAACTGGGGCTGCTCATCTTTGTATAAGTGGCTGAAATGGGCAGGGTGCTGGAAAAGCGCCGGTAAGCCTCCGGCAAATGGTGGTAAGGAATACCGGGAAAATAGTGATGCAAAGCATGGTAGCGGAGGCCGACGGGCGCCCAGAGGTCGGTCCAGAATTTCCCGGGCGTATCAATTGAGTCAAGCAGTTGGCCGGTGCGATCGAGAGGCTCTCCAGAACTCTCATAGGCGTGCGCGCCAAGGGTTCGCAACGTGTTCACAAAACTGGCGGCGGCGCACACAGCAAACCAGATTGCCAGCATCCTCCACGGGAGAAGACCGGCCACGATAAGTGTCATGACGATCATCCACATCAGCAAAATTCCTGCACTGTGGAACCTTACTCGATCCAATAAATTGGCCGATACCACCCGCCGGTAGTGGATGTTCATGGTGAGAGAGGAGGCGTGAACTACAAGCCATTTCTCAAAACGCTGCGAAAAAAATCCGATAGGGGCCAATATTAGAAAGCGGATCAGCAACACTGCTGGAATCAGAACGCTCTCGAGAGCAAAAAGGGTCGTCATCCTGCTGGATCGGGCAAATGGAAGATACTCTGGATCTTCGGACGTGCCGTATGTGCTGGTTTTGTGGTGATCGTTATGGACTCCGACGTAGACGAAGGATGGCATCAGGAGCGGATAACCGACCACCAAATTCCAAACGCTCTCAAATTTTGGAAGCGTGCGACGATGCTGATGGCTCAACTCATGCATGAAGCAAAGCGCGCGATACAACGACAAGCTGGCAATTGTTACCGCGACCACCATCGGCCAGGAGAACGGACGCAGAATCACGGCCGCGCCGAATGAAGCCCATCCCAGCGTTGCGCTTAAGAAGAGATCGATCCAATAAATGGTGGGATTTGCGCGGTGCAAATCCCGCACCAGTTCCCTCATCCGGTCCTCAGCGAGGCCTACCGATTCCTCCGCTGTCAACAGGCTGCGGAGTGCAACTTCACTCACCGGGGTAACACCTTTTCTCGATCCATACAGAGGTCGAGACGAGTTCGGGCTAGCACAAGGCGGAACTTCCAATTTTTTCATTTAAGCATATCGTCACAGGGACGAATTCGCCCCTCACACTTTTATGTAGTGCGCGCCATTGGCGCCGCTCTCATTTCGGTTCTAGCGGTCTGGGAGCATTCGATTTTTCAATGAGTTCGATGCACGATACAAGGGACAGGAGCCGAAATTTACGGCGGCCTTTGACCAACAATCTGGACCTTGGCAAAGAGGCAACTTCAGGTCCTATCGCGTTCTCAGCGGATTCCCCGGCGGTTTGGCAAAAAGCTCCCTAACATGGTAATGTCATGCGCACCGCGGCGACCGTGCTCCTGTTAGTTCTTCTTGTGCTGGGCGCGGTTGCGTTGTGGTGGCGCTTTCGACCCGCGGCCTACACCGACGAAGCTGTCACTGCCTTGCCGGGATATGCCACAAAAGCCGCTGGCGGTTCGCCGGAAGCCGCAGGTCCTACGAGGGTGTATGCCCATAACCTGATGCTGCGAAGGGGGCCACACTTCCGCGTGTATGTGCGATGGCTGCGAGGCGAAATGGCGCCTACGCGGAGAGGTGTGAATCCCTCGTTCGACGATCCGGAATCTTTTTTCCTTAACGTAAAGACCGGCGTGCTGCGCGCCAACATCGGCGATATCGGCACGTTCCTGAGTGCGGGCGTGATTGCCAGATCTCCCTTGAAAAACATCGCGCTCTCGGCGGATGGAGACCAGGTCAAACTCACTGGAACGCTCCACAAGATCGTTCCGCTGCCTGTCGAGATGACCGGAACGGTCGCGGTGGCCGGCGGCAGCCGGATTCGCATGCACGTCACCAAGCTCAAGGTCCTAAAAATTCCGTTCAAAGGTCTGCTGGGTGCGTTTCACGTCGACATCTCCGATCTGTTCCAGCCGCGCGGCACTCCGGGCATCGAGGTTTCGGGTAGCGACATCCTGTTCGATACGCAGGTCCTTCTGCCCGCCCCGCATATTCGCGGCGATCTCGCCAAAGTGCGCGTTGTCAGCCCGGATATCGAAGGCGTGTACGGAAACGCGGAAAAGGATGTCTCGCGGGTGGAACAGTGGCGTAATTTTCTGCGTCTGCGCGACGGTACGATTGATTTCGGCAAGCTCACCATGCACCATGTGGATCTAACCATGATCGATCTGTCGAACGACGCCTGGTTCGATCTGGACCTGGCGCATTACCAGCAGCAGCTCGTGAATGGGTATACCCGCATGACACCGGCGGCCGGACTGCAAATTTTCATGCCGGATCTGGACAATATTCCGAAGACGAAGATCAACCAGAGCATTGGAATCGAATGGATGAAGAATCGCAACGCTCCAGTGCCGCCGGAGGTGGCGCGCCATTAGGCTCATGCAAATCCCGATACCTGGATATACTGAGCGGAGCAAACTGTGTCTCCCGTAACCCGGCGAACTTTCATCGGCTCCATGGCGAGCGCGGCGGCGTTGTGTGCGAGAGCGCCCGCTAACTCAGCCGACTGCCACTTGCATATTTACGAATCCCGCTTTCCGGTAGACCCGAAATCGAAGCTGCGGCCACCGGATGCGACCGTGGCGGACTATCTGCAGGTGCAGGAGCGGCTCGGCACGACGCGCTGTGTGATTGTGCAGCCTTCCACGTACGGCGTGGACAACCGCTGCATGCTCCAGGCGGTGGCGCAGATGGGCCGTAGCGCGCGCGGGGTGGCGGTCGTCAATTCCGGCGTCTCGGATGCCGAACTGAAGCGTATGGACGCCGGCGGCGTCCGCGGCATTCGGTTCAACTTGGAGCAGGCGGGTGCAACGACGCTCGACATGGTGGAACCGTTGGCCAAGCGCATCGCGCCCCTGGGTTGGCATATTCAGGTGAACGCGGGACCGGAAAAGATACGCGAGGCCGCGGAGATCTGGAAAGGCTTGCCGGTGGAGGTCGTATTCGATCATTTGGCGCATGTTCCGGCGCCGGGCGGCCTGGATTCGGCGTACGGACTGGTTATCGATCTTCTCGAAAAGAGAAAAGGCTGGGTGAAGCTCTCTGGCGTGTATATCGATAGCAAAGTGGGACCGCCTTCCTATTCGGACCACAAGGCAATCACGCAAGCCTACGTAAAGAACGCGCCCGACAGATTGGTTTGGGGTACCGATTGGCCGCATCCGACCGTTACCGGGACAAAGCCCGATAATCTGGTGTTGCTCAATCTGTTGTTCGATTGGGTACCGGACGAAGAAACGCGTACGCGCATTTTGGTGCGCAATCCGGAAAAGCTTTACGGATTTTCGTGAGCCGCCCGCGAACACTGCCGCTTACTGACGTGCACGGTTCTTTAGTTGCTAAGCAGCTATTCCGTTACCAGTGCATATTCGGCGGCGGCTCGCTCGCCATCGGGCGGGAACACTTGCAGCACATAAACGTGGTCCTTCGAGGCGCTATCGCCGCCGGAACTCTCCCGCCAAATGCGGATGCCGCATTCGTTGACGGTTTGTCCGGCGTGCGAACGAGCGGTGAAATGAAGCGCCGGAGCGGGAGCGTGGTCGTCGCCGCCGCTCACCTCGATGTCGATGCGGCTTAATCTATTGAGCTGGAATGAGCTTGGCAGGCATGCGAGCAATAACAGCGCGCTCAACATCCGCCTGCCGTGCGAAGTCGCGGGAATAGCTATGCCGGCCCGTTGGATTTGCCGCAAAGCCCGGTCGACCGTGTCGTGAAGCTTGCCGCGCCGCCCGCAAAGCAATTCGAGAAGTCGGGTCATTTCTTCGCGATCGCCCGGCTCGAGCCATTCGGCCGGAATATCGTTTCCAATGGAAAACAGGCTTCCCTCCGGCAACGCGTTGATCCGATCCACAGCGCTGTGGCACTCCGCAGGTGCGCCGGCATTCTGATAAATCGATCGATCGTGATACAGACCCGTCAAGGCGCCGTCGCGTAGCTCCCAGCGTGTTCCGCCAAAGCTGCGCCCGTGATCGATCAAGTAGACGCGGAACGTGCCTCCGGCCGGTGTACGCTCACGAATATAGATCGCCTGGCGCGCGTCCACCTGGTTTACCCACCTGTCAAAGACGAAGGCGAAGAGCAGATCGGAGAAATTGGCAACCTTGCCCATCAGGCGCCGGGGTAAAAAATCGAGAATCGCTTTCCGCTCGGGATCGACCGGGCAGCGCGAGCCCAAATGCATCCCGGGGGCAACCGGCACCTTGCGGTTTCCTATTTCGAACTCCAGCAGCTCGCCGCCGGGGATGTCGCGGTCGATTCGCAGGGCATGAACCTCGGGTGTGGAGACGCGGAGGTGTCTCAGCAGCCTGCTGACCACCCATTCATTAATCAGTGTTCTGGTACCCTGCGGATTTCCGACGCACTTGGCTATATACGGATTGCCGGCCGCATCTCGCACCAATAAAGACTGCGAACCGCCGCGCATCCGGCGCTCGATCGCATGAACAGGGACCACACTCGTTGACATCGTCTTACGAGAAGTGGCGGCACGAAGAATTCCGCTCCATCAGAGTGTTCTGTTCCCCGACTTTTATTTCGGGAATAGTTCAGGAGTTGGAGATCGGAGGCCGGCGGTTCACAACTAACAAATATTTTTCTAAAAGGCCGATCTCGCCTTGATTCAATAACTTGGCGCGAGTAAGCTCGACCCGCAGACATTAGTCGCCGTCGGCCGGCATTTACCGTGTGTTCGCGGAACTGCCGCCCAGGGATTTAATGTATGCGTCTATTTTCTGAGTTTTTCACAGCGTTTTGGGGCTTTCTATTCGATTGCCCTCCACCTCACCGGGGTTTCTGAGTAGCCGGAAGTCTTCCTTCAAGAGAGAATCTCCTGTAGAAGCCCACTCAACTCTGTGGGACTGTCGCATTTGGATGAGATTCTCTGGGTCGCGTCGTCTGTTCTGGCCGGACTAGTCGTCTGGCGAATCCTTCAACAACGTTTGTTTGTATCTCCGTTCCGGGCCCTCGCTGTCTTATTAGGCGTGGTGCTGGTGCGCGATGGAGTGGTCTCCATTCCCGCGTACGACACACGCGCCTATACGGTGGCTTGGGCCTGGACTCTCCCACTTCTGCTAGCCGCGCAGGTGTGGGCCGGCTGGGATACCTTGAAAGCGGTAGCACGCTTGTACCCGAAGATCGGGCGGTTCGCGGTGCGCCTGTTCGTGGCTTGTCTGGCTATCACGGTTGCAGTCTGTTGTGTGGCGTTGCCGTTTGAATTGCCTCGGCTGCTGGCCGGCGATGCCGGGTTGCGCGCTCTCTTCTTACTGCACCGTTCCATAGATAGCTGGATTGCCGGCACGCTGATTCTGGTGGCGGTTTTCTTTGCGCGTTTTCCGGCACCCTTGAAACAGCCGCCGCGAAATCTGGTAGTACACACACTCCTCCTGAGCTTATACTTCGGCGGGTATGCCGCGTTATTTTTCATTGAGAATTTGACCTCGCTCGGCTCGGCTATATTCGCAGAGCGCTTGGAATTCCTGCTGGTCATCGCCCTTTATTCGGCATGGGCAGTATGCCTGTCACAGAAAGGCCAGACAAGCGAAGCTTGGCCCGAAATCGATGTGATGGTGCTCAAAAGTTTAGCGCAAGGCCGCTAACAACCGCCGCCAACCGACAAGGTCTTCAAAATGACGGCGGCCGACGTCTCGAAAAGCCGGACTGCGCCCGGGAACCGATAACGCAAGAGCAGGCCGGCGGCGCCTAGCGCGACGGAATACTGCCGGATGAGCAGGCCATTCTGTACGTAAGCGCTCAATCCCGACCAATCCCGCGAAAGAGCCATACGCATCCTCTCCCCTGTGCGGAGGGCCGCAAGCTCGGAATCCAACAGGCGTTTCCAATGGAGGAACGTGCGCGAGGGCTCCGCCGCCTTTTGGTGTATCGAAGAGCGCATTTGCCGAACGCATTCGAGGGCAGCGCCGACACCTAGTGTGGGTTCGGGCCAGTGGCCTGACGGCTCGGCAAAAAGGACTCGTTTCGTACCCACGAAATTCCTGTACCGCAGCCTACACTCGAGGCGCGGTTACTACGCAGAAAAGGCTGAAAAGTGTGTCGGTCCTCCGGCCGAATATTCTCGCCGCCGCTGCTGAATTATTCCGTCCGGAGGGCTTTCATCGGATCGATTGCCGCCGCGCGCGCGGCGGGAATGATTGCGGCGACGAATGCGCAGGCGGCCAGAGAGATAATAGCCGCCGCTAATGCGAGCGGGTCCCAACTGGCCACGCCATAGAGTTGCGCCGCGATCAGCCGGCCCGCACCGATTGCCAGCGGAATCCCAAGCAGCAATCCGAGCCCGACTTTTTGGAAAGCGCCGCGCAGCACCAATTGCAATACGTTTTCTTTGCGCGCTCCGAGCGCCATCCGCACGCCGATCTCACTTGTTCGCTGGGCCACAGTGTACGCGGTGACTCCATAAAGCCCGATTGCGGCAAGAACCAATGCGACGATTCCGAATAATCCTGCGAGACTTGCGACGGCCCGCTCCTGGTCGAAATTCATTGCCACCTGTTCCTGCATCGTTCGGACGCTCACGATGGTCAAATTCGGATCGACTTCAGCGAACGTTTTGCGAAGCACCGGCTCGAGCGCGCCGGGATCGCTGCGCGTAACGAGCATGGCGCTGGCGATGAAGTGCGAATTCAGCTCGAGCTTCCGCATTGGCTCCTCTTGGTATGCGGTGACATATTGCGCCAGCGGCACGAAGACCATGGGCCTGGGCGGGTTTCGCGCATCACGGTATTTGGCATCGCGCACTACTCCAACAATCCGGAATACGTTGGCGTAGGCGGCGAGATCGAAACCAAAGCGCTTGTCGATGGGATCTTCGTTCGGAAGAAATCGGCGGACAAAGGCTTGATTTACCACCGCGACGGGAGCCGCGCGGGCGTTATCGGCTTCGGTGAAGGCCCTGCCACGCACGATGGGCTGCCCGACAGCCTCAAAATATCCGGGGCTGACGCGGTCCCAGGATGCGCCTGAGTTTTCGTTGAAACGCGGTGCCGGGTGGCCCGCCACGAAAATCAGCTCGCCCCAATTATCGGTGAACGGATTGTAAAGCGAGAGGCTGGCGCGCTCGACACCCGGCAGCCGGTTGAGCCGGTCATCCAGGTTGCGATACAGCGCATCGAGACGATCCGGTGTGTAGTTTCTCGGAGGCGGCTGCAACGCAACCGTGATGCGGCGATCGGTACGAAAGCCGAGATCCTGATTCTCGAGATTGCTCAGGCTGCGCGCCAGCATGGCGGCGCCGGCCACGAGCACTACAGATAGAGCCGCCTGCAGGACCAGGAGCGCTTTGCGCGAAAACGAAGTATTATCACTCGTACTGCGATTGACACCGCGCAGCGCTTCGACCGGGTCGGTCCGGGTTGCAAACCAGGCCGGTGCAGTTCCGAACACTATTCCGGTTACCAACGATAATGCGAATGCGAACGCCAGCACGGGCGCAGACGGCGCGGGATCGATGGGAAGAAAATGCGCACTCTGAAATGCCAAAGTCAGAATCAGCCGGGCGGCGGCGTCGGCAACTAACAGACCTGCCAACCCGCCCGCGAGTGAAAGCAGAATGCTTTCGACCAGCGATTGAGAAACGATGCGCCGGCGCGAGGCTCCTACGGCCAGGCGCAAGGCGGTTTGAGAGCGGCGCGCTACGCCGCGCGCCAGCAGAAGATTGGCTACGTTGGCGCAGGCGATCAGCAGCACCACACCGCACACCGTCAATAGGATCTGCAGGCTGCGCTCATAGTATTCCTTCATTGCCGCCGCGCCGCCGCCCGCCGGCACAACGGTGATGCTTTGTTTCGGAAGCAGGCTCTTGATTTGTTGCATCCATGCGGCCGGATACCCGCTGTCGTTTACCAGCCATTGGCGCAGTACGCCGGTGAGCCGCGGCGACATTCCGGCTACGGTAGCTCCCTCGCGCAGCCGGCCAATTACCCGTAGCCACGCCGAAGCAGGCAATCGCAGCAGGGAGCCCTCTCCGCCGATCAAGGGTTCCTGCTGCAGCGGCAGCCAGAGATCCGGCGGATCACCGCGCAACGTCTCACCAAAAAAACCTGGCGGCGTAATGCCGACGATCGTGAATGGATAACCCTGCACGATAAATGTCGAGCCGAGTATCGACGGATCGCCGCCATACGCTCCTTTCCAGGCTCGATAGCTCAGCACCGCGACCGGCTGGGCCGCGGCTCGATCGTCGGCATCGGAAAACAGGCGGCCAGCGAACGAGCGGATGCCCAGAGTAGAAAAATAATTTCCGGTGACATATTCGCCTCGGAGGGCTCTGGGAACTTTGTCAACGGTAGCGCGGCGTACTCCAAATCGCCATCCGCCGGCTTGAACGCGGCGATCTGCTCGAATTCCGGGGCATTGGCCTTGAGGCGTTCGTATAAAGCGAAGGAGTACATGCCCCATTTGTCTTGCGGGCCGCCTTCTACGCAGCAGTCGTTCCCCTCGCCAATGCGATAGAGACCAGCCGGATCGGATACCGGCAAAGATCGCAGCATCACGGCGTGGATCAATGTAAAAATTGCCGTCGTGCCGCTAATGCCGAGCGCCAGCGTCAGCACGGCGGTAATGGTGAAAATCGGCGACAGCCGGAATTGGCGGAGGGCGTAGCGAATATCACCCAAGAAATTTTGCATCCTTCGGATTTACCGGCAAGCGGCGGGCCACGGCCGAGTTCCGCAAGTACGTGAGAGTTGGACGGCCACAGGGATTCCGTTCTGCGATTCCGGACAGATGGTGTTCGCGCGCGGGACCGCGTCTTACGAACACTGGGCGGAATCGAGGAGGCGCTGAATTAGCGATTCGTAGCTCATTCCGGCGGCGGCGGCGGACTGCGCGAAATCGTCTTCCTGCGCGAGGGAGGGATTGGGATTCGCCTCGATGAACACAAGCTCACCAGCCGGAGTAAGCCGCAAATCGATACGGCCGAGGCTCTGAATTTTCAGAAGATTGTAGACACGCCGTGCCAGATTCGAAACTTTTTTCTCAATGCCGTCACTGAACGGAGCGGCAGGACCATTATGGATACCCCAGTTGGCGCGATAGGCGTCGTCCCATTTCGCTTTGAACGTGGCAAAGCGCGGCTCGCTTTCAGGCATTCTGCCGAAGAACAGCTCGCGAGGCGGAAATACGGTCAAGCGGCGATCGCCGAGCACACTAACGTACAACTCGCGTCCTTCGATATATTCTTCGATCATGGCGTCGCAGCCTAATCGCTCATGAATAAAGCGGGCGCGCTCGATGGCTTCCTCTTCATTGCGCGCGAAAGATGCCTTCGCGATTCCGTCAGACGATTCTTCGCCAAGCGGCTTGACGAAGGCGGGAAACAAAAACTGCCGCAGGCGGCGAAGCGGGCAGGCCCGGCGCGATAGAACAAAACGCGGAACGCGAATGTGATGGTAGACCAGAATGGTTTTTGCGAGCGCCTTATCCTTGCTCAACATCAGGGCCTCGGGATTCGCGCCGGTGTAGCGCACGCGCATCAATTCGAGCAGGGCGGGGATGTTGGGCTCCTTGGCCCGATCATTAAAAAACGATTCGCAGAGATTGAAGATGACGTCGGGGGCAAAGCTGCGAATCTTATCGACGATGTCGGAAACGCCTTCGTAGACGGCCAGCATGTCCACTTCATGTCCCAGCTTGTTCAAACAGGTCATGACATCGACTTCGGTCGGCCGGTCCTCTTTATCGCGCAAAACTTCGGGCGTGAACGTCTCGTTCGGTTGAACCGGCCGCGAAAGGTCGAATAATACCAGCACCTTCATCGTTAGACCAACCGTTTAAACCTTCCTGTGTGCAGATGATTCGTTACGAGAGCGGAAAGATACGATGCGAGTTCCATCATTAGCGCGGCATGATCTCGCGGCGCGGAAAGCTTCAACGCGCGCGTTCTGGTGATCAAGCGTTTTATGAGCATGTCCACAACATATTTATGCTGTCCAGTCCAGCGTACGACGGCGCTCGAGAGGCGAGAGCGCATGGATCGCATGACTTGCGCGGCGCTCTCCTCACCGCGCTCGCCATGCTCAAAAATACTTCGCAGGTCGGCATCGTAGACATCCGGAAAATCCTCGGCGTACAGTTTGCGTTTCGCGGCGTAATACTTTTCCAGCGTACGCCGCGAACGGCTTGCGTCCCATATGCGGCGGCCGCATGTCTCAGGCGTGGGCTTCTCCCGAACTTCCTGCATGAGCGCGTCGATGTACTGAATCTTGTCTAATGCTTTCCAGCCGCGATATTGGCGCGACCATTCGTCCGGCGTGAGCGCGAGCCAGACTGCAAAAGTCTCGGCGAAATCTTCATCCGGATGTGCTTGCGCGTACCAGTTTGGAAGATGCTGCACGAAGCTTCTGCTATAGGGGCGCGGGCGATAGGTTTCGGGCTGATATTCGAGATCGGGGCTTCCGAACAGGTCGATCCATTCTTTGCGTTTCGAAAATTCGTAGGCATGATCGTAGGCATGGCCGCATTCATGCCGCAGCAATTGCATGCACGATTGAGGCGTTCCGCCTTCGACCACCAGCATTTGATGAAGCTCGAGCTGCTTGAGACGCGGATGCGCCAGATAAAAGGGAATGGCGAGGAGGGCCGATCCTTCCGGCGAAAACCACTCGTCGGCCAGGTAGCTTGGGGGTTTCAAGGGCAGCCCGCGCTGCTGCAGCTCTTCGGAAAGCTGCGCGATGCGAGGTTCCAGTTCGCTTCCCGCGATTTCGACGCGGAGATCGCAGATGCGCAATTTCAGAAGCTCGTTGTCGGGCAGCGTCGCCCAAGCCGGTTCCACGCTCATGCGATAGCGAAACCGGGGGTGAGAATTGGACTACTCACTTTTTTTGATTGTCCCATTGTGGCAGGAGTTAGGAGTTAGAGACAGGAGAGGGA
>JACZDD010002662.1_pt1 | contig 19443 bp, 14 predicted proteins | sample 8641771 | NCBI WGS metagenome assembly JACZDD01 (sample SAMN15324614, study PRJNA640507) | soil metagenome | isolation source: intercropping peanut in the second line | place: China: Luxin town, Laibin City, Guangxi Province | collected 2019-07-25 | depth 10cm m | reverse complement strand
TCTCGCCGCCCAGTTGCAAAGGATCCTCCACCGCGCGCACCAGCGCGCCCATGCGGCCGGCGGCGAAGAAATCTCCCATGTAGCCGTTGCCGGCCGCCTTGAGGTTCACCAGGACGGGCGTCGTGTCGGACAATTCATTGAGCCGTTGCAAGGAAACCGGAACGCCGGCGCGGCCGGCAATTGCAGTCAGGTGAATAACGGCGTTGGTCGAGCCCCCGATCGCCAGCAGGACGCGCAGGGCGTCCTCGACGGACTTCTGATTGACAATCTTGTCGGGCGTCAGCTGCGAGGCGATCAGCTTCACCGCGGCGGCTCCCGTTGCCTCGGCGGCGCGCAGGCGGTCGGCGTGCCCGGCCGGGATTGCCGCCGTCCCCGGTAAAATCATGCCGAGCGCTCCCACGATGCAGGCCATGGTCGAGGCGGTCCCCATGACAGCGCAGGTGCCGGCGGTGGTCGCGAGACGTCCTTCGATTTCCGAAATTTCATCGTCGTCGATCTTGCCAGCGCGGTACTGCGCCCAGAACCGGCGGCAATCGGTGCAGGCCCCCAACCGCTCGCCGCGATGACGGCCGGTCATCATCGGGCCGGCGACCAGCATGATTGCGGGCTTTGCCGCCGACACCGCGCCCATGAGCTGTGCCGGCAGTGTCTTATCGCAACCGCCCATCAGCACGACCGCATCCATGGGCTGCGCGCGCACCATTTCCTCGGTGTCCATCGACATCAGGTTTCGGAATTTCAGGCTGGTCGGGTTCAGGAAGACCTCGCCGAGCGAAATCGTCGGAAACTCGATAGGGAGCGCGCCGGACGCCAGCACGCCGCGCTTCACCGCCTCCAGCAGGTCGGGGAAATGCCGATGGCAGTTGTTGAAGCCTGACGGCGTATAGGCGATGCCGACGACCGGCTTCTCCAGCATAGGGCGCGAATAGCCCATCGACTGCGCGAAGGACCGGCGCAGGTACAACGAGAAGTCGCGATCGCCATAATTGGTGAGGCCGTTGGCTATGCCTGCCGGTTTTTTGCTCATGCCGACACTTTTTGCAGCCGGGCGAGCCAGGATGCAAGCCGGCGACACAGAGGATTTGCGGTGACCCGTTCCCACAGCGCCGGATAGCGCCGCTCCAGCCAAACGACGCCCACCTGTTGCAGCCAGACCATCACCACCAGCATGGTGAGAAACCAGGCCAAGAAGTGGTAACGCGCGCGAGTCGGGGTGTAGAACAGGGCGACGACGTGCTGCGCGAGCGCCGACGCGCCAACCAGCCGCAGCCACGCGTCGAACCGGCGGCTGTAAAAAACGACGTAAATAAGTATGGCCACACCGGCGGCATTCAGCGGAATGGTCGCAAAGGATACCGCGGGGCCGCTCAGCCAGTCCGCGATTTGCCGAACAAGGCGCCCCAGAAACGCGCCATGAAGATCCAGGCTGAGGATTTCGCGTGCCGCGGCGGCATAGGCGGACGGCGGCATGACCAGTAAATCGGAATCCTTGGCGTTCGCGCTGAACAGCACAAACTGGTGGCCGAAAACCCAATTGTGCAAGGTCATGAGGAAGACCGGTGTGATACCGACGCTCAGGCCGATCACGCGTGGCCATTGCCATGAATAGAGTGCGGCGATACCGGCGCCGCTGAGGAGAACCGCGGCAGCCGGCGCAATGATGGGCTTCATCGAGATCGCCAGCGCCAGCAACAGCGCACCGAAAAAGGCCGAAGGGAAATTTCGGTGCTCTTGCGGCTGGCCGATGATGAGCAGCATTCCGGCACCAAACAGCATGTACGCAGCCGGGTCAGCGAACCCGCGCGCGGCGAGTTGCGCGTAGTTCACGAAGCTTGTGCCAAACAAAGCTCCGACCGGAATTGCGATAAAGACGACGGTAAGTGCAAGGCACCAATCAGCAGACAGGAAGCGGCGGAACAGCTTGTACACGAGAAACGGGAACAGCAGGACGAGCGAGAGATAGCCGAGATAGCTCTCGCCAAAGAACATGTGCTCGATCGCACGGAAATATCTGAGGCCCGGCCCACCATAGTAGAAAACGCTTTCACCCCCTTGGAGAAAGCCTGCGAAATCACCGTTCAACAGTTTTTGCAGAATCGTGCGGCCGACACCGTCGTAGAAGAGACCGTCATCACCGCCGTCGAATGGCCGGACGCCGCCGAGAAAGCTTGCATCGTCGATCGCTATGACAAGGGCCGAAAGCCCAATGGCGGCGAACGGAAGAATGGTCCGCTGCCGCCGAACGCGCACCAGTATAATGACAAGACCTGCAAGACCGGCGAAAGCGAGAGCGCCGACCAGAAGCTGCCGCACCAACGTGGTCCACGGCGGTTCGATTCTCATCGCAAGCGTGTCTGGAACGATCGCGATCCCGAATATCCGCCGACCGGCGTCGGCTGCTTCGATCGCGCGGCAGCCCTCACCGGGCCAGCGCGTGAAACGCTCGTTTTCGCTTTCCCACATGACGGTACCGCGCCAGCACAACCTGCCGCCGGCGTAACCGGCCGGAATCCGGATCATCTCGAACCACGGCATCGTGAGATGCCAGCGATGCCAACCCATCCAGAATCGACGGTCGCGCGTTGCACGCGTCACATCGTGTCCGCTCGTCCAGTTGTACCGCCGGTCATTGACGAAACCGAGCCGCAGCCAGACAGGATCGTCAAAATCAAGCGCCGTCGCCGTGCGCGACGTGGCGGCCCCTCGCCAGATACTGTCGGCCGAAAATGCGAAAGGCTGATCGGGAAAACCACCGCTCTGCCAACAACCGGACTGCTTCGGGTCGCAGCGCCGCGCGGGCGGATATTGCGCGTCAAACTCGACAAGCATCTCACGGTAGACGTCAGCCGGCAGCGCCTTCTCAAGCGCTGCACCCGGCAGAAAAACGTTATGTCCTTCCTCGATCCGCGGCGGTGATAAAAGCTGCTGGGCAACTGCAACTAAAATTACCAATCCGAGAGCCCCCGCCCAGACACGCGGATAGGTGCGGACGCTGCCGCAAACAACAATGACCACGACGGCCAGCAGCGCCGCGTAGTCGATGGCATTGTTGATCGGCAGGCCGATGACGATGACGGCGAGGACAATCACACCCAGCCTGTGCCATCCGCTACCGGCAGCGTCGTCGCGCACTGCAGTCATGGAAGTCGCCTGGCCCCGCGCCAAATCGCTCTTGCGTAGCATGTCGATTTAGCCCAAATCCATGCCGGGAATTGCAGATTCGTGCGCGGCGGAGCTTCAAACCGTGATCCGATTGGGGATAGTCGGGAGCAATTACGGGCGCACCGTGCAGTTGCCGGCGTTCCGTGCCGATCCCCGCTGCGAGGTGATTGCGCTGGCCGGCAGCAATGCCGCGCGGACCGCCGAGCTTGCCCGTACCGACAATATTCCGAAGGCTTACGGTGACTGGCGCGCATTGGTCGAGGACCCCAGCGTGCAGGCGATCGCCATCGCAACGCTGCCGAGCCTGCAGGCGCAAATAGCGATTCGTGCGCTCGAGCTCGGCAAGCCGGTCTTTGCGGAAAAGCCGCTGGCGAGCGATCTCAGCGCTGCCCGCGCCATGCTCAAGCGGGCGGACGCGAGCCGCAAGCCGACGATGATCGACTTCAACTTCCATCAGATCATGGCCTGGCAGCGCGCCAAATCCATGCTCGATGCAAATGCGATCGGCACGTTGCGGCATATCACCGTGCATTGGCACGTCGAAAGCCGCGCCATTCAGATGCGCATGCGGAATTGGAAAACAGTCGGCGACGATGGCGGCGGCGTGCTCGGCAATTTCATCTCTCATTGTTTCCACTATCTCGAATGGTTTTGCGGCCCTATTGCTGGCCTGTCGGCACGCGTTTCGGGATTGCCGGACGACAAGGAGCTGGAGACGACGGTGGCGATGGCGATTCAACTCGCGGCGGGCCCGCTGGTCAGCCTGTCGATGAGTTGCGCATCTTTTCTCGGTGCCGGCCACAAGATCGAGTTCTTCGGCGAAGACGGCACGCTCGTGCTGCATAACCCCAGCGCCGACTACATGCGCGGGTTTGATCTGATATACGCCAAACGATCGGCAACTGCCGTGGAGAAAATTCCGGTACAGGATCCGGTCGACGCGAAATATCCGGATGGCCGCATCGCTCCGGTCTCACGCCTGGCGAAGAAGTTTTTTGACGCCATCGAAACCGGCTCGACAGCCTCACCCGGCTTCGCCGAAGGCTACCGCGTACAGACGCTCATCGATGCCGCCCGCCGGTCGCACCAGCAGGGCAAATGGATCGACGTCGCTCATGGGACAGCGAAGGAAGGAGCGCGTGCGTGAGCCGGATCCTCGTCACAGGCGGCAGCGGTTTCGTCGGCTCCGGCCTCGTCAAGGCGCTGGTCAAAGCCGGGCAAAACGTACGCGTCCTCGACGACAATTCGCGCGGAAGTCCTCGCCGGCTCGCGGAGGTCGCGAAGGATATCGAATTCGTCGCCGGCGATATCCGTGATGCCGCCCAGGTCGAGAAAGCAGCGCAAGGCATGGATGAAGTCCATCATCTTGCCTTCGTCAACGGCACGGAATTCTTCTACACCCAGCCTGATCTTGTTCTCGATGTCGGCGTCCGTGGCATGGTCAATGTGATCGACGCCTGCCGCAAGCACGGCGTTGGGACACTGGTGCTGGCGTCGAGCTCCGAGGTCTACCAGACGCCACCGAAGGTGCCGACGGACGAGACGGCGCCGCTCGCGATACCGGATCCGCTCAATCCGCGTTACTCTTATGGGGGCGGAAAGCTCATCAGCGAGCTGATGGCGATCAACTATGGACGCAAGTATTTCAAGCGCGTCCTGATTTTTAGGCCGCACAACGTTTACGGTCCCGACATGGGCTGGGAGCACGTCGTTCCGCAACTGGCGTCGCGGTTGGATGCCGCCGCCAAGGCGCAGCCCTCCGGGACGATCCGGCTCGAGATCCAAGGCACCGGGAAAGAGACGCGCAGTTTCTGCTTCATCGACGACCTCGTCGCCGGCGTCCTGGTCATGCGCGACAAAGGCGAGCACCTCGGCATCTATCACGTCGGCACGATGGAAGAAGTGACGATCGCCGATCTCGCGCACCGGATCGCGGGCATTTTCGGGCGTGAGATCACTTTGGTCACAGGAAAACCCGCGCCGGGCGGCACCTCGCGCCGCTGTCCCGATATTTCGAAACTGGCAAACCTCGGCTATAAGCCGCGCGTGCCGCTAAGCGAAGGCCTCAGGCCGACGCTCGACTGGTACCGGCAAAATGCCGAGCGCGCGCCGAAGGCCTGATATCGAATGACTGTCGCTCCGCCTCCAAGCAAAATTGCGCGCGCCGCAGGAAGCGGCGCAAGCGTCCCGGTCGAGTGCTGTCAGGTGTGCGGGCACGCGCCGCTCGATACCGTGCTGTCGCTCGGCTATATGCCGCCCGTCAACCAGATGGTGACGATCGGCGAAGTGCCCCGCCAACTGCCGTGGTTTCCAACCACGCTCTTACATTGCCGCAAATGCGAGCTGGTTCAGCTCGGACTTGCCGTGGATCCCGTCATCATCTTCCCGCCGGAATATCCCTACACCAGCGGCACCACAAAGCTGCTGCGCGACAACTTCGCCGATCTGCAGCGCGAGAGTGTGGCCATGCTCGGCCTCTCCGGCAAGGACCTGGTCATCGACATCGGGTCGAACGACGGTACGCTACTGTCGAATTTCAAGAACGCCGGGCAACGCGTCCTCGGCATCGAGCCGACCGACGTCGGCGACATCGCCAACCAGCGCGGCATCGCGACGATCAAGCGCTACTTCGGACTGGATACGGCGCGCCAGGTGAAACGCGGGCACGGAGTCGCCAGTGTCGTGACGGCCGCCAACTGCTTCGCGCATATGGAAGATGTGCACGCCATCGTTGACGGCATCGTCGAGCTGCTCAAGCCGGACGGCGTCTTCATTTCTGAATCGCACTATCTGGTCCCTCTGCTCGACACCCTGCAATACGATACGATCTACCATGAGCATCTGCGCTATTATTCGCTCGCCAGCCTCAAATATTTGCTGGAAATGCACAACCTTGAGGTTTTCCACGCGCGGCCCATTCCGAGTCACGGTGGCTCCATCCGCGTCTATGCGGCACGGCGCGGCAGCCGTCCCGTTCAAGACACAGTCAACGGCATGCTGGCTACCGAGCCGCGCGGCGAGGCGATGGCAAAACGGCTGCAGGCGTTCCGACGCGACGTCATCCTGTCCAAGCTTCGGCTGCTGTCGATGCTGCGCGAACTGAAGGAAAAAGGTGCAAGCATTGCCGCCATCAGCGCACCGTCGCGCGCCAGCACGCTGGTCAACTACGTCGGGCTTGATGAGGGATTGATCGACTACGTCTGCGAGATCGCCGGTTCGCTGAAGATCGGCAAATACATGCCGGGCACGCAGATCCCGGTCGTCGACGAGGCGCGACTGTTCGCCGAGCAACCCGACTGCGCGGTCATCTTCTCCTGGCACATCGCCGACGAGCTCGCCCCCAAGCTCAAGGCCAAAGGTTTCCGCGGCAAACTGATCACGCCCCTGCCCGAGCCGCGCGTGCTCTAGGTCCGCTCCGATGGTTACCGATCACGTGCAGGACAAGAACAAAGAAATTGCGTTCTTCGATGCGCATGCCGAGCATGATTCGTATGACGTTTTTACCCCGCAGGCGAACGACCGAATAATCGCGGCGTTCGTGCGGCTGAGCAGGTTGCCGCGTGGCGCGCGCGTTGCCGATCTTGGTTGCGGTTCGGGCGTGTTCACGGAACTGCTCCGGCGGCAAGGATTTCAAAGTGTCGGCATCGATATCAGCCCCAAATTGATAGAGCTCGGCCGCCGCAAATATCCCGGCCTTGAGCTGATCGAAGGCGATGCCGAAAACCTGCCGTTCGAAAGTGCGAGCCTCGATGGCGTTTTGCTGAGCGGCCTGGTGCATCATTTTCCGGATCCGCGCAGGCTTGCCGGCGAGGTCAATCGGGTGCTCAAGAGCGGCGGCCGTTTTGTCGCTTTCGATCCCAACCGCATGAATCCATTCATGTGGCTCTACCGCGACCGCTCATCTCCTTTTTATAGTCCGATCGGGGTTACCGAGAACGAGCGCCCTGTTCTTGCCCGGCGAATTGCCGACGTCTTCCGCGACGAAGGCTTTCGCGTCCAAAGCGATTATCTGGCGGGCCTGGGCTATCGCTACGTCGCGTCCGGACGCGCGCGCGTGCTGCTGCCGGTGTATAATTTCATCGACACGACGGTATTCAATCTCCGATTCATGAGCCCCTTTCGTCCCTTCGTGCTGACCAGCGGCGAAAAGCCGTGACCGAAAGCCCGCGGCCTCGCCTCGACATTGTCATCCCCGTCTACAACGAGGGCGCCAATATCGTTACGACGCTGCGCGCGATCGCGCGCGAGGTAAAAACGCCATATCGCGTGCTGATTTGCTACGACCACGAGGATGACGACACCTTGCCGGCAATCACGCAAAATCGCGGTGCGCTTGGCGCCATGACAGTCGAGTTCGTCCGCAACCGCGGCCGCGGTGCGCATGGTGCGGTGCTAACCGGATTTGCAGCGAGCGACGCGCCATTCGTGGTCGTCTATCCGGCCGACGACGACTACAACGCCGCCATATTAGACCCAATGGCCGCAGAAGCCGCCAATGGATGTGACATTGTTTGCGCCAGCCGTTTCATGGCCGGAGGAAGCATGGTCGGCTGCCCGTGGCTGAAAGCCGTGCTCGTCCGCGCCGCGAATTTCACGCTCTATCATCTGGCGCGCCTGCCGACGCACGACGCCAGCAATGGCTTCCGCCTTTTCTCGCGCCGCGTCACGACCGAGATTCCAATCGAGTCAGAGCGCGGCTTCTGTTACAGCATCGAGCTGCTGGTGAAGTGCCATCGGCTCGGCTGGCGGATCGACGAGGTGCCGGCCCGCTGGTTTGAGCGCGCGCAGGGGGCCAGCCGGTTTCAGGTGATCAAGTGGCTGCCGGATTACCTGCGCTGGTATCGCTACGCCTTTGCCACGAGCTACCTGCGCCGGCCGGCGGAAACCGTCCGCCGCCAGACTGTGACCTGATTGGGGGGCACCTGCAATGTCCTGGCCGAAGATCGTTAGCCGCCGCACGACTCACATTTCGCCGTGGGTGGAAGTCATTGAGCGCGGGGTGGAGCTCAACGCGGGCAGTGCCCCCGAGCTGTATCATGCGATCGCCCAACGCGATTATGTTGCGATCGTCGCGCGCACGCCCGACGGAAAGTTTCCGATTGTCCGTCAGTTTCGACCTGCCCTTGAGAAGTTCACCTGGGAACTGCCCGCGGGCACGATCGAACACGGCGAGCCGCCCGAGGACTCGTGCCGGCGTGAGATGCTTGAGGAAACGGGGTTTCCGGCGCGCACGGTCCATGCGCTCGGCGCCTACGCGCCGTGTACCGCGCGCCTGTCGAACACCATCCATTCATTCTTCGTGGAGACCGGCCCACGCTCGGGGAGCGCGGAAGAAGGCATCGAAGTGAAGCTCGTCACGCCGCATGAACTGGCCTCACTCATTCTTACGGGGGACTTCACGCTGCAACTGCACGTCGGGGCGCTGCTGCTCGCCGGCTTGCGAGGCCATCTCGACATTGCGGCGTTCCGTTAGACCCAGCACGAGCCTGCATAGGCAATATCCAACTTTAGAATGCGACGAATCTCGCCTCGACAAACACCCTGGAACCCTCCTAAAAGAATGCTGCGCGGGGGCCAGAAAGTAATAAGGCATGGATTACAAGAGTTATTTCGCGACTGCCCTGGGCAAATTGCGGGACGAGCGGCGCTACCGGGTCTTTGCCGATCTTGAGCGAGTCGCAGGCCGTTTTCCGCATGCGATCTGGCACTCGCCGCAAGGCCAGCGCGATGTCGTGATCTGGTGTTCCAATGACTATCTCGGAATGGCTCAGCACCCGAAGGTAATCGGGGCCATGGTCGAGGCCGCAACCCGAATGGGCTCGGGCGCGGGCGGCACGCGCAATATCGCCGGCACCAACCATCCGCTGGTCGAGCTCGAGCGTGAACTCGCCGACCTGCACAGCAAGCCTGCCGCCCTTGTGTTCACATCCGGCTATGTCTCGAACGAGACCGGCATCTCCACGATCGCGAAGCTGTTGCCGAACTGCCTGATCCTGTCCGACGCGCTCAATCATAATTCCATGATCGAAGGCGTCCGGCAGTCCGGCAGCGAGAAAAAGATCTGGCGCCATAACGATCTTCAGAACCTCGAGGAACTTCTCAAGGCGGCCGATCCGGCGCGCCCAAAGCTCATTGTCTTCGAGAGCCTGTACTCCATGGACGGCGACATCGCGCCGGTGCACGCGATCTGCGATCTCGCCAAGCGCTACAACGCGATGACTTACTGCGATGAAGTGCACGCGGTCGGCATGTACGGACCGCGCGGCGGCGGCATCTGCGATCGCGACAACGCGATGGGACGCGTGGACGTCATCGAAGGCACGCTCGCAAAGGCGTTCGGCTGTCTTGGCGGCTACATTGCAACCAGCGAGGACGTGGTCGATGCGGTGCGATCCTACGCGCCGGGCTTTATCTTCACCACAGCGCTGCCGCCCGCAATCTGCGCCGCGGCCTCCGCAGCGATCCGTCATCTCAAGACATCAACCTGGGAGCGCGAGCGCCACCAGGAACGTGCCGCCCGCGTAAAAGCTGTTCTCAATGCCGCGGGCTTGCCGGTAATGCCGAGCACGACACATATCGTGCCGCTTCTTGTCGGCGACCCCGAGAAGTGCAAGGCCGCAAGCGATCTGCTGCTTGCCGAGCATGGTGTTTATATTCAGCCGATCAATTACCCGACTGTGCCGCGTGGGATGGAACGTCTCCGCATCACACCGTCACCGTACCACGACGACGCACTGGTCGACGCGCTTGCCGAAGCACTGGTCGACGTCTGGGACCGACTCGGGCTGCGCCGGGGCAAACAGGCGGCCGCGGCGGAATAACGTCGCGCGACCCTCTCAATCCTGGAACGGCGGCGGCGGCTTTATCAGCCGTTTCGTCGACTCACTTATCCGCTTTTGTGTGCGCGCGCTGTAGCGCGCCAGCAGCGGCATGGTCAGCGATACGAAGAAAATGCGCGTGAGATGGTGCGCGCCGACGTAGACGGGGTCGAGGCTGAGCGCGAGCGCCAGCAGCATCATGGCGTCGACTGCTCCCGGCGCAAAGGCGATCATCACCTCGGCAGCACGCAGCGACAGCATGCTGATGAGTAACGCAGCAAAAACAGCGGAAATCGCAACCGCAACCGCGAACGAGCCGAAGGCCGCGGCAAAGAAATTCAGCAGCATTCGCGGCGAGGTGTTGGCAAAACGCGACCCGGTGATCGCGCCCATCGCGATCATTGCAGCGTTCGCGACCCACCAAGGCATCACCGCATGAATGAGGCCGCTGCCGTGCAAGGTCGCTGAGGTAAGCATGGCCCCGAACAGCAGCCCGCCCGGAAATCGGATTCGGTAGGCGATGATTGCAACGATGGTTGACGCTGCAAGCAAGATCGCTAGTTCGTCGAGCACGTCGACGCTGAGCGGGCCGGTCATTCTCGGCGCCGCATGGCCAACGAGCCCGAGCAATGACAGGCCGGCCGGAAGACCGACGGCAATCACGACAACACGGATGCTTTGCACGATCGCGATCGCCCGGAGATCACCGCCGAGTTCGGCGCCGAGCGCCAGGACTTGCGACATGCCGCCCGGGGCGGCTGCAAGGTAGGAATCGACTGTCCCCCACCCGTGCACAAGACGCAGATAGCCTGCCCCGCCGACGGAAATGACTGCCATCGCCAAGACCATAACGGCAATGCTCAGCGGATACGTTGCCATTCCATGCAGGGTCTCGGGCGTCACCACCGCGCCGAGCGATGTGCCGATCAGCACAAAGATCGCCCGCATCAGCGGCGTCGGGATCGACATCGGCCGGCCGGCAATCGCCGCGCCGGCGACCGCCAGGATCGAACCGGACAACCACCCGGCGGGAACACCGATGAGCCCGAGCGCAGCGCCGCCGATCGCAGCGATCACCAGCGTTTCGAGGAGGCGGCGTAGGACGATGAGGCGGCTGGAAGGCGTTCCGGACAAGGCGGGACTTTCGCGGAACCGGGCGCACCTGCGCTCCGGTTCATTCAGCGCATCAATGCCGCGCGGGGGCGCCCGCGTCAATTAGCGTTAAGCCCCGGAAACAGCAATGATTGCAGCCTTTTACATGCCTTCGCCGCCGGCCTGCGATGAGAATTCGCACAACGGGCGGGGTGTTCGCGGATGCACGGGAGCGGTAAAATCATTGCCGGACCGGGTTGAGTGCGTTCTGGAGAGTTCATGCTTCAAGGTTGGGCCGTCATTGCGGTCGCGCTTGCGTATATCGGCTTGCTGTTCCTGATCGCGAGCTACGGCGACCGTACGCGCCGGCTCGGCCGCAGCGGCCGCACCGGAGCCCTCATCTACCCCCTGTCCCTGGCGATCTATTGCACGTCGTGGACTTTCTTCGGATCGGTCGGTTTCGCCTCGCGCACCGGCTTCGACTTCCTCACCATCTATGTCGGTCCGGCGCTGATGATCGGGCTGTTCAGCCCCTTGCTGATCCGGATTGTGCGCCTTGCCAAGGCGCACAACATCACCTCGATCGCCGATTTCATTGCCGCCCGCTACGGAAAGGGCCAGGCGGTTGCCGCCACCGTCGCGCTGATCGCGATCGTCGGCACCATTCCGTACATCGCGCTGCAGCTCAAAGCGGTTTCATCCTCGCTCGAAACGATCCTTGCCCATGTCGCAGCCGGCCACGACGCCAGCCGTCCGTTGTTCGGCGACATTGCCCTCTTTGTCGCGCTGTCGATGGCCATGTTCGCTGTCCTTTTCGGCACCCGTCACATCGACGCCACCGAGCACCAGGACGGCCTGATGCTCGCGGTCGCCGCGGAATCGATCGTGAAGCTCGTAGCGTTCCTTGCGGTCGGCATCTTCGTGACGTTCTGGATATTCGATGGTCCGTTCGCGCTCGTCAGCGAAGCGATGCAGCGCCCCTCAACAGCCACCATCTTCAGCCGGGAGCCGCGTTTCGACACGCTGATCGCGATGACGCTGCTGTCGTTCGTCGCTTTCATCATGCTGCCGCGGCAGTTCCACGTGGCTGTGGTCGAGAACAACAACGAAGACGAGATCAAGCGCGCGGTCTGGCTCTATCCGGTCTATCTGGTTCTGATCAATCTTTTCGTCGTGCCGATAGCGCTCGCAGGGTTGCTGACATTCCCGACGGGCAAGGTCGACAGCGACATGTTCGTGCTGGCGCTACCTCTGCAAAGCGGATCGAGTCTCTTCACCCTCATCGCTTTCGTCGGCGGCCTTTCGGCAGCAACCGCCATGGTGATCGTCGAATCGGTTGCGCTTTCAATCATGGTCTCGAACGATCTGATCATCCCGTTCGTCCTGCAGCGCCGCGAACGGCTGCTCAGCAAAAGGGAAAACATCGGTTCGCTGCTGCTGACGGTGCGGCGGATCGCGATCTTCTCGATCTTGCTGCTGGCGTATGTGTATTACCGGTCGGCCGGCGAGGCGCAGCTCGCTTCCATCGGCCTGCTTTCTTTCGCCGCCATTGCGCAGTTGGCGCCCGCCTTTTTCGGCGGGTTGTTTTGGCGGCGTGCCACCGCCGCGGGCGCCATCGCCGGAATGACGGCCGGTTTCCTCGTCTGGGCCTATACGCTGCTGCTGCCGACGCTCTCCGACATCGGGATCGTCGGCGAACGCATCCTGACCGACGGCCCGTGGGGCCTGGGCATGTTGCGTCCGCAACATCTCTTCGGCCTCGACGTGCCACCGCTGGTTCACGGCGTGATCTGGAGTCTCCTGTTCAATGTCATCGGCTATATCGGCTTCTCGCTGCGGCGCCAGCCGTCGCCGATCGAACGGCTCCAGGCCAATACATTTGTTCCTTCCGACCTGACGCCGATTGCCCCGAGCTTCCGGCTCTGGCGCGCCTCGGTAACGGTCGAGGAGCTGACGACGACCATCGCACGTTATCTCGGCGAGGCGCGAACGCGCTCGGCCTTCGATAGCTTTGCCGCAGCAAATCGCATCAGCCTCGAACCGAAGGACGACGCCGATTTCCGCCTTGTCCGCCACGCCGAGCATATCCTCGCTTCGGCGATCGGCGGCGCGTCCTCGCGTCTGGTGCTTTCGCTGCTGCTGCGCAAGCGCACAGTCTCGACCAAAGCGGCGCTGAAGCTGCTCGACGACGCCAATGCGGCGATCCAGTACAACCGGGAAATTCTGCAGACGGCGCTCGATCACGTGCGGCAAGGCATCGCGGTCTTCGACAAGGACCTGCAGCTGATCTGCTGGAACCGGCAATTCGGCGAAATCCTTGACCTGCCGCCGAGCCTGGTTCGCGCCGGCGTCGGCCTTGCCGACATCCTACGCTTCAACAGCCGCCGCGGGGGGCGGGCTGACGACCACACCGAAGAGTTCGTAAGCGCGCAGATCGAACGCTACGTTTCGGGCAACGAGCCGTTCCTCGAGCGGTTTGCCGAAGGCATGGTCATTGAGGTCCGCGCGAACCGAATGCCGGACGGCGGCGTCGTCACGACGTTCACGGACATCACGTCAAGCGTCGAAGCCGCCGAAGCCCTTGAGCGATCGAATGAAACGCTCGAGCGCCGCGTACGCGAGCGCACCGAGGAGCTGACCCGTCTCAATGCCGCGCTGGCGCGCGCAAAAGGCGAGGCCGACGCTGCCAATATTTCCAAGACCAAGTTTCTGGCGGCAGCCAGCCACGACATCCTGCAGCCCCTCAACGCTGCACGCCTTTACGTCACGAGCCTGATCGAACGCGGTGGCCGCGAAGACCGCCGGCTGATCGACAATATCGATGCATCGCTCGAGGCCGTGGAGGAGATCTTCGGCGCGCTCCTCGACATGTCGCGCCTCGACACCGGCGCGCTGCGCCCGGAATTCGCTAGCTTCCGCATCGACGAGTTGATGCGTCAGATCGAGCTCGAATTTGCCCCCCTTGCCGCGACAAAGGGGATTGATCTCACCTTTGTACCCTGCTCTCTCGTGGTGCGATCCGACCGCCGCCTGCTGCGCCGGCTGCTGCAAAACCTCGTATCAAATGCCATTAAATACACGCCCGCAGGCAGGGTGCTGGTCGGCTGCCGGCGCCGCAACGGCGATGTCCGCATCGACGTCTACGATACCGGCGTCGGCATTCCGCAATCAAAATGGCGCGACATCTTCGTCGAATTTCATCGCCTCGATCAGGGCGCCAAGATCGCCCGCGGGCTCGGACTGGGGCTGTCGATCGTGGAACGCGTCGCGCGCGTGCTCGGATCGAGAATCGAGCTCGAGTCCGAAACCGGCCGCGGCTCGCATTTTGCGATCAGCGTTCCCCACTCGACCGACGCTCCGATGGAATTGCCGGCCCGCGAGAGCGCCCGGGTCGATTCCGGCCAGCTCGCCGGCATTACCGCGCTCTGCATCGATAACGAGCCCGCGGTGCTCGACGGAATGGAAACGCTGCTGCGTGGCTGGGGCTGTGAGGTGATCAAGGCGCCAAGCCTGGCGCTTGCTCTGGAGGCCGTGTCCGGCGCGACGAGCATTCCGAACGGCCTGTTGGTCGACTATCACCTGGACCAGGGCAACGGCATCGAAGCGATCATCGCGCTGCGCCGCCGGCTCGGCGACTTGCCCGCCATTCTCATTACGGCAGATCGCTCACCCGATGTCCGCGAGACGGCTCGCCGCGAAGGCGTTCAGGTGCTGCACAAGCCTCTCAAGCCGGCAGCGTTGCGCGCGCTGCTCGCGCAATGGCGCGTGCTGCGCGTTGCGGCGGCCGAGTAGAAACGATCAGCCTTCGATTGCCACGCTCTGTGGCCACTGGCCTGCTTCGATCTTTGCTGCCGCGATCACGGCCTGGGTCCGGCTCTCAACGCCGAGCTTCTGAAGAATCGCTGAGACGTGGGCTTTCACGGTCGCTTCCGATACGCCGAGCTGATAGGCGATCTGCTTGTTGAGCAAGCCTTCCGACAGCATCATCAGCACGCGGACTTGCTGAGGCGTCAGCGTCGCCATCCGCGCTATCAACTCCGCCGCTTCCGCGTCGGACCCGCCGGCAAGATCGACGTCCGGCGGCGTCCAGACGCCACCTCCGAGGATTCTCGAGATCGCCGCGCGCATGGATTCGACACCGAGCGTCTTCGGTATGAACCCTGAAGCACCAAATTCCATGCAACGCCGAATGGCTGCCGGATCGTCGTTTGCCGAAACCACAATCACCGGGACACCGGGAAATTGCGCGCGCATGTACATCAAGCCGGAGAAGCCGCGCGCCCCCGGCATAGTCAGGTCGAGAAGCAAGAGATCGACGTCACCGCTTCGCTCGAGCAATACAACCAGCTCGTCAAACGTGCCCGCTTCGGCGATGTCCACTCGTTCCAGCAGACCCGCTACGGCCTCGCGCAGCGCCCCGCGAAAAAGTGGGTGATCGTCAGCGATCACCAGCCGATATTGTACGGAATCACTCAACCACAATGGTCCTTTGGCTTGGTCGGCATTCTCGCCACCATGAACAAACTAATGCTCCTCCTGCCTCACCTCCAGTGCAAGTAGTTCGTAAGTCATGAAATCCCGTTATGCCAGACAGGAATCTCTTTATTTTCCCGCTTGTTAACACTGCGTCTACGCCGAAAGTCGTATATGATTGTTAGATCCCGCTTCTGAAGTACTTTCCTACATCTCACCGCGACTGGGAGCTTAGCTGCAGGCGAGCTTTAGCTGCGGAACAAGAGATCGCGCTTGAGGTCGTCAAGATGTTGAACCGACTCAAGCGCAGAGCGCAGATGACCGCGTTCGTCTGAAGAAAGACGCTTCACCGCAACCGCGTTCGATGTGGGCCTGCCTTGCGCGATATCTTCGAGTTGTTGGGCCAGCAACAGACTGAGGAAGGTGTCCTGCGCTTGGGTCGTTGCATCCAAGTCATGTGAACCGCCAATGCCAAGCGCCTTGATGCCGAGCAAACGCGCGGGCGTCGAACGCTCTACGACATGATGACAAATGGCGAGTGCCCGGGCGGTGCTGACAATTCCGAACAGCCCTGTCTTTTTCAAATTAATGCGGCCGTCTTTGGTCTTGAACTGACCGAAGAACCCGAGACCTGCATCGACATTGCTCGCATTTTCGGTGAGCAATTTCGCAAAACCATAGTTGTTACGGGCGATGTCGAATGCTTCTTGCCAAATGTGCAGGGACAGTCGTCCGTCGCCATGCACAGCACGCATGTCGAAAAAAATATCGACCGACAGCAGTTGTTCGCACCTTGCAACTGTTATCCAACGCTTGATGCGCTCACGCCACGTTGACGTTGATCCGCGCCAAGCCGGATTTTTCGCCATGACACCGCCCTTGCAATAGGGCACGCCAATTTCGTGCAGAAGATCGGCGACGTGAATGCCCAGCTTTCCGAACCACGCATCTTCAGATCCCTCGGACGCGCCTTCGTCGAACACCAGGGCATTGTCCTGATCCATGGCCAGCAGGCTTTCCCCCCGCCCCGCCGACCCAAGCACGGCTATGGCATATGCGCAGGGAGGACCTCCATGCCCTTCTTCTCTCATTCGCTTCTCGGCTATGACAGTTGCCTGACGGGTAACAGCGCCAAGCTCGCGGGAAATCACAGCGGCAATGTCACGAGCACTGACACCTTCCGCGACCAGCGATGCGGCAACGTGAGGCAATTTGGCCCATGCCGCCCGGAGTGCGCCGACATCGCCAGCCTCATCAATTTCGTCGCCGAGCGATACGGCTTCACTGGCCCGCAGTCGAAGTAGGTCACGGGCGGACAATGCCCCGATCACGTGCTCGCCCTCATCAACAACTCCCAGATGACGTATTGCCAGGCGGCTCATCCGACCAATCGCGGCGTAAATGAATGCGTCGGCGGGTATCACCGCGAGCGGCTTGCTCATGAACTGACTGACGGGGCGAGTGAGCGCTTCGCTGCCCTGCTTCGCACTTGCGCGCAAGGCATCCCTTTCGGTGACGATACCAACGTTTTCGGCGCGAATTTTCGATTCGGTGCCTTGTGCGAGCTGGACAAACAGCGATGAGACGCGGTCATCCATCATCTGTTTGACGGCCTGACTAAGCGGCGCATCGGCACTGATAAATTTCGCCGGCGCGCGCATGACGTCGCGCACGCGATGGCGATAGGGATAGCTATCGATACGTCCGAGTGTCCGCTCGGTGTCACGGCGTCCCGGTGGATCTGACGTGTCCGCCCAACCCGCGCGGTGCTGCTCGTCCAGCGCTTTGGTCAAGGAGCTGCAGGCACGGCCCGCTTCTGCAAGCGTCCGAATCCCGCCGTCGCGAAGCTTCGGCATCAATGCCGAAAAAATACGCGCGGTCAATAAAGCATCACCTCCAGCTGAGTGCCGGCCGGTCACCTCGACGCCAAGCCACGCCGCAAGGCTCTCTATCGCATAGTCGGCAAGGGCGGGCTCGGCGATTTCAGCAAGAAGCCTCGTGTCGAGCACGCGGGGTTGTTCGAATGGGTGTCCGGCGCGCTGACACTCACGTTTCAACACCGCAAGATCGAAACCAATCGTATGTCCGATGACAATCGAGCCGCCGATAAGCTTTCTTAGCTCCGGCCAAATTTCGGCAAAGGTCGGCGCATCCGCGATCTTGCTGTCATCGATCTGGTGGATCGCCGTGCTAGCCTTTGGAATTGGAATACCGGGGCGCACGAGATGGCTGTATGTATCCAAGATGCGCCCGCCTCGAATGCGCACAGCCGCGACTTCAACAATTCTTGCATCGGCCGGATCGAGGCTGGTCGTTTCCGTATCTATGACAACCGCATCGAGCGCGATCAGGGGCGTGGCATTGGGGACGACCATGCTGTCCTCAAGACACCCAATGCCAGCCTTCACATTCAGGCTGCGCGCACCGCCTGAGCCAGCGTCGGTGCATTGATCCGCGTACTGAACTCTTCATGGATATTGCACATCGTAACTCTTAGATAGTTTGTGATCGTCGGAAATTCGCTTGCCCGCAACTTTTCATGGATAGGCATCAGCTGCAAATAGCGTTCAGCAAACGGAGTCGGAATGTCTTTTGCCGCCTTCACCGCATGGATGCCTATCACATCGAGATTGTGCGCGAGTTCGTCGCGCAACTGAGACCAGGTTTCTGCACCGAGCACGGCAGGCGGCGGATATCGGTCGAAGACCGAAAGGGAAATCTCATTGAGCCTGTCGAGTGCTGCGCGGCGATCGTCGGAATATGGACGCAATACGCCCTCGACCAATTCGCTCACCATGGCGAGGCCAAGTGGGTAGGCGCGCCAGCGTGAATTTTCGGCCGCCGCTTGAAACTCCGGCTCACGGAATAGAACCTTGGAGTAGTGGCCGGCGCGCGCCCGCGAATATTCGTAGATCCCCTTTTGCGCGACGAACGCTGCATTGCCATCGATAAATTCTGCGAGTGCGGACACGTCGCGAATTGGGGGCGGACGGCGAAAGAAGCTGAGGAGTCCCATAAACAAGAAATATCCCACAAGCATCGCCAAACCGGCCACCCGATGCGACAGTTTGGCCCAACCATGATGCAAAAAACATCATTGCTCTAATAGCTTACGTAACATCTTTACGACTAAAGTCGTATTCAGACTAAAGTTACGGATTGTTAACGTTCCATGTAGCGGACCCGGCCACAAGAAGCCTGGGCCGTGCGTGGGGGGCGCTCAGCAAGCGCAGTGCAGTCGGGGTGTTCCCTCGCCCTTTTCAAACCCGTCCCATGACGGACCGGTCAGCGCAGGGATTACCGACCCATGGCTCCATCCGACACCAAAGCCAACCAAGAGGCTCATTGGAATAAGACGACCCGCCTGATGCTCACGCATCTCGGGATCTGGTTCTTCTTTGGCTACGTCATCCACATGTTCGTAGTCCCGCTTAACAAGATCGTTATCCCGATTCTCGGCTTCCCGCTCGGCTTTTACATGGCTGCGCAAGGCTCGTTGATCGTGTTCGTGGTCATGCTGTTCCTGTTTGCGCGACAGCAGAATCGAATCGACCGTGAGCACGGCTACGCCGAAGAAGAAGATTGAGGCAGGGAGCGGACAATGGCTACTCAGACAACAACGAGTACGGATGCCTTCTATAGACAGCTCGGCCGGATGTACGGGACGTATACGGGCGGCTTCGTCGCCTTCATCGTCCTGCTCGCCATCCTTGAGCAGATCGGCGTGCCCAACAAAGTTCTTGGTTATCTATTCGTGTTCTTCACGCTGGCGGTCTACGCCATCATCGGCGTGGCGACGCGGACGGCGCAGATTTCCGAATATTACGTCGCGGGCCGGCGCGTCCCGGCCTTTTACAACGGCATGGCAACCGGTGCCGACTGGATGTCGGCGGCTTCG
>JACZDD010091409.1_pt1 | contig 19513 bp, 19 predicted proteins | sample 8641771 | NCBI WGS metagenome assembly JACZDD01 (sample SAMN15324614, study PRJNA640507) | soil metagenome | isolation source: intercropping peanut in the second line | place: China: Luxin town, Laibin City, Guangxi Province | collected 2019-07-25 | depth 10cm m | reverse complement strand
GGCGCTCTCCTCCCTGGAGGGTGGTCTATCGGAAGTCATTGTGGCCCCGGGCCGGCATGCCGGCATCTGTCAGCGGCTGCTGGATGGCGAAAATCTGGGTACACGCCTGGCGCTCGAGGCCGTATGACAGCCACACCCGTGCGGCTCGACGTGCATAAAGCCTCCATGCGCGATATCGGGGCCATTCTGGCGCTGATCAACTCTTATGCCGCTAACGGAATCATGCTGCCGCGGACGGAGTTGGAAATGTCCGAACACATTCGGGATTTCTCCGTCGCCTATGACGGGGAGCGGCTCGCGGGTTGTGGCGCCCTGCATTTCTACACGCCGGTTTCGGCCGAAGTACGCTCCTTAGCAGTTCAGCCCGACCTTAAGCAGCATGGCGTGGGACGTCTGCTGGTCGAAGCGCTCGAACAGGAAGCCCGCGCTCAGGATCTGGAATCGATCTTTGCTTTCACCTACGCTGCTGGCTTTTTTCATAGACTCGGCTTTAGCGAGGTCGAGCGCGGCGAATTACCCCTCAAAGTGTGGAAAGACTGCCTGCGCTGTCCGAAATTCCACAATTGCGACGAAATTGCGGTCTTAAAGCGCCTGCGCGCCGCACGTGCCGAAGACCACACACCGCAATTTAGTACTAGGACAGCCAAGCTTGTAAAGCTCCCTATCGTAAATCAAGCTACGTTCCGATAGTCCTTCAGCGAAAAAAATCAAAATTTTTCCAAAAAATGCGGTAAAAAATTCCCTTTACGGCATTTTTTACTAGCTTTTTTATTTGGAGTACCAGTATACTCAGTACCACGGCCGCTTAGTACGGCCCATCCTTTCTGGAGGAAAAAATTGCGAGCGCTCACGGTTGATGTTCAAAGTTCTGCGGGTCGCGTTCTCTGTTGCACCATTTTCAAGCCAGGTGGCAGGAAACTTTTGGCGAAAGGCCACATTTTGAGCGAGGAAGACATCCGCCTGCTGGAAACCGAAGGCATGCAGCAGGTATGGGTTACTGAGCTCGAAGACGGCGAAATCGGGGAAGATGAAGCCGTCATGGCGGTGGCAGAAGCCATGTGCTGCGGTTCCGTGGAGATACGATTGGCTGCGGGTGGACGCGCCAACCTGATCGCTACGTCCGATGCCTGCGTTCTGGTGGATGATGAACTGCTGCGGCAGATCAATTTCGCCGGCAGTATTGCCATTGCCACGGTTCAGAATTACCGCTTCGTACGGGCGGGGGAACGTGTTGCAACCATCAAGAGCGCTCCTTTTGCGGTGGCGCAGGCGCAGCTTGAGACGATTCTCAACATCCTGCAGGAGCGTCGCGAAATTCTCCAGGCACGCCCAGTGAAAGATCCCGGCGTTGGCGTCCTCTATACCGATCCCGTCCATGGCGACCGCGCTCGCACACTCTTTGAAAACATCGTGCGCACGCGCGTTGAGCGCTACAGCGGAAAACTGCGCTACGCGCTTTCCTCGGTTGAGGATGAAGAACAAGTGGTTCGTTCGTTGCAGCACCTGCTGCGCACCAAGCCCGCCTGCATTTTGATCGCTTCTACTACCGCGCCGGCCGGTCCGGAAGACGTCATCGGCCGCGCCATGGTACGTCTCGGCGCCCATATCGAGCGCTTCCTGGCTCCGGTCGAGCCCGGCAATCTGATGCTTCTGGGCTACAAAGATGATGTCCCGATCATCTCTGCGCCGTGCTGCTTCCGGTCGGCGAAGCCGAATATTCTCGATCTCGTGCTGCCGCCGATGTTCGCCAAATACCGCATTCAAGGTTGGGAAATCGCCTGCCTCGGGCACGGCGGTCTCCTCGGATGAGTTACCTCCTCAAATTGCATCCATCGGGATTGCATTCGCCGGGCGCATCCAATGCGCCCGGCTTTTTTATTACAGTAGGGTCACTAGACCGGTTTTCAGGTCGTAGACGCCGCCGGCTATCTTCAAAGTCCCCCTGTTGACGCGCGGCGCCAGAATCGGCTCCAGCCCACGAAGCCGTTCGACGCCCAACTGAACATTTGCTCGAATGGCGTTTTCGAGCGGATCGCCCGGCGTTCCATGGCTTCGGCTCACGGCCGGCTTCACGAGTTCCACCAAGCCTTCGATGGACCCCGGCAATTTGTCCTTGGCGTCGATGTGCTTGATAGCGGATTTAACTGCGCCGCAGCCGCTATGTCCGAGAACCACTACCAACGGCGTGTTCAGCTCGGCAATGGCGTATTCGATGCTGCCCTTTACGGTTGCACCCGCTCCGCCGACGATGTTTCCCGCCACGCGAATGACGAAAATATCTCCGACACCAACATCGAACAAGATTTCGGGCGCCACACGGGAATCCGCGCAGCTCACAATCACTGCTTCTGGATACTGCGCCTCGGCAAGAGCGCGAAAATCCTCGGGGCGGCGTCGTGGAGCGGAAACTTGGCCTTTCGCAAAGCGCTCGTTACCGGCGATCAGGTCGTGCAACGCCTCGTCTGCGGTTCGCCCTTTTGCGTTACCCCGCTTGGCAGCCAAAGTGAGGCCTGCGCCCGCAAATTCAATAAACTTACGCCGGGAAACCATTTATTTGTCCTCCGAAACTCCCGATTAGTATATACGCTGTCAACCCATCTTGGTGCGGCGACCAATAAGGCAACGTAACGGGATTATATGATGAGTTCGATACATGTCCGAACAGCCCGCCACTGCCGACTTGGGAACCAGGGTCATAGAGATAATCGCGAAGACCCAACGAATTTCCCTGGAGTCCATTTCGCTCGATAGCACGTTCGAACAGCTCAAGATCGATTCGCTGGATGGAATTAACATCGTTTTCGCCCTCGAGAACGAGTTCGGCATTAACATTCCGGACGACGGCGTCCAGTCCATGCGCTCGATCGGCGAGACTGTGGAAGGTGTGCGGAAGCTTCTCGAGCTAAAAACCGCTGAATCCGAGGATCGCGCGGTTTGAACCGCGTCGCAGTTACCGGTCTCGGGCTCGTTTGCGCGCTCGGCAATAACGTCGCGGAATGCTGGGAGAAACTATCCGCCGGCGTTTCCGGCATACTTCCGCTAAGCGATCCGGGATCGCCGCCTTACAAGTTTGCCCGTGGGGCGCAAGCCACCGCGTTCGAGCCGCTCGATTATTTCAGCGAAAAGGACCTGCTTCTTCTCGAACGTTTCGCTCAATTGGCCGCGGTCGCGGCGCGTGAAGCCGTCGCGCAGAGCGGTCTGACCTTCAGCGGAGACCTGGCCGACCGCTCCGCGGTCATCACCGGTAGCAGCATTGGCGGGCAGTTCAGCGAGGAAGACGGCTATATCCGGCTATATCGCGAAAAGAATCCGCGCATCGCTCCGCTGACAATTCCCCGCACGATGTCCAATGCGGGCGCTAGCCGCATCTCGCTGGAATTCGGTATCCACGGGCCGGTATATACCATTTCCACCGCGTGCTCGTCGTCGAATCATGCCCTGGGACAAGCGTTTTCGATGGTGCGCGGCGGGCAAATCGTGGCCGCGGTCGCCGGCGGCAGCGAAGCCGTCTTTGCGGAAGGATTGCTGCGCGCCTGGGAAGCCATGCGCGTCGTCTCTCCCGATGTCTGCCGGCCGTTTTCCGTGGATCGCCGCGGGCTCTCGCTGGGTGAAGGCGCAGGCATGCTGGTGCTCGAAAATTGGGACCACGCGCAGGCCCGCGGTATTCCGATTCTGGGGGAAATCGTCGGCTTCGGGATGAGTTCCGATGCGCATCATATTACGCAGCCCTGTGTCGATGGTCCTGCCAAATCGATGCAATGGGCTCTTCGCGACGCCGGCCTCGCTCCCGAGCAAATCGACTACATCAATGCGCACGGCACTGGAACACAGGCTAACGATCTGATCGAAAGCCAGGCCATCCGTTTGATCTTCGGAGAGCACGCCGATCGCCTGCCTGTCAGCTCCACCAAATCCATGCACGGCCACACATTGGGCGCGGCGGGAGCCATCGAAGCCATTGCCACTTTGCTGGCATTGCGGCATGGAATCATTCCCCCGACGGCGAATTTCACGAGTCTCGATCCGGCTTGCGCTCTCGACGTTGTCCCGAACCAGTCCCGCTCCGCGGCGCTGCAGTTCGCTCTCTCCAATACGTTTGCGTTCGGCGGGCTGAACGCCTCGCTCGTCTTCCAGCGTTAACCTAAAAGGTGGCTTAACAAGCACAAATGAAAATATCCATCGGCGCCGACCATGCAGGCTACGACATGAAGCAGCACTTGATCGAGTTCATCCGGAAACTCGGCCATGAAGTGCATGACGTCGGCACGTTCGAACCGGGTAAACCCGACGATTATCCCGACTACGCCGTGCTGGTTGCCCAGGACATCCGTTCCGGCGCGGCCGAGCGCGGTGTTCTCGTTTGTGGCAGCGGCGTGGGCGTCTCGGTAGCGGCCAACAAGTTCAAAGGAATTCGCGCCGCCATGTGTCACGATCATTACTCGGCCCATCAAGGCGTGGAGCACGACGACATGAACGTGCTGGTTTTAGGCGCACGCATTATCGGGCCGATGACGGCTGAGGACGCTACGGAAGCTTTTCTGAATGCAAAATTTAGCGGCGAAGAACGCCACGTCCGCCGCTTGAACAAGGTGAAAGGAATTGAGCAGAATGAGTTCCGCTAAGGCCCGCAGCGGCCGGGATATCGTCGACTTCTCCTATTCGCTTCCGAGCGATCTCGATAATACAGTCAAAAAGGCGCGAGAACGCTGGGACCAGGCGGATTCCACAGGGCGGCTCTGGAAGAAGGACCCGTCGCTGTGGACCAACCAGGATGAGGGCAAGTGGCTCGGCTGGCTCGATATTGTCCATGAAGAAATGGCCAGCGTATCCAGGTTCAAAGCATTGGCCGCCGAGATCGCTGAAGATGGATTCACGCATCTGGTGTTGCTTGGAATGGGTGGATCGAGCCTCTGCCCGGAAGTGTTTAGTCTCACCTTTGGCAAACAGCCGAATGCCCCTGAATTGCTGGTCCTCGATTCTACGGACCCCGTGCAGATTCGAAGTTTGCGCGCCAAGATCGATCCGCGGCGTACGCTGTTCTGCGTATCAAGCAAATCGGGCACCACGCTCGAGCCGAATATCTACATGCAGTACTTCTTTGAGGAGACACGGAAGGAGGTAGGCGACGGCGCGGGAAACCATTTCATTGCCGTTACTGATCCGGGTTCGAAGTTGGAGACTGTCGCAAGCGAGTTAGGTTTCCGGCGCGTCTATCACGGCGTTCCGTCGATCGGCGGGCGTTACTCGGCGCTTTCCGATTTCGGCCTTGTGCCGCACGCCGGCATGGGCCTCGATACGAAGAAATTGTTGGAACGCACTGCCTTGATGGTGGAGGCGTCGAAACTGCCTGATACCGCTCAGAACCCTGGTGTGACGCTCGGGCTGATATTAGGCACGGCTGCCACCCAATTTCGTCGTGACAAAGTCACGCTGCACTGTTCGAAGTCGATTGCCGATCTGGGCGCCTGGCTTGAACAGTTACTCGCTGAATCGACCGGGAAACAGGGGCATGGCTTGATCCCGGTGGATCGCGAACCCATTCTTCGGCCGGAAGAATACAGCAGCGATCGCGTGTTCGCCTTTATCAAATTTGCCGGTGACAGTAACGAAGAGTTGGACAATACCGCCAGCGCTCTGGAAAGAGCAGGACAACCCGTTGTGCGCCTCGTTCTGAAGGATCTCGATGATATCGGCCAGGCCTTTTTTCAATGGGAAATTGCGACTGCCGTAGCGGGATCCGTGATCGGCATCAACGCGTTCAATCAACCGGACGTGGAAGCAAGCAAGGTAGCCACTCGCGAATTGACGGCAGAATTCGAAAAGAGCGGCTCTTTGCCGGCCGAAAAGCCTTTGCTCGACCAGGACGGAATTCAGTTGTTTACCGACCCGGCAAACGCGAGTGCGCTCGTGAACGGCGCTCATTCCACGCTCGGCGGGGTGATTCGCAAACATCTGGATCGCATTCGGCCAGGCGACTATTTTGGATTATTGGCCTACATCCCCATGTTTCCGGAATACGAAGCAAAGCTGCAGGAGATTCGCAAGAGTATTCTCGAATCTAAGAGAGTGGCCACCGTGCTCGGCTTCGGACCACGCTTCTTGCACAGCACAGGCCAGGCTTACAAGGGCGGTCCGAATTCCGGCGTCTTCGTGCAAATCACCTGCGAGGATGCGGAGGACCTTCCGGTGCCTCAGCAGAAATACACCTTCGGCATCGTCAAAGCGGCTCAGGCGCGTGGTGATTTTCAAGTGCTGGCCGAGCGCAAGCGGCGGGCGCTGCGGGTGCATCTCGGCAAGGACCTGGCAGCAGGACTCGATCACCTGCGCGACTTGGTGTGCGCCGCCGTTGCGCACTAGCTGGCGGAAGTGCCGATGGGGCATTTTGGAGGGATGATCAAGGAGAGCCCTCGGTCGGCTCACCCAAATACGGGAGGTGGTGCTTGCCTCAAACCTTATTCAAAAGCTGGTGGCTACTGGCGTTGTGTGGTGTTCTTGATGCAATAATTTCTGCCGTCTACCTGGTCAGACAAGATTCAGATGGCGCTCTGACTTACTATGCCTGGCACGGAACGATGCTTGCTTTAGGTAGGCTCACGTTGGCGGCAGGACTCTGCACTCTTGCGGCCGGATTGTGGAACTTGAGAAAAGGCAATTCTTGGCTGCTAGTGCTGAATGGTATTGCGTGTAGCGCACTTGGAGCGCTCTTTGCTTTCTGGACCGGGCCGCTTGCGTTTCGTACTGTCGCGCTCCTAATTGTTGCGATGGCGTTGAGCATCGGTGTGTACGAATTCGCAATTGCGCAAATCTCGCGTCGTGTTTCCGATGAATGGCTTCTCGGCGCCGTCGGGGCGGTCTCGGTTGGTTTCGCTTTCGCGTTTCTCGCTTTTGTCTTTGGATGGATCAAGCTGAAGCCGGGAGCGCCCACCCAGTCCCTGCATTGGCTAGGTTCTTACTTTGCCTTCAGCGCAATCTGCATGCTCGTGCTAATCCTACGTCCCCACAGGCCGGGTCTTTCCCAATCCGGCCTGTAGTCAACGGTTCTAATAACACGCACTAAACCCTCCGCAGCAGCGCTCGCCGCACCCGGTGATCTTCCGCCTTCTCGAGAATCAGGTGCGCCCGCTCGCGCGTCGGACCGATATTTTCGTGCAAGTTCCGCAAGTTGATGCTTTCCCAGATCTGGCGTGCGGTGGTCCGTGCCTCTGCTTCGCTTAGCCCGGCATAGCGATGAAAGTAAGATTCCTGGTCCTGGAACACGGTCTCGCACAACCGTAGAAACCGCTCGACATACCAGCGCTCGATGGTGACTTCCTCAGCATCCAGATAAATCGAGAAATCGAAAAAATCCGACACGAAAAGCCGGGAGCCGTCGCGCCCTCCGTCTGGCGATTGCAGTACGTTTAATCCCTCCAAGATCAAAATGTCTGGCTGCTCCACGCACTGTTGCGCGCCGGGCACAATGTCGTAGTGCAAATGGGAATAGACGGGGGCGCAGACTTTCGGCATGCCGGATTTGACATCGGCAAGAAAGCGTAGCAGCAACCGTTGATCGTAGCTTTCGGGAAATCCTTTGCGCTGCATCAGTCCGCGTGCTTCGAGCGTGGCGTTGGGATAGAGGAAGCCGTCGGTTGTGACAAGGGCCACTCGCCGGTGGTCCGGCCAGCGCGCGAGCGAAGCGCGGAGGACACGCGAAAACGTGCTCTTGCCGACCGCCACGCTGCCCGCGATGCCAATAATGTACGGGACCTTGAGCGGCGCCGGCGCGCCCATGAACTCCCGCCGCGCTTCGTACAGGTGCTGCACTGCAGCGACGTGTAGATTCAGAAGCCGCGACAATGGCACGTAAATGTCCGCCACCTCGCCGAGCGACACCTGGTCGTTAATGCCGCGCAGCGCCACCAGATCGTCTTCATCCAGCAGGAGCGGCGTGTTGGCGCGCAGCGCCTTCCACTGCTCGCGGCCGAAGGTAACGTACCGGCTAATCGCGGCCGGCGAATGAGTCTGTGTCTGCTCCAACTGCCTCAACACTCGCATTTTCATCTTGTCAGCCCCGGACGGATATTAGCAATCTTTGCTAATTTTGATAGAATCAGTGCATGCCCACCCGCAACGTCAATTTGACCGACGAGTTGGACCGGTTCATTGTGTCGAAAGTGAAGGGTGGCCGATACGAAAACGCCAGTGAAGTAGTGCGAGCCGGATTACGGACTCTCGAGCGAGAGGAACGGGAATACGAGACGAAGTTGGCCGTACTCCGAGCCGCTATTGACGCCGGTGATGCCAGTGGAATCGCGGCGGGCAACACGTTTACGCGGGTCCGTAAGGCTCTGAAGCAGCCTGCGCCTCGTGGCTAGCGCGTGGCTGCATTTCGTTTCTCCCATCGTGCCGAAGGCGACTTATTAGATATCGCTATGCGCACGCTCCGCACCTGGGGCGAAGCCCAGGCCGCCCGTTACCTGACTGAATTGGAAGCCTGTTGCCAAATGTTGGCGGACAATCCGGAACCAGGCAGAGGTTGTGACGATATTCGTCCTGGCTTGCGTCGGATGGAATCGCGGAAACACGTCATTTTCTATCGTCGCGAGTCGAAGGGCATTCTGGTTGTTCGCATCCTGCATCAGCGCATGCTGCCCGGCAGGCAAGCCATCGACGATGAGGAGCCTACTGAGGACCTTCCGCCTTCCGGAAAACGATAATGTGCTGCCAGGGCATGGTATCGATCACTTCATCGAATTGATAGCCTTCTGGAGTGACCTCGGCGCGCACTTCGTCCACGCTCATCTTGTGCTCGGGACGGATCGGAACGGTTGGATCTTCCTTGCGGAATTCGAGTAAGATCAGCCGCCCGTCCGGCTTCAATGCATCGTGAATCCGGTCCAGCATGCGTTGCGGGCGGGAGAATTCGTGGTACACATCCACTAACACCACCAGATCCAATTTGCCGGCGGGGAGCCGCGGATCGGTTTCCGTGCCGAGAACGGTGACGACATTTCCTACGTGCTGCGTCGCGGCGTTAGAGTTCAGTCTTTCGAGCATGCCCGGCTGGATATCTTCGGCGTACACCACCCCGCCGGGAGCGATGGCGCGCGCCATGCGTAAGCTGTAAAAACCCGTTCCGGCACCCACATCCCCAACCTGCATCCCGGGTTTAAGATGAAAAGCAAGGATGGCTTTTTCCGGCTGCTCTTCGCGTTGGCGTTCCTCCCGTTCTAGCCAGTCCGCCCCATTCACGCCCATTACGGGGGCGATGTGCCGGCCGGTGACAGGATGCACCGCCTGAGCGGTCGCGATCCTTTGGCCGCCGGTCGCGAGCACCAGGAGCCAAGCTATCCGAGCGTAGTGCCCGTACATCGTTTTTCGCGAGTTCCTCAAAAGACTATCGGCATTAAGGATGCTTCCCCATACTTCCAGGTTGCCGGCCAGCCGGTTGCTGGCTTGATAGTGGCCGTTCTTCTCCTATTTCTCTCCGGTGCGGGCAAACTTTGCACCGCGGAATCCACCTTAGCCATCCTGGATGCCGGTCCAGAAAGCTCCGAGGATGCCCCATTTGTTTCGAACGATTACCAATTCTATCCAGGCGACTATCTCTATTTCCGGTTTCAAGTCACCGGGTTTGGCATCCAAACAGACGAAACTACCGAAGTTCGCAAGATTTCACTCAGTTATGAAATTACGCCGCAAGATGCGAACGGGGTGCCGCTGACGCCCGCGGCTTCGGGCGATATCAAAGACGAGTTGAATCCGGAAGACAAAAACTGGACCCCCAAGCGCCGCGCCTCGTTTCTTCTTCCCTCTTTCGTCGCCTCCGGCCAATTTCACATTCACTTGGTTGTAAAAGATTTGATCGGCAAGACCCAAACCGAGCGCGATTTCCCATTCCGCATGGGCGGTGTTACTATCGTGCCTTCCTCTTCGATCACAGTCGAAAGTTTCCGTTTTTTCCGCAGAGAAGACGATCGGCAGAGCCTGGAAGTGCCCGCGTACGCTCCGGGCGATACTATCTACGCCCGTTTCAACATGGCCGGTTATCAGACGAGCAAGCCGGACAATCAGTATCATCTGACCTACGGGCTCACCGTGTTTGGGCCGGACGGCAAGCCGTTTATCCAGCAGCCCCAGGCCGCTGAGTTGAGCACCGGCAGCTTCTACCCGGCTCAGTTCGTCCCGGGAAATATCAATTTGACTACCACGCGAACTTCGGCGAAGGGCGCTTATGTCGTCGCGCTCACCGTGCGCGACCTCATCGCCAACCGCACATACGAAACCAAGCGCTCCTTCACTCTGGAATAGCTTTTCGAAGCCTCTCGATTCCTTCCGCAAACACGTCCTCCGGAGTGAGCAGGCTCGCTACGGCGTATGGCTCCGAAGGCATGTCGAAAAAATATCCCGGCTGGACCAGCACGTGCTGCCGCGTAATCAACTCAGTCATCCATGCATCTTCGGTCCGCAAATTCGGAAGCTGCAACATGGCCGACCAGCCGCCCTCGGCATGCAATGTATGTATCGGAGAACCCCTCAAGATATCCTCTAGCGCGGCGCGATTCCGTTCCATTCGTCGCGTGATCCGGCGGGCAATGCCGTCACCAATTTCGAGCAGATTTCCAAGCGCGTTCTGCACCGGAGTCGCCACCGGCAAATACGTATCCAGCAGCAATTCAAGCCCCGAGAGCACATCGGCGCGTATGCCCGCTTCGCCGTTGACGGCGATCCAGGCGAGTTTCATTTGCGGCATGCCGGCGCTTTTGGAAAGACCGCCGAGCGAAAAACTGAGCGCGCGATCGCAGCCAATGAGCGTGCGCCTACGATCACCTGCACCAGCAAATGAATAGTCCATGAACACTTCATCGGCGATGATCGGTAAGTTGTGCTCCTGAGCGATCTCGAGAAGCATCGCTGTTTCCTGGTCCTTGAGGAATGATCCTGTGGGGTTGTTTGGATTTACAATCACCACGGCACGTGTGCGCTCCGAAATGGCAGCCTGTAAGCTCGCGAAGTCAATAAACCAACTTCCGTCGTAAAGCAGCCGGTAAGGAACAATCTCTATCGATTCGAGCCGTGCCAGGTATTCAAACAACGGATAGGAAGGCGTGGGCACAAGCACTTCATCTCCCGGATTCGACAGCAGTTTGAAAAGCAGAGCATAGGCTTCGCTTGTGCTAGCTGTTAGGGCGAGCTGCTCCGGCGATACCGGAATTCCCCGCTGGGCGTACCAATCCGCAATCGCTTGCCTTGCCTGTTTACTGCCGAATGGATCGGGCCGATAGGTAAAGTCCTCAAGGTGTGCATAGGCCTGCCGGATCTCGCCGTGCGGGTAGTCGTCGAAAACCTCGGTCGGATTCGTGCTAGTCAAGTCAAGCAGGAGCGCGCCCGCCTGTCGTTGTTCTTCTACAAGCTTGTGGAATGAATTGGGAGGGTGGGCCCAGATCAATCGTCGAGAGTAGCTGTACAAATCGTTACTCTGTCATGCTTGTCCGATCTTGGCAAGGCCGGCGGCCACCGCTCGCGTATAATCGCTTCTGGTCGCAGCTCATGTTTCCGCGAGTGACAGCCTTGGCGCTATTTGCTGGTCTCCTGCTTGGAGAAGACGTGCGTAATCCGCGTACATCGGCAGCCGACATAGCCGCCGGTGCGAAGACGTTTCATTCTCACTGTTCGCCGTGCCACGGCTACCGGGGAGAAGGCGGCAGGGGACCCAATCTCGCCGCGGGCCGTTTCTATCATGGCTCAAGCGATGCCGATCTCTTAAAAAACATTTCCGAAGGTATCCCTGGAACGGAAATGCCCGGCCTCTTCTATAATGCCGATCGCGTCTGGCAAGTTGTGGCGTTCATCCGTTCGCTGAGCGCGAATACCGCAAAACCTCCGGGCGATGCGGACGCGGGAGATCGGCTGTTTCGCTCGCAAGGATGCACAGGCTGTCATCGCATCCGCGGCGAAGGCGGAGCGCTGGGGCCCGATTTGTCCGGAATTGGCGCCGCGCGATCCGTGGATAATTTGAAAGAATCCATTGTCGATCCAAGCGCGCAGGTGCAGCCGCTATACTGGACCGTCAGCTTTGAAGATGCTTCCGGCAAAGCCGTCCAGGGTTTTCTGCTCAATGAAGATACCTATACGGTTCAGCTTCTCGATCGTGCGGTCGTGCTGCACTCCTATGAAAAGGCCGGTTTGAAGAATTATACGATCGATAAGCATTCCGCCATGCCGTCCTATCGCGATAAGCTCTCTCCCCAACAGCTTGATGATTTAGTCGTCTACTTGTGGTCGCAGCGTCCTCAATGAAACACGCCATTCGATTCTGTCTCGCCGCGAGCTGTATCGTTTTTTCGCTATCCGCGCAGGTTACTTACGAAAAACTCCTCAATGCAGCTTCCGGCGGCGCGGATTGGCTCACGTATTCGGGAAGCTATCGCAGTTGGCGCTATAGCTCGCTCGATCGCATCAATCGCCAGAATGCCGCTAAGTTGAGTCTCGAGTGGGTTTATCAGATGCCGACTACGCTGATGGTCGAAACCACGCCGCTGGTGATTGACGGCGTCATGTACGTCAGCGAGCCGCCGAGCAACGTGGTGGCGCTCGATGCCAAAACCGGCCGCCAATATTGGCGCTACCGCCGCCAACTTCCCGATCGCATTAACGTTTGCTGCGGGCAGGTAAATCGCGGTGTAGCCGTGCTCGGCCACCAGGTCTTCGTGGGTACGGCCGATGCCCATCTGGTATCGCTCGATGCTCGAACCGGCGCGGTCCTGTGGGACATTCAGGTCGCCGACCATTCGCGTGGTTACGCAATTACCGGGGCGCCTTTGATTGTTAAAGATATGGTGATCTGCGGGATTGCCGGCGGGGAATATGGCATACGCGGTTTTCTCGATGCCTATGACGCCGCTACCGGCAAACGGCGCTGGCGGTTTTGGACGATTCCCGAAAATTCCTGGGCGGGAAATTCATGGAAAACCGGCGGCGGTCCTACCTGGCTCACCGGCTCCTTCCACGCGCAGCAGAATCTGCTCATCTGGGGAACCGGCAATCCATCACCCGATTGGAACGGCGATTCGCGGCCAGGTGACAATCTGTATACCGACAGCGCCATTGCGCTCGATGCCGACACCGGCAAGTTGAAGTGGTATTTCCAGTTCATTCCTCACGACGTCCACGATTGGGATGCGGTTCAGATTCCCGTGCTCGTCGATGACGAATGGCAGGGACAGCCGCGCAAACTAATCTACTGGGCGCATCGTGGCGGCTTCTTTTATGTGCTCGATCGCGAAACAGGCAAGTTTTTGCTTGGAAAGCCGTTTGCTAAGCAAACCTGGGCCAAGGGTCTCGATGATTCGGGTCATCCCATCCTATTGCCCAATACCGAACCTTCCCCGGAGGGAACGTATATCTGGCCGGGCGTGCAAGGAGCCACAAACTGGTATTCACCGAGCTATAACCCACTTACTAAGTTCTTCTATCTCTCTTATTGGGAAAATCGTAGCGTCTATCGCAAAGGAGAACAGGAATATAGCCCTGGCAATCGCTACATCGGCAGTGTTCCACTCATCGATGTGCCCGGCGATCTCGGCCATGGCGGCATACGCGCATTGAATCCTAAAACCGGTGAGCGCATCTGGGAATACAAGCTGGAAACGAAGCCATGGGCCGGCGTTCTCTCCACCGCCGGACAGCTTGTCTTCGGCGGCAGCGATGAAGGTTATTTCTTTGCCCTGGATGCGGAAACAGGAAAGGAGCTATGGCGCCAGAATCTCGGCGGCATCATTCGCGCCAATCCGGTTACTTATCTGGCTGACGGAAAGCAGCTTGTTAGCATTGCGGCGGGTAATGCCATTTTTACGTTCAGTCTGCCGCGACCGCCTTCGGAGCGTTAAGATCTATCTTCCGAAGTATGCATAATTCTGAAAATATGCACGATGTCGTGTTCTACGCCATACACGATAATGTATGGCAATGGCGCGACGAGCAGTTCTCTGGTGCCGTTTTGTTGCCCAATGCGCCCTCGATGAGAAAACTGTTTAAGAGAACGTGCTGCGTCGTAAGGTCTTCGAATTGTGGATTGAGTATAGGTAGGATGGTTTTCTTAGAGGAAGTGATGGATACTTTCTAGATCGTTGGCAGCGGCTGGAGCCCAGCGAATGCGCCTCAACGTTGCAGCATCCGCTCAACGCGCGCGTTCATCTCTTCTTCTTCGATGAATTCGCCGCGCGCAATTTGATCGATGCCAATTTGTACTTGTGCCTTGAACCAATCACTATGGGCGAGGAGGCGGGCGACAGCTTCTTGGACGAAATCATCAGTCCCTCGACCTGTTTGCGCCGATAAATCTTTAAGTTGGGCTTCTTGGCTCTGTGGCAAATGCACTTCCATGGACTAAGTGTATCGTCTTACCACGTAATGTATCCAGTTGTGCATCCGCCAGGTATCTACCGAAAGTCCCGGCTGCGAACCGGAAATGCGGGAGCACCGCGTTGTGGGTCGAGCTGTTTCAGAAGTGAAGACCAATCCCACACATGTCTTGCGACCACGTGCAGCACTTGGCCCTCTCTTTGCACGACTCCCCAGCAAGCCAAAAGCTTTCCGTGATATACAGCGTCATGGTGTTTTACATGTACTTTCTTCCAGACGATGAGATTGGCGGCTCCGGTCTCATCCTCTATCGTCAAGAAGATCGTTTCCTTCGCCGTCTGTGGGTGCTGGCGAAACAGAACCAGTCCGGCAACGATAATAGTTTTTCCTGCAGGCGTCCTTTTCAACTCAGCGGCGGTGATGACTCGTTTGCCTTTCAACCGCGGGCGTAAAAAGGTGAGCGGATGTTGGCGCAGCGTGAGTCCTGCGGCAACGTAATCTGCTAGGACTTCCTGACTCGCTGTGGGGGATGGCAGGATTGCCTCGGGCTCGTCGAATAGATCTGCTCCTGCGAATAGTGGAGGAATTTTCCCATCGAGCGCACTGGTTTTCCATAGGGCCTGTCGCCGTCCGATGGCCATGGAAGAAAACGCATCAGCTTGCGCCAGACGATCCAGTGCGCGGCAGCTGCATCCAGCGCGTCTTGCGATTTCTGCGGGTGAGCGATACCCGGCCCCGCGCTCTTCGACCAGAGCTCGAGCCTCCTTTTCGAAAAGGCCGGAAACCATGTGCAGTCCCAAACGGACTGCATAACGAGACGAGCTCTCGATTGGCTCCAGAGTCGTTTCCCAATTGCTGTGGTTGACATCGATAGGCCGAATTTCCACGCCGTGCTCGCGCGCATCGCGGACCAACTGTGCAGGAGCGTAGAAGCCCATGGGTTGGCTGTTCAGGAGCGCCGCACAAAATACATCCGGGTAATGGTACTTGATCCACGCTGAAGCATATACCAGATTGGCGAATGAGATGGCGTGCGCTTCCGGAAATCCATAGGTGCCGAATCCTTTGATCTGGTTAAAACAGCGCTCGGCGAAATCGTCGGGATAGCCGTTGCTTCGCATACCTTCCAGAAATCGTTTCTCAAACGATTCAATCGTGCCTACGTGACGGAAAGTTGCCAAGGATCGTCGCAACTCGTCGGCCTCGTCCGGCGAGAACTTTGCGCCAATAATGGCGATCTGCATCGCCTGTTCCTGGAAAAGTGGAACGCCCAGCGTTTTCCCCAATACGGCTTTTAATTCAGGACTTGGATACTCGACAGGCTCTTTCCCTTCGCGGCGCTTCAGGTAGGGATGCACCATGTCCCCTTGAATCGGACCGGGCCGGACGATCGCTACTTCAACCACCAGGTCGTAAAACGTCGTGGGCTTGAGCCGAGGCAGCATGCTCTGCTGCGCACGAGATTCCACTTGAAACACCCCGATGGAATCCGCGTTCTGGAGCATTGAATATACGGCAGGATCTTCTTGCGGGATCGCGGCAAGCGTGAGTTCTTTTTTATAGTGATGCTCCAGAAGTTCGAAAGCTCTTCGAAGTGCGCTGAGCATCCCCAAACCAAGAACATCAACCTTCATCATTCCCAATTCATCGATGTCGTCTTTTTCCCACTGAATGACAGTTCGGTCCTTCATCCTCGCGTTCTCAATGGGAACCAGCTCATCCAGCCGGCCGCGCGCGATAACGAATCCTCCCACATGCTGCGAAAGATGCCGTGGAAAACCAATCAATCGATTGATTAAGTGCACAGCAAGTTCTTTGCGCTCTGGGGAAGAGTCGCTCGAGAGTTCCAGCACCTTACTAACTTCACGGAGTGCGCGCCGCCTGCGATAATGCACCACGGTAGCGGTAAGTCCGGCACGGTCTCGTCCATACTTTTCGTAGATGTACTGGATTACCTCTTCCCGCCGGTCATGTTCAAAATCAACGTCAATGTCGGGTGGTTCATTTCGTGCTGCCGAGATGAAACGTTCAAACAACAGCTTTCGCTCGACGGGGTCGGCCTGAGTAATCTCCAGGCAATAACAGATGAGTGAGTTTGCGGCAGACCCGCGGCCCTGGTACAGAATCTTTTCTCGCTTGGCGAATTTCACAATTTCGTGAACAGTGAGAAAGTAGGGTGCGTACTCACATTCAGCAATCAATTTCAGCTCATGGTCGATCTGTTTGAGAACTGCTTCGGAAAGCTCATTGCCGTATCGGATCCTCGCTCCTTCTAAAGTACGGGCTTTTAAATCTTCAAACGCCGACATGCCCGGCGTGATGATCTCTTCGGGATATTCATAACGAAGTTCATCCAATGAAAAGCGGCATCGGTCTGCGATTTCGGTGGTTGCCTCCAGCGCTTCCGGCAATTCGATAAATAGTTGGGCCATCACCTCGGGTGGCTTTAAGTGACGCTCGGCATTAGCTTCCAGGCGAAACCCGGCCTCTGCCAACGTACAGTGTTCCCGGATGCACGTCACGACATCCTGAAGCATCTTCCTTCCCGGCTTGTGATAGAGGACATCGTTCGTAGCAACGATGGGAATGGTCAAAGATCGCGCGAATCCAACCACAGTGCGAATCCATTGCTTATCATCGCCACGGCAGGAATGCGTTAATGCGAGGTGGATATTTCCGTGAAACAAATCGGCGCAGCATTGAATGTGTGTTCTTGCGGATTCCGTTAAAACCTGAGGGAACGGCAGAATGAAATGTTGACCTTCCGCATAATCTGCAATATCGTTGAGTTCCAAAAAGCACTCTCCCTTGGTTGCCCGGCGTCGTCCCAAAGTCAAAAGCTGCGTGAGGTTCCCATATGCTTTGCGGTTCGTGGGATAGCAAAGAATACTTTCTCCGTTCGTGAGATCGAGCCGGCACCCCACGATGAAGCGGGTGCGAAGCTTTTTCATTTTCTTCAGCGTGCTATGCGCCCACACAATGCCGGAGAGTGTATTGCGATCGGCAAGCGCAATCGCATGATGGCCGTACACATTGGCCGCATTCACCAACTCTTGCGGATGTGAGGCTCCCCGCAAGAAGCTGAAATTGGACGATACCTGTAGCTCCGCATACTGCATAACGATCTAAGCAAAATGTCCGTGCAGGAACCAGTGTTCAGACCGATCGCAAAAGATCCAGAAGCGAAATCCTTTATCGTCCTCGATTCGGTAGTAGTCGCGCGTGCCGTAACGCGAGCTGGGTTCCCGCCACCATTCAGCGGTCAGACGCTCCGGTCCTTCCAGGCGCATAACGCGATGTTTCTGATGACCAATAAAAAACTGTACGGGGGATCCACCGGGAATCAGGATGGAAACTTGAATGGGCATAGGCGGATCGATCAACCGGATGGGACGTACGCGATATGCTGGCCAATCCGTGCTTGCAAAGCTGGATGCCGTCGCCGAACGGAACTCCACGGCGTGTTCCGGCAGATAGCTTTCCCGCACCCGGATGCGGTTCACCTCCTGAAATCCCAATCTCATGCCGAGACGATCGACCAGTAAATCGAACGATTCTTCGTCTCCTGTCGTGGCCAATGAAGAGAAGCTGAGCTGCGCTGGAGGGAGCGCCTCGACATCTGGAACAGAAAGAACGAAAGTTTCAAAACCGAAATTTGCCCACAGCTTCTCTAGTCTGCTGCTGAATAAGCGCATCAGATGTGGGATCGCGCGACTCGGCTTCGATGTGCGCACTTCACATCGATCTACTGTTCCATCTACCCGATAGCAGGCAAGATCCATGCGCCTCGATCCGAGATGATTCTTTTCAAGCCGGGTGCAGATCTCCTGCAATAGATCGTGCAGCACATACTCAACCGAACCGATGGTGGAAATCGGCTCCGCAAGGATTCGGGAAGCTCGATACGCAGCAGGAGGACGCCATGGTGTTAGCGGATCTTCCGCTTTCTGAAAAGTCCGATCGAGACGCCAAAGAAGCGTAGAACCGAATCGGACGCTCAGCGAGTCGCGTGGAATCTTCCGCACTGCGCCGATCGTGATCAACCCCAGGCGGCGTAGCTCTAAAACAATCTCATGGGGAAGGCAGAGTGCTTCTATCGGCAAAGGATCGAGAGCGCAAGCAGCATTCTCGCCGTGAACAATGAATCTATCGCCGTAACGCGCCAGCGCCCATGCGGCGCCCCAGGTATCGGCGATGGCTGCATGGGATTCAATGCGCATTCGATGCAAACGGCGCTGGAGATCGAGGAGCAGCGAACCTTCTCCTCCAAACAAATGTGCGCAGCCTGTGATGTCGAGAATGATGCCGTCAGACCCATCCTGTGCGACTAGCGGCGAATATCGATCGCACCACTCGACAAGTCGCGCTAGGCGATCGCTTGCGATATCCGGACAATGAAGGCTGAGAAAACAACGCGCCATCTCATCCTGCCAGCGCCTCGCGGGCGGCCTGCTTCACCGGTTGATCCGGAATGGTTTGCAGCTTTCGATCGCGCCATTCCAGAATCCACTTTCCTGGACGTCCTCCACGGCAGTACAAAAGATCGAGCGCCCACAGAGGTTCGTCGAACCGTTGACCTTTACCAATGGCGGAGGAAATCTTCCATCGCGTAATCGGAGAAGCGATAGGAGCGGAGGTGGTATGGCCCAAAAGAAATCCAGTTGCTCCGCTCGATTCCGCCGCAAGCTGCAAACGCCGGGATTCTGTCAGATCCAGACCGCCAAGCAAAGCAATCACCGAGCTGACTTGTGGGCATCGCAATGCTTCCATAACGGCCCACGCCAGATCCTGGTCTCGCCTCGCGGAGACATAAAGGAGCCGGTCCAATTTTACTCCCAAAGGTAGCAGACCGAGCGGATGCAGAGAGCGATCCGGCGCAATGTAGAGAATATTGCCGTGCTCTCCGGCAAGTCGCGAGGAAAAAACCGCAGAAAATGCAATAGCGTTCGCCAAGCTTGTGCCTTTAATTTCGTGAATACAGCCAGACGATAGTCCACCATGCGGCAGCCAGGAATCGATCGCATCCGCCACCGGAATTATGCGAGAAAACCGGCGCTGCCTCTCTTCGAGACAACCAATTTGTTGACGGAGGTTTTCGACCCAATATCGTTTAGTTTCCCCGAATGCGGACGGCAAAGTAGGGCGGCTCTCCTGAGCCGCGCCGGACGTC
>JACZDD010062847.1_pt1 | contig 19665 bp, 15 predicted proteins | sample 8641771 | NCBI WGS metagenome assembly JACZDD01 (sample SAMN15324614, study PRJNA640507) | soil metagenome | isolation source: intercropping peanut in the second line | place: China: Luxin town, Laibin City, Guangxi Province | collected 2019-07-25 | depth 10cm m | reverse complement strand
TGAGATTATGTAACCATGTGATCATGCAGTTCGCGGCATGAATGCCGCGGCTAACAGCCCCACTACTCGGCCCATTCGCCAATCTTGACATGCCCTTTGAAGAGATTGCGCGCGATAATGAAACGCTGAATCTCGTCGGTGCCATCGAAGATGCGGAAGACGCGCATCTCACGATACCAGCGCTCGATGGGCAGCTCGCGGGTATAGCCCATGCCGCCGTGTATCTGAAGCATGCGGTCCACGACGCGGTTCGCCATATTCGCGCCGTAGAGTTTCGCCATCGCGGCCTGGTGGCGGTTATCCTGACCACGGTCGGCGAGCCAGGCCGCCCGCAGCGTGATCCACTTCGTAGCCTCGATCTCGACCGCCGAATCGGCGATCATCCACTGGATTGCCTGCCGGTCCGCCAGCGGCTGCCCGAAGGTGACGCGGTTCTTGGCGTGCTCGATGGACATCTCCATCATCCGCTCGCACGCCCCCACCGCCCGCGCTGGGATGGCCCAGCGCGCCGCGCCAATCCATTGCATCGCCGTATCGAAGCCATGGCCGACCTCGCCGAGGACGTTTTCTTCGGGGACGCGCACATCCTCAAAGATCAGCGCCGCTGGATCCCACGCCCCCATGGTAGCTATACGTTCGGAACGCCACCCCATCTCACGGTCTACCAGAAAACACGTAATGCCGCCATGCGGCCCCGCCTCCTTATCGGTGACGGCGAAGACCATCGTGAAGTCGGCCTCATTGCCGTTGGTGATGAAGATCTTCTCGCCGTTCAACACCCACTCGTGGCCGTCTTTTACCGCCGACATACGGATGTTGCCCGCATCCGATCCGGCTCCCGGCTCGGTGAGCGCGAAGCATGAGCGACGTGTGCCTTCGATGGTCGGCAGCAGGTAGCGGTGTTTCTGTTCGTCATTGCAGGCATAGAGGATATTGTCAGCGGAGCCGCCGAAGCTGAACGGCACGAACGTCCGTCCCAGTTCGATCAGCGTCAGGCAGGTGGCGACCGAGCCAAGGTTGGCCCCGCCATACTCCTCCGGCGTGTTGATGCCCCAGAAGCCCAGGTCGCGCGCCTTCGTCTGTAACGCGCTCAACTGCTCCGGCTCCAAGCCTCGACGCCCCTCGCGCTCGTTGCGCAGCACATCGCCTTCCAGCGGCATCAATTCGCGCCGCACAAAATCTCGCACCGTCTGCTGAATCAACTTCTCTTCGGGAGCCAGCGTGAAGTCCATAATCACCCTCCACGAATAACGACAGGTCGTCTTAATATTTTGGCGGCCTGCCCGGCAATTGCGCTGCATTGCGATGGCTTTTTACGAATGCTACGCCAGCGGTTTACACTAGCGCCGCTTCGGTTGCTGCCTCGTCCCCGGTGTGGGGCGTATAGCCGTTCCACTCCGAGAGTCTGCGCGCGGCGGCGCGGACGGTAGTGACGACGATGCCCAGATGCCGCTCATCGAGTTGCGAGGTGATGCATACCGACGAGATCACCAGCTCGACCTGCCCGGTCTTGCCGAAGATTGGGGCATCCACGGCGGTCGCGCCGCGGTGAAACTCCCCATCGGAAATGGCGTATCCCTGGCGGCGCACTTTGCGCAACGCCTCGATGAACTGCGCGGCGTCGGTAATGGTAGTTGGCGTAATGGGCCGCAGCCCGGCGGCAATGTGGCGCTGCCACTCCGCCTCGTCGTCGAACGCCAGGAAGCAGCGTCCGTGCGCGCCCGCCGTCAGCGGGATCGCCTCGCCGATGGAGATGCTCAGGCGCGTGAACCGATTATCGTCGGCTGGCGGCTCAGCCGAGGCAATAAAGACGGGACGGTCATCCCAGCGCTGCACCAGCGCGGTAATCAGGCCGGTCTGCGCCGCGACGCGCTTGATCTCCGCCGATGCCCGCGCGAACGCGTCGTTCAACTCGGCGGCGCGGTTGCCGAGCGGGATGAGATAGGGGCCGAGGCTGTACTTGCGCGTCTCTCGGTCGTAGCGAACGAAATCCTCACGTTCGAGCGAGCGGAGGATGCGCAGACAGGTCGTCGGGCTGGCGTCCAATTTGGTCGCGATGACTTTCAGGGACGAGGAGCGATACTTGTGGCGGCTGAGCAGCTTCAAGGCCTGCGCTGCCAGCGCTACGGATGGAACGCCATACTCCATCGCACGCACCTTCCCGGACACCATCGTCCGTGATTTCAAATATGAAATCACATTTCGTCGCTGCGGGATGCCAGCAGTATACACAGTTGAGTTCTGCCCGTCAACACACAAGATTGGCGTGGGTGTGCGCATGGCTTGACGGCTCCCCATGCGGAATAGATATCGGGCGAAGGGCAAGCTATACTTCCTGTATGTGTGATCTTGCGCGTCAGGCTCAGGTGCTGACTTCAGCAGTATGAGAGATAGTGCGGTGAGGAGGTCTGACGATGCCCAACATTCGCGGTTATCGGCGGCTGGAGGAGGAAATGCAGCCACCCTACCTCTACCCGCAATACGCCTCGACGCCCAAGCGCGCGCCCACCCAGCCGTTGATCCTGCTGCCGCACACGCTCTCAGAGGTGACCGGGCCAGTCTTCGGCTATGACCGGATTGCGCCGACGGACAACGATCTGACATCGCATCACCAGGATGAGCCACTCGGCGAGCGTATCATCGTCTGCGGGCGTGTGCTCGACGACTATCGGCGGCCCGTGCGCCATGCGCTGATCGAGGTGTGGCAGGCCAACGCCGCCGGGCGCTACCGCCACAAGTCCGACATGCACAACGCGCCGCTCGATCCCAACTTCGACGGCTATGGACGCGCCATGACCGACGACGAGGGGCGCTATACCTTCCTGACCATCAAGCCGGGCGCCTATCCCTGGGGCAACCACTACAACGCCTGGCGGCCCGCGCATATCCACTTCTCGCTCTTTGGCGCGGGCATCCTGAGCCGACTGGTCACGCAGATGTACTTCCCCGGCGATCCGCTGATGGACGAAGACCCCATCTTCAACAGCATTCCCGATGAGAAGGCGCGCCGCCGCCTCATCTCGCGGCTCGACTGGGAGCTGACCAGCCCCGAGTACGCGCTAGGCTATCGTTTCGATATCGTGCTGCGTGGTCGTGACGACACACCGATGGAGGCTTGACATGGGACTGCATCCAACCGCATCGCAGACCATCGGGCCGTTTCTGCGCATTGGCCTGACACCCATGTTCATCACCGAGATCGCGGGACCAGATACGCCCGGCGAGCGCGTCACTCTTCGCGGGCGCGTGCTCGATGGCGACGGCAGACCCGTCAACGACGCGCTGATCGAGGTCTGGCAGGCCAACGCCGCGGGCAGGTACGCGCACCCCGACGACACGCAGGAGAAGCCGCTGACGCCCGGATTCCAGGGCTTTGGCCGCTCGCCCACCGATGACGATGGCGCGTTTCACTTCATCACGATCAAGCCGGGGACCGTGCCTGGCCCCGATGGTCAGGCGCAGGCGCCCCATCTGGCGGTCGTGGTCTTCATGCGCGGGCTGCTGCGCCAGTTGGTGACGCGGGTCTACTTCCCCGGCGATCCGGCGAATGAGAGCGACCCGGTTCTGCAACTCGTCCCCGAAGCGCGGCGCGCGACGCTGATTGCGCGGCCCGCGGCGGATGGGACGCTAGAGTGGGATATCCACCTCCAGGGGCCGGACGAGACGGTCTTCTTCGCCACCTGATACGCGGCACGGCGGAGGTTTCGCATGTTTGATCATCTGTTCACCACCGACCGGATGAGAGCCATCCTATCGGATTCGGCGCGCATGCAGGGCATGCTGGACTTCGAGGCGGCGTTGGCGCGGGCGGAGGCGCACGTTGGCATGGTCAGCGAAGAGATCGCGGACGCTATCGCGGCGCACTGCCACGCCGACCGTTTCGAGGACGCGGCGCTGGCCGAGGCGACCGCAAAGGCGGGCAATCCGGCCATCCCGCTGATCGCCGCGCTGACCGCGCAGGTCGCCGCCGACAACGCGGAGGCGGCGCGCTACGTTCACTGGGGCGCCACCAGCCAGGACGTGATGGATACGGGACTTGTCTTGCAACTGCGCGACGCGCTGGATGCGCTCGATTCCGATCTCACGCGACTGGCGGACGCATGCGCGCGCCTGGCCAAGCGCAACGCCGGCCTGACGATAGCCGGGCGCACCTGGCTCCAGCAGGCGCTGCCGATCACCTTCGGTGTGAAGGCGGCGGGCTGGCTCAGCGCCATCAATCGCCATCACGAGCGGCTGGGGCAGTTGCGTCCACGCGTGCTCGTCGTGCAGCTGGGCGGCGCGGTCGGCACGCTGGCGGCGTTTGGCTCGAACGGGCTGGTGGTGGCGGAGGCGCTGGCCAACGACCTTCGCCTGGCGCTGCCCGATGTTCCCTGGCACGCGCACCGTGACCGGCTGGTCGAGGTCGCCACAACGCTCGGCTCGCTCGTGGGGACGCTGGGCAAGATGGCGCGCGATATCTCACTGCTGGCGCAGACGGAGGTGGGTGAGGCGTTCGAACCAGCGGAGCCGGGCAAAGGCGCGTCTTCGACGATGCCCCAGAAGCGCAACCCGGTCGGCGCGTCGGTGGCGCTCGCCGCGGCGGTGCGCGTGCCGGGGCTGGTGGCGACCATGCTCGCGGCGATGCCCCAGGAGCACGAGCGCGGGCTGGGGGGCTGGCAGGCCGAATGGGAGACGCTGCCGGAGATTCTGCGGCTGGCGGCGGGCGCGCTCTGGCAGATGGCCGAGGTTGCCGAGGGGCTGGAGCTCGATGCTGATCGCATGCGCGCCAATCTCGACATCACGAAGGGCGTGATCTGCGCCGAGGCGGTCGCAATGGTGCTCGTGCCGACGCTGGGAAAGACGACCGCGCACCAGGTGGTCGAAGACGCCTGCCACCAGGCGCTGGCCCGAGATGTCGCCCTGCGCACTGTCCTGGCCGAGAACCCACAGGTGACAGAGATACTTTCCGCCGATGATTTAGATCGCCTCTGCGACCCGCGCAACGCCACCGGGCTTGCGGACCAACTGATCCAGCGGGCGCTGGCGCGCCGCGTTGAATGAATCATGCTCAAAAAGGACTCAATGCAGAGGGCATAGCGCGTCGGCCGTTCCTCCCGGCCCCTATACCATCGAAATGCTGGGGCAGGATGCGCGGGCGCTGCTGGTCGCGCTCAACCGTGGCGACGAACTGCGGATGCACATCCGCGCCGCGTTGCGCAACGGCGTCACCATCGAGGGATCCAGGAGGTCTTCCTGCAAAGCGCCATCTATTGCGGCGCGCCAGCGGCAAACGCGGCCTTCCACCTGGCCGAGGACGTGCTGGCAGCCGACACCCCCGATTTGGAGTCATAATGTCCGTTCCTTTCAGGTAGAAAACCTTCGTTTCGCTATCTCGGTGACCTCAGGTTGGCCTGTTCGTTGCTCTCTGTGCATCGCCACCGCACTACTTCATTGCTATATGCACCTTGACCTCCCATGCGCGCTGAAATACACTGAGGCAAAATCACAATCTCATCACACGCAGGCTTCGCAACCCGCGCAAGAGGCGCTGGCGGAGGGAGAAGGCGTACAATCTATGGAACCCCAAAGAAATGCGTCGTCTAATTCTCCGGCCATAGTCTCCAACAGGTCACCGCTACGCCATACAAACTCCTCAATAACTGCGACATCGCTGGCGACACTGAGACGCTTGCTCGATCTCTCACCAGACGCCGTCGTGGTGATAGACCAGCGCGGCGCCATCATCCTGGCCAACCCAGAAGCCAGCATGCTCTTCGGCTATGCGCCCGATCAACTGATTGACCATCCACTCGAATCACTCCTTCCCGAACGTCTGCGTGCAGGCCATATCCGCTACCGGAACGGCTACCTCGATGCGCCCCACTCGCGGCCGATGGGTATCGGGCTTGATCTGGTGGGAAGGCGTCAGGACGGAACGGAGTTTCCGGTTGATATCAGTTTGCGCCCCTGCCTTATCAAGGGGCAGCTCTACGTAATGGCTGCCATTCGTGATGTCAGCGCTCAGCGCGAGTGGGAGCGCGAGCGCGCCGACCTGCTGGCCCGCCTACGCCTGCAGGGCGATCTCATCAACCTGGCGCACGACGCCATTTTGGTGCGCGATCCTGCCAGCCGCATTCTGGTCTGGAATAAGGGAGCCGAAGAACTCTATGGCTGGACGGCGCAGGAGGCGCTGGGGCGCGTCACGCATACCCTGTTCAAGACGCGCTTCCCGATCAGCCGCACCACCATTGAGGCTCAGCTCCAGCGCGACGGCGCCTGGGAAGGCGAGTTGACGCATACCCGGCCCGACGGACGAGTAGTGATCGTAGAGAGCCGACAGGTGCTGGTTTGCGACGCCGCGGGGCAGCCCAGCGCGATTCTGGAAATCAACCGCGATGTCACCGAGCGTCGCCAGATAGAAGAGGCCGAGGCGACCGCGCAAGCGAATACGCTCGTGCAACTGAGCTTCCTGCAACAATTGATCGACGCTCTTCCCAATGGCATCTATGTCGTTCATGGGCGGGACGCCCGCCTGATGCTGGCGAATCGCGCCGCGGCGAGCACATGGGGCGCCATCTGGGAGCCAGAGCAACCTATGGAGGACTTCCTCGAACTCCATGGCATCAAGCTCACCGACGCTCAGGGACAGCTACTCACGCCAGATACGTGGGCGACGCTACGCGCCGTGCGCTATGGAGAAACCAGCCTGCAACTACAGGAGGTCATCTATCGCCCCCAGGGCGACGCACTACCGGTTCTGGTCAACGCGGTTCCGCTGGCTTTCTCTTATTGGCAGAGTCTGGAGATCGGGCCAACCTCACTGGACAGCAACCCAGCACACGGTTTCTTCCCTGGCGACCGTACTGAGGAGCGCTCGGCGGGCGAGCCGCTCGCGCTGGTCATCCATCAGGATGTCCGTATCCTCAAAGAAGCGGAGTACGTCAAGGATGAATTCATTGGACTGGCTGCCCATGAGCTGCGTACGCCTGTGGCTGCGCTAAAAGGGGCAATTGGAACCCTGTTGTTTCAGACACAGCGGGGCCACGGCCCCGCGCTCGCGGACTGGCAGCAGGAGATGTTGGACGAGATAGACATCGCCACCGACCGGCTCACCGGTCTGACGGATGAACTGCTAGATGTGACCCGCTTGCAGGCTGGACAACTGTTGCTACATCCAGCCCCGACCGATCTTGTCGCGCTGGTCAGGCGTGTAGTGAGTCGCATCCAACCGACGACAACCCACCATCAGCTAGATGTCAGCATAGGCGCCGCCGGAGGACGGGGTACGCGCGCATCCAACGAGAAGATGATCGCCACTGTAGATGCTGCCCGTATTGAGCAGGTACTTACCAATCTTTTGACCAATGCCATCAAATACAGCCCCCGCGGTGGCCCCATCCATATCACTCTCGCTCGCCGCAATGGTCTCGGCGGGGCAGATGACAAACAGGTGGAAATCCAGATACGGGATCATGGGCTGGGCATCCCCGCGCACCAGCATAGCCTCATCTTCGGGCGATTCATGCGCGCAGATAACGCTCGGCAGTCGGGCATCAGCGGAACCGGCTTGGGACTGTATATCTCGCGTGGGCTAGTCGAGCAGCACGGCGGGCAAATATGGTTCGAGTCGCAGAAAGGCAAAGGAACTACCTTCTTCTTCACCCTCCCCGTCGCGCCAGAAGCGTAGCATACCACGCCGTCGTCCCCGTTCAGGTCACACCTACATTGCATCCCTATCTCCGTTCGCGGCCAAATCACACTAAAATTGCTGCTTGACAACGAGCGGTCTTCAGTGCATACTGCTTGTGATCGATTCCGGAATCGATTCCGGGCGCGCTCACAACACTGTACACTGGTGTTGTACTCGGCGAGGCTGTGAGGATCGGCATGCCAAAGAAACCAACGATCGAAGACATCGCGCGGCTGGCAGGCGTCTCGCGCACCACGATCTCGCGCGTCTTGAACCACCGCCCCGATGTGGATCGCGTGACACGTGAACGCGTTCTCCGCATCATTGACGAGCAGGGCTACGTACCGAGTCTTACCGCTGCCGGGCTGGCGGGCGGGCGCAACCGCCTACTTGGCATGCTGCTCCCCGTCTTCACCTGGCCCATCATCCCCGATCTCATCCGTGGCATCAGCGAAATCCTCAACCAGACCCCCTATGAACTGGTGTTGTACACCTTCAACGACGAAGATCTGAATCGTGACCGTCGCGATGTCGTCAATCGGCTGGCGGCCAACCTGACCGCTGGACTGCTGGGTGTGTTTCCTGGCGCACTCTCTAACCAGTTAACCGAGTTGCATCAACAGGGCGTTCCCGTGGTCATCATTGACGATCAGCAAGCGCAGGTGACGCCCTGGGTACGGGCAGACAATGTTAACGGCGCCTATGACGTGGTGCGCCACCTGACCGAGCTTGGCCATCGCCGCATTGCGCATATCCAGGGACCAGCCGAGTATCTCGCCTCGCGCGACCGCCACGAGGGCTATCTTCAGGCGCTGGCGGAGGTAGGCATCACGCCCGATCCGGCGCTCGTGCTCGCGGGCGACTTTCTGCCGCAATCCGGATATGATGGCGCTCTCCAGCTTTTTGACATGTCGCCCGAGACACGCCCTACAGCGATCTTTGCCGCGGCCGACCAGACGGCCTACGGCGTGCTTCGAGCCGCAGAGGAGCGCGGCATCGCCATACCCAAGGATATCGCCCTGGTCGGCTTCGACGACGACGCGCCATCTGCCCATGTACTGCCACCACTGACCACCATACGCCAACCGTCCTTCGAGATGGGGCAGGAAGCTATCAAACTGTTGCTCGCGCTGGTCGCACAGGCAGAGGAACAGGAGTCCGGGCTGGGAGGCTCACCATCTGGGAGCGGCGATGCCTTATCCAACCCACCGCGGATCGTTCTGCCAACCACGCTTATCGTACGAGCTTCGTCGGGCGCGGGCAATCCCGTCTCGCTGCCACTTTCTTCGACGATGTGACGCAAAGGTATACTCGCCTGAGCCTGCGGAGGCAGGCAATTTCGCGCAGCCTCGTCTGTCCGTCTCGTGGGAACAATGTCCGTTCCCTATTCGACACTGGAGGTGTGTTGTGACAGGTCGCCTTTTTGGCCAGCGCGGTCCCCGAATCGGGACATTCCTGCTTGCGTTCCTGGTGGCGTCTTCATTGCTGCTCTCTGCCTGCAACAGCGGCGCAAAGAACACGGCGCATCGTAACTACATCACCGTGGTCGCGAATGCGTCCGGCGACTACACCCAGAACTTCAACCCCTACAACACGTCGAATTTGACGACATCGCAGGGCGTCATCTATGAGACGCTGCTCTTCTTCAATCGCGGCGACGAGAGCGTTACGCCGTGGCTCGCCTCGGACTACAAGTATTCGAGCGACCTCACCCAGATTACGTTCACGATCCGCCCGAACGTGAAGTGGTCAGATGGCCAGCCGTTTACCAGCGATGATGTGGCCTTCACACTCAACGAGTTGAAGCAATATCCAGCGATGGATCTCAACGGCCTCTGGAACCAGATCACCAGCGTCAGCGCGCCCGATCCCTCGACCGTTATCGTGAAGGTAAACGCGCCCTTCACGCCACTGCTGTGGTATCTGGGCGGCCAGACCTACATGCTGCCCAAGCACATCTGGGCAAATGTCGGCGATGGCAGCAAGTATGCCGATCCCAATCCTGTCGGTACCGGGCCATATGTGCTGAAGTCGTTTACGCCACAACTCGTCACACTGGCGAAAAATCCGAGTTTCTGGCAGGCCGATAAGGTGAAGGTGCAGGAGGTACGCTACCCCGCCTTCGACTCGAATACCAGCGCGGAGCTGGCCATGGATCAGGGTACTGTCGATTGGGCAGGCATCTACACCTCTGACATCCAGAAGACCTACATCAATCGCGATCCAGCGCACAACCACTACTGGTTTCCGCCGAGCGATATTCTGATGCTCTTCGTCAACACCGCCAAGTATCCGTTCAACCAACTCGCCGTACGCAAGGCGCTTAGCCTCGCTATCGACCGTGACAAGCTCTCGAAGATTGCCGAGAGTGGCTATGAGCCACTGGCCAGCCCGACGGGCCTCGTCTTGCCCAACGACCAGAAGTTCCTCGCGCCGCAGTATGCGAATTTGAACTTCGCGATGGACATGAACGGGGCGCAGCAACAACTCGAAAGCGCCGGGTTCACGAAAGGGTCCGACGGCATCTACGCCGACAAGAATGGGAAGAAGCTCTCGATGCGGCTTGATGTGGTGACGGGCTTCACGGACTGGATATCCGGTGCGCAGATCATCGCGAGCAACTTGAAGTCACTCGGCATCGAGGTGAACGTCAACACCATCTCGCAGGATGATTGGCAGAACAATCTCAACATGGGGAGCTTCGACATCTCACTCTGCTGGACCAACCCCGGGCCATCACCGTATTTCCTCTACGATGCGCTGCTGCGCACGAGCAATTCCGCGCCAATCGGTCAGACGGCGAACTCGAACTACGAGCGTTGGACCGACCCGGCAATCGATGCGCTCCTCGACAAATTCGCGCAGACCAATGACGTCGCGACGCAGCAGCAGACAATGGCTGGCATCGAGCAGGTTATGGTCGAGCAGTTGCCAAGCATCCCCTTGCTCAATGAGCCATACTGGTACGAGTATAATACCAGCGCCTTTGTTGGCTGGCCGGATGCCGAACATCTCTACGCCGAGCCGTCTCCCTATAGCTATCCCGACAATGAGATGGTGCTGCTCCATCTCCAGCCCGCCAGCTAGCTGACTCGCGGCATACAGGCTCATCGGGAGATCCGTCCAATGCTGAATTCTGACCTGGATGACTCCCGATGAGCGCCTCTTAGGGCTTCGCCACGACGAGGAGAAGCATCATGCGCCATCTGTTCCGACGCGCAGCCTTTTATGCGGTCGCGCTCTGGGTCGCCGTCACGATCAATTTCTTGATTCCACGGCTCTCGCCCGGCAATCCCGCGCAGGCAATGTTGGCGCGCCTGCATGGGAGGGCGTCACCCCAGGCGCTCCATGCCCTCGAGATTCTGCTCGGCGTCAATACGCACGACTCGCTCTGGACGCAATATGTGCAGTATCTCGGCAATCTGCTACACGGCGACCTGGGCGTCTCGGTCACCTATCTGCCGGAGCCAGTCTCCAGCGTGATTGCGCGTGACCTGCTCTGGACGCTGATCCTCGTCGGCGTCACGTTGATCATCAGTTTCGTCGTCGGTACGTTGCTTGGCGCGCTGGTAGCCTGGCGTCACGGCTCAGCGCTGGACTCGATTCTACCGCCGATGTTCACCTTTCTTTCGGCGATTCCCTACTTCTGGCTGGCGCTGATCTTCCTCTATGTCTTCGGATTCAAGCTCGACTGGTTTCCGATCTATGGTGGCTATGACGCGACGAGTACCACGCCGGGCTTCAACCCGGATTTTCTCTTTAGCGCTGTCGAACATGCGGTGCTGCCCGCGATTACCATCATCATCGGCTCAATTGCTGGCTGGATTCTCGGCATGCGCAATACGATGATTACGACGCTCTCGGAGGATTACGTCCTGATGGCAGAGGCGAAGGGGCTATCAGACCGGCGTATCATGCTGACCTATGCGGCGCGCAATGCCATCCTGCCCAATATCACCAGCTTCGCGCTCTCGCTCGGTTTCGTCGTCAGCGGCGCGCTTCTCACCGAGATCGTCTTCTCCTATCCCGGCATCGGCTACGCGCTCTTGCAGGCCGTCGAGAACCACGATTACTCGCTGATCGAGGGAATATTCCTGCTGGTGGTCATCGCCGTACTGGCCGCGAACTTCCTCGCCGATATTGCGTACGTCGCGCTTGATCCGCGCGTGCGCCACGAGAGGGGGCGCTCATGAACCCATCTGTGACGGCCTCTCCCGGCCACTTGTCGGCACTCTGGCGCTTCGTGACGTCCAATCGCAAGGTAACCATCGGCATGGTGATCGTCGCGTTCTTCGTGCTGGTCGCCCTCTTTGGGCCACTGCTGGTGCGCCAGGATCCGACCGCCTTTACCGAAGACCTGCTCCAGCCACCCTCCTCGGCGCACTGGCTCGGCACGACCCAGAACGGGCAGGATGTTTTTGCACAACTGATCGTTGGCACACAGGTATCCGTCGCGCTCGGCTTCATCGTTGGTATCCTGACCACAGCGGTCTCGGTCATCGTCGGCGTCGTGTCAGGCTACTTCGGTGGCGTCATCGACGAGGCGTTTTCGCTCGTGACCAATGTCTTTCTCGTGCTGCCAACCCTCCCACTGGCCATACTGCTGGCGGCGTTCCTGCCCTACAAAGGCCCGCTGACGCTCGGTATCGTCATCGGCGTCACCGGTTGGTCGTGGGGCGCGCGCGTGATGCGGTCGCAGACGCTCTCGATGCGTGGGCGCGATTTCGTCGAGGCGGCGCAGGCGCGTGGCGAAACGTCATCCCGCATCATCTTTTTCGAGATATTGCCCAATGAGACGGCGCTCGTCGCCGCGGAACTGCTGGGGACGATCATCTACTGCATCCTCGCCGAGGCGGGATTGGAGTTCCTGGGCCTTGGCAACTTCAGCAGCGTCAGTTGGGGAACGATGTTCTTCTTCGCGCAGAATAACGATGCATTGCTGCTGGGCGCGTGGTGGTGGTTCCTGCCGCCAGGCATCTGCATTGCCTTGCTGGGCGCGGCGCTGGCGCTCGTCAATTTCGGTATCGACGAGATCGCCAATCCCCGTCTGCGCACAGAGCGTGGGCGCAAGCCATCGCTGCTCAAGCGGGCGCTCGGCGTTCCGGTAGCCCCACCGCAGCTACAGGAGGAGACGGCATGAACGCGCCAAACGCGCCACAGGCGACTCCCTTCTCCTCGACAACGAACATTCTGGAGGTCAGGAATCTCAGCGTCGAATATGCGTCGGCCAGTGGGACCGTGCGCGCGCTCAATAACGTCAGCATTGCCCTCGGGCGCGGCCAGATTCTGGGGCTCGCAGGCGAAAGTGGCAGTGGCAAGACTACCCTCGGGCATGCGATTGCGCGGCTGCTCCGCCCACCCGCCGCCATTACGGGTGGACAGGCGCTCTACTATCCAGCAGATGGTGCGCGGCATGCCAGGCCACGCAATGCGCCCGATGACGGTCAGCCAATCGATATCCTCCAATTAAGCGGCAAGCAGCTACGCGCCGTGCGCTGGAGCACGCTTGCCATCGTCTTCCAAAGCGCCATGAACGCGCTCAATCCGGTCTTGCGGCTCAGCAGCCAGATTGACGATGTGTTGAAAGCGCACCGGCCTGATATGGCCGCGCAGGAGCGGCGCGAGCGCGCCAACGAGTTGCTACGGCTCGTGGGCATCTCGCCTGATCGCATCAAGAGCTACCCGCATGAGTTGAGCGGCGGTATGCGGCAGCGCGCCATCATCGCCATCGCGCTAGCGCTCTCACCAGAAATCATTATCATGGATGAGCCGACCACCGCGCTCGACGTGGTGGTGCAGCGCGAGATTCTGCTGGAAATCGCCAGGCTGCGAGAGCGCTTCAACTTCTCGGTGATCTTCATTACCCACGACCTCTCGCTGCTGTTGGAGCTTGCCGACAAAATCGCGATCATGTACGCGGGACGTCTCGTCGAGACGGCCACCCGCGCCGAACTGAAGCAGCAGCCGCGCCATCCGTACAGCTATGGCATGCTGCACTCATTTCCGACGTTGCGTGGCCCGCGCCGCCGAATGACCGGGATTCCTGGCTCGCCGCCGGATTTACGCGAGACGCCCGCGGGCTGTGCATTTCACCCGCGCTGCCCAATGGCGTTCGCCCCCTGCGCCACGGTTCTGCCCAAAATGCGAAGTTCCAGCGCCGAGACGCCCCAGCAACTAGTCGCCTGCCACCTCTACGATGCCACCTATGCAAGCGGATCGCTGCCGACGAACGCCGAGTTTGGCGCGCGCTATGAGGAGGTGTATGCGCAGTCCAGACTGGGGACGAGGCGCGCTGTGGCGGAGGATGTCCGATGAGTGCGGAGGATACCGGTGTGAACAACCCATCTGACACCACCAGCGCCAACCAGCCACTCGCCGCGCTCTCGCTGGCAGCGGAATTCGCCAGCGGCCCACCGAAGACGCCACCCGTGCTGGAGGGCGTTCATCTGCGCAAGCATTTTTCGCTACGGCAGTTCGGAGTGGGCGCGGCGAGTCATGTCGTTCATGCCGTCGAGGATGCCACACTCGCGCTTTACCCTGGGCGCGCGCTGGCGCTGGTGGGCGAGAGCGGCAGCGGCAAGAGTACGATTGCGCGCATGCTGGCGCGGCTCTATCCGCTCACCTCCGGTGTCATGCGCTTCGAGGGGAAACCTGTCACCAACAACGGGCGCGCTGCTCTGCGCGAGTATCGCCGTCATGTGCAGATGATCTTCCAGGATCCGTTCTCATCGCTCAATCCCGTCCATAACGTGCGCTATCACCTGAGCCGCCCGCTCCATCTCTACGGTCATGTGCAATCGAAGCGGCAGGAAACGGACAAGATACTCACCCTGCTCGATCGCGTCAGCCTGAGTCCGGCGGAGCAGTTCATCCAGAAATATCCGCACCAGTTGAGCGGCGGCCAGCGGCAGCGTGTCGCGATTGCTCAGGCGCTGGCCGTCCGGCCCAAGGTCATCCTTGCCGATGAGCCTGTCTCGATGCTCGATGTTTCGATCCGGCTCGACATTCTCAACCTGATGCTGGCCCTCAAAGATGAAGAGCGACTCGCCTTCCTCTTTATCACGCATGACATTGCCAGCGCCCGCTACTTCGCCGAGGAGACGATGATTATGTATGCGGGCCAGGTGATGGAAGGCGGACCAAGTGACACGGTTATTCAGCAGCCGAAGCATCCTTACACCCAACTGCTGATTACCGCCGCGCCCGATCCTGACCGTCCAGAGGAGGCGCCTTTCCAGGCGCGCGGCGAGATTCCCAGCCTGATAACGCCACCCACTGGCTGCCGCTTTCATCCGCGCTGCCCGCATGCCATGCCGGTCTGTCGCGAGCGGTTCCCCGGCCGCACAAACCTGGGCAATGGCCATTGGACACACTGTTTTCTCTATGGAGAGGGCAACGACGACACCGCGCCCGCGCCCCCATCGGCATCCACATCGGCACGTCATTCCTGAGACTGGAGTTGCATCTCATGGCACGGATCAAACTGGCGTACATCGGCGGCGGCAGCACGCGCGCGGCAGGCACAATGGCAAGCTTCATCGAGCAGGGCATGCAGTTCAACGGCTCGGAGGTCGTGCTGATTGACCTCGACGCCGACCGGCTGAACATCGTCGCAACCATCGCGCGGAAGATGGCGCGTGCCCGTGGCCTCGACCTGACGATTACCACCACGACCAACCGCCGCGAGGGGTTGCGCGACTGCGACGCAGTGTTGACCAGCTTTCGCTCTGGTGGGTTCGAGGCGCGCTATCTCGACGAGAGCATCCCGCTCAAATATGGCGTCATTGGCCAGGAGACGCAGGGGCCAGGCGGCTTTTTCATGGCGCTACGCTCGATTCATATCATGAAGGGCGTCATCGAAGATATGGAGGCGGTCTGCCCACATGCGCGCCTGTTCAACTATACGAATCCGATTAACATTGTCTCCGAGGCGGTGACGCATCACACGTCGATTCCGACGGTCTCGCTCTGCGAGGGGCCAATCGTCTCGAACCGCGAGTACGTCTCGCTCGTGGGGCTGGATCCCAACAAATTGGACGCGGTCTCCGTTGGGCTGAATCATGGCTCGTGGACAGTGCGCCACCAGTATGACGGGCAGGACGTCTTGCCGCTGCTGCGTGACGGCTACGAGCGGTTGCGCGCCGATGAGCATGCGGACGTCGCCAGCGAAGAGATGCGGCTGCTGGAACTTGCCTGCCGCATGGATTCGCTGCCCAGCTCCTACTTCCAGTATTACTACTTCAAAGACGAGATACTCGCCGAACTACAGCAAAAACCGACGACCCGCGCGCAGGACATCATGGCGAGCGTCCCCGACTACTGGGCGCATTATCGTGAGCAGGCTGAGCGCGACGAGCCAGAGCTTGACCCTGAGCGCTCGCGTGGCGGCATCCACGAACTGGAGTTGGGCATCGACGTGATGGACGCCATCTACAACGACCGCAAAGAGGTCTGGTATGTCAACGTGCCAAACAAGGGTTCGCTGCCAGATTTCCCCGATGACCTTGTCGTCGAAACGGTGGGGTATGTGGATCGCAACGGCGTCGCTCCGCTGGCAATGGGCCACCTGCCGCGCCATCTCGTCGGGCTGGTCAAGATGCTGGGCGAATATCAGGCGCTGACCGCCGAAGCGGCCTGGAGTGGCGTCCGCACCGACGCTATTCGCGCGCTCGCCAGCCATCCACTGGTCTATTCATTACATACAGCCGAGGCGATCTACGACGAACTGGCTACTGCCCATCGGCGCCTGCTGCCCGAGCGGCTGCTCGCCTGAGCGCGGGAACGGCCGATCTATGTTCGATAGTCACGAGTGCGCAATATTGAGAGAGATAACATATGCGCTGCGTACTGGCCGTTGACGGCGGTAACTCCAAAACGCTGGCCCTGGTTGCCACGCTCGACGGCACAATTCTGAGCGTAGAGCGCGGCGCGTGCGGCGATATCTATAACGCAATACCGACCGAGACGGCGCCCGACCCGACGACAGCCGCGCTGGAAAATATAGAATTGACTGTGACTGCCGCTCTGCGTACTGCCCATGTGACGCGGGAAGATATCGTGGCCAGCGTCTTCAACATGGCGGGCGCCGACTGGCCAGAGGATATCGCCTTCTGGCGTGACACCATGACCGAACGCGGCATGGGCAAGCAGATCATCGCCCAGAATGATGCGCTTGGTGTCCTCTATCTCGGCGCGCCCGACGCGGTCGGCGTCTCCATCGTCTGCGGCACTGGAGCGGCAACGGGCGCGCGCTCCGCCGACGGGCGCATCTGGCACAGCAGCTACTGGCAGGACGAGTGGCATGGGAGCACGCACCTGGGCCAGAAGACCTTGCTCGCGATCTACCGCTCGGAGTTAGGGCTCGAACCACCCACCTCATTGACACAGCGCGTGCTGGCTCATTTTGGCGCGGCGTCGGTTGAGGACGTTTTGCATCGCTTCCACAACCGGCTGCATGAGACACCTGACGACATTGGGAGCCTCGCTCCCATTTTGCTCGATGAGGCTGATGCTGGCGACGGTGTTGCGCTTCGGGTCGTGCGCGAGCATGGCGCTGGCCTGGGGAACATCGCACGTGTCGCCCTGCGCAAGGTAGGACTTGAGACCGCCGCGGTCCCACTGGTGCTGGCAGGCGGTGTCTTCCGCCATCCGACGACCGTCCTCGAAGACGCCATCGTTGCCACGCTTCGCCAGGCCGCGCCTGCTATCCGCCCCATGCGCAGCCCGGCCGAGCCGATCATCGGCGTCATGCTTCAGGCGCTCAGTGCGGCAGGCGTCGAGATCGATTCATCGTTTCTCGACCGGCTGCTGCCCAATGTTCCGTCTATACTCCTGGCGCGGCAGGCATTGCGCTGAAACGACGAACGCGCCGCACTATTCCTCCTTGCATCCTCGCAGCCTATACGCTATTCTACGGGAGCCGCAGAACCGCTGACAGATGGCTAGGTCGTCGAAAGGACTCTTACGTGGAGCGAAACCCTGGCGCTATAGCGTCGCCCCTCCGCCAGCGGCCGTTCACCATCCAGCAGCGCCGCGGATTCTGGCGGTTGCTGCGCGCCAACCTCTACGACTTCGCCCTCTTGCTGCGCCAGTCCTGGTTCACCCTGATGCTCTTTGGCGTCGTGCTGGTGGTAGGCGCTGGCTACGAATACCAGCACGGTCATCCTGATGTGACCTCGGCGCTCTATAACACCTTGCAACTACTGATTTTCCAGAGCAGCGAGCCATTTCCAGGCAATGTCGTAGGCCAGTTGCTCTTCTTCCTGCTGCCGCTGCTCGGCCTGCTGGTCATCGTGCAGAGCACGCTCAACTTTGGCCGCCGCGTGCTGGATAAGGGCAGCCGCCAGGAGGCATGGCAGGTCTCGCTGGCGACCACCTTCGGCAACCATGTCATCGTCTGCGGGCTGGGGCGCATTGGGTTGCGCGTCGTCACGCGGCTGATCGAGGCTGGCTACGAGGTCGTCGTCATCGAGCAGAGCTTCCAGTCGCGCTTCGTCGCCCGCGCGCTCGGCATGCACGTGCCTGTCATCGTCGGCGACGCCAGTGAGGCGCTCGCGTTGCGACAGGCTGGCCTCACCCGCGCCCGCGCCGTCATCGCCGACATCAACAACGACCAACTCAACATCGAGATCGCGCTGGCGGCCCGGAGCCTCCGCCCAGGGATGCGCGTGATCCTGCGCGCCTTCAACGAGGACCTGGACCGCAATCTGGAGAAGATATTCGGTCCCGATTCCGCCTTCAGCCATTCCGCCCTCGCAGCGCCAACCCTCGCCGCCGCCGCCATCAGCCGCGAGATCAGCTATGCGCTACCCATCGGCAACGACCTCATCGGCGTCGTCAAGCTCACCATCGCGAAGGGCAGCCAGCTCAGCGGCTCCGTGCGCGACTTCGAGACCAGCAGCGGCGTCCTCGTCCTCGACCAGCGGACCAGCGCGGGCAAGCGGCTGCATGTTGCCCCAGACAGCAGCTTCCATGTCGGCGATCATGTGACGTTTATCGGAACGTTGCCCGCCCTCGAAGCCATGCGCCTGCGCAACATCGTGGACAATGCTCCCATACCGCCGCAGCATCCCACGCCCGACTACAATACCGTCGTCGTCTGCGGCATTGGCAAGGTCGGCTATCGCGTCATCGAGCGGCTCGCGGGCCTGCGCACGCCACCGGATATTGTCGCAATCTCGCTCCCCGGCGACGAGAGCGCGTTTCTGGGGCGTGTCTCCAGCCTCCCCGGCGTCACCATTATCCAGGGCGACGCGCGCGACCCCGCGATACTCGGCCAGGCGGGACTCGACCACGCCTATTCCGTCGTTGCGGCGACCTCCAACGACCTGACCAACTTGCAGATTGGGCTGGCGGCGCGCGGCATCCGGCACGACGTCCATCTCGTCGTCCGCGTCTTCAGCGACGCGCTGGCCGATGAGTTGAACTCGGCCTTCGCGATTCGCACCACCTACAGCACCTCGAACCTGGCCAGCCCCACACTCGCCGCCGCCGCTGTGCTGCACGGGCTGGGCGATGGCGGCGTCAACCGCGCCTTCACCGCCACGGGCAGAATCTTCTCCAGCGACGAATTCACCGCCCTGCCGACGGGTCTCCTAAAAGGCCTCACCGTCGAGCAGGTTCGCGCGAAGTATCGCTTGCTGATCCTCTCGCTGGACCGCGACGGCGGACACATTCTGCTGCCACCGCCCGATACTACCGTCCACGCCAGCGATACGGGTACGCTGGTGGCCTCGCTCGAAGCCATCGAAGCGCTCATCCCGCGTAGCCGTGGCCCGCAACGATGAGCGCTTATCCCCTCTATGTCCCGGTTGTCTATTCTGGCTTTTTCTCGATGATCTCGCCCTCCAGCGAAATCTGTATCCCGTCGCTGACCACAAACTTGCCATCAAGCACCGGATTGAAGTTCATGCCGAAGTCCTTGCGGTTGATCTTGGTCTCGCCGCTGTAAGCAATGCGATGCCCCATCATTGGATCATTGAACTCCCCAAGCCTGA
>JACZDD010123870.1_pt1 | contig 19733 bp, 14 predicted proteins | sample 8641771 | NCBI WGS metagenome assembly JACZDD01 (sample SAMN15324614, study PRJNA640507) | soil metagenome | isolation source: intercropping peanut in the second line | place: China: Luxin town, Laibin City, Guangxi Province | collected 2019-07-25 | depth 10cm m | reverse complement strand
TTGAGGTGCTAGCGGGTAACACCGTGGGGGTTCAAGTCCCCCTCTCCGCACCAGTAAACCTCTAGAGTTGAATTACTTAGCGAAGCAACTGACCCTACTCTGGCGTAAACAGCCGCGCTAGTTTGCATATGTCAAACGCGTTTTCCCCGGACTCACCGGCCGCTTTTTCAATGACATAGCGGGGGCAGCTTGTTATTCGCACTAGTTTTGTGCCGCTACTGTGCCATTCGCTTCATGAGCCATCTTTGCGGCTGTTGATTAATCGAATACGTTTGAATGCAGCGGGATCGGTTCGACCGTCTGCCGCATTTCGTAGTCGCGACGCTTGACCGTTCCACCATTCATACCGAACCGCGTTCAATTGGTGTGCGGCAGATACACTCTTACCGAATGCCGATCGCCCCCTCTGAAGCATGGTTTGGAAGGAGGTGCAGAACTTCGCGTCGTGATCGTGCAGGACAAAGCGCACCGGAAGCAGAGCGCCGTCGATTTCGTCGACAGCATGGCGAGCCATCTGCACCATCCAATCCTCGGAGGGATATGGGTGATGCCGGCGAGCGTGACGCCTCGCGTTTCCTGAAGGGCGTGTTCGCGCGTCGAACTTCCGTGGGCGCAGTCTGATCTACGACAACTCACCGTATCGAATATCAGGAGCCGCGCGGCGTAAAGCGCGATTAGTTTTCAGCCAAATTCGACAGGTTGTGTATGCGCTTCCCTCACAAAACTGTTTTCGCCACCGCAGTCAGTGCTGCTATTTGTAATTAGTGCAATTATTTTGTCGGAATATCCATGTATTCCTCTCCTCAATGAAGGCTGTGAAGGGCCGGTCCTCGACTGCGACGTATCACCCCATGCCCTTACGGCTTCCGACTAGAACCTAGGCTTATGAAATTTCCTCACCTGCGTTGGTGGATTGCGGGCCTACTGTTTGCGGCGACGATTATCAATTACATTGATCGCCAGACGCTTTCTATCGTTGCGCCGGTGGTGACGAAAGAATTGCACATCTCGCCCATTGAGTACGCGAATATTCTGCAGGCTTTTTTAATCGCCTATACCTTGATGTATCTCGGCTCAGGCTTTCTGGTGGATCGCTGGGGCACGCGACTGTCGCTCGCAGTTTTCATGATTTGGTGGTCATTGAGCAATGCGCTGCATGCCGTAACTCGGACAGCAATCGGATTTGGGATATTCCGATTCCTGCTTGGAGTAGGTGAGCCGGGAAACTTCATGGCGTCGTTCAAGGCAATATCAGAGTGGTACCCCGCCAAAGAAAAGGCGTTCGTCAATGGACTCGTAAATGCCGGAGCGGCAGTAGGTGCAATCATTGCGGCGCCCCTAGTCGCTTGGTTGACGGTGAAGTATGGATGGCGCGCAGCATTTGTCACAACGGGCTGTTTTGGACTTGTGTGGCTGGCGCCTTGGCTATGGCTGTACAAAATCCCTGAAAAGCATCCGCGGATAACGCCCGATGAGCTGAACCTGATTCGCATAGGACGCGGCCCTACGTCGCATCCCGAGAATCAGGCGATGACGAAAGCAGCGCTCCTTCGCCATCCGCAGACGTGGGGTTTGCTTTTGGCTCGCTTCATTTCCGATCCGGTGTGGTGGTTCTATCTGTTTTGGCTTCCCAAGTACCTGGTAGATCAAAGGGGATTCACGCTGGCTGAAGTGGGGATGCTCGCCTGGCTTCCTTATCTATGTGCGGATATCGGCTCTATTTGTGGAGGATTGGTTTCGGGATACTTAGTGAAACGCGAATCGAACGCGCTGCGCGCGCGTTTGCTGGTAATGTTTCCGTCTGCCCTGCTGATGCCGCTGAGTGCCGCTATTGGCATCACGTCGTCATCATCCGTGGCGCTTGCCATTATTTGTGTTGTGACATTCAGTCACATGGCCTGGAGGACCAATCTAACGACGATGACCAATGATATTTACCCGACGCGCCTGATTGGTTCCGTTTCGGGCATTATCGCATTTGGCAGCGGACTCGGCGGTGCATTGTTCACGAACGTGACTGGATTTGTGGTCCAACATTCTTCATACACTTTGATTTTTATCATCATGGGGTTTCTTCATCCGGCGAGTTACCTAGTGGTACGTCTGCTAGTGAAAACGCCCGTTGTCCCCTCCGAGAAGGTTTTCCTCTCCCAAGGCCATGCAAATCATTCAACTTGACGTAAAGGTAGAATTCTCGGATTCCCTATCTGGCGCGCCAGCAAAAGCGCGAGCGGATGAAGAAGCGCCATGAGCAGGAAGACAGGCCGATAGGAGACGTGCGTCACGAGCCAAGCGATCGCGCTAGTAGACAATATGCCTCCGAATCCGCTGCCGGCAGCTATGAATCCAAAGGCTGTAGCCATTACGGTCTTCGGATAGAGGTCCACAATAAGGGCTCCCATCGTAACCTGCCACGTAAGATGTGCAAATGTGACCACAGCCGCGAGGGCGAGGACAACTGGGAGCGATGCGCCGAAACCGATCAGACATCCAGCAGGTGCGATTAGCGCTGCAGCCGTCATAACGCGGATGCGCGCCGCGATTGGTTTCATGCCGCGCCGGATCAGCGACCCCGAACACCAGCCACCAATGATACTTCCCAAGTCGGCGGCGAGGTAGACGATCCAGGCGATCCTGCCGACTTCGGCGAGCGTACGCCCACGTCCGTCCATCAAGTACTTCGGGAGCCAGAACAGATAGAAATACCAGACGGGGTCGCTCAGCATCCTTGCGAACATCAACAGCCAGGCTGAGCGATCGGTCAGCACAAAGCGCCACAACTGTACTTCCGGCACGCGTGCCGCACCGCCGTGCTCCGCAAACGGTCCCCGGCGATACACCAGCAGCCACGGCAAAAGCCACACTAGCCCGGCTATAGCGGTGGCAAAGAACGCCGCGCGCCATCCGTACTTCCCGCCAAGCCATACAACCATCGGCGGGGCGATCGTGGCGCCAACCATTGCGCCCGCCGTGTAAATACCAACCGCAAGCCCGCGCTCCTTTGGCTCGAACCATTCTCCAACCACTTTCGGCCCTGCCGTATAGTTACCCGCCTCGCCGAGCCCGAGCAAGAATCGGCACGCACCGAGCTCCCGCAGAGAACGCGCGAATCCGGTAAAAAGATTCGCTACCGACCACCACCCGATAAACAACGCCATGCTCCAGCGCGCTCCCAACCAATCGGTCACTCGGCCCACCATCAGGTACGCCATCGTATAGGCCAACAGAAACCCTTGCACGACCTTGGCGTAGTCCATGTCGGAAAAATGCAAGTCAGTCTGAATCGTGCGAACGAGTACCGATAGCGTTTGCCGGTCGACGTAATTCAGCACGGTCGAGAGGAACAGCAGCGCGATGATCCACCAGCGACGGCGCAAAATCAAATCCTAACCGAAGAGCACGTCTTCCCGTACCGCGATACCCAGGCCTGGGCCATCCGGCGTTTCGAGATAGCCGTTCTCGAGCCGCAGCGGAGATTCGAGAATGCAATCTCCGATTGGATTGTCCCCGATCCAATACTCACTAGTGAGCGTGTTTGGCATTGCAGACGCCATGTGAGCTGTCGCCGCAAAATGAATGGCGCTGCCGATGCTGACGTGTGGAGCAAATGCCAGTCCGAAATTATCGGCAAGCTCAGCGATGCGCCGGCACTCCGTGATACCGCCAGCCCGGCATACATCGGGCTGCACAATATCGATGCCGCCGAGCCGAATCAGCTCGCGCGCCTCGAAGCGTGATGTGAGTGAGTCGAGAGCAATCGGCAGGTCGAGAGCTTTTGCCAGCTCCACATAGCCTTCCACGTCTTCCGGAAATGTTGGCATTTCGAGCCATCCTGCGCCAAGCTCTTCCAGTTCTCGTCCGAGGCGCAGCGCCTGCGCACGGTCGTACACGCCGGCCGCGTCGGCATAAATGATGAAAGCTGGTCCAAGGCGATCGCGAACCGCGCGCACGCTGCGCAGATCCCCGCGTAAGCCGCGCCCCAGCGCCATCTTTAAGCCGGTGAATCCCCGAGCATGAATCGCCTCCGCCTCGGACGCCAAGCCTTGAAACGCCTCTTCCGGCGCTTCGTCCGGCAGCGCCGGCAGACCGGACGCGTATACGCGAACCGGATTCCGGAACGAACCACCCAACAACTGATAGATCGGCTCGTTCGCGATTTTTCCTGCTAAGTCCCACAAGGCGATGTCCACACCGGAAATTGCCTCCAGGTAAAAGCCAGCGCGATGCCCGCGCACTCGCATGCCGGCATACATTCGCTCCCAGAGCACAAGATGGTTGCGCGGATCCTCGCCGATTACGATCCCGGCGAGCAACTCGTCGATGATAGCCTTTGTCACTTGCGGAGCAACGGGGGCCTTCGCCTCGCCGAAGCCAACGAGTCCATCGCCAGTGACGATTTTTACGACCACGGTGTCGATCGTTTGCGAATAACAGTAGCGACGCCGGTAAGGCGTGGGATATTCGCTTGAGATTTCACTCTGCCGAGCGGCGCCCTGCGTACCCCACGCGCGGCTGCCCCAATACGGCTTCGCGTCGATCGGCTTTTTCTGGATGGCGTATGCGCTAACTTTGGAGATTTTCATTGTTGTTTGTGAGATGACATAGCAACAGAACTAGTGGGCCTTGGCCCCATGGAAATACGCCGAATCTCCGCGTGGCGTAGACACGGCGCTGAGAGACGGGCGTGGCTTCCGATGTCAATCTAAGCTCTCCTTTTGTGCCTATATTGCGGATCACAGCCTGTTCAGCAGCGGCTCGCATGCCATCGTAAGGACCGGTATCAAGTACGTTTCGTTTAGCTGCATCGCGCAATGCGACTGACATCAGCGCTGCCAACGTCGTTTCTGTATAGGTCGTGTAGTCCGTAAGAACGGTATGCCAAAGTCCGTCCGCAGATTGATGTGTCTTGATGGCGACTAATAGCGCCTCAACTCGCTGCCGGATTTCCACGCAACCGCTATGCGTGCTCGGTAACTCTCCCAGAGTGTCCAGCATGCCGCTAAGCGCCCAGCCATTTCCGCGCGCCCACAGCTCACCATTCGCTCCGCAATCGGCTTCCCATCCATGACGAAACAATCCGCTCGATTCTTGCAGCACTCGAGCATAGGAGATCACTTGATCGGCGGCAAGATCGAATAGATCGGCGTCGTCGCTGAAACGGCCTAGCCGGGCCAGGAATGGGCCGTCCACGTGCATGCAATCGACCCAGATCTGCCGCTTCCAGCCCGGTTGATCGGGACGGTGCAAACGAATTCCATCGTGGACCGGGAAGCTGGCGTGCAGCGCCGCGAGACGGCGCGCAGCATCGAGTAGATCGGGTTCACCGGTTCGTTCCCAGAGAGCCAATAACTCGTAGCCGGGCGCGACATGATCTTCGAACGTCTTTGGCCGGCCGAGCCCCAGCCACGCGCTGAACAGCCCTCGCACAAATCCCTCATACAGCGGGTTGCCAGCGGTTACCGACGACTCCATCAGCGCCCGAATACCGATGCCTTCCCCGAAACCCCACACCCGAAACGGGTATGTAAGCAGATGGATTGCGGCAGCGCGGAGCTGCTCAATCACAAAACAACTCCTCCGAACTCGACCGAATGAACCTCATCCAACCCGGCGAATGCCGTAGCTTCGATCGTGGTCTCGATCATTTCGCCGCCCTCCAGCTCAAGCGCAGTCCCACTCTCGATTGCTTCGCGCAAAGAGGGAAGCCCGCATGCTGGTTCGAGCGCAGCGAGGAAATGTTGCTTGTACCAGGGGTAGTCCGGCCCTCCGCCGAACAGTTGCCAGTAGCCGAGCACGGGGAATAGCGCCGCATCGAATCGAAAGGCGAAGCCCACTTGGCGCCGCGGGTTAATTAGAGCAAACCAGCCGGCCGCCAGATTTTCTAAGCGCACAAAATCGTGTGATTCCGATTCGTAGCCCGGCACGATCGACAGATCGATGCACTCGCCTGCCATCCCACGGACGATTGGCCATGGCGCCTTTTGACCAGCAGCGAGCCGAGCATCCTGCGACACAGCATCCGGTATGGTAACGTCGCATGGCGGCACAAACACGCGTGCTCCCGGCTCAAGCAATGTACCACCAAAGGTTGGATGTTGCCCCCAAAGAAATTCGACCCGCTGGTTCGCCTCATTCGTAATGCGCTCAGATAGGGAAAGCGTCGATCGCCCCTGCCTGAGCGTGAGCGTTTTCTCGATCCGCAGAGGGATGCGGTTGAGCCGCACAGCGAAGCGAACAGCCACGTGCTCCGGCTCATCGTCCACGACCTTGGGTTCCCACGCAAGCAGCGTGGCTTCTCCGTGATATCCGAAAGGAGCTCCCCGATGTTCGCAGGGCGAGGGACCGTTAGGCAGCATCTCGTACCAACCGCCGGCAAAGTATTCGCGGAAGTGGCCGGTCCCAAGTGGACTGCTGGGCCGGAAGTACGGCGATTGCAAACCGCCGGGCGACTGCCACAGGCACTCCGTATCGGTTGGCTTATGCAGAAACTCGAGAATATCGGTGCCCTTGTCCGCCGCAACCAGAATGCGAAGAGTTTCGTTCTCGAGTGCAATACATCGGTGGCCGCGCCAGGTAAAATCGCGCAGACGGCAGCCCCAGTTACGATGACTGAAAGCCGGGCGCTTCATGATCTGCACCAAGGCGCATGTGCGTTGAACCGAACACCCAAACCTGCGCCGGTTGGAACGAGGTATGCGCCACCGCGCAACTCGATCGGCTGCTCTAGAAATTGGTTCGCCGCAGCCAAGATGGTGGGGTTGAACTCGAGCATGAGGCATTCCGGCACGGCCGCGGCAAAATGGATGGCGGCGGCAAGCTGCGGCGCTTGGGCCACGCTGACGTGCGGAACAATGTCGATGCCGTGCCGGCGGGCCAGTTCGGCAAGCCGCAGGCCTTCGGTAATCCCACAACGGCCCAGATCAGGTTGGAGAAAGCGAATGGCAGCGGACTCGATTAGCCGCCGCAGCTCATAGCGGCTACGATAACTTTCACCGAGCGCGATGGGAACGCCCGCGGCGCGCGCCAGTTCGACGTGCCATTCCGTTTCTTCGGGAGGAAAAGGACATTCAAGGAACAGGATTTCGCGGCTTTTGAGTTCGCCCCACAGCCCGAGTGCGGACTTCGGGTCCAATCGCCAAAGCGCATCGACACACACTCGTCCGTGACCAAAAATATCGAGTGCGCGGTCCACTTCGTCGAGCAGATCGGCCGTCGATGCACGGTAATAAATCTTGACAGTGTTGACACCTGATTGACGCCACGATGCCGCCTCTGCCCACCGGTCGCCCGGAATGCCGCTGAGATACGCAGGCACGCACCGGCGCGCGCTCTCCAGCATGGCACTCACCGTTCCATTCACACACTTGCCCGCCGCATCCCACAATGCGAGATCAAGGCCGCTAATCGCATCCAGCATGAAGCCGCCGGTTTGCCCGCGAACACGCATTGTCGAATACATGCGATCCCATAAACGTGCAATTGCCTGGGGCGACGCCAGGAACTCTTCCCCAGCTATGGCGGGCCGCAGAATGCGCTCGACGATGGTACAAGCCACTTCCGGCGCGAGTGGGGCCTGGGCTTCTCCCCAGCCCTCAATGCCGTTATCGAGGCGAACTCGGATGAGCGCCGTTTCGATCAGAGTCGAATAAAGGCACGGATATGCCGCCGCCCACCGATATTCCCCTTCGCCTTCAAGGCGCGCCGGCGAGCCCGCACTGCCGAGCGCGGCGTCATGGTCACGTGGCAGCCGGACTGCGAATGCATCAACCGATTCGATCCGTACCACCAACTAACTCCGATTGATCAGAGCGCCGCCGTCGACCAGATGCGTACCCCCGGTGATCCACGAGGATTCGTCCGAGGCCAGGAACAATACTAAGTTCGCCACATCCTCCGGCGTGCCGAGGCGGCCGAGCGGATGACGCGCGATGTTGCGTTCGCGCGCCTCTGCAGGATTTGACGTTCTATCAAAGGAGGCCTGAAGCATCCCCGTGTCAACGGAGGCCGGACATACGCTGTTGACCCGAATGCGTCGCTCGGCAAGCTCGAGTGCAAGCGTGCGAGCGAGCGTAATCAGCGCGCCCTTCGAAGCAGCGTATGCGGAAAGTCCTGGAGCGCCGACAATGCCGTTAATAGATGCAATAAATATGATGGAGGCGCCGCTGTGCAATTGACGGTCGAACGCCTTCGCAACATTGACGGCGCCCAAAAAATTTACACGCAGAATTCGCTCAAAATCCTCCTCACTTGTTTCGAGCGTTCGTCCAAAAACGCTTATTGCCGCGCAATGAACGAGAACATCCACACTGCCGGCCGTTTCTGCTACTTGGGAAGCTACCGCCCGAACCTCGCCGAGACGAGACACATCGCACTGCCACGGAGGAGTGGAGACAACATCCAACCCGAACACTCGCGCGCCTTCTACCGCAAATCGCTCTGCGCAAGAGCGGCCAATGCCGCTTGCCGCACCGGTAATCACAGCGACTTTATTGGGTAGTCGCATTGGCGAACGAACCGTTAACCCAGTCCCGCAAGCGTTCGAGCTCTCTCAAGCTCTCCGGAGCAAGTGAGCCGGTAGGGTGGCGAACAGAGGCGCTTCGAATGACTCCGGCGGCCCGCAGATTGAGCTTCGCCGCAGACACTCCCAACCCCGGCTGAAGACCAAAGCGCATTAACGGCAAGGCATGTACGAAAAGCCGCCAAGCTTCTCCCGTATCTCCAGCTCGAAAATAATCCCAGATGCGCACGTAAATGCCAGCAATGTCACTGTTGGGCATCGCACCCTTCGCACCGCGTTCCAGCTCTTCGTACAAGAACTGGCAGTTTAGTCCGCCAAAGACAACAAGCCTTCCTTCTGAGGCTCGCAGCACTTCTGTCGTCTTCGGAGCTGTGGGCGGAGCTTCCACCTTTACGTAGCGCACGTTTTCAATTTCACGCTCCATCCGCGCGAGCAGCGCTGCCGGCATGATCACCTGACTCATCAACGGTGCGTCCTGAATCATGATGGGTATGCTAACCCGACTACTGATGCTCTGGTAATAGTGCATCAATCCATCGCTGCTTGTCTTTACATAGTAAGGAGGAAGCACCATCAGCGCCGAAGCACCTTCGGCTTCGGCTTCACGGCTCGCCTCGATGGCTGCGTCGGTTCCGGTGTGGCCGGTGCTCACCACGAGCGGGACTCGTCCATTCACCTGTTTTACGATGAGCCGAAGGAGTTGCCGCCGCTCGGATTCGGTAAGGGTGTACCCTTCGCTCGCGTTTCCAAATAGGCCGAGGCCGTGAGCGCCTTGCCGGAGTAGATGTTCTATGAGACTGGCCTGGCTCTCGAGATCCAGTGCTCCGTCGTCTGTAAAAGTGGTGGCAAGTATCGGGAAGATGCCGGCCAAACAATTGGAGTTCATGAAGATTTTTCTATGCCCGCCAGCAACGATGACTCGGCACGTAGGATGTGGCGTCGCAGCGCGTCCACCAGAGCTGCGCGGTCGCGGCGTTCCATGGCGTCCACAATCTCTTCGTGCTCGGCCTGTTCTTGCCTGATACGGTCGCGCCAACCTGGAGCCCTGCTGTGCAAGCGAGCGATGGTGAGATGGGCGTTCAATTTCTTGTACATCTCCGCCAGTATGCGGTTCCCGGAAGCCTCGATGAGGAGTTCGTGCAGTTGAGAGTTTGCGTTTTCGTGATCACGGCTATCCCGCTCATCGCGGATCGGTTTACTGAGTAGCTTTAGAAGCCGGCGGGCCTTTTCGATGTCCGCCTTAGTCAACCGAGCCACTGCCTTTTCGGCGGCCAGACATTCGAGCGCACAGCGTATGTCCAAGGTGTCTTCGACATCTTGGGCGCTTAGTGTGGTGACGAACGTCCCACTACGCGGTTGGACGTCTACCAGTCCGTCAGCGGCGAGCAATTCGATCGCACTACGGACGGGCGTGAGGCTTACGCCGAGCTGTTGCGCGATGGTTTCTGTATCGAGCCGCTGCCCCGGTGAGAACTGCTTCGTCAGGATGGCTTCGCGAAGGCGTTCATAGACTTCATCGACAGCTCGCCGCTGCTCGATCTTTGCTAGCACTGTCGTTGCGTTCGCCGACTTCATACTTATTACCTTCGCAATTCGACGATTTCAGATTTCAACTCGGCCCCTCCGGAGGGCGGAACGGCTTCTAGCCAATAAGAAACCGACGAGGCCGCTGGGTCGACCGGCAGGCTGAAATCGTACGGATATTTCGGGTCCTCGGCAACGTTCCAGTCCCCGTTCCCAAGACGGTAATGCAGCCGCGCGATACGAACCTCTTTCTCGGTGGCTGTTAGCCATAAGTAGGCGCTTGTGTTCTCCGATCCGAACGACAGCAACATCCCGGTCAGGGAGCCGAACGGGGTCTTGCTTTCGGCGTAGCTTTTGTCGGAGAGGCTTTTACCAGGCACAAGCACCTCCTGCTGAAATTGCGGCACCACCCGAATGCCATCTATCGCTATAGCTGTCAGACCGGATGCAGGAATCGATATCACGATCTCGCCGTCTCGCATTTTCGCAGGCGGTCCACTGCTGTGGCCCTGCCAAGTGCGGACGCTGTATTCCCGTCGAAGCGAGTAAGGCGCGAGATCCGGATTCAGCCGGATCCTGGCTGAAACCGGCCGCGAGCATTGGTTAGAAAGTGCAAGATACAACGAATTGTGATCGTATCCTGCGATGTAGTTGACTTGAGCGTTATTGATGCGCAAAAGCTTCGCCGGCATCCACAACTGGACGCCCTGGTTACCGTAAAAGACGCCAGGCTGGTCGCCATAAACCTTGCTCTGCAGGTACGCATAACCCGCCGCGTAGCGTGACGGGAATGAGATTTGCCCCGCAGACCGAACGGCCGCGTCCGAAATCAAATAGTCGAACAGCAGCGCGATATGCGGCCAGACATGGTTGTAGTAGATCTGGTTGTACGTTAGCTCATGTAAAGGACGCAGCGGGTAATCGGGACGTTCGTAGACGGTGGTGTACTCACCGTTGATATCGTATCCAGGAAAATTCGAATATCGCCCGATGATGGCGGATCTGGCTACGTCTTTGAGAAAGGGATCGTCGATCGCCTGGCCAATGCGCAACATGAATGCCGCGTGGTGTGCGAGAAACACGGCCGGATTCAGCCCATAGGTCGTGGATGCTTCAGGCACCAGTCCGACTTGAGAGACTCTCCAGGCTGGGACACTCTCCTGGGCCGCACGCATCGGAGCAGTGAGACGGACTCCAGGAATGGATGTGTGTACTCCGACTTGATTGTGCGGGTTCACAACCACATCTTCATTGGGTATGGCCGGCGCGAGCCACGCGAAGGTCGCATATTCTTTCGCACCGGCAGCCGCCGCCTTCAGGTATTTCGCCTCATGCGTTTCCTCATACAGCTCGAACAAGTCAATCCATTTGGGCGCAAAATCCGTCCAGAACTGTCCCCCTTGAGGAACGTGAACGTCACTGAAATCCGTCGGCAGCGTGTCAATCCTTTCCTGGATATAGCGATCGGCGCCACGCTGAGCCGCGTCAAGATGCGGCTTCTCCCCGCTCATACGGTAGAGCGCCAGTTCGTTTTGCCAACTCCCCCCTTCGCTGACCATCAACAGATTGAGCGCTCTCGGCTTGCCGTTCAGTTCTTCAGCGTAGTGGCGGAAGACACTACTGCGCCGCCCGCTCATTTGAAACAGCGCTGCGAGTTCTGAGACTTCCGCTGCGGGCCCGCGCAAAAAGTGGGAGGGATTCTGGTCCTCGATGCCGGTTGCCACAGAAAAAAGATATTTTTCTCGAGACATCAAGTATTCGGCAATCGGAAGCGCCCGCCGCCGAAAGATCTCGTAGTTGTCTGTCAACAGCGCGGCCGATAGCGGGTGCAGCGCAGAAACTACTTTGACCGTCCCACCGACATCGGTGGTGTAGTCGAAACCTTTCAGATCCTCAACCCATCCGCTGTATGAGTCGTTCATGGCGAAGGCAATCATGTTCTCGATCGTGTCGTTCAGCGATCCGAAAGTGTTCTCGCGATAGTCGTGAAAGCCGTAAATGTTCCGGGCAATGTGGCGGAAAGCCGGATACCAAGCGCCTTCGCTGAGCACGAGACGGAGCCGAAACGAGAACGCCTCCCCTGATTTCATTCGTGACGAAGGACCGGTGGAAATCTCGGGCCGAGGGTGCGTTCCATATCGCCAAGCGTCGGTCTGATCTAACCGCGCGGCATTCGCACCTGGGCTTCCCAGCACGGGCGCGAACAGCGCCGGCTGCGCCTGTCCATCGTGGGCCCGAACCAGAACGCCAAAGCGAGAATCTTCAAATGATGGAATCCGGAAGGGAACTTCTTCGGGATCGGCGACGACCGCTATGGAACTGCCGCCGGAGCTGACGATAGCAGCCGGAAGCGAACACATCCGTTCCACCGAGAGAAACGACAGGCGAGGAAACCGGCGCTCCTGCCATATAAGAGGCTGCCAAAGCGCCTCGATATTCGCAGGCTGAACAGCCGGTGCGCCGGTAAAACCGATAGAGTACCAACCGTCGGCTCTCGGCGTGAACCAGAATCGGATACGCGGATCGCCCGATTGCGGCAGCGTCAGTTCAGCTCGCAGGTTTCCCGCCTGCTGCTCGGGGAAATGCCATCGCACTGTCCCATTTATCAGTGCGGCTCCATCTGCGCGTACCGTTTCCATATGCATGTCGGCTTCGAACAGGTCCATTGTTCTGCCGCTTTCGCGTGTTCTGCCACTTTCGCGCCGTTTCCATGACGGAACCACATATGCCTCTTCTTTTGATAACTCGTAGGAGAGCTGTGGGTCACGATCGGCAGTCAGAATCGTGAAGATCGGCGCAAACTCCCGCCGCGCCGATCCCGCCTGAATCTCCACAGCACCGTCTTTCAACAGCTCAATACGATAGCTTGAATTTTGAACGACTGCCGACAGCGCGGCAGGACCGAGCATGCAATAGCAAACGAAGCGAATCAGGCGGCTCAATTTGAAATCCTGACGAGATCGCCTCATATCAAAAGATCAGTTTCATGCCAAGTTGGATACTTCGCGGATCCCGTGCCGAGTTAATCACGCCGAATGTACCGCTGTTGTTAAGGCCATTCGCCCCAGGCACGAAGGTGGTAGCCGTCGTGCTAAGCAATCCAAGATTCACGTGGTTGACCACGTTGAAGGATTGGGCGTGGAACTGAAGATGCAGATTCTCGCGGATGGTGAAGTTCTTCATCACCGAGAGATCAATATTGATGACGCCTGGATTCCTGACGTCCGGCAGGACGCGCCCTAGATTGCCAAAAGTATACGTTGGAGGATTGACGAAAGCGGAGGTATTGAACCATTGGCTCACGGTCGGATTGTCGAGTTTTGCGCTCTGGCCAGTCGAGTTAGGACGCGTAGCAAGCTGGTTGTTCGCTCCGGTAATCACAATGGGCACGCCGGTTTGGAGAACAGCAATTGAATTGATCTGCCATCCACCAGCGATAGCGTTTAGGACAGAATTGTTGATATTCAGCTTCCGTCCTCTGCCGATAGGCAATTCGTAGACACCGCTCAATACGAGGCGCTGTGAAACATCGGTCGGGTCAAGCGATCTTTCTGCCGCTCGATTGTACAAGCCATTCTGATATCCAGTGGTCGTAACTTGCTCGACATTGCCAAAGCCGATCGGCGTGGCAACGCTGTCACTGATCAGTTTTGCCTTCGTGTAGGAAGCAAGGAAGGTGAGGCCCTGGCTAAAACGCTTCTCAACTCGTAGCAGCCCGGAATGGTAGATGGAATCGCCCAGATGAGGATTGCGCACCATCACGGTCGTGTAGTACGGGAATGGGTAGAGCGATTGCTGAAGCGTTATCCTTGCCGCTCCTAACGAGCCCGGCACGATTCCCGCGTACGGGTTTGGCACAGTATTCTGCAATGTTGTGCCGAGACTCTGATACTGCTGAGCAGTCAGTTGGTTGAGATTGTAGTTTCCTGAAACGAGATGTGTGCCATGGTTGCCGGAGTAAGCGACTTCGACTACCCAATTGCCAGGTAGCTGCTTCTGCACGGAAAGATCCCACTGTTGCGACATAGGTGTCTTTTGGTTCGGCTGGTCGAAACTGACGGCCTGTCCGAGAAACGCGTTGGGGTTAAGCGCGCGGCCTTGGGGTTGAATGGGAGGAGTCGGTAAACCCTGACTCAAAATAAACGCCGGCAGGTTGCTATTGCCGCCTGGCGCGGAATAGGTGGTGGTAGTCGATCCGAATCCCGTCGTATTTCCGAAGTAAAGAACGTTGAATGTCGGTGGGTAAAAGATAGAGTAGCCGCCGCGGACTACGGTTCGGCCACTGCCGGTTAGGTCGTAGGAGAAGCCAAAGCGAGGACCGAAATTCTTGTAGTCGGAATTCAGGGCCGATCGTCCATAGTCTTTGCCAGCGAACTCGAACCGACCCCGTAAACCTGTGGTGGGATCGATAGCGGTCGGGTTGAAGTTCGTCGTCCCGCCATTGCGCTCGTAGGGCGGCAATTGAAAGTCGTAGCGAAGGCCGAAGCTTAGCGATAGCCGACGGGAGACACGCCAATCGTCCTGCACAAAACCTGCCAGGCCATATCCTTTTTCCGACTCGCCGAGATGCGTAGTGACGGTGGCGCTGCTCACGTCACCCAGCATGAAATCCGCAAACGTATTACCGGTTCCACTTTGTGCCTGTGGGTTTCCGGTAAGCGTGGCTAAGAAGGTGTAGGATCCCGAAGGCGAAGAAGTTTGATAGTTATTGCCATAGAGAAGCCTGTACTCGAACCCCACCTTAACGGAGTGATTACCACGGACCATCGTGACCATATCGCTAAATTGCCACGTGAGCGCGCCACGCAGGCCTACCGTTCCGGTGGTGAATCCTGTTAGCCCGTTGCTAATCGAGGGAAAGACCGTTGGTGGCACGCTCGAAGGCAGGCCCAGTTGTTGCGGCCAATTTCCACCGAAGCTGTAAGCCTGAAAAGGAAAATACTGGCGCGCGGTTCCCAATCGAATTTCATTGAAGAAGGTAGGCGAGAACGCGTGCGTTTCCGATACGACGGTGTTGCGCGTCTCAAAATTATCTTCGCGAACTCGAACAACCGGACTGGGCCACGGAGCCGAGGCGCCGTTGTCGTCATGATGCCGAAAGTAGGTATAGCGCCCGAAAATTGTGTCCGTTTCCGAAATATGGTGATCGACGCGGATTGTGTATTGCTGCATAGACCGCGCATTACCAACCGACCCAATGTAATTGTTTGCATTCGTGAACGGATTCGAAGGCGTCCGATTCGGTAGGGGGTAAAACGCAGTAATGTTCTTCGAAACCGGGTCGAGGCGATTGGCAGGAATAAGATTGCCAGGGAATATGTCGCGAATAAAACCACTGCCGCTAGGGTTCGCCCGTGTAGTGCCGGGATCGTAAATCGGAATCACGGCGCCCGTCGCGCTGAGCGATCGCGAGAAGTCGCCGTTTCGCTCCAACGGAGTTGGCACCGTGGTAATCGGTTGGCTGTACTTCACATAGTTCCACTGCTCCCAATTGCCGAAGATGAAGGTCTTGTCGCGCCCGTTGTAGAGTTTCGGAATAATGACGGGGCCGCCAAACGCCAACCCATACTGGTTGTAACGGAATGGCACCGTAGACGGCGTGAAGGTATTGCGCGCATCAAACGCGTCGTTGCGAACGAATTCGTAAACCGTGCCGTGATAAGCGTTTGTTCCAGATTTCGTGGCGACATTAATCACGCCGCCGGCAGTCAGCCCATATTCGGCGGACATGTAGCCCGACTGAACCTTAAACTCCTGAACGGCGTCCACGGCAAGATCCGCGTTGAGATCCGGATAATAACTCTGGATTGCCACCATGCCGTCCACCAGGAAGTAATTAACCGAGCTTGGACCGCCATTGATACTGAATGCGCTGAGATTTGTGCCACGATCGGCGAATCCGCTTTGTGTTGGTCCAGCGTTGGATTTTACGTTGTTTGCCAGACCAATCAGGGCGAACGCGCTTCGGCCGTTGATCGGAAGAGCTTCTATGCGCTTATTCTCGACAACCTGACCGATCGTTGCATCTTCTGTATTCACCAGAGGCAGTTCTCCTGTTACCTGAATGGACTCGCCAACAGTGCCGAGTTCCAACTGCAGATTTACTTCCGCGCGTTGATCGACTTGCAGACGGATATCGGTTCGCACGGTCTTCTTGAAACCGGCGTGCTCCACCGTAACCTGGTAGTCACCTACGATCAGTGCCGGTGAGGTGTAGTTGCCATCGGAATTCGTTTGGGTCCCGACGACGGTATTGGTTTCCGTATTGACGATCGATACGCGGGCGCCCGCGACGGCCGCGCCACTGGAATCGGCAACTGTACCTAAGATCGTCCCCTTACCCTGCTGTGCCCACCCGGCAGGAATACAACATGCGAGCACGATCAACAATTTGGCATGAACTCTGAACATAGAAACCTCCCTGGATAAAGGGCAACGAAGCTGTGAACAGATTCTCACGATTCCCTTACAATGTAAAGTCTGAAATATCAGATTTACTAAATGTGAGATTACGTATACAATTCTTGGGGGTCTCGCCTAATGAAATTCTCGCTATTACCGGCCAACCGCCGTTCTTTCCTGCAGTGGATTTCAGCTGTTCTGGGGATGTCCAGCGCAGATAGTACAACCGCCGCTCCTGTGCCGGCTCTGCAACAATCCCCAACCTCAGGCAGCGGCCGGATCGATTCCGAGCCGCGCGCGCGATTAGGTGGTTACATCCGTCCACGCACTATTGAGATTGTTCATCAACGTTTCGAGCTGATCGTGGTCGGAGGTGGCATCTCGGGGACCTGTGCTGCTGTCAGCGCCGCTCGCAACGGTCTAAAAACAGCGCTGGTGCACGAGCGTTCAATGCTGGGTGGCAATTCGTCTAGCGAAGTGCGGCTGTTTCCCGAAAATACCGCTGCTCAATCCACCTGGTGCAAAGAATCGGGCATCCTCGATGAAATCCACGTCGAGGAACGCATACGCAATCACGATCCGCAGATCGAGGGGCTCATGAACTGCCATTGGGATCTGGTGCTCTACGAATGGGCCGCGCGCGAGTCCAATCTCACATTGTTCTTAAACACCAGCATGCGCGAAGTGGAGATGCGCGACGCGGCGCACATTCTCGCGATTCATGCCGTTCAACTCGGCACGGAAAAGTCGTTCGTGCTGGAAGCGCCGCTGTTCGTCGATTCAACTGGTGATGGCGTGCTCGCTTATCGTGCCGGCGCGGACTTCCGATGGGGCGTGGAAACGAAGCGCGAATACGGAGAGCCCCTCGCGCCGAACGAGCCCGGCAAGGGCCTCATGGGCAATACGCTCTTCTTCCGTGCTCGCGACGCTGGCCGGCCTGTGCCGTTTCGGCGCCCTTCCTGGGCCGCAGAATTCGACGCCGAGGCCGATCTGACCGAGCGCGGCCATCGCTTCATTGATGGCGGGTACTGGTGGATTGAGGTCGGCGCTCCTCTGCACCCGATCCGCGACAACGAAAAAATTCGGGACGAAGCGCTCCGACAAGTGCTCGGCGTCTGGGACCACATTAAGAACAGATGTGTCGATCGGGCGCGTGCGGCCAATTACGGCCTAGACTTTGTGGGCTTCTGGCCCTACAAGCGCGAATCTCGCCGGGTGATTGGCGACTACGTGCTCCAGCAGAAGGATGTTCAGAATCCGCATGTCCGCGCAGACGATATCGCGTATGGATGCTGGGGCATCGACATTCACGTTCCCGGAGGCATTCACGAGCGGCATGTCGCACCCTATCCGCCGCCGCGCCGGGATGCAAACTGGCAGAGTTACGGGACGCTGCCCTACGGGATTCCATTGCGCGCTTGCTTTTCGCGAAACGTGCGGAATCTGCTTACTGCCGGCCGGCCCATCAGCACTAGTTACGTGGCGTTTGCCTCCTCGCGTGTCCTCCCCACGGGGGCTATCGTAGGCCAAGCCGTCGGAGGCGCCGCCGCCCTTTGCCGCCGCTTTCATTGCGACCCGCGGGAACTCGCTCAGAAGCATGCCGCCGATCTACAGCAGCTTCTCATCCGGCAGGATTGTCACATTCCCGGGATTGAAAATGAAGATCCAAACGACCTCGCGCGTCAGGCCGAAACGACGGCCTCGAGCGATGCCGTCATGCGTTTTGCCGAAGACGGCCGTCCGCGGGAGCTGCGTTTTCCGTCGGCTCAACTCTTCCCCGTTTCTGCGGGCCGTATCGATTCGATCGAGTTGCTGTTGTCTTCCTCGCTCCCCCACGACGTCTGGCTCGATCTTGGGTTGCGCCGGGCCGCGCATGTCTGGGATTTTCGAGAGACCCGGGATCTCGCTCGCGCAAGAGCGAAGTTACCTGGCGGCCACCACGGCTTCGTCCGCTTTGATTTTCATGCCGAGGTACCGGCCAACGCACTTTACTATGTGCACCTGCCGGCTCAACCCGGCGTGTCGTGGTCGATGATCTCCGACATCGAGGGGCAGCCTTCGCGCATTCCCGCGGGGACGTCCGCCGCCGATCTGCCGGGCGCAGACTACTGGCGGCCTCTTTCGGGAGGCACCTGCTTTGTCATTCGCATCAGCCCGGAGCAGCGTCCCTACGGCCCTCACAATGTGATTACCGGGGGCTCGCGCCCGGACCGCTGGACAAACTTATTTGAATCCGATCCGGAGCGCGGATTACCCGCGTGGGTTGAGCTTCGCTGGCCGAAACCGGTGCGCTTCAACCAGGTCGAAGTTACATTCGACACTGATGTCAATCGCCGTATCATGCTGCCGTTATTTCGCTATCCGGAGTGTGTAAGGGACTACGCGGTGGCGATCAATATGAAAGGCGGATGGAAAACGATCACTGCAGAAACCGGCAACTATTTTCGCCGCCGCGTACACCGGATCGAGCCAGTGTCCTCCGATCGGCTGCGGTTGAGCGTGACCGCGACCAATGGTGCCCGCACTGCGCGCGTTTATGCGATCCGCGTGTACAACGAAGCTGGCGTCTTTTAAAAATTGGCCCAACTTGGAAGTGTTCGGTTGGCATTGAACCGCCAAATCAGAAGTTGAAGGCGTCTGATTGACCTGTGATCCGCAAAAATTGATGCGTCCTCCAACATCAGCTTCAGCAGAAACTGAGCATCTTGCCGGTCCGTCTTCTGTTCCGCACACGCATCGCTGCAATCTGGGCTGCATCTCCAATTCACACCTCACAATCCAACTCCTTTAGGAGGCGTTCGAACCACCGCCTGTGCCCAGTTGTTTCCAACCGACTCTCACCTTGACAGCTCTCAATTTAAGCTCGCGGTGGAACTTCTCGGCCTCCCCATCACTGTGCTTCAACCTGTGTTCGTCGTACTCTCCTGTCTCGGTATCCATCATTGCGATTTGTTGCATGGTACGGCGGATTGTCGCCCCACCAGCCCTTCCATGACTTGTCCGGCCATGCGCCACGCACGGGACCGAACATGTTGCGGCCGAGAATGAAGGCGCAAAGTTGTCCATCGCGCGGTGGGCAAACTCATCGTCGATGTCCCCGACCGATCCACCCTCTTGCCCGTGCATTGAGCGGAAACTCCACGTGTGAAAAGACCACTGAAAGATCTCGGTTCCACGCTTGCCGAGCGGATCGCTCAGCTCTGTTCGATCCCAGCGCTGAAACCGTCCAATGAAACGCTAAAACCCGCTACACGAACTTTTGACATCTGTGCTCTTTCCTCCCGGATTC
>JACZDD010011427.1_pt1 | contig 20535 bp, 24 predicted proteins | sample 8641771 | NCBI WGS metagenome assembly JACZDD01 (sample SAMN15324614, study PRJNA640507) | soil metagenome | isolation source: intercropping peanut in the second line | place: China: Luxin town, Laibin City, Guangxi Province | collected 2019-07-25 | depth 10cm m | reverse complement strand
GTTGCGCCGCCGAATACCAAGGCCGTCTGTCGGGCCCACTGCTGGACCGCATCGACTTACATATTGAGGTGCCCGGCGTCACAGCTGCAGATTTGATCTTGCCGGCGCCGGCCGAAGGCAGCCGTGAAGTCGCCGCGCGCGTGGCGCGCGCGCGGGATATCCAGGCCGCACGCTATTACGCAATGGGCCTGGAGAATGTCCGGACGAATTCGCAAGTAAGCGGGCCCGTGTTGGAAGAGGTTGCCCGCACCGATCCTGGCGGGCTGACGCTTCTGCGCGACGCAGCGGATTCGATGCGCTTGTCTGCGCGCGGCTATCATCGGGTGTTGCGAGTCGCGCGGACCCTCGCCGATCTGGATGCAGCCGATTCGGTCGGCCGTGTACATCTCGCCGAGGCGCTTTCCTATCGGGCACTCGCGGACGATTCTCGCCGGGCTGCGTAGTTCATCCAGCTGTCCGCGCGCGAATGGCGCGCCAATTAATAATGCATTTACCACGTTCAGGCGAACGGCAGGGACGCGGTTAATTGCGAATAAATTTGCAACGTTCCCGGCGCCAAATGGCTTCCGAACGCGGGCACTCAACTCCTCCGATCGCGAAGCCCGCGACGCTGGGACCATGCAGGGCTCGGGATTCCACATCGCCAGCTACGTTTTCGCCGCCAGCGCCCTGCTCACCGGCACCTTGGCGGCATTTATCTACACACGGTATAGCGGGGCCAAAAACAGGCAGCGCATGCTGGAAGACCGAATCGAAGATCTGGCGGACCGTCTCTGGGAGGTGCGCGAGGCAGAAGAGCGCGCGCGCAGCCTACTGGAAGCGCAAGGCGATATCATTGTCAGACGCGACAGTTCGGGCCGGATTACTTACGCAAACGATGCGTTCTGCGAACTCGCGGGCAAGCCGCGTGACGTTTTGATCGGCAGCGCAGTGGAGCTGCCTGTTCATGCCAGCGGTGTTGTTACCGTCCAAGCCGACGGGACTCGGATGCACGACGAAAAGGTCGAATCCGGTCACGGCGTACGCTGGATATCCTGGCGAGAGGTCTCCGTACGCAGCGATAGCGGAACGGAAGTTCAATGCGTCGGACGAGACGTCACAAGTCGCGTGGAAGCTGAGGAGGCGCTCACGTTTGCGCGTGATCAGGCCGAAGCCGCGAGCCGGACCAAATCACGCTTCCTCGCTACGGTCAGTCACGAGATTCGCACACCGCTCAATGGCATGCTCGGCATGGCCGACTTGTTGCTCGACACCCCGCTCACGTCCGAGCAGCTGACCTACACAAAAGCTGCGAAAACGTCAGGTGAGACGCTACTGACATTGATTGAGGAGATTCTCGACTTCTCAAAAATCGAAGCCGGCAGACTCGATATTGAATCGCGGCCATTTGCACTCTTGTCCATGATCGAGGAATCTGTCGAGCCCATGGCTCCTCGCGCACAGGCAAAAGGAATCGAAATCGCTTCCTATATCGACGAGCGTGTTCCGGCAAATGTGATCGGCGACGTTGCCCGTCTACGGCAGGTTCTGCTTAACCTGATCGGGAACGCGGTGAAGTTTACTGAACGCGGCGGCATCGGAGTCGTCGTCGAGCCGGGAGATTGCGAAAACGAGATTCGTATTCAGGTCCGCGATACCGGCATCGGAATAACCGAAGAAGACCTGTCGCGTATTTTTCGTGATTTCGAGCAGGCCGACGGTTCTTCGACACGAAAATATGGCGGTACCGGTTTGGGGCTTGCAATCTCCAAGCGCATCATCGAGCGCATGGATGGGCGCATAGATGTTACGAGCCAAATCGGCGTCGGCTCGATCTTCAGTATCAGCGTCCAGCTCTCACCGGCGGATACGCAGGAGCCACCTGTTGTCGTCCCCGAACTCAATCGCTCGGCGGTCATGATCGTTGCGGCAGCAGAAATCGAGGCCTCACTGCTGGCACGTCGGCTTGGGCGATGGGGCGCCAGTACCTGCGCGGTGATCGACGAGAAGATTGCCGCGGCCCTGCTACCGGAGCGGCCGTGGGATGCGCTGCTTATTGATTATCCTCTCGCGCGCACCATGACGGAGATCTGCGATTTCACCAGACTCCACATATCGAAGCGCATCGCAATGATCCGACCAAGCGAGCGCCATGAGCTGCAGGCACTGAAAGCAGCCGGCTTTACCGGTTATCTGGTGAAGCCAGTGCGTGCCGCATCGCTGGCGGCGCGCCTTGCCGTCACCGACACATTCGAGCATTCGGCAAGCGAACTCGCCGTCGAAACAGCTGAGGCTTCGGCTCGCCCAGCCAAAGGCTTGTCGATCCTCGTTGCTGAAGACAATGAAATCAATGCACTACTGGCGCGCGCGCTTCTCACACGACTGGGCCATCGTCCGACCATCGCCGTGAATGGTGAGGCAGCCGTTGAATCTTGGCTGGCAGCGAGTGCCTCAGGGTGCCGGTACGATCTTGTACTGATGGACCTGCAGATGCCGGGTATTGATGGCTTGGAAGCCGCACGTCGGATCCGTGCAGCTGAGGCTCAAGCGAGCGAGTCCCCCACGCGCATGATTGCGCTGACGGCCAACGCCCAACTGGAGGATCGCCAATCAATTTTCAGTGCTGGCCTGGACGGGCTGCTGCTCAAACCGCTCGATCGTGAACGATTGCGCGAGATTCTCGATAGCGCTTGCGGACCTGGTACCAGTCCGCTTGCGGCGTAGCACTAGTTTCCCCACACTGTCATAATTCCGTGTCTGGCGCGTGGTGTAGGGGTCTCACCAGTAGCGAGCATGATTCGGCTGCCCTAGCTCAGTGATCTCTCGCCAGCAGACTTAGGGAGGGGACCTGAATGCGCATGGCCACTCGCGCCACCCTTCAGCCGCCGCGTAGTCTGTTCGAGCGGCTTTTGCCGACTCCCGGTCCTGGCATGCCGGGTTTCATTCCGTCATTGCAGGCGTACGGAGGTCTGCGTGCATGGCCTGTACGGGCACAGCAGCCTTCGCAATCGTTGGGCCGAATCGGCACGCTGGAAGTACGCCTCGCACACACCGCCGCCGAGGTACGTCAGGCCCAAAAGCTGCGATATCGGATCTTCTACAAGGAAGGCTCCGCGATTCCGAATCCAGCTCGGCTTTTCGCGCGCCGCGACATCGACGGGTATGACGCAATATGCGACCACCTGCTCGCGATCGATCACGCAGTGCGCGACTGCACCGCGTTGAAACGCCCGGCCGTGGTTGGCACTTACCGGCTTCTGCGCCAACCGCTCGCTGAGGAATATGGCGGGTTCTACACTGCGGGCGAATTCGATATCAGCGCTCTCGTTGCCCGTCAGAGCAGGCTGCAATTCCTTGAGCTCGGCCGCTCCTGTGTGCTTTCGCCCTATCGTAACAAGCGCACCGTCGAACTTCTCTGGCACGGCATCCATGCATACATCTTGCAAAACCAATGCGATGTGATGTTCGGATGTGCAAGCCTTGATGGCACCGATCCGAAACGGCTGGCGCTACCGTTGTCGTTCCTTCATCACTATGCCGCCGCGCCGGAGCCATGGCGCGCGAGGGCTTTGCCCAATCGTTACGTCGAGATGAACCGGATGTCGAAAGAGGCGGTTGATCCAAAAGCGGCGCTGCACGCGCTTCCTCCGTTGATCAAAGGCTACTTGCGGCTTGGCGCCTATATCGGCGACGGTGCGGTGATTGATTACGAATTTGGTACGACCGACGTGCTAATCGTTCTGCCGGTATCGGCGATCAAGCAACGCTATTTCGCGCATTTTGATCTCAGCCGCCGCGCGGCGTGATCAAAGCTTTCTTAGCGACACCTCTTCGACGAGGTGGCTCTCGCTCTTCTTCAAAATAAGATCCGCGCGCTGTCGCGTCGGCAGGATATTTTCGTGCAGATTGACGAGATTGATGCGCGACCAGATCGATGACGCTGTTTCAGTCGCCTCTTCGTCCGACAGATTTGAGTAGCGATGGAAATAGGATTTCGGGTCGCGGAACGCGGTACTTCGCAGTGTCAAGAAACGATCGACGTACCAGGATTTCAGAACTGATTCATCTGCATCGAGATAGACTGAAAAGTCGAAAAAGTCCGAAACGAACGGAATGGCTTTGCCATCCTTCGGGAGGCGGCCGGTCTGCAGAACGTTAAGGCCTTCGACGATGAGAATGTCGGGCCGATCGACTTCGATCCATTGGTTCGCAACCACGTCATAGACGAGGTGCGAATAGATGGGGGCACGTGCCGGGCGTCGTCCGGCTTTCACGTCAGACAGGAACCGCAGCAGCGCCGGAAGATCGTAGCTTTCAGGAAAACCCTTCTTTTCCATCAGCCCTTCGCGTTCCAGGATGGAATTCGGAAACAGAAATCCATCCGTGGTGATAAGATCGACCTTCGGTACGTTCGGCCAGCGCGCCAACAACGCTTGTAGCACGCGGGCAGTCGTCGATTTGCCGACTGCGACCGAGCCCGCGACGCCGATGACATACGGCATCTTGGTGTCTTCGGTGCCAAGAAAGCGCTGCTGCGCGACGAACAGTCTTTGCGTTGCCGCCACGTACATTGATAAAAGCCGCGAAAGCGGCAGATAGATTTCCTCGACTTCCTTCATGTCGAGACGATCGTGCAGCGACCGCAGACGCGTGACCTCCTCCGGGGTCAGCGTCATCGGCGTATCCTCGCGAAGCGCCGCCCATTCCGTGCGCGAGAAAGTGCGGTACGGCGAGAGGTTTTCGTCGATGCGCTGTTCCATCACAACATCCTATCAGCGTGGGCGCGCCGATTTTTCCTCGTGGCCGCTCTGCGCTGTCCGCTTCTCGAGCGCGGCCTCGACATCGGCCAAGGTCACGCCACGTGCCTCGAGCAGTACCAGCAGATGATAAAGAAGATCAGCCGCTTCTGCGGTGAGGCGGTTGTTGTCCTCCTGCACGGCGGCCAGACCGGTTTCGATGGCTTCCTCGCCAAGTTTTTTGGCGCAATGGGCTACGCCCTTTTCAATCAGGGCGCGTGTATAAGATTCTGCAGCGCTTGCTTTGGCGCGCTCGTGAACCCGTTTTTCCAGGTCGGCTAGTGTGAACTTGCCCATGTGCAGTCCTCTGGGCGGTCCTTTATCACCTCTCCCTCCCTGCGGGGAGAGGGTGGCGCGCTACGCGTCCATGCGAATCGGCAGGCCGGCTTTCGCCATATAATCCTTGGCTCCGCGCACCGTATGTTCACCGAAATGAAAGATTGAAGCTGCCAGTACCGCGGTCGCGTGGCCATCGCGGATGCCTTCTACCAAGTGATTCAAGGTGCCAACTCCGCCCGAAGCAATGACCGGAACCTTCACGGCATCCGCCACCGCGCGTGTGAGCGCAATGTCGTAGCCGGCCTTAGTCCCATCGCGATCCATCGACGTCAGCAAAATCTCGCCGGCGCCCAATGCCACCACTTCCTTGGCATAATTGACAGCATCAAGGCCTGTCGGATTGCGTCCGCCGTGCGTGAAAATTTCCCAACGATCTTTTTCACCGCTCTTCGATGCTTTCTTCGCATCGATGGCGACCACGATGCACTGGTCTCCAAACTTCTCGGCCGCTTCCTTTACAAAGGCGCGGCGCGCGACTGCTGCGGTGTTGATCGACACCTTGTCCGCGCCGCAGGAGAGCAACCGGCGGATATCGTCGACCGTGCGCACGCCACCGCCGACCGTCAACGGCATGAAGCACGCCTCGGCCGTGCGTGTTACCACGTCGTAGATCGTATCGCGGTTTTCGTGACTCGCCGTGATGTCGAGGAAACACAGCTCATCTGCGCCGGCCGCGTCGTACGCAATCGCCGCCTCGACGGGATCGCCAGCGTCGCGCAAATCGACGAAATTCACACCCTTGACGACCCGTCCATCCTTCACGTCGAGACAGGGAATGATACGAACCTTAAACATCAGCTCGCCATCCTTGCAGCGCTAACGAGCTTGAGTGCTTCTGTAGCGTCGAGTCGCCCGTCATAGAGCGCGCGGCCCGCTATCGCGCCGGCAAGCTTTCTCGCGCGCGGACTGAGTAACGCGCGGATATCCTCGATTGATGCGAGACCGCCCGATGCGATCACAGGGATTGAAATCGCATCCGCGAGTGCGATCGTGGCGTCGAGGTTCAGCCCCTGCAGCATGCCGTCGCGCGTGATATCAGTGTAGACGATGGCCGATACTCCGACGTCTTCAAAACGACGCGCAATGTCGAGTGCCGGTAAATCGGATGTCTCGGCCCAACCCTCAACCGCCACCCTTCCAGCGCGCGCATCGAGTCCCACAGCGATTTGCCCAGGATAGTCGCGCGCGGCCTGCCTGACGAAAGGCGGATCGCGCACTGCCGCAGTTCCGATAATGACGCGGGCGACTCCTTTATCCAGCCACGCTTCAACCGTTGCGGTATCGCGGATTCCGCCGCCCAATTGCACGGGAATGCCGACTGTCTCGAGAATCCGATCGACGGCGCCGGCATTCATTGGCTTGCCGGCAAACGCACCGTCAAGATCGACGATATGGAGACATTCGAATCCCTGTTGTTCGAACGCACGCGCCTGTGCAGCCGGATCCCGATGAAAAACGGTGGCGCGGGCCATATCGCCTTGCTCGAGACGAACGGCAAATCCTTCCTTGAGATCGATCGCAGGAAAGAGAATCACGGCTTCCACTTCAAAAAGTTTGTAATCAGGGCGAGGCCAAGACGCTGGCTTTTTTCCGGATGAAACTGTGTGCCGACCATGTTGTCGCGACCGACAATGGCTGTAACGGGTCCGCCGTAGTCGGCCTGCGCGATCAAATCAGCATCGCGCGCTGTCCTTAATTGATAGGAGTGCACAAAATATGCGTGCAAGCCATTCGGTCCGAGCGGGATACCATCGGCAACCGGGTGATCCGTCAGCATGTTGAGCGTATTCCAGCCCATATGCGGAATTTTTAGATCGGGATCGGACGGCGTAATACGATCGACCTCGCCCGGTATCCAGCCGAGGCCAGGCGTGACCCGGTACTCGCGACCCCGTTCGGCCATCAATTGCATGCCGACGCAAATTCCGAAGAACGGCTTACCCTTCTTGCGCACCGTTTGCTCAAGCGCATCGATCATCCCGGGAATTTCATCGAGTCCACGCCGACAATCTGCAAAGGCCCCGACACCAGGCAGCACAATACGATCGGCTCGCAAAATGGTGTCGGGGTCGCCGGTCACCACAACCGGCTGGCCTTGCCCGCTTTCGCGCGTTGCCCGCTCGAACGCCTTGGCGGCTGAATGCAGATTGCCGGAGCCATAGTCGACAATCGCGACGCTCACCTTTGCCCTCCTGGCTCCGGAAACAGGCCAATGACGTCGGAGGGTGACGGTGGGCCTCGCCGTACCAGCGCTGAATATTTCGGTTCGGTCGCAGGAGCCGAAGGCGCGTCAGTAGCGCGCTTTTGCCACTCCGCAAAGAAGCGACGCTCCGCTGTCTCGGCATCTTCCGCGACCACGAAACCGAGCGTCGTCCAACCGCGGCGATTCAAGGTCCACCTCCGGATGCTCGAAGCCTCAAATCCCATGAGCAACGCGATTAGCAGCGCGACAATCAACTGGGTCGTTGAGGATATGCGCGCAAAGGCCAACCCAAAACTGAGGGCGCCGTAGCCGACAATATAAATGAGCAGAGCCAGCCAGAGCCGATGCAACAGCAGCCACAGAGGGGCCAGTACAAACGCCCAGAAATGAAATCCATCACGCACGAATACAAATTGCTCCGCCACACGCGACGCATCATTCGTCCGCTCTGGCTGTGGCGCGTGTATAGTAAAGGTGGGCATTACACGTCCTCATACTCAAACTGATCGAGGCGCTCGTCGGGGCCATTCTACCGAGAAGGGGCTGCAGGAGTCGGATCACCTCCGACCGCTGTCGGCGTCATCCCAGCGAACCCTTCGTCGACGGCACTTCGTCTTTGGCGCGTGGGTCAATGGCCACGGCTGCTCGCAGTGCGCGCGCCAAACCCTTGAAGCAGGACTCGGCGATGTGATGGTCGTTTGTACCGTACAGCACCTCGGCATGAAGCGTTATACCTGCATTCATCGCAAAGGCCTGAAACCACTCCTGCACAAGCTCGGTGTCGAACGTGCCAACCTTGTCACGCACAAACTCGGCCCTGAACACCAGGAAAGGTCGACCGGAAATGTCAATCGCAACCCGCGTCAGCGCTTCGTCCATCGGCACGTGCACATCGGCATATCGCGTGATGCCTTTCATATCGCCCAGTGCCTGTTTGACAGCCTGGCCAAGCGCAATCCCAACATCTTCGGTGGTATGGTGATGGTCGATATGCAAATCGCCTTTGGCCTTGACCGTAATGTCGATGCGTGAGTGCCGCGCAAGCAGGTCGAGCATGTGGTCGAGAAAACCTATGCCAGTTGCAATCGATCCGCGACCGGCTCCGTCGAGATCAATTTCGACCTCGACGTCGGTCTCCTTGGTCTTGCGCTTAACGGCGCCGTTGCGCATGCGAAAATCCTTCGTTCGCGCGCCTTTTATCAGGGGTTTGCGGGATTCGCCACAGCGTTGCGAACGGTTTGCAAATACGGCTTGTCATGACTAGATGACGTGTGTCGTGGGGCTTAACCGTATGTCACCGAACGAACTTCCCTCCTGGCATGGCACGACCATTCTGACCGTTCGAAAGGGCGGCTCGGTGGTTATCGGCGGCGACGGCCAGGTTTCCATTGGCCAGACCATCGTCAAAGCCAATGCAAAGAAAGTCCGGCGCCTTGGCAAAGGCGACGTAATTGGCGGGTTTGCGGGTGCCACAGCCGACGCATTCACCTTATTCGAGCGGCTGGAAGCCAAGCTCGAGCAATACCCGGGCCAGCTTACCCGCGCGGCAGTCGAGCTCGCCAAAGATTGGCGAACTGACCGTTATTTGCGTCGTCTCGAAGCCATGATGATCGTCGCCGATGCGAACGTTTCATTGGTTCTCACCGGCACTGGTGATGTGCTGGAGCCCGAAAATGGCGTCATGGGAATCGGCTCAGGTGGCAACTATGCGCTCGCCTCGGCGCGCGCGCTGCTGGACGGGTCGCTCGATGCCGAGCAGATCGTGCGAAAGTCGCTCGACATCGCGGCGGAGATTTGTGTCTTCACCAATCGCAACGTCACCGTCGAGACCTTGAAGTCGTGAGCGAAGACGCTCGATTTCCCCTACGAGCGGCGCTTCTGATCACAGCAGGGTTCCTGGTCGTACAGGCGGCCGTGCTTTTTGCGATGGGCCGCGTGCCGATCTGCACTTGTGGCACGGTCAAGCTCTGGCACGGTGTCGTGCAAAGCGCTGAAAATTCCCAGCACATCTTTGACTGGTATTCGTTCTCACACGTTGTTCACGGGTTTGGATTCTATTTTCTGACTTGGTTGATTTTCCCAAATCAGCCGTTGCTCGTGCGGTTTGCGCTCGCGATGGGGCTCGAATGCACCTGGGAAATCATCGAGAACACGCCGTTTATCATTGAACGCTACCGCGCCGGCACAATTTCTCTGCAGTATTATGGTGACAGCATCATCAATTCTCTTTCCGATACGGTAGCGATGATAACTGGGTTTGTGCTTGCGCGCGCGCTTCCTATATCAGTGGTCGTTGGCCTTGCGGTCGCAATGGAATTGGTGGTCGGTTACTGGATTCGCGATAACCTGAGCTTGAATATTCTGATGCTGCTACATCCAATTGACGCAATCCGAAACTGGCAGGCCGGCGGCTAAACCTGAAACCAGATACCGATCATGACCGACTTCTCTCCCCGCGAAATCGTCTCCGAACTCGATCGCTATATCGTCGGCCAGGGCGACGCCAAGCGCGCGGTTGCAATCGCGCTGCGCAACCGCTGGCGGCGCTTACAGCTTGACGAAAGACTGCGCGAGGAAGTGCTGCCGAAGAACATCCTGATGATCGGCCCGACCGGCGTCGGCAAGACCGAAATTTCCCGGCGACTGGCGCGGCTTGCCGGCGCGCCGTTTCTGAAAGTCGAGGCGACCAAATTTACCGAAGTCGGATACGTCGGCCGCGACGTCGAGCAAATTGTGCGCGATCTAGTCGAGATCGGAATCGCGCTTGTGCGCGAGCGAAAACGCAAGGACGTACAGGCACGCGCCGAACAGTCGGCGGAAGAACGCGTCCTCAATGCATTGGTCGGTCCTGGCGCGAGCCCTGCTACGCGCGAGAGTTTCCGCAAGAAACTGCGAGCAGGTGAACTGAACGACAAAGAAATAGAGATCGAAGTGCAGGCCGGCAGTGGCGGCATGCCGATGTTTGAAATTCCGGGCATGCCGGGCGCACAGATGGGCGCAATCAATATCGGCGATATCTTCGGCAAGCTTGGCGGCGGCCGCACGAAGACGCGCCGCGTAACCGTTCACGAATCGCACGACATATTGGTAAATGAAGAGTCCGATAAGCTGCTCGACACCGATCAGTTGGTGCAGGAAGCCATAAAGGCAGTCGAACAGAACGGCATCGTGTTTCTCGACGAGATCGACAAGATTGCCGGTCGCGAGGGATTGCGAGGCGCCGACGTATCGCGTGAAGGTGTGCAGCGCGACCTTCTGCCGTTAATTGAAGGCACCACAGTCAATACAAAGCATGGGCCGGTCAAAACCGATCACATCCTCTTTATTGCGTCCGGTGCGTTTCACATCTCGAAGCCATCGGATTTGTTGCCTGAACTGCAAGGGCGACTGCCGATCCGTGTTGAGCTCAGGGCACTCACGCGTGACGATTTCCGCCGAATCCTGACCGAGCCGGAAGCCTCGCTGATAAAGCAGTATATCGCTCTCATGAACACCGAGGGCGTGACGCTTGAATTCAGCGAGGACGCTATCGACGCTATCGCCGACATCGCAGTCGCGGTGAATTCCAGCGTCGAGAATATCGGTGCCCGACGGTTGCAAACGGTGATGGAAAGAGTGCTCGACGACGTTTCGTTTGCGGCGCCAGACCGGTCGGGGGAAAGCGTCAAAATCGACGCAGACTACGTGCAGAAACACATCGGCGATCTCGCCAAGAACGCCGATTTAAGCCGATTTATTCTCTGACACGCACCGTCACCTTCAGAGAGGTCGGGAACGCCGCACCCGGATGTACAGCGCGCCTTCGCCTCCATGAGCAACGTGTGCTTGCTCGAAGCCGATGACCAGCGCCCGAAATTCCGGCAGGCTCAGCCACTGCGGCACCTGGCGGTTGAGGACCCCTCGTTCACCCTCGCCCCGGGCCCCTTTTCCAGTAATGACAAGCACAAGCCGTGCGTCGCGTGCGGTCGCAGCTCGCAGGAAACGCAAAAGCTCCGCGTGCGCTTCGTTTTGCGTCAGCCCATGCAAATCGAGACGGCCGTCGATTGCCTCTTTGCCGCGGGCGACCCGCGCGCGCATGCGGCGTCCGAGCGTTGCGAGGGGCGGCGGCGGCCCGGAGCCTGCCGGTTCAGCCAATCGTGTTTTTTTTGCAGACGCTGTTTCAATCTTCGGGACGTACCGTTCCATCATTTCAGTGACTTCTGGGGTGTCCGGCTCACGCAGTGGCGCAATCGATTTCGTGACGGCGGTCCACAACACCCGCTCTTCTGCAGAGAGGGCGCGACGCCGTTTGCCGTCGCTGGACTTCATCGTGCTAATGACGCCGCTTGGCAGGCGGCGCGGGCACGCTTCCGGTCGTGTTTGAACGGGCCGCAGCAGTGACGATCATTTTCGGGCGCGGTGCTGGAAGCGGGACATTTGTCACGGCCGCTACCGCACTGGCGGCTGCAGGGACACTCTGTGGCACGAGCATCACGAACTGCCCATTCTGTTTGATGCGGCCTGCGACATGACTGATCTCTTCGCCGTGTCCAAAATAGATATCAGCGCGCGCCGGCCCGACGATCGCCGATCCCGTGTCCTGCGCCACGAGCAAATGACGAAATTTGGTTTCCGGCTTCTCGCTCTCGATCGGAAATTCGGCATCGATCCAGATTGGCGTTCCATAGATATGAATCTTTTTGTCAACAGCCAGCGAGCGACCCGGTGTAAGCGGAACGCCCTGTGCGCCGATGCACTCGTCGTGCGCGCTCAATGGGGTTTCCTGAAAGAAAACGAAGGAGCGATTTTTCTGCCGCAGCGCTTTTCCTTCTTCGGGATTTGCCTCCATGAATTCGCGAATCTTGTCCATCGACATCTCTTCTTTTGAAACGATCCCGCGATCAATCAAAAACTTTCCGACGGGCGTATAAGGCATTCCGTTGCTCGCGGCATAATTCAGGCGCAACAATTTCCCGCTGTCGAGCTTCACGCGCGTCGAGCCTTGAATCTGTGCAAAGAAAGCATCGATAGGGCTTTTGACGTAGCAGATTTCCAGGCTCTTCCCCGCGAGAGCGCCTTCCTCAATCCTGCTGCGGTCAAGATCAGCGAAAACCTTGCTCTGACGTTTTTTCACGGTTTCGGCCGGCGCCGCGTACATCGGAATGGAGTATTCGTCACTGGGAAAGCGCGAGCCTTCCACTTCCGTTTCGTAGTACCCGGTGAAAAATCCCCGCGTCTGGCCAGCCGGGATGACCCGCATCAGCTTGAAGTTGTCCTCGAAAAAGGCACGAGCACGGTCACGATCGAGATTACCGGCCGACACTGCACGCTCGCATACCTTGAACAAAGCGCCATAGAACGGCCGTGCCGCCCGCATCGCACGCGTGCCGTTGAGAATGGCACCGCAGCTTTTGAGAAAAGTGTCGAAGGCCGCTTTTTGGTCGTCGTCCCTCCAGCCCGCGAGGTCAGCAAAGCTGACCGCCTCAGTCCGCGCGTTGCGCAAATGAATGCTGGTGGCCGAAGCCGTTGCTACAGCGGCGGCGGTTATTGAGAGAGCAAGGCCAGATTGAATGAGTGTGCGGAAAAACGTCTCCGGCATGCGCTCATTGCCCGGCTTCGGTGGCAATCAATTTCCAGTTTGGATCCCGCGAACTGACGTCACGTGCGAAGGTCCAGACGTCGGTGATGTCGGTCACCTTTTCGGCATTGCCGTCAATCACTTTGCCGTCTTTGTCACGTGTCACAGAAACAAGTTTGGACTGAAACCGTACGGTCACCTGCGCATTGCGTCCGCGCAACTCGGCGGCCGTGATATCCGCATTGTCGATCGATACGAAGCGGCTCTCTACTGTCTCGCCACGCTTTTCACGCTCTGCGATCGCGCTCTCAAAGCCATCATAGACCTCACGAGCAAGAAGATTCTTCAACGCCCGTCGATCGCCTTCGGCGTAGGCATTGACGATCATTTCATAGGCTGCACGCGCGCCAGTCAAAAAATGCTTGCCATCGAAATTCGAATCAGCGGCGGCAATGGCGTCGAGCCCGCCCGCAATAACCGATCCGGCTTCCGCAACGTCCTTCCATCGATCTGATGGACTCTCGACAGCATCCGCAGGCTTTGGAGCGACCGTCTCTGCTGTCCGATTGGGAAGGGCGACGACTTTTTCCGGCGTCGGCCGCACAGGCTCTCGCGCCGAATATGGATCGTACGGCGGTCGTTCCCTGCCCGTCCGTTGACCCAACACACTGCGCAAGCGCAAGAAGATGAATACCGCGAGCGCAAGAAAAATGATGGTATAGATATCGAACACGTCTCGCATGCTTTCGGCTACCGTGGCCGCTCGCCGGCCGGATTTGCGTACGATCGGGTGCCGTCGACCGACACCGCCGCTTTTGCATCCGTTATTGGCCGCATCAATCCGTTGGGCCGGGCCTCACGCCGGTGCTTCGGCGCAATTCAAGTCTCTCAGCCGGACCTTAGACGATAAGGACGCCTAGGCCAACATCGCACTCTCAGAGAAACACCTATGAATGTGGCAAAATGGGTAATATTGGCAGTCCTCGCACTGCCCATTCTGGAACTTGCCGCGTTCATTGCAGTTGTTGCGACAATTGGCTTCGGGTGGGCGTTAAGCTTGATATTAGCCGGATCGCTTTGCGGCGCTTTGATATTACGCCATGCCGGTAGTGGCCATGCGGCCCGCATCCGTGTCGCAATCGACAACCGCTCTTTTACGACCCTGGCGACAGGCGCCGGGGGCAGCCTCATGCTCCTCGCGGGGATTTTACTGCTGATTCCGGGGTTTATTACCGACATTGTCGCCCTGGTCCTGCTGATCGGATCGCTGCGTCACGCCTTCGTCGGCGCAGCGCCTCGACAAGAAGACGGCGTCGTCGATCTTGCGCCCGAGCAATGGCATCAGGTCCCTGATCCCTCATTACCTGACCCACGCAAAGACGAGCGCGGACACTGATCGGCCGGCATCCTTGTTCCCCCACCAACCCTATGTTAGCCAACCGCCGCGCGGGCCGTAGTTTGGTGTGAAGGAGAATTTATGACGACGACAAATGGCGGGCCGGGACAAAGCGGCTGGGCACCGGGAGCTGGCCAAGATCAACCTCAACTCACTGTGGTTGCCCAATACATTAAGGATTTCTCGTTCGAGAACCCAAACGCCCCGCAATCGCTAAACGCCCGCCAGGAACAGCCGCAAATTGCAATTCAGATCAACGTCGCCGCGACCCCTTTGTCCGAAACTGACATCGAGGTTGTGATCAAATTGGACGGCAAAGCCGAGGCCGCCTCTACGATGCTGTTTCGATTCGAATTGGAATTCGCCGGCATATTTCGCATTCGCAATGTACCGCAAGAGAGTCTTAATCCCCTCGTCATGATCGAGTGCCCGCGTCTGTTGTTCCCGTTTGCGCGTGAAATTGTTGCAAACGCAGTCCGAAACGGCGGATTCCCGCCGCTCCTGCTCGATCCAGTGGATTTCGTAAGCCTGTATCGGCAGAAGATGGCTCAGGCGCAGCCAACGCCGGCGCCGGCCGCGGGCGGCTGATTCAGATGCCCGCCGGCTGGTAGTAGCCCCACAGCGCGTTTTCGCCGAGGCCGGCCACAAAGTCGCGGTGCGCGACGAGCTCTGCCTCGCTTAGCCGTGGCGTCAATGGCTGTGGGCGCGTACGTATGACAATTGCATCGTCAAGGCTGCTCGGCCCGCGCTCGCTGGAATCGGCAAGCCCGAGCTGCGCCTGCCGTGCACCAGTCAATTCGACGTAAACCTCGGCGAGTATCTCCGCATCGAGCAGTGCGCCGTGCTTTGTCCGGCGCGAATTGTCGATGCCGTATCTTGCGCACAAGTCATCGAGTCGATTCGGTCCTGCCGGGTGCTTGCGGCGTGCCAGCAGCAATGTATCGACAAGCCTTTCACGCGCGATCATTTCACGCTCGGCACGCTTAAGTTCGGCACAAAGGAACCCGTGATCGAACCCGGCATTGTGAATCACAAGTGGAGCATCGCCGATGAAGGCAAGAAAATCGTCTACGACATCAATAAACCGCCTATGCCCTTTCAGAAATTCGGCCGAAAGGCCGTGGACCGCAAATGCCTCGGCGGGCATGTCGCGCTCGGGATCGATGTAGGCGTGAAACGTCGCCCCGGTTGGTATCCCGTTGAGCAGTTCGATGCAGCCCAGTTCAACGAGCCGATGGCCCTGTGCCGGATCGAGGCCGGTCGTTTCGGTGTCAAGGACGATTTCACGCATGGCGTTTGTGCCGCAGAATCAGTGACGTCGTTTCGGCATTGTAGCTACTCGCGCGAGAATTTCACGCACCTGGGCACGTGCGGCGTCAAACCCGTTCGATGTATCCACGACGAAATCAGCGCGCTTTCGTTTCTCCGCATCAGGCATTTGATTGGCCATAATCCCGGCGAACTTCTGCGCCGTCATGCCAGGACGCTCGAAAATACGGGTGCGCTGAACGTCTTCGGGCGCCGATACGACCACGACGGCATCGCAGCGCCGGTTACCGCCAGTCTCGAACAGCAGCGGAATATCCAGGACCACGACGGGCGCATTTTTCTTTTCTGCCTCGGCAAGGAAATGTCGCTCGGCGGTGCGCACAAGTGGGTGCACGATTGCTTCGAGTTTCTTGACCGCTGCAGGGTCGTCCAGCACGCGTTTTGCAAGCTTTCCGCGATTGACTTCGCCGTGGGCAGTCGTGCCGGGAAAGGCCGCTTCGATGAGCGGCTCGGCTTCGGCTTTATAAAGGCGATGGACGGCTGCATCAGCAGCATAAATCGGTACACCCAACTCGGCGAAGAATCCCGCCGTGGTCGATTTGCCCATTCCCAGCGAGCCGGTGAGACCGAGCACAAACATTGGTCAGCTGTCGATAAACTTGTTCTGACGCAGGTACGCCAGCAGTGGCATTAACGGCAAGCCAAGAATCGTGAAGTAGTCGCCTTCCACCCGCTCAAACAGGTGAATGCCAATACTTTCGAGCTGATACCCGCCGACGCTCTTGAGCGCGGGATCACCTGCTATAGCAAGGTAGTCCTCAAGGTAACGATCGCTAAAGTTGCGCATAGTCAATCTGGCGGTATCGACGCAGGAAAATAGCAGTGTACTGTCGCGAACAAGGGCGAGCGCCGAGTGCAGTTCGTGCGTGCGGCCACGCAAGTCTCGCAGCTGCGCGGAAGCGACATCGCGGTCAGTCGGCTTGGTGAAGCGTTTCGCGCCGCGCGCCAGCGTCTGATCAGCGCCAAGAACCACTCGACCCGGAAGACCATTTGCCACGGCACTCGCTTTCGCATGCGCCAGGTGGCGCGCAACGCCCGCGGGATCGCTGATACCGGCTTGCGTCTCGATCTCGCGTTCGTCGATTGCCGACGGCCTTTTTTCAACGCGACGCCCCGCGGCCGCCAGGATCTTGCCACGCACATCGCTGCGCGAAGCAAGCACCAGAGGTTGCGAAGCAAGCCAAAGCGCCATGGATCATCCTACCGGGTGACGCCGGCGCTCGGTCAGCAAACGCATAACGGCGGCCGCTGTCTCTTCAATCGACCGACGTGTGACATCGATTGTTGGCCAATTGTGCTTGGCGCAAAGGCGACGAGAGAATGAGACTTCTTCAGCCACCGCGGCCTTATCGATATACTGGTCATCGTCGCGGTGAGCTTTCAGTCCGAGCAGGCGGTTCTCCCGGATCTGCACGATACGCTCCGGGCTTGCGTAGAGACCGACAATAAGAGGCCGGGCAAGCTTCTCGACCGCCGGTGCTAGCGGTACGCCCGGCACTAGAGGCACGTTCCCGGTCTTTACTCCGCGGTTGGCGAGGTAGATCGAGGTGGGCGTCTTGGATGTACGTGAGACCCCCACGAGCACGACGTCTGCTTCCTCAAGCCCTTCAGCGTGCTGGCCGTCGTCGTGGAGCATCGTGAAGTTCAAAGCGTCGATGCGTTGGAAATATTCCGCATTAAGCACGTGCTGGGCGCCCGCCCGATGGATTGTCTCGGCCCCGAGATAAGACTGAAACAGCCGCAGGACTGGCCCGAGGATTGACATGCAGGGCAATCCAAGCTCGCGGCATTTCTTCTCCAGGGCTTCGATAAGGTCCTCCTCAAGGAGGGTGTACAAAACCAGGCCTGGAGATTCCGTGATCTCAGCAAGAGCATGGTCGAGCTGTTTTTTCGACCGCACCATCGGATAAAGGTGCTCAACCGGCGAAACATTTGCGTACTGCGCAGCCGCTGCCCGCGCGACCGTTATCAAGGTTTCGCCGGTAGCATCCGACACCAGATGTAAGTGGAAATAACCGGTCTCGGGCATCTGTATATTGGCCGGAAAGCCTGTGGATACGACGGGAGAAGGCCACGGCGCGCCTCAACAAGCAAGCCAACAGTGATCGGACGTTCAATATTCTTCCACACTGCAGCAAGCGGGACGATTGCACGGAATGTTTTGGATAGGATCGGCAGAATGTGGATAGGCCCATGGGGAATAAAGGGGATATCGTTGCCAATTGCCCAGAATCCAGCGCCTTTGCTGTGGATCGAATCGACCTTGAATTAAGCCCCTTTCTGGATCGGCTTTGGCCAGTCGGTGGACAGAATGTTGATCGACAGGCATGAGTCCAATCAACGCTCTAACAAACACTACAGATTCTAAGAAGATTCTTGATGGATAAGGTCCGGATCGGCAGAGCCGTGGGGAAAAAGCTTCTACGCGTGCTTGAAGGTAGGCACGAAGCCATCCCACCGATATGGTTGATGCGGCAAGCGGGACGATATCTTCCCGAGTACCGTACGACTCGTGAAAAGGCCGGTGGGTTTCTCGATCTTTGCTTCAATCCGAAGCTCGCCGCTGAAGTGACATTGCAGCCGATCCGGCGATTTGCCTTCGATGCCGCAATCCTTTTTTCCGATATCCTTGTTGTGGCATTGGCGCTCGGTCGTAAGGTTGAATTCCTAGCCGGTGAAGGACCGAAACTTGAACCCTTGAGTGACGCAGATGCGCTTTCGGCAACGCGGGAAGAAGCTGATCAAAGTGTTCTTGCGCCAGTCTATGAAACGGTGCGCCAGGTCAAGGCCTCACTCGATGATAAAACGGCGCTGATAGGATTTTGTGGAGCTCCCTGGACTGTTGCAACATATATCGTGGCAGGTCAGGCAACACCTGATCAGACGCCAGCCCGACTTTTCGCTCACCGGGATCCTGAGAATTTTTCGCGATTGATCGATCGTCTCGTGGATGCATCAATCGAATATTTGGCAAACCAGCTTGAGGCAGGCGTTGATTGCGTTCAGATTTTCGACACTTGGGCTGGTGTGCTGGGTCCTGAACAATTTGACCGCTGGTGCATTGCTCCAACGCAGAAAATTGTTGAGGGCGTACGTCGACGTGCACCCCGCGCCAAGATCATTGGATTTCCACGTGGAGCCGGCGCGATGGCCCTTCCCTACATAGAAATGACGGGAGTGAGTGCGATCGGGATCGATTGGACCTTTGAGCGGACCATTGCACGAGATGCATTGCAATCACGTGTCCCGGTGCAGGGTAATGTTGATCCGCTCGCACTTCTGGCCGGCGGTGCAGCTCTTGATCGCGAGGTTGATGATGTACTGCGTCATCTCGGCGACGGCCCGCTGATTTTTAATCTCGGGCATGGGATATTGCCTGATACCCCGATCGCGCATGTCGAACGCATGCTGGAGCGCATACGCAGGTAGGCTGAGATGTATCTCTGGGTAAAAGCACTGCACATCGTCGCGGTGATCGCCTGGATGGCAGGGATGCTCTATCTGCCGCGATTGTTCGTCTATCACGCAGCTGCCGGTGTCGGGTCAGAGCAATCGGAAACGTTCAAGACGATGGAGCACCGTCTCCTCAACTTCATCATGATGCCAGCCATGGCTGTCACCTGGATCGCGGGCATCGCTTTAGTGCTGCTCGGGCAATGGTTCAGCGCCGGGTGGTTTCAAGCCAAGTTTGTCGTCGTGGTCGCCATGACGATCATGCACGGCCTATTTGCTCACTGGGTAAACGAATTCCGATACGACCGGAATTCGCATAGTCAAAAATTCTTCCGTATTGTCAATGAGATACCAACCGCACTGCTGATTGTAATCGTCATCTTGGCGACGATTAAGCCGTTCTAGATCTCCCCGCAGTTGCTCACATGTGCGTGCCCTCTTGCGTCGAACGGTTGCTCAACTTATCTTGATGCCATCCCACCGAACGCAGGCGGATGCAGTCGCGTTCCGGCTCCCGAGAGTTTGGGCCGGTCGCAGCATCGGGTTCCGGGCCTTTCCCTACTACCACCTCGTCACCCCAGACCTGCGATCTCTCTCCAAAGTCAAACGGCGCAAGTTTTTTGTTTTCAAATCTTCGCCGGTAACGCTTCCAAGGACGTAAACCCCCAATGCGGGAAATGAAACTCCAGGACCTCAAGTCCAAGACACCTGCCGATCTCGTTGCTTTCGCTGAAGAACATCAGGTTGAAAACGCCAGCACCATGCGCAAGCAGGAGCTGATGTTCGCGATCCTGAAGCAGCTCGCCACGCAGGAAGTCGACATTATCGGCGAAGGCGTGGTCGAGGTGCTCTCCGACGGTTTCGGATTCTTGCGCTCGCCAGAATCGAATTACCTGTCCGGGCCCGATGATATCTACGTTTCGCCAAGCCAGATTCGCCGTTTCGGCCTGCGCACCGGCGACACAGTCGAAGGTCACATCCGATCACCGAAAGAAGGCGAGCGCTACTTCGCATTACTCAAGGTCAACACGATCAATTTCGAGGATCCCGAGAAGGCGCGACACAAGGTCAATTTCGACAATCTGACCCCGCTCTATCCGGATGAACGGATCAGGATGGAATACGAGGATCCGACCAAAAAAGATCTTTCGGCCCGGGTCATCGATATCGTGGCACCGATCGGCAAAGGCCAGCGCGCTCTGATCGTGTCGCCTCCGCGCACAGGCAAGACCGTGCTGTTGCAGAACATTGCACATTCAATCACCGCCAATCACCCCGAGACTTATTTGATTGTGCTGCTCATCGACGAGCGGCCAGAAGAAGTCACCGACATGCAGCGCTCGGTGAAGGGCGAAGTGATTTCGTCGACATTCGACGAACCGGCGTCCCGTCACGTGCAGGTCGCGGAAATGGTGATCGAAAAGGCGAAGCGCCTGGTCGAGCATCAGCGCGACGTCGTGATCCTGCTCGACTCGATCACCCG
>JACZDD010285235.1_pt1 | contig 20571 bp, 17 predicted proteins | sample 8641771 | NCBI WGS metagenome assembly JACZDD01 (sample SAMN15324614, study PRJNA640507) | soil metagenome | isolation source: intercropping peanut in the second line | place: China: Luxin town, Laibin City, Guangxi Province | collected 2019-07-25 | depth 10cm m | reverse complement strand
GTGTATCTTGCGGTGTTTATGCCGTTCAGATTAACAGTGATGAGATCGCCCTGCACTTCGATCCTGTAAGTGTTCCATCCGAGCACCGGTGCGTTCTGCGCATTGACGAAATCATTTGGTTGCGCAGCTGGCAAAGCCGGGTCGTCCGGGGGGTCGTTTGGATAGTTGACGGCGTAAACCGCCCCAGTTCGATGCTTGGGACGCCCATCCGGCGCGCCGGTGTTGTCGATTTGAATCTCGAATCCGGCGGCTGTCGCAGGCAATCCCGGGATGAACACCGCGGACCACGCGGGATTGTAGTATCCCGTCGACTGCGGGTTCCTGAACCGGACAAAGATGCCGCTATTCGTCTGAAAACTTCGGGTGAAGAAATCGAGTTCCAAGCGGTAGTTCGGAGGCATCGGAATCGTGCACCAAAGCAGGCCGAGGTCGAAACTTGGCACACTCTGGAGAGCTCCGCCGACGACATGGAAGGCGCCGCGGCCGGCCATGCGCCAGTTCGCGATGGACTGGCCATCGAAGAGCTGGATGACGGTTCCCGCGGGAGGTAGTGGCCGCATCGGCGGTTGAAAAAATGGGGCAACGTGGCGCGCGGGGGCAGCCGGATTTCCGGCCCCATCGCCTTCGGGCGCCAGCCGCCTAGCCAGCCGGCGCCGGAGCGCGATCCCGTTCATGACCGGGTTGGCCGACCCACATGTCGGTAGAACCGACGCATCTCCGGCGTAGAGATTCGTCACGTAATGAAATTGACCATCTGGGTTCGTGACTGATATCGCGGGGTTTTCCCCCATGCGCAGCGTACCGGATTCATGGTAAGTAGTACCAAGACCATCTGGCGGTCGCGCGCCAGCATTGAGCGCCTGTCCGAATCCCAGGATCAGGGCCACGGCGTCGATTGTTGCGTCCATCAATCCCATGACTTGGTTATCCTGAGCACTGCGGATGATATTCACTGTGGCCCGTGGCATGCCGTACTCGTCGTTATCGGCCGGCAACGGCAGCGTCACGCTATTGTTCTGGAGATTGGGCAACATCTCGCCTACCGCACGGATGGCGACATCCAGCTGTCCTGGAGCGGTTTGGGAAAATATCTGGACATGATCGAGGTCGGGCACGCTCTGGAAGAGCAGTGCGTCGGACCGGCCGCCCCCCGCGGGTCCCGGAGGTATCGCCGACGCGGTGATTTGCAAATGGAAATGAATGGGTGTGGCATCTGGCAGATTGGCCCGGCAGCGAACCAGCAACGCAGATATTTCCTGCTGGGCTAAAGGCAGTGGTAGCGGTGCGATGGTGAAGCTCACGTTTTTGCGCAAGTGCACCATAATGTTCCTGCCCATTTCGGCTGCGTTCGGCACGCCGGCCACGCTCAACATGGCAAGACGGGCGCTCTCGATAGCACCCGCAGCGAGCACCACAACGGGACGTCGATTGGCGTTCCCGGCAATGCCGCCACTGAGATCCAATGGTCCGTTCCCAGTGTCTATGCCGATTACCTCTTGCACCGTAGCGCCGGTGGCCAGTACATAGGGTCGCGTGATCAACCGCCTGACATGGCAGTTCGGTACGATCATGAGCCGCTTAGCCGCGTTGTTCGTGCCCGCTTCTCCGAATGCCGCGCGAGCGGCGGTTATGCCCAGCGGCACACTGCTGAATTTGTTGAACGGAAAAAAGCCGGGGCGTGTCACGGCTTGTACGCTCAGCGGGGCGTCGAGGGCAAGGCTGAGCTGGAAGCCTGGATAAGGAGGAGCGTTGAGTTGCTGATGCAACGCGGCAGTGATGTCCTCAGGTGCCTCAGCCGTATAGTCCGGCATCTCGGCGAGAGGGATCGCGTTGGGGATAGCGGCATAGTTGACGAATAGCGTCTGCCGTAAGAAGTCGTGAAGGGCGCCATTGATGAAATCGTTGGCCGCGCTGACGCCAGTTTGTTGCGCCGCTTCTAGCTGGAATCCCCGGATTCCTGGCTCCAGTGTGAGGTCCTCGACGACAGAGGCGGGCCACAGCGTTTGGGCGCCGATCGATCCGACTGCCGCCCTGTGCATTTCCGTCGCTAGATAGCGTGGCGACCAACCGCCGAAATAAAGGGATCGGCCGCCAAGGCAGTAAGCCAGCCCCCCGAAGCGTTCGTTCGAGTTCCACGGTAATCCCCAATTTTCAAGTATTGGTCGTGCCTGCAGTCCCTGCACAATCAGTTCTTGACGGGTGGCGGGAAGTTCACTGCCGGGCCCTGGTTGCGTGCCGGGTGGATACAGTTGCAGATTGGGGATGTCCTGCGTGTGCTCGGGTAGCGCGAACGGCCCCGCTTCCAACACAAGAATCCGGAAGCCTGCTGGCCGCCAACTCGCGTCTTCCGCCACCGCGCCAGCCCCTCGCTGCTGGGTTCGGAAAAGGAGGTCTTGGGCTAATGCGAGTCCGAATGTGCCTCCGCCGATAATGACTACATCGAAGGGCCCGCTGTTCTGGGCCTCGGAGAACAAGTTGCATACATAATTGCCAAGAATGTCCCGCGTGAACGGTGTCTCAGGCGTAGGAACCATACTACTCACCAGCGCATGCGATGATATCAAAAAATCGAGTTCGCTTTGACAGCTAACGTGTCATCCTGGCGCGTCGGACATTTTTGAAGGAAACGATCCTTCGCGGTCACAACGAATCGGCCTTTATTTTTATTTCCTCTTTTCAAACGATTAGCCTCGTTTCTTGCGGCTGGAAGAACGAGGTGTGTGGGACTACTCGAGCGAGAACACTCGAATGTCCGACCCGAGATGGAAGGCTATCAAGCACGCTTGGATGTCTAGCAGGTTGCTGCTGCCGGATGAGGATCCGGCCGAATTAGATGAATTGCTGGAGGGGTTGCGGGAGCAATACCAGCCGGAGGCGGCGCTCGATTTCCAATTCATAATCGAGGCGGCGCGCGCGATCTGGACTTTGAAGCGCAATGGCCGGCGCTATGACGGATTCGAGCACGCGCTGCACAAGCAGCAGCCGGATTCGACCAGGTGGACCACGGAGCAATGGCGCCAACTGGATTTGCGAACGCGATACCGGACAACGGCGGAGCGTTCGTGTACGCGAGCGCTGCAAAACCTGGCGCACATACGACACATCCGGGGCAAGTTCGCGGTAGCGGAAGTAATTGAGGTAAAGCCCAAGGAAGAAAAGAAGAAAGCCGCGCCGGCAGAAATGCCTTTCCAATTGCCGAAGGCCGGTCCGCCGCCGTTATACCAGCGGATCGTGGTGACGGAGGCGGAGGGCAAGACCTCGGCGCGGGTGTATCCGACTACCGAGGAACTGCACGAGGTGACAAAGGACCTGGCGCCCGAGACGAAGCTGGAACGCATTTTCGACTCTCCAAACGGAGTGCTTGCCCGCTTCATGATAACTGTGGCGAGTTGGCGAAAGCTGGTAGCGCTCGAAGAGGCGCGCGGGGACGGGATCTTTTTGAAACCGGAGGAAGCCGGCTGATAACGGGGACGTTAACAAATCAAGAAAAAATCCTATCTGCCCTATTCTCAATAACCTAACTGCCCGCTCACGCCCCGCTCCGCACGCCCATAATCCAAACTCGCATACGAAGGAGCATCCCCCATATGTCAACCGAATCTCAAATTCAAGCCAACCGCGAAAACGCCAAGTTATCCTGCGGCCCGAAAAGCGAAATTGGAAAAGCCGTCTCTTCTTTGAACAATACCCGCCACGGCCTGACCGGAGCCTTCCGCGTCCTGCCCAGCGAATCGCAGTCCGAATTTAACGCGCTTCTCGCCGCCTTCCGCGAAGAGCACCAGCCCGAAACGCTCACCGAAACCACGCTTGTCGAAGCCATAGCGCAGCACCACTGGCTCCGCCGCCGGGCCCTCGCGCTCGAATCCTCCTGCTACAACCCCGAAACGGGCGCCATCACGGACGAAAAGCAGCTCGCTCTCTACCTGCGCTATCAAACCACCCACGAGCGCGCCTTCCACAAATCCCTGAACGATCTGCTAAAGCTAAGAGCCGAAAAGCGAAAGGCTGAAATTGGCTTCGAACGGAAACAGCATGCTCAGGCCGATCAAATCCGCAAACAAGAGCGCCACGAAATGAAGAAAGAACGTCACAAATGGGAAATTCTGCTGGCCGAAGTGAAAATCGAGGGCCAGCAATTCCGCGATCTGAACCGCGATATGGCAGAATCCGAGCGATTATGGCGCTTACAGGAGCAGAATAAGAGCTAAAAGCTGATAGCCAATAGCCAATAGCTTTTTGTTACCTACCGGCTCGTCCCGGCGGCCTTATTCGTCGACCAAGGCTGCGCCTGATACGTCCAGTTGCGCGTGCTGTAGTCGCTATAGGTCAGCAGGATCAAAATCATCAGCCACGCCAGTCCAGCCACGCAAAAGAGCTTGGTAAGCGTGGTGCTATGCCGCACGCCCATAAACACCCAGGCGACGAGTGATGCCTTGGTCACCGCGATCAGCAGCGCTACGACGATGTTCCACTCGCCCAGCTCGAAATACGAAACGTAAGACGTTAATCCCGTCAGTACGATCAGCGTCGCCCAAACGGCGACCAGGGTGCCTACTTTCGGTATGGGTACGTGAAGAGCGCTCATCGGCGGTGTCCAATCAGGTAAAGCAGCGGGAACAGGAAGATCCACACTATGTCGACAAAGTGCCAGTACAGGCCAATCATTTCAACGGGCGCGAAGTAATTTTCGTTGAATATGCGCCGCTTCGCCTGCACCAGCAGAAAGGTGAGCAGCCCCAGGCCTATGACCATATGCAGAGCGTGCATTCCGGTCATTGCGAAATACAGGAAGAACAGGATCTGCGCGTTGTGCTGATAGCGAGGCTCGTCGTATTGGAAATCAAAACCAGGGACCAAATGTTCCACCCATTTCGAGTGGTATTCGAAACCCTTAATAACCAGGAAGATCGTTCCGAAGATCATGGTGAGGATCAGGAACAAAATGAGGTGAGCCCGCTTGCTGAGTTGAGCCGCACGCACTGCGAGGACCATCGTCAAGCTGCTGCAGATCAGCACGGCAGTGTTAGTTCCGCCCAGGACTACGTCCATGAACTTGCTGGTCGAAGCGAAGGCTGCGGGATACATATTCCGGTACACGGCATAGGCCGCGAACATGCCGCCGAAGAACAGCACTTCGGTGAGCAGAAACGTCCACATGCCCAGCATGGACGCATCCATCTGCTGCGAAGACGTAGCGAAGTGATGTCGTAGATGGGTTGCTTCTACGCTGGGCTCGTGAGCCTCGTGAACCAATGTGTCAGCCAACGACTTCCTCCAGCGCGCCGTAATCGTACGCTTCTTTCGTCACAATGGGTGTCTCGTCGAAATTGTAGGTGGTGGGCGGCGATTGAATTTCCCATTCGAGTCCGGTAGCCCCCCATGGATTCGCGGGAGCTTTGGGGCCTTTTCGGATGGACCAGGCAAAGTAGATCATCGGTATCAGGTAGCCGATACCCAGAATAGAGGCGCCGGCGGTAGAGAGCACATTGAGCGCCTGGAATTCTGGAGGATAGGCGTGAATACGCCGCGGCATCCCGAGATAGCCGAGGATGAACTGCGGAAAGAAGGTCAGGTTAAAGCCGATAAAAATGATAAGCGCGGCGAATCTCGCCCAGGCTTCCGGATACAGCCGGCCGGTAATTTTGGGCCACCAGTAGTGCAGCCCGCCCAGGAACGCCATGACCATGCCGCCCACCATGACGTAGTGGAAGTGGGCCACGATGAAGTACGTGCCGTGGGTGGCCACGTCGGTGGCGAGCGCGGCCAGGAACAGGCCGGTTAACCCGCCAATCGTGAACAGCCCGATAAAGCCGAAGGCGTACAGCATGGGAGTGTCGAAGGAGACCGAGCCCTTGTACATGGTCGCCGTCCAGTTGAAAACTTTGATCGCGGAGGGAACCGCCACCATGAAACTCAGGAACGAAAACGCCACGCTCGTGTACATCGCCTCGCCGGTAACGAACATATGATGGCCCCACACGAAAAAGCTCAATACGGCGATGGCCATGCTCGAGAATGCCACGAAGTTGTAACCGAACACCCGCTTGCGCGAGAAGCAAGCCACGATTTCGCTGATGACACCCATGCCGGGAAGGATCATGATGTACACGGCCGGGTGCGAATAAAACCAAAACAGGTGCTGGAACAGAATCGGATCGCCGCCGATATTTGGATCGAAGATGCCGACATGCGCCACGCGTTCAAAAGCGATCAGCGTGAGGCTGATGGCGAGCACCGGAGTGCCCAGCACCTGGAGCAGCCCGGTGGCGTAATTAGACCAGACGAAGAGCGGCAGGCGCGACCAGGTCATTCCCGGCGCGCGCATCTTATGCACAGTGACGATGAAGTTCAAGCCTGTGAGGATGGAGGAGAAGCCGGCCACGAAGACGCCCATCACCGCGGACAGAACATAGGAGTTTGAATAGGTGCTGCTGTAGGGAGCGTAAAAGGTCCAGCCGGTATCGACGCCGCCCCGTGCCACGGCGTAGATCGTGAAAATCGCGCCGAAAACGTACAGGTACCAGCTCAACAGGTTAATACGCGGGAAGGCTAGATCTTTGGCCCCGATCATGATGGGAATCAGGAAATTGGCGAGTGTTGCCGGGATCGAAGGCACCAGGAAGAAGAACACCATCACGATGCCGTGCATCGAAAACAGGCGGTTGTAAGTTTCCGACGAGAAGATTCCTTCGGGCTCGAGGAGGTTGATGCGGAACAGGACCGCCATAGTCCCGCCGACGAAGAACATCGCGGTGATGGAGATCAGGTAGAGAAATGCGATCCGCTTATGATCGGTGGTGAACAGCCAGCTCTTCCAGCCGTGTTCTACGTTGAGGTAATTGACTTCCTCAGCGGCAATTTCGGGTGTTCCGTGCGCTATGGTTGCCATTTTTCTTATTCGTTCCTTACTGCTGTGGAGCGCTCGCCGCCGGCGCCTTGGCGGGCGCTTTAGCTTTGGGCGCGATTACTACGGGCCGTTGTTGGCCGCCCTGCTGCGAGGCGGGCGTCGGCGGCGAAAGCGATTTGACGAAGGCGATCAATTGAATAACCTGCTCCTCGCTCAATTGGCCCTTAAAATTCGGCATGATATTCGGCTGGAAGCCGCTGACGACCTTGGCGTTCGGATCGAGAATCGATTCCCGTATATAGGAATCGTCCGCAATGACCGTACGGCCGTCGTCTAACTGTACCGGTTTGTTGTAGACGCCACGCAGAATCGGGCAGCGGCCTTGCTGATCGAGCAGGTGGCACGTCGAGCAGCCGTTTTGCTCGAACAGTTGCTGTCCTTGCTCGGCAAGCGAGCCGTGCGAGCCGCCGCCGGCCCAATTGGCGTAATCGCGGTCGTTGAGAACCTCCACCCAACCGCTCATGCTGGCGTGCGAGTTCCCGCAGTATTCGGTGCAGTAAAGGCGGTAGCGGCCGGGTTTGGTGGCGGTGAACCACAAGGTGTCATAGTGGCCGGGCACCACGTCATGCCGCACCCGGAAAGCGGGGATGGAGAAACTATGGATAACGTCTTCGCTCGCCATCGTCAGCTTTACGGGTTGGCCGACAGGCACGTGCAGCGTATTGATTTCACGGCTGCCATCGGGATATTGCACTTTCCACATCCACTGCTTGCCGGTAACGAAGACTTCCATGGCGTCCTTGGGGGGATTTTGCGCGGCGAAAAACAATTTGGCGCCCCACCAGAACATGATCAGCATGATCAGAAAGGGGAGAATCGACCAGGTTGTTTCAAGCAAGTTGGAGCCTTCGATCTGGGTGGCCCGCACGTTGGTGCGCCGGCGATATTTCCAGGCGAATAGGATTACGGCCGCGAAAATCAGCACCGTCATAATGGCCGAGACAATGATTTCAAACCAGTACAGGTCGTCGATCGGTCCGGCCTGGGCCGAAGCGGCCGGCGGAAACAATTGCAGATCGGCCAGGAGCAGCGTCAGGCTAGCCGGCATGATGCACCTCTCTCCAGGCCGTCTGGCTCTTCTTCTTCTTTTCGGTTCGCATGAGGAAATAAAGGAGCCCCGCCAGCGCTAGCAATGTCAAGATGCCGGCCAGCTTCAGGATATTTAGAATTGCGAGTGTATATTTGCCTTGCAGCGCGTCGTAGTGAAAACAGAACAGGAGAACGTAATCCACCGGCGAGCCGATCTTGTGTTGAGAAGCGTCCACCAGCGCCATGCGCAGATCGGCCGGGGCGTAATCGATGCCGTAGAAGTAGCGCGACATCTTGCCGTCGGGCGTAACCACCATGATGCCGCCCGCATGGATGAATTGCTTGGTCGCCTTGTCCCAGCGATAGCGCCAGCCGGCGGCGGAAGTGAGCTTGGCGATTGCCGCTTCATCGCCGGTCAAAAAATGGAAGCCGGCATCGTAACCGGGCCGGTCGAATTGTTTACGGTATTCCGCCTTCGCTTTGGCGGCGGCTTCGGCGGTATCGTGCGGATCGAAGCTCACCACGACCACGTTGTAGTCGCGCCCGGGCTCGAGCGAAACACGGCGCAGCGCCGAGACCGTTTCACGCAGACTCATCGGGCATAAGCTCGTGCAGGTGAAGTAGACCAGCGAGAGGACAACGGGTTTATCGCCGAAATACGCGCTCAGCGGAGCGACGCGGCCCGCTTCATCGCGGAAAGCGATATTCAGCGGCACCGGCGAGCTTAGCTTTTGGTCGATGCCCACATTTTTCGTAAGGCGCGGACGCGCATATTGCGCCGGGAGCAGGGAAGCCGCCGCCAGCGCCAGGCACACCGCTTTGATGCCGCTATTGCGCACGCTTGCGAATTTCCCCCCGAATCTGCGGAACCTGGGCCGGTTGCGGTTGGCGGTAGGCAGGCGGCATGTTGTTGATGCTGCCCGCGAAAGCGCGGCCTTCGCCGCCGGGCGTCGTAATGCCGCTCGGAGCGTTCGGCTGAATCCTGAGCTGCGACACGACCGTGTCCATCGCCTTATCAATCGGAACGTGGATTTTTCCGTTGGCGTCCTTGCCCGAGCTGTTCAATACTTCGTTTTCGTGCGCGCGCATGTCCGGCATCTCTTCCCACGGGTGTACCTGAAGCTGCGGCGCGGGCGCGATCACGCGTCCCGGAGCCAGGGGGCTCGGCAATTCGCCTATGGAATGGCCGTCTTCGAGCATCTTGTGAAAGCCAATGGTTATTGCGAATACGATTACCAGAACGCCCACGATAATGCCGAGCGACCAGATGACCATGCTGGCGCTGGCGTCTACATTTTCGTATTTGGTGCCGCCGTGCCCTTCAACGGGCTGCGTATGCTTCGGCGGGCCCGAATGACCAAGTTTTTCTCTGAGATCTTTTTCGCTCAAGCGATAACTTCCTCCGGCCGCGGCGCCATCACACGGCTATCCCGCAGCGGCAACAGCGGCCGGCGCCGCAATTGTCCCAGGAATACATAGAGCCAAATGCCGCCCAACCCGATAAAGGCCGCTGCATCGGTCCAATACACGGTGAAGCTCGTTGCGGTGGCAAGCGGCGAGCTCGCACTCTTATTACGGAACGTCGGCTCTACTATCCAGAATATATCGACCAGGCGCGCGACCAAGATCCAGACGCATACCCAAATCAGGCGGCGCGGATTCTTCTTCAGATTCTGCGAAAGCAAGGCGCAGAAGGGAATCGCGAACATACTGAGCGCGACAGCCCAGGCAAAATATTTCCAGAAACCGGCAGTGCGGTCCAGATACCAGACCGCTTCCTGCGGAAGGTTCGCCGGCCAGGTGATGATGAGCTGCGAAGCGGACAGGTACGCCCAGAAGATCACGAAGGCAAACATCATCTTGCCGAGTTCGTGCAGGATCGGCGCATTCACGCGTCCGCCGAAGCGATCTTCTTTGGAAACCAGAATCATGACCAGGATGGTCAGCGCGAAGGTCTGCAAAATGTCGCCGATCAGGATCATCGCTCCATACACGGTCGAAAAATACTGCACATCGGTCGAGAGCACCCAATCGAACATCGCGAAGGTCGCGGTAACGCTGAAAATCAACAGGCCGGGCGCGCTGAAGGCGCGCATACGCTCGCGGAGAGTGGGGTCGCCGGTGCGGTCCTGCTCGTCGGCGAGTTTGTTCACGCGCAAGCCCCAGAACAGCCATATCGCAAAATAAACCGCCATACGCACGAGGAAGAACGGCAGGTTGAGATACGGCTGTTTATGGTGCAGGAAATGGTTATTGGCAACGAGATCGGCGTGCGTCCAGGGATAGATGTCTTTCATCCCGACTAGCAGCACGACCAGGAACAGAATCATCAGCGGCAGGGTACGCATTTGCGCTTCCAGAAAACGCCGCGAAGTGGCGCCCCATCTACCGCCGACCACGTGGTGCATCAGCAGCACGCAAAGGCCGCCGAGCGTGAATCCGGTCCAGTACATGAAGGCGAATAAATACGATTGGAAAAACTGCGCGCGATTGGCGAAAAAGCCGGCGACGCAGAGCAGCAGCCCGAGCCCGCCCACAACTCCCGAAATCCGTTCCACGCTGGCTGCTTTGGGGCCCAGGCGGAATTCGGGGATACGCGGCTCGGCGGCCTGTCCGTTATTTGTCACTTGCTTCCTCCAGCGGGAGTGGGTACCGCGCCCTGGCTCAATTGGAGAGCGCGGATATAGGCGGCAATGCGCCAGCGATCGTCTACTGCCACGCGCGAGGCATAGCTATACATAGCGCCATAGCCATTGGTCATAACGTCGAAAAAGTGTCCGACCGGCGCATCCACCAGCCGTTGATCGAGATAGCTTGGCGGTTGACGCAGGCCGCGCGCCACGATCATGCCGTGGCCGTTGCCGAGCCGTCCGTGGCAGGGCGAGCAATAAATGTTGAATCGCTGCTGCCCGCGCTCGATATCGGCGCGCGTGATCTGAATGGGAAACGCGTCTACGTCCTTACCGTCGATTTTGCCGCTGTAGCGCGCCTGATTGATATGTAATTGCCCGCGCGCCACGGTATCGGCGATCGTCGGCCGCTCCGATCGGCCGTCGCCGAAGAAGTCGGTCGAGGCGAATGGTTTATAGCGCGGTTGATTGTGCATATCCTGCCGGCACGCCGTGCTGGCAAGCAGGCCGCCCAACAGGCAGAGGAAGGTGGCTTTATTCCGGAACAACATTTACCTCTCTCCCTCCCAGCGTTTCGAGAAACCGCAACGTATCGGCCTGTTCAAATTTCGGATCGGACGATTCGATGCATAAGAAGAACCTGTCGACGGAGGCCCTTTGAAAAGCGGGCACGTTGAAGACTGAATGATAAGGGCGGGGAAGGCCATTCATGGCGAGCATGCTTACTAGAGCTGTCAGCGAGGCCAACAGAATCATGCACTCGAAGGTGATCGGAATATACGCGGGCCAGCTATTTAGCGGCCGTGCGCCGACGTTATGCGGATACGCGATCACTGTAATCCATTCGAGCAGCCCAAGGCCGCCGACTACACCGCAGATTCCACCGATCAACACGCAGAGCGCCACTTTGTTGTGCTTGAATCCGATCGCCTCGGCCAAGCCTTCGACCGGGATAGGCGAGTAGGCGTCCATTTTGCGGTAACCCGTGGCATAGGCTTCGTGGCAGGCAGCCAGCAATTCTTCGGGAGAATCGAATTCCGCCATGACGCCATGAACGCCGTTCGGATGGCTCAATGTCGCTTCGTGGCTCATGCTTCCTCCCCGACCGGCTGATTATGCTCGCCGTGCATTTCGTGATGGACCACTTCGCGGACCTCGAATATCGAGATCGTCGGGAGCGCCCGCACGAACAGGAAGATCAGGAACATGAAGAAGCCGAGTGTGCCGGTAAACGTCGCCCAATCCCATTTGGTAGGGATGTATATACCCCAGGAAGACGGCAGAAAGTCGCGGTGCAAGCTCGTTACGACGATGACGAAGCGCTCGAGCCACATGCCGGTGTTGACGACCAGGGAAAGAATCCAGACCATCAGAATATTTTGGCGGACACGGCGCGACCACAGCATCTGCGGCAGCGCAATGTTACACAGGATCAGCAGCGCATAAGTGAAGCCGTAGGGGCCAGTCATGCGGTTCCAATACATGAAGCTTTCGTACTTGTCGCCGCTATACCAGGAAAAGAACGCTTCCATCGAATAACCATAGGCAACGATGAGGCCGGTGCCCAGCATGAATTTGGCAGCCGCGTCGATATGGCGCAGCGTGATCAAGTCGCGCATGTTGTACCAGGAGCGCAACGGGATGATCAGGGTCAACACCATGGCGAAGCCCGAATAGATGGCGCCGGCGACGAAATAGGGCGGGAAGATGGTAGTGTGCCAGCCGGGCAGAATGCTGATGGCGAAGTCGAAACTGACGATGGTGTGTACGGAAAGCACCAGCGGCGTGGATAGGCCGGCAAGCAGCAGATAGGCTTTCTGATAGCGGTGCCAATGGATCGCGGAGTTGCGCCATCCGAGTGATAAAAAGCCGTAGATTTTTCTCTGCCAAAGATGGGGCGCCGTATCGCGCATGCTGGCCAAGTCGGGAATCAGACCCACGTACCAGAACACCAGCGAAACCGTTCCGTAGGTAGAGACAGCGAACACGTCCCACTCGAGTGGGCTGCGCGGCTGCGGCCAGAGCCACATGGAATTCGGATACGGGAACAGCCAATAGGCGAGCCACGGACGTCCCAGGTGCAGGATTGGGAACATACCGGCGCAAGCGACGGCAAACAGCGTCATGGCTTCGGAAAAGCGATTGATAGAGGTACGCCAGTCCTGCTTGAGCAGAAACAGGATGGCGGAAATCAGCGTACCGGCGTGGCCGATACCGATCCACCAGACGAAGTTGATAATCGCGAAGCCCCAGCCGATGGGGATGTTGACGCCCCAGATGCCGATGCCGCGCATGAACAGATAGCCCATGGCGAGCATCAGCAGATTGACGAAGCAGAACGCGATGAACGCGCCTACCAACCACTTTTTGGGCGAGTTTTTAAGGGGAAGAAAGGCGATCCCGGCGATGCGCGCCGTAACGGAATCGTACGTGTGGCCCTTCCCAAGGATTACGTCGGGACCGGGGTCTGGGATGAGCTGCTGCGGTAGCTCTTTGTGCTCAGCCTTCTCTATGGTTGCCACTCTGACCTCTTAGAGTCTCGTTGGAATTTCGAACATAGGCTAAATACGTCGTTCGTGGACGCGTATTCAAGTCGTCCAGCAGACCGTAATTGCGCTTGGATGCCTGCAGCTTCGCTACCCGGCTGTTCGGATCGTTCAAATTGCCGAACACGATGGCCTGGGTCGGACAAACCTGCTGGCAAGCGGTAAGAATCTCGCCGTCGCGAATCGGGCGCTCTTCTTTTTCGGCGGTAATTTTGATCTCCTCGATTCGCTGGATGCAGTAAGAACATTTCTCCATCACGCCGCGGCTGCGAACCGAGACGTCCGGATTGCGCATGCCGCGCATGCTTTCGGTGGTCCAATCCGAATACAGATAGAAGTTGAAGCGGCGGACTTTATACGGGCAGTTGTTCGAGCAATAGCGCGTGCCGACGCAGCGGTTGTACACCATTTCGTTCAAGCCTTCCTTGCTGTGAACGGTGGCCGCCACCGGGCAAACCACTTCGCAAGGCGCATTCTCGCAGTGCATGCAGGGCACCGGCTGGTTGTACATCTCCGGCTCGTCGAGATTGCCGGAGTAGTAGCGGTCCACGCGAATCCAGTGCATGTGCCGCCCGCGCGCCACCTGATCCTTGCCGACGACTGCAATATTGTTTTCCGCCTGGCAGGCGATGATGCACGAGTTGCAGCCGGTGCAGATATTCAGATCGATCGACATGCCCCATTTGTGGCCCGGATAGTGCCATTGATCGGGGTAGAGCGTCAAATCTTTGGGAATCGGTTTCTCTTCGCGCGTTGGGAAATCCGGGTGTTCGCGGTATTCCGCGATATCGGCCGCGCGCACCGGCTCGCGTCCGGCCATCGTCTGGGTTTCCTGTACGTTCGCGATGCGGTAATGCTCGCCCGTCTTCTCGATGGTTCCGGCTGTCAAATACGGGCTGGCCGTGTCTTGCACCAGATAGGCGTTGTAGCCTATGCGATTGCCCACACGGCCCGACGCCGTCCGGCCATAACCGAAGTGCAGGGTGATCGAGCCTTCGGGAGTGCCGGGCAGCACAAAGGCGGGACCGGTCGTGCTCTTGCCGTTGACCGTCACCTTAAGCATGTCGCCCAGCGTGATGTGCAGTTTGGCGGCATCCTTCGGGCTGACGTAAATTACGTTGTCCCAGGTGGTCTTGGTTTGGGATTTCGGCAGCTCCTGCAGCCATCCGTTGTTCGAATGAGCGCCGCAGGCGATCGTCGGATCGGGGCGGAGCACCACTTCGTAAGCGCCAGTGGGCGGTGCCTGCAGCGGCGGCAGAGCCGGACTGGCAGGCGCGTTCAGCACGCCGACGGCCGTTCCCTCTATCCAACCGTTATGCAGCGAAGTCTTCCACCAAGTATCGAAGTCCGCGCCTTTATATTCGCTTTGCCAGAAAGCCTTTACGATTTCGTGCGAGTTCTGATCCGGCTTACCGAGCAGGATGCTCAGAATTTCGTGCGCCGACTTGCCTTCGTACAGCGGTTCGATCAAAGGCTGTTGGACCGTGATGGTGCCATCGAACGCGCGGCAATCGGACCAGGTCTCGAGAAAATGCGCTTCGGGAACGTGCCAGTGGCTCCAACGCGAGGTCTCATCGAAGAATTGGCCCAGCCGGACCACCAGGCGCGCTTTGCGAATAGCGGCTTCGAAATTGAGCGAAGCCGGGGCATCGTACACCGGGTTCTGGCTCAGAATAACCAGCGTCTCGATGCGACCGTTGTTCAAATCGGCGGTCAGTTCTTCGAGTGAATGTGTGTTGTCGGGTTCGACGCCTTCGAGCACGCGCACCGTCTGGCCGATATTGCCGAGCGCCACATTCATGGCATAAGCGGCCAAATGGACGCTTTCGGGCTGAAATTCACCGGGGATCACCACGCAGCGGCCTTTGGCCTTGGTGAGGTCGTCGGCGACGGCGCTCAGCCAACTGGGAGCGGTTCCTTCGACCGTCGGCGCCGCCGCAACGCCCACCGCTTTCGCAAGCTGATAGGTAAGGGAAGGGATTTCACCGCTTTTGACGGTAAAGTGATGATCGGCAAGGGATCCGCTGACGGAAGGAGAGGATTCTATGGCGTACAAACGGTTCGGCGTTTGCACGCTTTCCAGCCCGCGTTTGCGTCCGAACTGGCGCGCATAGACCATAGCGGCGGGACCGCTGTTCAGAAAATCGCTTTCGAGCGAGACAATAACGTCGGCCTTCGAAATGTCGTAAGAAATGAAGGACTTACGGCCGGCGATCTTGCGGGCGGCGCTGGCCACCGCCGGATTCACTTCCGGGTCGTGGACATACCACTTAGCGGAGGGCCACTGGGTAAGCAGAGCGCTCATCTGGCTCTGCAGAGTCGGCGAAGTAACCACGCCGGACAGGATCGCGAAGCCCTCGCCTTTGCGCATCCCGACTTCCTGCGCTTCTGTGCTCAGCCGACCTGTGAAGGTGCCCCAGGTGTTCATGCGGCCGGTGTTCAAGACCGTTTGGGAACGGTCGGGATCGTACAGGTTGAGGATCGAGGCTTGCTCGTAAATCGTTGTAGAGCCAAGACTTGCTGGGTGATCGGGGTTGCCTTCGACCTTGGTCGGCCGGTTCAAATGGCTTTCGACAAGCAGGCCGCGGGCGTAGCCGCCGGTGGTCATCGCGGTGGCGTAGAATAGCGCCACGCCAGGGGTCACGTTCTCCGGCTGCCGCACGTAAGGAACGATCAGTTCTTTCGGCTGTTTGGTGCACGCCGCGGCTCCCGCCATGGCGAGCGAGGCGGCCATCACCTTCAGCAGGCTGCGCCGGTCCACACCTTGCGGAATCTGGCCGGAAAGTCCGGGAAATTCCTGCTCGATGTACTCGCGCATTTCATCGGTTTCAGCGGCTTCTTCGAGCGTGCGCCAGAACGCCGGACCGCGGCCCGCCGCCAGCTTTTCGCGCAGCGCTTGAATATTGACGCGGGGCGGCGCCGGTTTGTCCAGCAGCGATTCCAAGGGAATGAGCGCGCTCATAGAAGTGGGGGTGTCGTCTCTCATCGGTGGCAAGTCACGCAATCGGTCAGCGACTGAACGTGATATTCCTTCACCAGTTGCGGGCCCAATTCGGCTTGATTGGGCGGATATTTATAGTCGATGTTGAACACTTCCGATTTGGGCCGTATGTACTTCGCCGGGTCGCGGTGACAATTGACGCACCAGTTCATGTACAACGTGTTCACTTTGTACAGCAGCGGCATCTCATCCACTTGCCCATGGCAGGTCGAGCAACCGATGCCCTTATTGATGTGAATGCTGTGATTGAAAAATACGAAATCCGGCAGGTCATGGACGCGGGTCCATTCGATGGATTTGCCGCTTGTCCAGCTATCGCGGATCGGCTGCGTGAGCGTCGCGTTGTTCCAGATCTGCGAGTGGCAGGTCATACATGTCTCGGTCGGCGGGAGTCCAGCGAAATGCGAGGTCTCGACGCCGGTGTGACAATACCGGCAGTCGATGCCGTCGTCTTTGACGTGATGTTTGTGGCTGAACGGAATCGGCTGTTCGGGAGCATCACGCACCGAAGTGGTCCAAGATCCGCGATCCGCCATGTATGCTACGCAGAGAGTGCATGCCGCCAGCAGCACTACGCCCGCGAGCGAAACCTTCGCTACTGTATTCGAACTGGGTCGAAAAAGTTGTGCCATACGGAAGTTCGAAAACGCACCAATTGGCGATTATAAACGAGTCGAACTCGAAAATATACGTTTTGACAAGAATTCTTCTGGCGTGGGTGTAAGAAATTCGTTCGCGAAGACTTATGAGACATATTTATGTCTTAATGGTATGTTTTGATGTATGAGGACGACAGTCCGGTTAGATGACGTGCTGCTCGCCGAAGCAAAAAAGTGGGCCGCTGACCGCAATACATCTCTGACCGCAATGATCGAAGATGCGCTCCGCGAGGTTCTAAGCCGCAAGAGTCCGGCACCCGCTGTAAAAGGCAAATTTAGTCTTCCGACCTTTAAAGGCCGAGGGCTGAGGCCGGGGGTGGATTTAGATAGTACGGCCGCATTGCTCGATGTAATGGAAGAGAAGCCGTGATACTCGTGGACGTCAATGTCCTGGTTTACGGGTTTCGGGCGGACTCTCCAGGCCATGCAAACTATTTGCGTTGGTGGGAGCAGACGGCGGCCTCACCGCAACCGTTCGGATTAACGGATCTCGTGCTCTCAGGATTTGTACGCATAGTGACTCACCCACGAGTTTTCGATCCTCCAAGTCCACTGGAGCATGCCCTTCGATTTGTGCAAACGCTGAAGCAATTGGCGAACTACGTCGATATTCGTCCTGGCCCGCGTCACTGGGACATTTTCACCAGCTTGTGTAAAAGGGCCAATGCACGAGGCAATCTCGCGCCGGATGCATTTTTGGCTGCTTTAGCGATTGAATCGGGAAGCGAATGGATTACCACCGATCGCGATTACGGACGTTTTCCGGATCTTCGTTGGCGGCATCCGCTCGAAGAAGCGATTTAATCCAACTCAGCCCACATTTCGGCCAAGCTAATTTCAACCGAGCTGTCGCCGATTGTGGCGGTGAGGTTTTCTTTCGCGGCTTCGAGCGAAGTGGGCGTAAATATCCAGGCTTGCCGCCGTTCCGGCCAAATGACCCAGCATTGCGGAGTGCCGGTTTTGTGCAGACGCTCGCATTTGTTGAAAAGGTCCGATAGATCTTGTCCCGGCGACATGATTTCTACCGCTAATACAGGCGGGTCTGCAAGATCTCCGTTTTCGTAACGCGCAGAGCGCTCCACGACCAGGACATCCGGAACTAGCCGGTCTGATCCGCACACAACGTTGAGTTCGGTCGCGGCTCGGCAGCTTCTCGGTAGCCTGGCTAATAAGGCCGCACCAAGAAAAATCTGAATAAAGGCATGCAGGTTTTTCGGTAACGGTTTCTCGATCTCGCGCCCGTCGATTAACTCTTTGTGATACGCGGCATCTACCAGAAAGGTGCTCATCCGGGGCCTTTCTTGCAGGATAGCAGCGAAAAGGGGCCTTTGTAGGCTACTTGAACTCGATCGTGCTTTCGCCGCTGAACTTGTGATAGTCGCGAAAATCGATGGTGTTCTTGGTGCAGATGGTGGTGCCGCGCTGGCAGCTCAGAATTTCAGCGTGGACTGGCACCAGGAACCTGCGCTCTCCGAGCCGCACCTGATCGTAGTCGACAGTCGATTCAACGGAGTCGTCGGGGAAATCTTTGGGAATATTGATGGCTTGCATTTCGACGCGCCGCACTTTCGGATCGGTTTTCTCGATCCAGACACTGCCGTTATAGGCCGGCATGAGCGATTGACCGCCCACCGTGATCGTCCAATCGGAATGGCGCAGCGGGACTTTGAAATCGTAGACCGCAGCCGCCACTCCGCCGGTCAAGGAAGTCGATTCGGAGAAGCGGAATTGCGCGCGCTGTCCTTCGAACAGGCTCATCAAAATGGAAGCGAATTCGCCGGTCGAAGTGGAGCCGCCCAACTCCATCATGCCTTTGTTGGTGCGCTTGCCGCCGACCGTGATTTCCTGATATTTTTCCTTGCCATCCTCGTAGACGACCTTGGCGGTAATCACGTCGAGTGGCTGCCAGCCGGATGACTTCGATTCTTCGAGATAACGTGTGGTCACTTGCTGGCAGACGAAGTTCGGCAGTCCCTGCGTAAAGGATGTGGCCCATGCCCTGGTTTGCGTGATGCGTGCGTCGTCCTTGTAGACGGCGTCCTTGGCGGCGTCTTCGGCAGTAATTGTGAAATCCATTGAATCGGATTTCGATTTAGCTGGTGCCGGCTTTGGCTTGGGCGCGGGCGCTTCGGCGATATCGTTGGTATCGGAATTTGTATGTTTGGGCTTGCCGCGCCGCAAAATCGGGCGGCCAGGCGCTTCGGAGGTGGATTCGTCGAGAGCTTCGGGAGCGGATTTGGTTTGTTGGTCTTGGACTTCCGGAGACCGGGGCGGATCTTTCAGCAGATTGACCCGCAGGGCGGTGAGAAATGCTGCGTCGTCTTCAGCGGCAACCACGTGGACCCATGCGTCTTTGGCGATGTCTCCGGTGAAACTGGTCGTGGGCGTGACGGTCATCGTCAACGTCCGGCCGTCATTGGTCGCAACCACCAGCTTCGTCGCTTCGCGCGATATGGTCCGGCCGTCCGCTTCGATGGTGGCCTGCACAGTGTTGTCTGCGCCCTTTTTATTCTTTTTGTCTTTGTCGCGCTTCGGTATAGCAACGGTGCCCGGAACAGGAGGACCGGTTTGGCCGGGCGGAGCTTGTCCAGGAGGAGGCGGGGGATTTTGCCCCGGATACGGGCTGCGCGGGTACGTTGCGGGCGGATATTGTCCCGGAGCATATTGTGCGCTCAGGAGGGAAACTGCCAGCAGAACGGCGCACTTCTTCATAGACGTCGAATTAGACGCGGCGGCGCGAGGTGTAGGTTTCTACCATCGCAACAGGACCAATTCGGAGCAGAAGCCCGGTCCCATGGCTGCCAGAATTCCCCAGGTGCCGGGCTCCGGGCGGCGGTGCTTCATTGTTTCTTCGAGCACAAACAAGACTGAAGCCGAAGAGAGATTTCCGGTTTTTCGTAAACACTGCCAGGAGGCATCGAGCGCGCCGCGCGGAAGATCGAGCGCGGTTTCGGTGGCCTCGAGCACTTTGGGACCTCCCGTGTGGATGACCCAGCTTCCGATGTCACGCCGATCCAGGCCGTTATCCGCTAAAAATTCGTCGGCATCGCGGCCGAGATTGCGCAGCACAACATCGGGCACATCGCGTGAGAGAACGATTTTAAAACCCTTTTCGGAAATGTCCCAGCCCATGACTTCTTCGGTATCGGGATAAAACGTGGAACGTGTAGCTATGATTTCCGGTCCGTCCTGCGCTTCGCATTCGCTTCCGGAGACGACCACCGCCGCCGCTCCATCGCCAAATAGACCGGTGCTGATCAGATTGGCGGCGGAGAGATCATCCCGCTGCACGGTCAGCGAGCATAACTCCACTGACAGCAGCAAGCAGGCCTCTTGCGGGTAGGCTTTTACGTAGTCGGCGGCGCGCGCGATGCCGGCCGCGCCCGCCACGCAGCCCAATCCGAAAATAGGGATGCGCTTCATGCGCGTGCTGAGGCCCATGCGGTTGATCAGGCGCGCTTCGATCGATGGACTGGCGATGCCGGTAATTGAGACAAACACAAAGGCGCCGATGGAAGAGGGCGGCGTTCCGGCCGCGGTCATCGCTTTACACACGGCATCCTCGCCGAGCTCGAGCGTCGCCTCAATCCAACGATTATTGGCCTCGCCCCAGGTAGCTAGCGGGTATTCTTCCAGCGGCATCGCGAGATAGCGCCCGTCTACCTGCGTCGCCGCATGCAACTTTTCGAGGACGCTGAACCGGTCAAGGCGGTTCCCCCAATGGCGCCGGAACGCGTCGATCAATTCTCGCTGCGGATAGTAGTGGCGTGGAAGCGCGCTAGTCGCGCTGCTGATTCTC
>JACZDD010030519.1_pt1 | contig 20689 bp, 15 predicted proteins | sample 8641771 | NCBI WGS metagenome assembly JACZDD01 (sample SAMN15324614, study PRJNA640507) | soil metagenome | isolation source: intercropping peanut in the second line | place: China: Luxin town, Laibin City, Guangxi Province | collected 2019-07-25 | depth 10cm m | reverse complement strand
GGTAGAAAGCTCTTCCCCTGCATGCTCGCCGGAATCGGCGTTTTGGTCGCATCTAGCAGACTGGGTGCCAGGTTCACGTGGCTCACACATTCGGAGATTTCGAGCGAGCGGTCAAAGCCCGGCCCTTGGATAATCAACGGCACATGAATCGAACTGTCGTGCGGACTCCGTTTGTATTCCGCATTTCGGGTTTTGAAATGGCAGCCATGATCACTGACGAACACGACAATCGTATTGTCCTCGATGTTTTCCTCGCGCAGAGTCTTTAGCAGGGTCCCCACCTCGTCGTCGATACCTTTCACGCATCCGTAATAATCGGCCAACTGGCTCGGCCAAGTACCGGGAAACGGCCGCAGATCCTGCGGCACAAACGGGTTGCGAAACTGGTTGGCGTATTTCTACGGCGGTTGAAAGACATCGAGATCGTTCTGATGATGTACTTCGAGATACGACATCGTCAGGAGAAACGGCTTTTGGCGGTCGCGATTCTTTAGAAAGCGCACGCCGCGATCGGTAAGAAAACTGGCGCGGTATTCGCCCGAAAAGGGCATCGGCTTGCCGTCGCCATCGTACATGTCGCCTTCGAAGCCGTGCGATGTCAGCTCGAGCGTATTGCTCGCCTCCCAAAGGTCGCGAAAGCCGCCGCGGTACTCGGGCGCCACCGGCCCCAAAGACTGGCGCGGACCCAGATGCCATTTGCCGATGTAATTCGCCGAATAGCCGGCCGCGCGAAGACTGGTGGCCAGAGTTTCAGCTTTCGGATTGATCGGAATCGCATTGCGCCACACGCCGTGTTTCTCCGGATATTGCCCGGTGAACATCGTGGCGCGCGCTGGCGCGCAGACCGGCTGGCTGCAAAACGCGGACCGGAACAGCGTACCCCGTTTGGCCATCGCGTCGAGGTTCGGCGTCAGGTTCATGGGATTCCTCCCCATGCACCCTAGGTTGTCCGCACGGAACTGGTCCGAAATAATGAACAACACGTTCGGCCGGTTGCCCGCCTGGTCCTGGCTCTGGCTTTGCGCGGCGCCGGCGGCAAGCAGCGGCGCCGCTCCTAATAAACTTCTTCGCGTGATCTCTGGCATTTGTGTCCTTTAACCGAGCCGAAACCGTGACGGAGCGGTAACGTTCTCGTCCTTAACCGAGCCGCGACCGCGAGGAAGCGGTAACGTTCGCCCCTGTTTGGTTCCATCTCGTCCGGGTTAGGCGAATCCATCAAAACAGCAGCTTAACTCCAAATTGCATTTGGCGCATCGGCGTCGACAAACTCGTAATGGATGCGCCTTGCGCGATATCCACCCGACTGTTCGGCACTCCGAATTGCGGATGATTGAAGAAATTGAAAAATTCGCCGCGGATCTGCAGTTCCGTTCCTTCCCGCAACGCCGCCAGCGAAAAGCGCTTGAAAACGCTGAAATCCACGTTTGCCGCCCCCGGCGCTGTCAGTATATTGCGGCCGGCATCTCCATAGAGATATTGAGCCGGAGAATAGAACGCGTCCTTGTCGAACCAGTTGTCGACGGTGCGCTGATCGCTCGGCAGATTTCCATCGCGCAGCACACTTGGCCGTGCGTCCCCGGTATTGGCGCTGCTCACGCCGAGCGAAGGCGTGAACGGCTGGCCGCTACGAACGGTGACGATTGTGTTGGCTTGCCAGCCGCCGGCAATCCCGTTCAGTAGTGGATTAGTGATATCGAACCGCCGGCCGTGGCCGAACGGCAGATCGTAAAGGACACTCGAAACAAAGCGATGACGCATATCGCCCGAACTCAGCGAATACTCCTGGTCGACATTGTTTACATCGCGCAGGTTTAAGTCGCCGATCAATTGCTCTCCACCGTTGTCGAGCGATTTGCTGTAGGTATAAGAGACCAGCAGCGAAAGGCCGTTCGAATAGCGGCGTTCGATGCGCGCTTCCAGAGCGTTGTAGCGCGAATAGCCCATCGATACTTGATGACTGATATTGTTGAATCCCTTGTAGGGCCGCCGCGACGCCACCGAACCTGGACCCGCTAGCGCCTGATTCACGTTATATCCGAGAGGCAGCTTGACCGCCCGCGTTCCTACATAATTCACGTCGAAAACGTATTGGCCGGCCTGTTTCTGCAAGCCCATGCTCCAGTGATAGACGCTGCCGTTTTGAAGATCGGGCGCGTAACTCACCACATTGGCGGAATTGAAATTTATGGACGTCACGGCGTCCGCCGGAAAACCGGTGCTCAATCCGAGAATTGGAGTGATGTTGTCCGTCGGATAGGAATTGGAAATGGCGTAAGGCGGATTCGCCACCAGCCGTCCCGACGCGCCGATGAACGGGCTATCGGCATAGAAGATGCCGGCGCCTCCGCGGATCACCAGCGAAGGCATGGCTTGATACGCAAATCCCAGCCGGGGCGCGAAGTTCGTGTGCGTGGTCTTCAGCAGCGAACGAGTGTCAACGTCGTCAGGCACACGCTCCACGGCCGACGCCGGTACTCCCGCCGGAACGTTGTTAAAGGCGTAGGCGAGCTTGCGATCCGCCAGGAAGAAATTCGCCTGGCTGTTGTGCCGCTCTACGGGCTGCGTCCACAGCTCGTATCGCAAGCCGGCGTTGATCGTTAATTTCGATGTGGCTTTCCAATCGTCCTGAATGAAGCCGCCCCAGTATCGATAGCGGATATCGCCGTTGGTGAAATTGCTGATGCTGCCGGTGCTCGGGATGCCTAACATGAAATCGGCCAGCGCGGAGCCGGTAGCGCCGCGATTCTGCGGGTTCTGCGTGAAGGCGCCACTGAATGTGTAGTCGCCGCGAGCGCTCGAAGAGATCGCGAACCAACTCCGCACAAAGCGATAACTCCCCCCGAACTTCAAAGCGTGATTCCCGCTCTGGAAACTTAAATTGTCCTGCAAGGTTGTCGTCTCCGAGACTTTGCTATTCGGCAAGAAAGTCGCTTCACCAATAGTCGTCACTCCGGAGATCGTCATTTTAGGCAGCCCGGCTACGCCCGGCTGGCGCGGAATTCCTCCCAACCCGAACTGATCGTCAATATAATCCTGGACGAACGGAGTCAGCACGTCCTCGGTACGATTGAACCCGGCGCGGAATTCGTTCACTACGCGCGGGCTGAACGAGTGTGTCTCGCCTAATCCGGCCGCGTTCCCGGTTGAGGCTTTCACCGAACGCTGGAAGTTCGTGCTTCCCACCAGCGGAGGAGCGAAGGGCCCCGGATAACGGTAGTCGTACGTGAAGTAGCTGTAGCGCGCGAACAGGCTATCGCTCTGCGAGAGCTGCAAGTCGTGGCGGAAATCGAACCGGTTGGTCTTGATATTCTGCGTCGGGCTCACAGTATAGTTGTTCGCCGTGCCGGAAGAAGTCGGCGCGGGAAACAGCGCGAGCAGCTTGGCCGCCGCTGGATCGATCTGCGTTACCGGAATCTGATTTCCTCCGTACTGGGTCCTGCGGTAAACGCCGTTGCCGAGGCTCACTGTCGTATCCGGATCGAAGATCGCCCGCTGTCCGGCGAAATTTCCCGTCCTCATGGCCGCCGTCGGAACCGTGGTTACATACGTAATGCCGTCATTCTCCGGCGTTCGTTCAAAGCTCCCGAACAGAAACGCCCTGTTCTTCACGATCGGGCCGCCCAGCGTTCCGCCGAATTGATTTCGCCGCAGCACCGGCTTCGGCTGGTTAGGGTCTGCGAAGTAATCGCGCGCGTCGAATACGTTGTTGCGCACAAACTCGAACGCGTCGCCATGAATCTGGTTCCCGCCGCCTTTCAGGCTCGCATTCACTACCGCACCGGCTGAATAGCCGTACTCCGCCGAATAATTGTTCGTCTCTACTTTGAACTCTTGCACGGCGTCCACCGACGGCTGCACCGCGACAGGCGAGCTGTTCTGCTGGTCGAGCACTTTCGAGTTGTTGTCCACACCGTCGAGCAGAAAATTATTGAGCTGCGCGCGCACGCCGTTGGCGACGAACCCGCCGCCATCTTTCGTGCGATCGCCTTGCTTGGTTTCGAGCACTCCGGTCGAAAGCTTGGCTAATTGCAAGAAATTGCGGCCGTTCAATGGCAGATCCGAAACGGCGCGCGTATCGATCACTTGCCCCAAGGACGCGGTAGCATTATCCAGCAGCGGCAGCGTCGCTTTGACTTCCACCACTTCTTGCGTGCTTCCGACTTTCAGACGGAAATCGATGCGCGCCACTTGACTCACCGCCAATTGAATCCCGCTGCGGTTGACCGTTTCGAAACCGCCTTTCTTCACTTCAACTGTGTACTCACCCGGCGAGAGCACGGGAAACGTGTAATCGCCCGATTCATTGGTTACGGTTTTCGTGATAATTCCTGTGGCGGTGTTGCGCGCCTCCACATCGGCGCCACTGACATTTGCGCCCGTCGCGTCGGTAACAATTCCTGTGATTTTACCTGTCGGCAACTGCGCGAATGCAGTAAACACCGCCAGAATCAATGTGATAGCAATGCGAGTCGGCATAAATCCCCTATCCCTATAGAGAATACGATATTTCGTATTCTCTTGTCTAGCCAAGTGCTGCCTGTTATATCACCACTGAACCGTGTGCGGAATGTGATGTTCCTCGAGCGCTGTTATTTCCTCCGAGGTTAATCGCAAGGACAATGCAGCAACCGCGTCTTCCAGATGATGCGGTTTGGAGGCTCCAATAATCGGCGCGGTCACCGCCGGATTGCGAAGGACCCAGGCAAGAGCGATTTGTGCGCGCGGCACTCCGCGCTTCGCGGCAACCGCGGCCACACTCTCGGCGACGCGTCGATCCGCCTCTGCGGTTTTGGTGTAAAGGCGTTTGCTGACTTGATCGGTTTCGGCGCGGCTGGTGCTCTCTTCCCAATCGCGCGTGAGCCGCCCGCGCGCCAGCGGGCTCCAGGGAATCACACCTACACCTTCGGCGGCGCAGAGCGGGAGCATCTCGCGCTCTTCTTCACGGACGATCAAATTATAGTGGTTTTGCATGGTGGCAAAGCGCGTCCACCCATGCCGATCCGCCAAATAGAGCGCTTTGGCGAATTGCCAGGCGTACATCGAGGACGCGCCGATATAGCGCACCTTGCCTATTTTGATCAGATCGTGCAACGCTTCCAATGTTTCTTCGATCGGCGTTTGGTTGTCCCAGCGATGAACCTGGTAGAGATCCACGTAGTCCATTCCTAATCGCGTCAAGCTGCCGTCGATGGCAGTCATAATCGCTTTCCGCGAAAGGCCGCTGCCGTTCGGCCCTTTGCGCCAGGGAAAGAAAGCTTTCGTTGCTACCACGATCTCATCGCGTTTGGCGAAGTCGCGCAGAGCGCGGCCTATGATTTCTTCGCTAGTGCCATCCGAGTAAGTATTGGCGGTATCGAAAAAGTTGATTCCCAGTTCGAGCGCGCGGCGCAGAAAGGGACGGCTGGCCTCTTCATCGAGGGTCCACGGATGCGTGCCGCGGCTCGGTATCCCGTAAGTCATGCAGCCCAGGCACAGCCGCGAGACATCCAGTCCGGTCTTGCCCAATTTCGTATATTGCATAGGTCGCGCTCTCACTTTTACACTAAACGCAGTGCCCCTTGTAGTGAATGATGAAGTCGTCGAAGACTCGATGACGCGCCGCTCTTACCAGAAATAGGTTTCGAGGATGTCGGGAGGTCCAGGCGTCGATCCAATTATCCGGGTATGAATGAGCGCCTGAAAATTCCGCCGCTTCCAATCGGAAGGCGCCTGTGACAACAATTTTGCTAGTGGCCGCGGATCGACCAGCAATTCGGCGGCAATTTGCGTGCCGAAGGTGGTCAGGCCGCAGGCGATCATCAGCGTGTTGCCAGTTTTCGAAATCCAAAATTCTGGAGACGATCGCGTAGTCCTCATCTGCATAGCAGGCTGCCTTCTCAAATCCGCGAAGCTCAGGTTGTCTCCCGCTTTGATCACATAAGAGTGCCTCATACCGGTGAGAGCAGCGGTCAATCTAGCTGCGGCGTAGGCGGCGCCGATTCCAACCCGGTCGCTCATTCTATTGGGGTCGCGTTCGGATTTGAGCACCGGCAAGAAAATCAACACCGGGTCCGGCTGATCGAGCATCGGCCCGCCGCGGCATCGCTGTTGGAACACTGGAAACCGCAGTACTGCTCGATTGAAACTGAACGGTTGGGACGTAAGTCCCGATCGGCAACGCGATGCGAATAGCGGACGGACTTGCTGCTGGAGCAACGCGGGCTCGAGCGGAAGGAAGGAGACACCATGGCGTCTGGGGCAAAGGCAATGGCACCATTCCGTTCAACACGTATGAGGAATCTCTGCGCGTGCCTCTGATTTGGAACCATGCGGGACGAATCCCGGCCGGGCGTATTGCCTCGCCCATGGTTTCCACTTACGATTACTTTCCAACAATTCTCGAATATTTGGGCATCCCGGCGCCGCCCTCGACGAAACGTGTCGGCCGCAGCTATGCGGCTTTTCTCCACGGAGATTCTCCCGACTGGCGAACACGGCTGTATTTCGAGTATTGCTAGGTCAGAAGCGTTCGTACCCGGAATTTAAAATACGTGGAGCGCGGCGAGGGCTGGCCCAGCGAAGTATTCGACTTGGAAGCCCATCCCCATGAATCCCGCAATCTGATTGCAGATCCTCAATATGCAAAACAGAAAGCGGCGCTGCATGCCGAGTTGACGGCCTATTTTTCGCGGCACGGTGCGCCGCCGATTGACAAATTGGCGCGAGACAACCAGACAGCTTCTACCTTCGGAAAGCGCCCAGTGCGGGCCGGGCCTTTCGCAGTAGCCGGCCTCCCTCTCGTTACACTAACGTTGAGTGCCCCTTGTAGTGAATGATGAAGTCGTCGAAGACTCCGTGTTGCGGGAGGAACGCCGCTCCCTGCAGGCAACGCATGGCGGGGATCTGAGTCACGAAGAAATCGGCCGGCTGGCGCGCCGCACCCTGGCCCTGCGTATCCTGCTGCGGCAAAAAGCCGAAAGCGACCCGGATCTTAGCAAGGAAGCGAATATGGACGCGCGCATCGAGCGCCTACTCGATCGCGCTTCGGCCGATGTCCAGCGCCCGAACCGGAAAGAAATCGACACGTTTTACAAACTGAACCGCTCGCAATTTGCGATGCCCGAGACCATACGCGTCGCGCACGTCGTGAAGAATGTCACCGAGACGTTTTCGCGAAACGAAGCGCTTGCCGAAATCACTAAGGCAAAGGAAGCGCTCGATAGCGGCGTGGAATTTGCAAAAGTGACGGAGCAGTTTTCCGATTGCCCGGCGAATGGCGGCGATCTGGGCTGGTTTGCGCGCGGGCAGATGGTGGAAGAGTTCGACGAGAACGTCTTCTCCCTGTCCGAAGGCGAGACCGGCGATGTGTTTGAAACGCGCTTCGGCTTCCATATCGCGCGTTTGAACGGCCGCCGTCCGGCCGGCATCCAGCCGCTCAGCCAGATGCGCGACGCGATTGCCAGAGAACTCTTCGAGCGGCGAAAGCGCCGCGCCCTGGATAAGTACTTCGACGCGCTGCTGTCGGAATCGCGTGTCGAATGGAAGACGGCCGCGCCATGAATCCCTGCTGTGTGCCGAGCAGAGAACGCGCTGCGCTGCTGGAGGCTTCGCGCCAGGCCTCTGCCGAGCGGCGGCGCGCCAACGCCGGTTCAACCGCTGGCATGCTTCGCCTCGAAGGCGGGCCCTTTCTGATGGGCACCGACTTCGGCCAGGGCTTTCCCGCCGATGGCGAAGGACCGGTGCGTAAAATCGCTCTCGATCCGTTCTTTATCGACGCCCATCCAGTGACCAATGAAGCCTTCGAAGAATTCGTTAAGGCGACCTCCTATACGACCGAGGCAGAGCGCTTCGGCTGGTCGTTCGTGTTTCGCGGCCATATACCGCCCGGCGAATACGATCGCCTGGTAGAAGGTACCGTGCCGGGCGCGGAGTGGTGGTGCAAAATTTCCGGAGCGAATTGGCAGCGTCCGGAAGGTCCGGATTCGAGCTATGCCGGCCGCGCGCACTATCCGGTCACGCACGTTTCCTGGAACGATGCGCAGCATTACGCAACCTGGGCAGGGAAGCGCTTGCCGACCGAAGCCGAATGGGAATTCGCGGCGCGCGGCTCGCTCGAGCAAAAACTGTATCCGTGGGGCGACGATCTCACGCCGGGCGGCCGCCATTTGTGCAATATCTGGCAAGGCGAATTCCCCGTTTCCGATACAGCGGAAGATGGCTACGCCGGCATTGCGCCCGTCGATGCATTCCCGCCGAATGGATTCGGCCTCTATTCGATTACCGGAAACACCTGGGAATGGTGCGCCGATTGGTTCCATCCCACTTACCACGCGCTAGCCACTCGCCTGAACCCAACGGGGCCCACCATGGGCCAGGCGAAAGTCATGCGCGGCGGATCCTATCTTTGCCATGCCTCCTATTGCAACCGCTATCGCGTGGCGGCGCGCACTTCGAACACCCCTGATAGCGCAACAACCAACATCGGCTTCCGCTGCGTCCGTGATATATAACAGAGCCGCGATCGTAACAAACAGAGCCGCGACCGCGAGGAAGCGGACAGATTTCTATGGCATCCATCTTCATCAGCTACCGCCGGGAAGATAGCGCCGGCTATGCGGGCCGCATTTTCGACACCTTGAGCGAGCGCTTCGGTAAAGACGAAGTGTTCATGGATGTGGACGACATCAAGGCCGGCCAGGACTTTTATCAGGTCATTCAGGAAACCGAAAGTCGCTGCACGGTTCTGCTGGCGATTATCGGGAAAAGCTGGCTTACCGCCAAGGGCGCCGACGGCCGTCCACGGCTCAGCGACCCCAACGACTTTGTGCGCCTGGAGATTGCGGCGGGCTTGCGCGGCGGCCCGCATGGCAAACCGCGTGTGATTCCGGTGCTGGTAGGCGGGGCCACCATGCCGCGCGCCGAAGATCTTCCGGAAGAGCTGGCCGGGCTCAGCCGGATTGAAGCGCTAACCATTGAGGACTCGCGTTTCCATCAGGACATTTCCCAACTAATCGAAGCAGTTCACCCTGCGCGATCTGGTTTCCATTTGCGCGGCTGGCTGATTGCCGCTGTGGCCCTGCTGGTAGCGGCGCTGATTCCGCTTGCCAATCGATGGCGCGCCGGCTCTTCACCCAACATCGATGGCACATGGCAAGCCACCGTGAAATATAGTTGGGGCGATACTCATAACGAGAGGTTCCAATTCGAGACGGCAGGCCACGCAGTGACCGGCGCCGCCTCGTATCTGGGAGCCGGGCGCGGCGACCGCGGCATTCTCGACGGAAAGATCCAGGGGAACCGGATCAGCTTCATGACCAAGTCTTACGCCACTCTAGATGACAAGACTTACGAAGAGAAGCACTTTTATACCGGCCTGATCTCCGGAGACAAAATTCAATTTTCTCTGCAGACCGATAGCGGCTACGATAGCCGGATTCCCGAAAAGTTCATCGCCACGCGTGTCGTCGACGGGAAGCGCTAAAGATGGCAGCAGCGGGCCCGGCAATCTTCTTTCCAGGTGGCGGCGAAATGGGCGCGCGGATCCGCTCGTTCGATTGGTCCGCCACTCCTGTCGGCCCCGTGGAGAGCTGGCCCGAGTCGCTCAAAACGGCCGTGCGCATTTGTCTGGGCTCCCGCCATCCCATCGTGATGTGGTGGGGAAGGATCGAGCTTACGCAGTTTTATAACGACGCGTATATCTCCTTTCTCGGAGCTACCAAACATCCTGGATGGCTGGGGAAATCCGGGCGGGAGTGCTGGCAGGAAATCTGGCAGGTTGTGGGGCCAATGGTCGAAAGCGTCTTCGCCACCGGCGAAGCCACCTGGTCGGAGGATCTTCTTCTTGTCCTGAATCGTAACCTGCCGCGCGAGGAAGGCTATTTCACCTTTTCCTACAGCCCGTTGCCGGACGACTCAGGCGCCGTCGCAGGCATTTTCTGTGCCTGCAACGAGACCACCGGCAGAGTCATAGGGGAGCGGCGGCTCCGCACCCTGCGTGATCTGGGACGTACAGTCATGGCCGCTACAACAGCCGAAGAGGCTTGCAAGCTAACCGCCGAGACTTTGGTTGCCAATCCCGCCGATATCCCCTTTTCGCTGATTTATCTGCTCGACCGGGAGGCGCGGCTGGCTCATCTGACGGCTTCGACCGGCCTCGAATCCGGAAGCGAGGCCGCTCCTGCCACGATCGAACTAAACGAAACGGCCGGAGATACGATTTGGCCGCTGCACCGCGTCTTCGAAACCGGCTCGGCCGAGTTGTTAACCGATCTGACGGCGCGCATCGGACCCATGCCGGCCGGCCCCTGGCCCGAATCTTCCGACAACGCTCTCATCCTGCCGATCGCTGCGCCGGGCCAAGACCGGCCAACCGGATTCCTGACCGCTGGACTCAGCCCGCGCCGTGTGATCGACGCCGACTACCGCAGTTTCTTCGACCTGATCGCCGGCCACGTGGCAACTGCCGTAGCGAATGCGCGCGCCTATGAAGAGGAGCGCCGCCGGGCCGAGGCACTTGCCGAACTGGATCGCGCCAAGACGGCTTTTTTCAGTAATGTCAGCCACGAGTTCCGGACGCCGCTAACGCTGATGCTCGGTCCTCTTGAGGACGCGCTCTCGATAGATGGCGCTCCGCCGGCGCAGGTAAAAGAACAGATCACCGTGGCGCACCGGAACGGCCTCCGCCTTCAAAAGCTGGTCAATTCTCTCCTTGATTTTTCCCGCATCGAGGCCGGGCGCGCCCAGGCGTCCTACCAAGCGACAGACCTCGCGGCGTTGACCGCCGAATTGGCGTCCGCCTTTCGTTCGGCTATGGAATCGGCCGGTCTGCGGTTCACCGTCGAGTGCCCCCCGCTCAACGCTCCCGTGTATGTGGATCGCGAGATGTGGGAGAAGATCGTTCTGAATCTTTTATCCAACGCGTTCAAATATACACTGGCTGGTCAAGTGGCGGTGACCCTCAAAGAATCTGACGGAGGAGTCGAGTTGTCGGTCGCCGATAGCGGAATCGGAATCCCTGAAAGCGAGATCTCACATCTGTTCAAGCGCTTCCATCGAGTCGAAAATGCGCGCGGGAGAACGCATGAGGGCACGGGCATCGGGCTGGCGCTCGTCTCTGAGTTGGTGAAATTGCACGGTGGCTCTGTGGCGGTTGTCAGCCGCATGGGGGAGGGCAGCGTGTTTCGCGTGTCGCTTCCTTTTGGAGCTGGGCATTTGCCGCAGGACCGCTTGAATGCGGCCCGATCGTTTGCATCCACGGCATTGCACGCTGACGCATATATTGAGGAGGCGCTCCGCTGGCTTCCTACCGCCGAGGCCAAAGACGCGGATGTCCCGCCCGCTTCTTCGCTCCGTGGCAAAGTATTGGTCGCCGACGACAACGCGGATATGCGTGATTACATTCGCCGCCTTCTCGGATCGCAATACGAGGTCCTCGCTGTTTCAAATGGAGAAGAAGCTCGCGCCGCAGCCCTTGCCGCGCCGCCGGATCTTGTACTGACCGACATTATGATGCCCATCCTGGACGGATTCGGGCTCTTGAAAGCGCTTCGCCAAGAGGAACGGACCAAGACGATTCCGGTCATTCTTCTGTCGGCGCGCGCCGGGGAGGAATCGCGCGTCGAAGGGCTCGATGCCGGAGCCGACGATTATTTGATAAAACCGTTTAGCGCCCGCGAACTGCGCGCCCGCGTGGAAGCCCATCTGTCGCTCGCCCGAATGCGAAGGCAGGTGGAACAGGAAATGCAACTTCGCAATGAAGCCCTTGAGCGCGCTAACGCCGACCTCGAACAGTTTGCCTTTTCAGCAAGCCACGACCTGCAGGAACCGCTGCGGAGCATCAGTATTTATAGCGAGCTTCTTACAAAGCGTTACCGCGACCGGCTGGACGGCGAGGCGCTCGAGTATCTTGCGTATTTACGCAAAGGCGCGACGCGTATGGAGATGCTGGTCAGCGATCTGCTCGATTACACGCGCGCCGGGAAAATTGAGCTATCCGAAGAAACATCGGATGCTAATCGGGTGTTCCAGGATGTTCTCGATACTTTGCACGAATCGTGCCTGGAAGCCGGGGCGCAAATCGCTTCCGATCCGCTGCCGTCTCTGAGAATACATGAGATGCACTTGAGCCAATTATTTCAGAACCTCCTCAGCAATGCCATTAAGTATCGAAGCCCGGAGCGCGCACCGCTGATTCATGTGTCCGCGGAACGGTCGAAAAGCTGGGTTCTTTCGATTCGCGATAACGGTATCGGCATCGCTCCCGAGTACAAGGAACGCATCTTCGGACTCTTCAAACGCCTGCATAGCAACGACAAATACTCTGGAACGGGTATCGGCCTTGCCATCTGCCAGCGAATTGTGGAGCGATACGGCGGCCGCATCTGGGTTGAATCCGAGTTAGGAAAAGGATCGACCTTCTTTTTTACTGTTCCCGCGTCTCACGGCCGCGAAACACCCCACCGCAACGATCAGCAATAATCCGGTTCCCGGCTCCGGAACGCTCGGCGTGAACGCCAGGTATCGTCCGCCCGTACCGAAGCTATCCACCGGCACGCCGTTTATGTCAAATCGGTATATGGCATTGGCCGCGGCAAGGTAAAGTAATCCATCGGGCCCGATCGCAAGATCCGCTGGTTGTCCGGAAAACGCGCCCATGGGAATCACAATGGATGGCGCGCCGCCGCCCGCCGGAAATTTCAGCACGTTATTCGAAATGCGCTGCGCCATGAAGAGGTCGCCCGCGCTGTCGAACGCCACACCCACCGGATTGTCAAACGCCCCGCTGGAGATGGACGCTCCCGTGACGGCATCGAATCGGAACAGATGCCCCGCGATATCGGTGACCGCCAGATTCGGTCCAAAGGTCAGATATTGCGGTCCGCCCAGCGCGAGCGCGTTACCAAAGGTGAAGCTCGGATTCGTGACCGTGCCGGTGTTCGGATCGACGCGCGCGATGTTCGAGACCGGGCCGGCGCTCGCGACGAACAGATCGCCGCCCGTTCCCAACGCCAGGCCGAGCGGAACATCGACATTCGCCCCGCTCGCAAGGATGCCTTGAAACACCCCGGCCGCGCTGAATTTCAGAATGTTGTCATTGGCGAAATCGGAAATGTAGAGATCGCCCGCCGGCGATATTGCCACTCCCCGAGCATCCGACAATCCGCCCGTCCCGGGCGCAATCAGCGTGCCGAGCGAAACGCCATCATTCGTATAGTGCGCGACGCCCAGCGTACCTTGCGTCACGATTAAATCCGCAAACGCCGGACTCGTCAGCAGGAGGAAAAACAGAGCTTTCATGGCCACCTCTTAGGACACAGTGATCCTGCTCTGCCAATCGTTACGCCGGCATTCTGACTCCTGTCTCCTAGCTCCTATCTCCTCTTCACACAAAGTGAACCGAAATTTAGCCCCCTGACCACCGTCTATCGTCTCAACCCAGATACGGCTGCCATGCCGTTCTACAATGGTGCCGCACAGCGCCAGTCCTAATCCCGCGCCCGGAATCTTGCTCCCGTGCAGTCGCTTCAATGGCTCGAAAATCTGGTCCTGTGATTCGGGCGGGATGCCCTGGCCATTATCTTCGACGGCAAATTCCCACCCGCCCGCAATCGGCCGGCTCGAAACGGTGATTAGAAGCGTTTCTTCGGCGCGCCGGTATTTGATGACATTCGATAAAAGATTTTGGAACGATTGTTCCAATTGGATCGGATCACCCTGCACCGTAGGCAAATGCGCACAGACAACCCGCCCCTGGCTCTCCTCGAACAATGGGCGTAAGACGTCCAGGACCGTTTCAATCACGGTAGGAATCGATGCTGCTTCTCGCGTCATTTGCCGCTGCACAGACACACGAGCAACTTCAGGTCGCTCACCGCAACAGCTTGCGGCTGTTACGCCTGGTCAATTCGCTTCTGGATTTCTCGCGCATTGAGGCGGGCTGGGCAAAAGCCGTATATGAGCCGACGGATTTGGCTAGGCTGACCACCGAGCTCGCGTCCAATTTCCGCTCCGCCACCGATCGCGCCGGACTGCAGCTTACGGTGGATTGTCCGGAGCTCGATGAGCTGGTCTACGTAGATCGCGAAATGTGGGAGAAGATTGTGCTGAATTGCGCTTCGCTATTCTCCACAGCAACTTCGTTCAAACCAGCCGCTCTTTTTCATAAAGCGGACAAACCACATGCTAACGACAGGCTTGACCTTCACATCTTGACAATCATTAGAAGACTCCGTATCCTGGTCTCGTCTTTCCATGAACGAGACGAACACAGACGTGATTCAAGGCACGTTGGACATGCTGATCCTGAAGACCCTGAGCTTGGAACCGATGCACGGCTTCGGCATTGCGCGCCGGATCGAGCAGATTACGCAAAATGTTTTCAAAGTGAACCCCGGCTCACTGCTGACGGCGCTTCAGCGGTTGGAGCGGAATGGCTGGCTAAATGCCGAGTGGCGCGTCACGGAGAATTCGCGCCGCGCCAAGATTTACCGCCTTACGGCAACCGGCAAGAAACAACTGGAAAGTGAAACCACCGATTGGCAACGGCGCGCGGCGGCGATCTCGCGGCTGCTCAAAGCGGAGGCCTAACATTCATGGGGGTCTTACAGCAACTGCTTCACGGGTTTCGCAATCTCGCTCGGCGGCAACGTGCGGATAAGAATGTCGCTGACGAAATCGACAGCTTTTTCGCCGAGGCTAAAGCCGAACTCGAAGCTTGCGGTCTGCCGCCGGAGGATGCCGCTCGGGCGGCGCGCATTCGCCTCGGCAGCGCCACCGCGTTGCACGAGCAGGTGCGCTCCTACGGATGGGAAAACATCGTTAGCGGCATCTTCCAGGAAGTCCGCTATACGCTGCGGCGTTTGCGCGCCACACCCGGTTTCACGGTGGTAAGCATTGCGACTCTTGCGCTCGGGCTCGGAGCAACGAGTGCGATTTTCAGCGTGATTAACGGCGTTCTACTGAAGCCATTGCCTTATATCCATCCCGAGCAGTTGGTTGCGCTGCGGATGACGGCGCCGGGAGTCAATATACAGAACCTCAGTATGGCTCCATCGGTCTATTTCACAATGGCCGATGAGAAGCGCGCCTTTCAAGCGGTGTGCATGTGGGCAGGCGGCAGCACGAGCGTTACGGGCAGAGGCCAGCCCGAACAGACGCCCGCTCTTTTCACCACGCACGAATTACTGTCTGTTCTCGGCGTTACACCGCAGATTGGCCGGCTTTTCGCCGCCGCCGACGACAATCCGAAGAGCGAGCGCACCGTTATGCTCTCGGACGGCTATTGGCGATCGCATTTTGGCGGCAATCCATCGGTCCTGGGCCAGCGCATTCTGCTCGACGGCAATGTGCATTCCATTGTCGGCGTGTTGCCGCGGTCGTTCGAGTTCATGGATCGCAAGATTGACCTGCTCATCCCGCTCCGGTTCGACCGCACCACGGTGCGCCTCGGCAGGTTCAGCTACATGGGCGTCGGCAGACTGAAGCCTGGAATTTCTATTAAGCAAGCCGACGCTGATCTGGCACGTATGCTGCCCATGGTGACCCAGCGGTTCCCATCGCCGCCCGGCTTCACCGTCAAGATGTTTGAAAGTGCGCGCATCGCTCCTAATTTGAGGCCTCTCAAAGACGACCTGATCGGAGATATCGGCAACACACTCTGGGTGCTGATGGCGACGGTTGGCATTGTATTGCTGATTGCCTGCGCGAATGTGGCGAACCTTCTTTTGGTCCGGGCGGACGGGCGGCAGCAGGAACTTGCTATTCGCGCAGCGCTCGGCGCCGCCTGGACGCGCATTGCCCGCGAGCTTCTCCTGGAGAGCGTTACGCTTGGCGTAGTCGCCGGAGCTGTGGGGCTCGGATTATCGTGGGGCGCCCTAAAGCTGCTCTCCGCGTCTGATCTGGTCCATCTGCCCCGCGCCCATAACATCCATAGCGACATCTGGGTAGTCCTGTTTACCTTGGTCACTTCGGTAGGCTTCAGTGCGTTTTTTGGAATGATCCCGGTCCTTCGTTACGCCCGGCCTCAAATTGCCAATGCGCTCCACAGCGGCGGACGCTCGATGAGCCACAGCAAGGACCGCCATCGCGTCCGGAATTTTCTTGTTGTCGCGCAGGTTGCGCTTGCCCTTATCCTGCTTGTCACCTCCGGGCTGATGATCCGCACTTTCCGCAATCTGCGGCATGTCGATCCCGGATTCACCAACCCGCACGAAATCCAGACCGTAAGAATCGGCATCCCGGACGAACAGGTAAAAGAGCCCGAACGCGTGATGCGCATGGAACAGGCGATGCTCGACAAAATTACCGCCATCAACGGCGTTCAATCCGTCTCCATCACAACCGCCGTTCCCATGGGCGGCGATGAATCCAGCGATCCTGTATACGCAGAGGATAAGACCTATCGCGAGGGCACGATTCCTCCACTGCGGCGTTACAAATGGATTGCGCCAGGATACTTCGCGACGATGGGACAGCGCATGGTCGCCGGGCGCGATCTCACCTGGACGGAGCTCTATAACAGCAATCCCGTTGCGCTTGTTTCCGAGAACACCGCGCGTGAGATGTGGGCTACGCCCGAAGCCGCCATCGGAAAGCGTATTAGTTCCACGCTGAAGGACGATTGGCGCCAAGTCATCGGAGTGGTTGCCGATGAACACATCGACGGAGTTGACAAGAAAGCGCCCACTCTCGTGTATTGGCCGCTATTGCAAAAAAACTTTGAAGGCGACAAGGTGACGGTGCGGCGCTACGTTTCGTTTGTCATTCGCACGCCGCGCGCCGGCTCTCTGTCTCTCGAGGACGAAATACGGAAGTCCATCTGGAGCATCGATTCCAACCTTCCTCTCGCACGCGTAGATACGCTCGAAGCGCTGTACGATCGCTCCCTCGCGCGCACCTCCTTCACGCTGATTCTCCTGGCCATCGCCGGCGGTATGGCGCTGCTTCTGGGAATCGTCGGCATCTACGGCGTGATCTCGTATTCGGTCTTGCAACGCACGCGCGAAATTGGGATTCGCCTCGCTCTCGGCGCGCCGCTCACGAACGTCACCAGGCTTTTCGTCCACAATGGTCTGCTGCTGTCCGTTATTGGCTGCGCTTGTGGGCTTGCCGCGGCGCTCGTATTGACGCAATGGATGAAGTCGCTGCTGTTTTCGGTCAGCCCTTCTGACCCACTTACCTACTTTGCTATGTCTGCCGCTTTGATCTTGGCCGCTGCGCTCGCCAGCTATCTTCCGGCGCGCAAGGCTACCCAAGTCGATCCGGTCGAGGCGCTGCGGGCGGACTAAGGAGCGGCGCAACGCGCCAGTATGCGCAGCGCTATCATCGCCGGAAGCAGCATGAGAAATGTCGCTGGTTCCGGCACTCCGGACCCTTGAACGGCCGTTTTGAAAGTGGTTGAGCCATTCAGCGCGAAGGTAATCGGGCCGTTAATAAGCTGCAGGGTTGTAAAGAGAATCCCGTCAAAACGCTTTCTATTGCCACATCGTGCGTGCCGCTGAAATCCGCTGTCCATTCGATGAATGATGTGGAGGGCTCACGTTTGGGCCGAAGAACAGCAGCCGATCGCGGCTGTATTGATATTGTTGAAATCTGTGTGAACTGATAAAGAGATTGCCCGGCGCCTATGCCTGTTGTAACGGTGTAGTTGAGGCTGTCTGCTTTGAGCGACCCGCCAGAAAGACCTGCCAGCAAAACCAGAGCGGAAATTCTAATGTTCATTGTCCGGTATCTCCTCTACGGATGCACGATGATGTCGCCGCCCGTCGCGGAATAGGAGAAATTGTTGGGCCCGGTGATTAATAGCGAAACAGTATCGTCACCTGATCCTGCAGCCCCACCGTCTTGCGCTGTAACAGTGAAGTTAAAACCCGTTTGGCCGTTCAAATTTCCTTCCCCGGAGAACGCCGCCGTGTTTCCGCTCCTGAAATTTGCGAAGTCATCGTGCTGGCAAACTGCACCGCCTGCGTTGCATTCCTAAAGTTGAAAGAAAACAATTAAAGGCAAACCTGATGCAGGCGCCAGCCACACTTACCCAGCCACACTTACATTGAACGCCAGCATTGCGCGAGCGCGATCCGTCAGGAAGTAGCAGCCCGTACATAGAATGGCCGGCGGCGCCGCGCCGATGGTAGCCACAACGTCTGCTGTGGTCTTCGGTCGCTCTTTGTTTCCCGCGGCATCCAGCCTGTCGTACTGCGGGGTGCGATTGATCGAGAGTTTGAGATCTGTACCGTTGAGATAGTTGCTCACACCGGCGGTAGGCTCAGCGTCCGACATGTCATTCCATGGTCGGCTACCCGCCCTGCGCCGATTAGAGCCGGGAGAAAACAAGTTCGAATTATCAATTTGAGACCTCCGCTCGCATATACACCTGCGGAGTTCCGTGACCAAATTGAGTGACCGGCAAAACATTCACATTGCTTTTTTGGGGCGGGATAGTACCGCGCGGCGGCTAGTTACCGGCGCCCTATAAGGCAACAGAAACAGGGCCGATTGACAATCGGCCGCAGATTTTCCAATCTGCCCCACAAAAAAGTCGTGGGAGTTTTCGCCCGGCGATTATCGCCAACTTATGCGCAGCTTTTTTGGTAAGGTTATTGGCTTTAGGTACTTTACACAGGCTAATAGCCATTCACACAACGTTTACAAGACGGCAACACGTCTCCGGAATTCCTTTCTTACGATGGAGGCGTCGAGGAGATAGAGAGAGATATGCAACAAATCCATTACACGGAGTTGTTGCTTACTGTAGCAGGCAGAGCTACTACTATTTCGTTTTAAATGATACATATCCTGTCCAATTCAGCAGTATCTATCTTGATAACTGCTCTCCTTACTGCGAGTAACATGCGGGCCGCGAGGCACGACATCGACAACCAGCGGTCGATGATCACGATTCATGTTTCCCGCTCTGGCCTGCTTTCGGCTTTCGGTCACGATCATGAAATGACAACGCGGATTTTGCGCGGATACATAGCGTATCCGGAGAATCCCTCGGTCGAGCTCTGGATCGATGCGCGGGCTCTTCGGGTTATCGACTCTGACGCATCGGCGAAAGACCGGGCCGAAGTTCAAACGACAATGGAGGGGCCCGGCGTGCTGGACGTGCAGGGATTTCCTGAAATTCACTTTCGCTCCACCGCCGCTTCACGGCAGAATGGCGGAAACCGCTGGAGCGTGCGGGGAAACCTGGACCTGCATGGGCAGACTCATCCGGTAGTACTGGAAATTACCGAAAGTAACGGGTGGTTTTTGGGAACCACGACTCTGAGATTGCGGGATTACGGCATAAGTCCGCCTGCCGCCGCCGGAGGTTCCGTTAAGGTTAAGGACGAAATCAAGTTAGACTTCAAGGTCGCTACCGCTACTCAGTCTTCGGCGGGCCCATCGATCGGCGACTAAGCGGAGTTTATGCGCATTGACGTTTGTGTTGTCGGCGGAGGACCTGCGGGACTGGCCGCCGCCATCGCCTTGGGCCGAGAGGGATTCAGAGTCGCCGTCGTGGATTGCGCGATCCCTCCCATTGACAAAGCATGCGGCGAAGGATTGATGCCTGCCGGGATTGCGGCTTTGCGCGACCTGGGTGTAACTATACCAGCAGGTGTCGGAAGGCCATTCAAGGGTATTCGATTCTCGGATGGATGTTCGACGGTGGAGGCCGAGTTCACGCTTGGACCAGGACTTGGAATTCGCCGCACCGAGTTGCATCGATTACTTGTGCAGAAGGCGGCGGAAGCCGGGGTGATTCTGATCTGGGGCGCCAAGCAAGTCCACCTCGCCAGAGGCGGAATTTCCATTGGCGGACAATTCTTGGAAGCGCGGCTGATTGTGGGCGCGGATGGACAAAATTCGTCCATCCGGCGGCAAGCCGGACTGCATCGGATACAAAGCGAGCGCCGCCGCTTCGCGTTTCGAAAGCACTACCGAGTCGCGCCTTGGTCCGATCACGTGGAAGTCTGGTGGGGTGTGCGACGCCAGATCTATGTAACGCCCCTGGCTAGAGATGAAGTGTGCATTGCCATGGTCAGCCGCGATCGAAGCCCGCGACTGGATGAAGCGCTCGCCGAATTTCCGGAAATCCAAGACCGGCTGGCGAAAGCAACTCCCGTTTCTACGGAAATGGGTGCAGTTACGGCATCCAGATGCCTACGGTGTGTGCATGGCGGCAATGTGGCGCTGGTGGGTGACGCCTCCGGGTCAGTAGACGCCGTTACCGGTCAGGGCCTGGAATTGTCATTCAAACAAGCCGCGGCAGTTGCACGGTCCCTGCGAGCGGGCGATCCGCGCCGCTACCAGTATGAACACGAAGCAATCGGCGGAAGAACTCACGCAATGGCGGTGCTCCTGTTGAGCCTGGACCGGCATCCCACCGTGCGGCGCAAAGCATTGGCGATGTTAGCGAGATGGCCGACGATGTTTCAGTTGCTGCTGGACGTGCATAGCGGCCAAGCGCCAGGAGGTGTCTGGGAGCGGCATGCGCGACTGGTTAATGTGATGGACTTACGTTGGTTTTAAAGCCGGGCGAATGCACTGCCGCACGTCAAGGCGCCGCGCACGATATCGACAGATTCGAGACAAATACCGTGAGGCCGGATCGCTTTCGTTTCGCTGGCGTTCTTCACTAAGTTAGTTACCTATATAAAGAACGAGCGTTGCGGTATCGATTCGGCCTCCGCGGAGCCCGCCGAATCAGAAATGATAACTCAGCAGC
>JACZDD010055536.1_pt1 | contig 21077 bp, 15 predicted proteins | sample 8641771 | NCBI WGS metagenome assembly JACZDD01 (sample SAMN15324614, study PRJNA640507) | soil metagenome | isolation source: intercropping peanut in the second line | place: China: Luxin town, Laibin City, Guangxi Province | collected 2019-07-25 | depth 10cm m | reverse complement strand
GTCTTTTCGCGCCGTTTCGGTGAGCATTCGATAGCGGCGGGCGGAGGTTTCCATTCCGCCGGGCGACCGCGGGGGGGGGCACTCGCGTTGCGCCGCCGTTCTCCGGCCGGCGCGCTACGCCCCCAGGAAGGGGCGCTTCTGAAGCGCGATCCCTGGCTGGTGTCGCAGACGCTGATGCAAATTCTTTATCTGTTGCGGCCGGCGCTTCTGCTTTGGGTCACCTTCCGCACCGGACACGATGCGTTCATCGTATTGATTCCAGTGATTGTAATGGCCGCCGGTCAACTCGCCGGCGGACTGGCATGGCTGACCATTTCCGGAGAAGACGCGCCCGATCTTGTTTCAACCGCGCCGATCTCGGCCAATCGAATCCTCCTCGCCAAGATCGAGGCCGTCATTGGCATGGTGGCGCTCATTTTTGCGCCGATCATTGCGTTCCTGGCGTTCGATGCGGTGTTCGCGGCGATGGTCTGCGGGCTTGGCATCCTCTCAGCAGCGGCGGCAGCGACGATGATCCAGCTTTGCTTCCGCGTGCAGGCGCGCCGCAGCCATTTCCGGCGCAGGCAGACTTCATCGCGGATCGCGACTTTCGCTGAGGCGTTTTCGTCCATCGCGTGGGCCGCGACGTCGGCGCTCGCGGCTGCCGGTTTGTGGCAGGCGATTGGCCCGGCCATCGTTGCATTTGGTATTTTGGCCGCCGTCTGGATGCTCAGCCCGTCACGGACTTGAGCTACGCATACGCGATGCGTAGCCGCTGACGTCCAACGAGTATGCCGACCAAGAGCAGGTTGAGAATATTGGCACCGATCCCGGCTGCGAAGGCGGGTGCGTAATAGCCGAAGTGATCGTAGAGCAATCCTGCGAGCCAACCGCCGAGCGCCATGCCGCACCCGCTGAATAGCAGCAATGTCGGTATGCGCCACGATGCCTCCGAGGCGGGAAACAGTTCGCGCAGCGCAAGCACATAAGCCGGAATAATTCCGGAAAACCCGAGCCCGAACGCGGCGGCGACCGTGAAGAGGCCGGCCTCGCTCTGCGTCAGAAGCAATGCGGTCATCGACGCGGTTTGCCAGCCCGAGCCGATGAATACTGTGGCCAATCCGCCGATACGGTCAGAAATTGCCCCCCAGATCTGCCGGCTCAGGAGGGCCGTGCCGAGCAGCACGGAGAGCATGAGTGCGCCGGTCGAGCGCGCAATGCCGAGATCGCTGCAGAAGGCGACGAGATGCCCCTGCGGCATCGCCATCGGGATGCAGCAAAGCACCGCCGCTATGCACATCACGCCGAAGACGAGATTGGGCGGCCATCCGAGCACGCGGGCTTTTGCGCCTGCACCGTCGGTGGAAGCGGTTGGATGAATCACTTCAGGAGGTGGGCTGAAATAAATGATCCCCAGCGGAATGATCACGGCGATTTCGAGCGCCCCGTACCACAGCATGGTCTGCCGCCAGCCGAAATCGGCGATGACTCGATCGAATAGCGGTGGCCACATCGCTCCCGCGAGATAGCTACCGCTCGAGATGAGCGCCAGCGCCGATCCACGCCTGCGGTCGAACCAGCGGCTGACATAGATGTACATCGGCGCATTGATGCCACCGAGCCCGATCAAACCGATGAAGAGCCCGTGCCCGACCCACAAGGGCCAAGGTGGTCCCAGCGTCGAGATCGTGAGGCCGACGCCGATCATCAGTGCGCCGCAGATGACGGTCCATCGCGTGCCGACTTTGTCGGCGAGCCGTCCCATCAAAATGCCGCCAACACCCGAACCGAGCCAGGCAAGCGCGCTGGCGAGCGCAGGGATGGACCGGGTGCCATTGACCTCCGCAGCGATGTCCTTGAGCGCCACGGCCGTGATCCATGCGGCGCCGAAGGCCATCAGCATAGTGACGAGCGCGGCCGTGGCGACGGCCCACGATTTCTTGGATTCGATGGACGATACTGTGGGTTGCCACATTAGGCGGGAGTCCGGCTGACCAATGTTGTGGCAGGCTGTCGTTGTCTTGACCACCCACACGGGCGTGGGTCTGCCTTGCCTGCTGCATTGCGCCAAAATGCGCGCGGGGCCCCCTTATGGAAATTTCCTTATAGCGCCTACTGAAATTTCGAAATTGACCCGACGCTCGTGAAGTATAGCCTTCACTGCGGTTTCTGCGCTTTGCGCCGTCCCGGCCAACCCTATATGAGTGGGGCCCGGCTTCGCATCGCCGGCTATATACAAGGCGTTCCATGGCGCTTCGACCGGTCAGCCTCGACGATAAATACGACCTCAACCAGTCACACGTCTTCGTGACCGGCTTCCAGGCATTGATCCGCGCCTGCCTCATGCAGAAGGAGCGCGATCGCCGCGCCGGACTCGACACGGCTGGCTACGTCACCGGTTATCGTGGCTCGCCACTCGGCGGCCTCGACCAGCAGTTTATGAGAGCTGCTCGTCAACTCGGCGCCGCCGACATCAAGTTCCAGCCCGGTCTCAACGAGGAACTTGCTGCGACCGCGTTGTGGGGTACGCAGCAAGCTGAATTGCGAGGCGAGGGCAAGTTCGATGGCGTCTTCGGCATGTGGTACGGCAAGGGGCCAGGTGTCGACCGCACCGGTGATGCGTTTCGTCACGCAAATCTGGCCGGCTCATCGAAGCATGGCGGCGTAATCGCGCTGATGGGCGACGACCACACTGCCGAATCCTCGACCACCGCGCACCAGTCAGAATTTCATTTCGTCGACGTGATGATGCCGATCCTCAATCCGGCAGGTGTGCAGGAGTTTGCAGATTTTGCGCTTTATGGCTGGGCCCTGTCGCGGTTCAGCGGTGCCTGGACTGCGCTCAAATGCATGCACGAGACGGTCGAATCGAGCGGTGTCGTCGACGCCAGTCTCGATCGAATCAAGATTGTGACGCCGGACGATTTCCGAATACCGGAGGGCGGGCTCAATATCCGCCTTGTTGATACATTCCTGGGCCAGGAAGCACGCCTGCACGACTACAAGCGTGATGCGATGCTGGCCTTCGTGCGCGCCAACAGGCTGAACCGCATCATCACGTCCGGTGGCCGTGCGCCGAAAATCGGCATTATCACGACCGGTAAAGCCTACCTCGATGTGCGCCAGGCGCTTGACGAGCTCGGTGTCGATGAGACGAAGTGCAACGATCTCGGCCTGCGCATTTTCAAGATCGCCTGCGTATGGCCGATCAGCCGGCAGGAGCTTGCGGAGTTCGCCCAGGGACTCGACCTCATAATCGTGGTCGAGGAGAAGCGCTCTCTTATCGAAGTGCAGGTGCGTGAAGAGCTTTACGGTTCGGCAAATCAGCCTGTTTGCATCGGAAAAAAGGACGAGCAGGGCAATTGGCTCTTCCCCGTCAAGGGCGCACTCGATCCAAACGACATCGCAATCTGCATCGGCGAACGGTTGCTGCGCTACGGTTCGAACGAAGAACTCGCCGCGAATGTAACGCGACTGAAATCCGCCCAGCGGGCGCTTGCCGAAACAACCGATGTCGCCCAGCGGATTCCCTATTTCTGCTCCGGTTGCCCGCACAACACGTCGACGCGCGTGCCGGAGGGAAGCCGTGCCTACGCGGGCATCGGCTGCCACTACATGGCGCAGTGGATGGATCGCAAGACTCTCGGCTACACCCAGATGGGTGCCGAGGGCTCGAATTGGATCGGCGAATCTTCTTTCTCACACCGCGGGCACGTGTTCCAGAATCTCGGCGACGGTACCTATAATCATTCCGGTTACCTGGCCATCCGCGCCGCGATCGCGTCCGGCGTGACTATGACCTACAAGATCCTGTTCAACGACGCCGTGGCGATGACCGGCGGGCAGGCCAATGATGGCGGCCTGACTGTGCCGCAGATCGCCGCTCAAGTCGCGGCAGAGGGCGCCAAGCGAATTGTCGTCGTCACCGATGAGCCCTGGAAATATGTGGAGGGTATTGAATGGCCGCGCGGTCTGACCGTGCATCACCGCGACGAACTTGATGCCGTGCAGCGCGAGCTGGCGACGGTTCCCGGCGTGAGTATTCTCATTTACGATCAGACCTGCGCCGCGGAAAAGCGCCGGCGCCGAAAGCGCGGCACGTATCCCGATCCGGACAGGCGCGTTGTCATCAACGATCTCGTCTGCGAGGGCTGCGGTGACTGCGGTGTCAAGTCGAACTGCGTCTCGGTGCAGCCGCTCGAAACTGAATGGGGTCGCAAGCGCACGATCGATCAATCGAGCTGCAACAAGGACTACTCCTGCATCAAAGGCTTCTGCCCTTCGTTCGTCACTGTTCACGGCGCGAAGTTGAAAAAGGGTGAGCGTACCGCTGAACCTGAAGACTGGCCGGCCTTACCAGCGCCGTCGATACCCCTAATCAATCATCCTTACAGCATCATCGTTACCGGTATTGGCGGCTCCGGTGTCGTAACTGTCGGCGGTATTCTTGGGATGGCCGCACATCTGGAAGGCAAGGGTGTCGGCATCATCGACATGGCGGGTCTCGCCCAGAAAGGCGGGGCGGTCTACAGCCATATCCGAATAGCCAACACCCCGGAAGAAATCCACGCAATTCGCGTAGCAGCAGGTGGCGCCGATCTCGTTATGGCGGGCGATATTGTTGTTTCGGGCGGCAAGAAAGTGCTCAGTGCATTCAAGCCGGGGACAAAGGTCGTCGTTAACAGTTTTGAATACATGCCGGGTGATTTCACGCGGAATGCGGATTTTTCCCTGCCGTTGGAACGCATCAAGCGGGCGCTCGCGTCAGCTGCCGGCCACGATATTGGCCACTTCATCAACGCAACGAGGATTGCCACCGAGCTGCTCGGCAGGTCCATCGGCGGCAATATGATGATGATCGGCTATTGCTATCAGATCGGCGCGCTGCCGCTCTCTGCAGAGGCAATCGAGAAGGCGATTGAGCTAAACGGCGAAGAGGTCGAGATGAATCTCGCGGCGTTTCGCCTCGGGCGCCGGGCGGCCGCTGATCCAGCTGCGCTGGAGAAATTGATCAAGCGCGCGCCGGAAGCAGACAACGACGCGCTCAAACTGTCGCGATCCTTTGCCGAAACGGCCGACCGCCGCGCCGAATTCCTGACGGCCTAACAGAACGCAAGCTATGCGCGACGTTATCGCAACTGGGTTGAGAAGGTGCGTGCTGTGGAAGCCGAAAAGGCTTCCGGTCAATGCGGGCTCGCGGAGGCCGTCGCCCGCTATCTGTTCAAGCTGATGGCCTACAAGGACGAATATGAAGTCGCACGTCTTTATGCCGATATGTCATTTCTTGATCGCGTGAAATCGAACTTCGACGGGGACAAATTGAGCTTCGAATTCCATCTGGCTCCGCCCTTGCTGGCGCGGCGTGATCCGGAGACGGGCGAACCAAGAAAGATGTCATTCGGCCCCTGGATGTTGACTGTGTTCAAGCTCCTCGCGAAGCTGAAGGTCCTGCGCGGCACCGCGTTTGATCTTTTCGGCTATTCGAAGGAGCGGCGGACCGAGCGCCGCTTGATTGCCGACTACGAATATTTGCTGGGAGAAATCTGCGAATTTCTCACCCCCGGCAACCACCGTTTCGCCGTGGGTCTGGCGGCGATCCCCGAGAAAATTCGCGGCTATGGGCCGGTCAAAGAGCGGCATTTGACGGCGGCAAAAGCCGAGGAAGCGGCATTGCGCGACCAGTTTTTGTCGGGGTCTACCGCCTACCTCAAGGCCGCCGAATAGCGCGATCCCCGCAATACCGTATATTCCCGTATCTCAATACTTGACCGCCTGCGGGCGGTGTTTTCATATCGAGACAACAAGACCGTCCGAGCAGGGCGGCGAGGGGTCAGTGTTGCGCCTGAGGGCGCTGCCTTATGGGAGGACAGAGCTGTGGCGCCGAACGCCGCCGCTGGCGCGGATACGTTTCCCAAGTTGCTGGTCCGCAATGCCCAGGTCTTTGGTGCGCGGCCTGCCATGCGCCACAAGGATCTTGGCATCTGGCAGACATGGACCTGGGCCGAAATGCTCGACAGCGTCCGCGCCTATGCCGTCGGATTGCATCGATTGGGACTCAAGCGCGGCGAGACGATCGCAATCGTCGGCGCCAATCGGCCGAGACTCTATTGGTCTGTTATGGCCGCCCAGGTGCTCGGAGCCATTCCGGTTCCGGTTTACGCCGACGCGGTCGCCGAAGAACTCGCCTACGTATTGGCTCACGCTGATGTACGCTTTGCCGCAGTCGAGGATCAGGAACAGGTCGACAAGATCCAGTCGGTATTGGAGCGTGTGCCCAAGCTCGAGTTGATGCTCTACGACGAGAAAAGGGGCCTGCGCGATTACGATCACAGTCGGCTGCATTCGATGGACGACGTCATCGAAGAAGGCCGCAAGGCGCTTGCCAATGAGCCGTCAGTGCGCGCATGGCTGGACGGCGAGATCGCGGCCGGCAAAGGCAACGAGCCCTCGATCATTCTTTATACATCCGGCACGACAGGCGCTTCCAAAGGCGTCGTTCTCTCTAACGAACGGTCGATTCATGCGGCGGCCGATACTGTCGCGTTCGACAAATTGACCGAGAACGACGTCGCCCTTGCGTATCTTCCGCTCGCCTGGGTCGGGGATCACTATCTCAATTACGCGCAGGGCCTGGTGTCGGGGTTCTGCATGGCTTGCCCGGAAAATGCCGATACAGCGATGCAGGATTTGCGCGAGATCGGTCCGAGTTTTTACTTTGCGCCGCCACGCACACTCGAACTCCTGCTAACGCGCGTAATGATCCGCATGGAAGATGCGGGATTCGTCAAACGCAAGTTGTTTCACTTCTTCATCGACGTGGCTAAACGCTATGGCGAGCGCATCCTCAACGGTCAGCCGGTGCCGCTGACCGGCCGCCTGCTGTACGGGATTGGCTCGCTGCTCGTTTATGGACCGCTCAAGAATGTGCTCGGCTTTTCACGCGTGCGAGTCGCCTATACGGCTGGCGAAGCCATTGGGCCCGATCTGTTCAACTTCTATCGCTCTATCGGCCTGAATTTGAAGCAGCTTTATGGCCAAACCGAAGCCTTTCTCTACGTCACCGCTCAGCCGGATGGTGAAATTTATTCCGACACCGTCGGTCCGGCTTGTCCGAATGTCGATATTCGCATCGCCGAAAACGGCGAAGTGCAGTTTAAATCGCCGGGGATGTTCACTGGCTACTTCAAGGACGATGGCAAGACCGCCGAGGCGATGACGCCGGATGGCTATGTAAAGACCGGTGACGCCGGATACTTCGACGAGAAAACCGGTCATCTAAAAATCATCGATCGTGCCAGGGACGTGGGCCGGCTCAAGGATGGCACGCTGTTCCCGCCGAAATACATCGAGAACAAGCTCAAGTTCTATCCCAACATCCGCGAGGTGGTCGCGCTCGGGGGCGAACGAGACTTCGTTGCGGTGATGCTCAACATCGATCTCACGGCGGTTGGAAGCTGGGCGGAGCGCAACAACGTCGTGTACGGCTCGTACCAGGAACTGGCCGGTCATGCGCTTATCTATGACATGATCGCGAAGCATGTGGCCGAAGTGAACCAATCGCTTGCGGCCGACAAGGTCATGGCAGGCACGCAAATCAAGCGGTTTCTGATTCTGCATAAGGAACTCGATGCTGACGACGGCGAGTTGACCCGCACGCAGAAAGTCCGCCGTGGCTTCATCGCGGAACGATACGCGCCGCTGATAAAGGCGCTCTATGACGGCTCGAAAGAAGCCGACATCTCGACGGAGGTGACGTTCGAAGACGGCCGCAAGGGTGTGATCAGTGCCCGCGTGAAGATCCGTGACATGAAGACCGAGCCGGTTGAGACGGCGATGGGGAAGGCGGCATGAGGGCGCCGGTCGGACCCGAAATTGCGGTCGACGATGTGCTGTTGGCGGTAGAGAATGTGTCCCTGTCATTCGGCGGCGTGAAAGCCGTCAGTGACGTTTCCTTCGACATCCGCAAGGGTGAGATCCGCGCGATCATCGGGCCGAATGGCGCCGGCAAGACGTCGATGCTCAACGTCATCAACGGCTTTTATCACCCGCAGCAGGGCCGCATTACATTTAAAGGAGAAGCGCGCACCAGGATGCGCCCGCACCAGGCGGCTAGCGGAGGCATCGCGCGCACGTTCCAGAACGTTGCTTTGTTCCGCGGCATGACTGCGCTCGACAACATCATGGCAGGCCGCACGCTCAGGATGCACAGCAATTTCTTCTGGCAGGCGCTGCGCTATGGGCCTGCCATGCGCGAGGAGGTGGAGCACCGCCGGCGTGTGGAAGAGATCATCGACTTCCTGAAAATTCAGGAGATCCGGCGCGTGCCGGTCGGCCGGCTGCCTTACGGCCTGCAGAAACGCGTCGAGCTTGGCCGCGCGCTCGCGATGGAGCCCGAGCTTCTTCTGCTCGATGAGCCCATGGCCGGCATGAACCTCGAAGAAAAAGAAGACATGTCACGGTTCGTCCTCGATGCGAACGATTATTACGGCACCACGATCGCGTTGATCGAGCACGACATGGGCGTGGTGATGGACCTATCCGACCGGGTCGTGGTGCTCGACCATGGCATCAAGATTGCTGATGGCGCTCCGGCCGAGGTCAAGGGTAACCAGGCGGTGATCGACGCCTATCTCGGCGTCGCGCATTGAGGACATGATGGGGCCGCTCTACCAGATCTTCATCGATCCCTTCGTGCAAATGGGCACGGCGCCGGACCTTTTCGTCCAGACATTATGGGAAGGTACGGTTGGCGGCATGCTCTATGCGCTGATCGCGCTCGGGTTCGTGCTGATATTCAAGGCTTCCGGCGTATTCAATTTTGCGCAGGGCATCATGGTCGTCTTTGCCGCGCTAACGCTGGTCGGCCTCTACAACGCCGGCGTTCCGGCGTTTCTTGCACTTGGCCTGACCATCGCAGTGATGTTTGGGCTCGCTTACGCGGTCGAACGCGCGGTGCTGCGCCCGCTGGTCAACCAGCCCGACATCATCCTGTTCATGGCAACGTTCGGATTGACCTATTTCCTCATCGGGGTCGGCGAATTTGTATTCGGCGGCGATCCGAAGGTGATGATCACCGATCAGCTCTATCTGCCGAGAGGTGCCGTCACGTATAAGGCGCTCGGCGGCATCATCTCGGTACAGAAACTCGACGTTGCCGCCGCGGTCATCGCATCGATCATGGTCGCCGGGCTTGCGGTCTTCTTCTCCAAGACACGTATTGGCAGGGCGTTGCGCGCTGTCGCCGACAGCCACGCGGCGGCCTTGTCGGTCGGCATTTCGCTCGAGCAGATCTGGGTGATCGTGTGGTTTGCGGCGGGGCTGGTGGCCCTGGTCACCGGCATCTTCTGGGGCGCGCGCTCGGACGTCTCGTTCGCGCTTGACGTCATCGCGCTCAAGGCTCTGCCGGTACTCATTCTCGGCGGCCTCACATCCATTCCAGGCGCCATCGTCGGCGGCCTGATCATCGGCATCGGCGAGAAGATGTGGGAATTCTATTGGGGGCCGCTGATCGGCGGCGGCACCGACGCCTGGTTCGCCTATGTGATCGCGCTGGTATTCCTGCTGTTCAAACCGCAGGGCCTGTTCGGCGAAAAAATCATCGAGCGGGTATAGGGACGAAACGATGCTCTACCGCGAGGCCGGCCAGTTCAAGACGAACTACACCAGCGACCAGGCGGTGTTCCCGATCTTGCAGGATCGCATCGGGATCCTGGTCATCCTTGCCGTTGCCTTCGTGGTCATTCCGATGACTGGCAACGATTTCATTCTCAATGCTGTGATGATCCCGTTCCTGATCTTCTCGCTCGCGGCCATCGGTCTCAATCTGCTGACCGGCTACACCGGCCAGCTTTCGCTCGGCACGGGTGCCTTCATGGGTGTGGGCGCCTATGCCTGCTACAAGCTCACCACGATCTTTCCGGATGTGAACATCATCATCTGGATCATCGCGTCGGGATTCTTCGCCGCCGGAACCGGCGTTGTGTTCGGCCTGCCGGCGGTGCGCATCAAGGGCTTCTACCTGGCCATTGCCACGCTGGCGGCGCAGTTCTTCCTCGAGTGGTGCTTCACCCGCATCCCCTGGATCTACAACTACAATGTATCGGCCGCGATCGAGGTGCCGCAGCGCGAGCTGTTCGGCATCATCGTAACCGGTCCGCGCGCCACGGCGGAGACGCGCTACTTCATCGTATTGGCAATCGTCGTTGTGATGACCTGGGTGGCGTCCAACCTCGTGCACGGGCGGATCGGCCGCATGTGGATGGCGGTGCGCGACATGGACATCGCCGCTGAGCTAATGGGGATCCGTCTGCTGCCCACGAAGCTGCTGGCCTTCGCGGTATCGTCGTTTTACTGCGGCGTGTCGGGCGCGATGATGGTGTTTCTCTGGTACGGCGGCGCGGAATCCACCGTCTTCAACATCAACCAGAGTTTCGCGATCCTGTTCATGATCATTATCGGCGGGCTGGGGAGCCTGCTCGGGGCATTCCTCGGCGCTGCGTTGATCTACATCCTGCCCATTATCCTGCGTTTCGTGCCGCCCGAATTCGGCATCCCCCTGCATGCCGCGACCGTTGAGCACATCACGTTTATGCTCGTAGGCGCGCTGATCGTGTTTTTCCTGATCGCCGAGCCGGCCGGCCTCGCCCGGTTGTGGCAAATTGGCAAGCAAAAACTGAGGGTGTGGCCGTTTCCGTACTGATGGTGCAAGATGGGACCCAATTTCCGGCTGTGGCGAACGCCATAGCTGCGAAATCGCCGCCCGGCGCAGCCGGATCAGGCGAGTACAGAAAACCGAGGCGCGCCTGGCGGGGCGCGAACTAAAGGGAGGAACGACATGAAAGGAAGAAGACGTCTATTGGTCGGCCTGACCTGTGCGAGTCTGCTGGGAGCGGCAGCGCTCACCGGCACGGCTCAGGCGCAGGACACGATCTACGTGCCGCTGTTGACCTACCGAACTGGACCGTTCGCCGGATCGGGCATCCCGATTGCAAACGGCATGCACGATTATCTCACTATGCTCAACGAGCGCGACGGCGGCATCGGCGGTGTGAAGCTCAACGTCGAGGAATGCGAGACCGGCTACGACACCAAAAAGGGGGTCGAGTGCTGGGAATCGGTGAAGGGCAAGAAGCCGGCGGTCGTGAATCCGTACTCGACGGGCATCACCTTGCAGATCATTCCGAAAGCGGCAGTCGACAAGATCCCGATTCTATCGATGGCCTACGGACTCTCGGCGTCGGCGGTCGGTGAAAAGTTCCCGTGGATCTTCAATCCGCCGGCGACCTATTGGGACGGCCTGTCGATGGTCATGCGTTACATCGGCGGCAAGGAAGGCGGCCTCGACAAGCTGAAGGGCAAGACAATCGGCTTCATCTTCCTCGAAAGCGGTTACGGCCGCGAGCCGCTTCCGCTGCTGCATCAGTTCGCCAAGGACTACGGCTTCACGGTGAAAGAGTATTCCGTCGCCGGCAAGGAGATGCAGGACCAGTCCGCGCAATGGCTGGCCGTGCGGCGCGATCGTCCGGCGTGGATGATCATGTGGGGCTGGGGTGCGATGAACCCGACGGCGGTCAAGCGTGCCGCCGAGAACGGCTACCCGATGGATCACTTCGTCGGTATCTGGTGGTCGGGCTCGGATGACGACGGGCGCGGCGGCGGCGAGGCGGCCAAGGGCTATCTCTCGCTCAATCTCAACGGTCTCGGCTCGAATTACCCCGCGCTCCAGGACATCAAGAAGTACGTCGTGGATACGGGCAAGAGCCAGGTCGAGAAGGACAAGTTCGCGGAGAACTTCTACAACCGCGGCGTCTACAACTCCGTGCTCGTTGCCGAGGCGATCCGCAACGCGCAGAAGCTGTCCGGCAAGAAGGTCGTAACCGGCGAAGATGTGCGCCGTGGCCTCGAGTCCCTTAACATCAGCGAAGCGCGGTGGAAGGAGCTCGGCTTCCCGAACTTCGCCGCGCCCATTTCGGGTGTGAACTGCACCGACCACAACGGCCATGCGCCGGCCTACATGCAACAGTGGGACGGGACCAAGTGGGTCAAGGTTTCCGACTGGATCCAGCCCATGAAAGACAAAGTGCGCCCACTGCTCGAAGCGGCCGCTACCGAATATGTCGAAAAGAACACCGGTTGGCCGAAGCGCACCGAATCTTGCGACAAGTCGTCGTAGGAAGTCGCTGACACATCAACACCTCTCCCCGGAAACGGGGAGAGGTTCACCGTTCGGAGTGGTTCGTGATGTCCGCCGTTGAGCGAACAAGCCCGACGCCCCTTGCGCAGAATGAGTGCATCCTCTCCGTCAATAATATTGAAGTGATCTACGATCACGTCATTCTGGTGCTCAAGGGCGTGTCGCTCGAGGTGCCGAAAGGCGGGATCGTGGCGCTGCTCGGCGCCAATGGCGCTGGCAAGACCACGACGCTCAAGGCGATCTCCAATCTGCTGCACGCCGAGCGCGGCGAAGTGACGAAGGGCTCGATCGTGTTCGAGCAGGCCGAGGTCCAGGACCTTTCGCCCAACGAGCTCGTGCGGCGCGGATGCATCCAGGTCATGGAAGGCCGTCACTGCTTCGGTCATCTGACGATCGAGGAGAATCTCCTGACCGGGGCATTCACGAGGCGCGACGGCGCCGCGGCGATTAAGCGCGATCTCGATCTGGTCTACGGCTACTTCCCCAGGCTTCGCGAACGCAAGGATTCGCTCGCCGGCTACACCTCGGGGGGCGAACAGCAGATGTGCGCCATCGGCCGGGCCTTGATGTCGCGCCCCAAGATGATCCTGCTCGACGAACCCTCGATGGGGCTTGCGCCGCAAATCGTCGAGGAGATTTTCGAGATCGTGAAGAACCTCAATGAAAAAGAAAGCGTTTCCTTTCTGCTCGCCGAGCAGAACACCAATATGGCGCTGCGTTTTGCGCGGTATGGCTACATTCTCGAAAACGGCCGTGTGGTGATGGACGGCGAGGCCAAGGCGCTCGCTGAGAACGAGGACGTTAAGGAATTCTACCTCGGGATATCCGAGGGCCGGCGCAAATCCTTCCGCGAAGGCAAGCATTATCGCCGGCGCAAGAGGTGGCTGGCGTAAGCGCTAGACCGGCCTGGATTCGCCTTTGCCGACGATGGTCGCTAGCCACCGTTCCCATTCCTTCGCGCGGTCCGGCCACAAATAGTTTGTTCGGATGTACGCGCGGCGCTGCGTAAGCAGCGCCAGCGCATTGTCCGGATTTTCCCGGGCCTCCTGCAGCGCGCGGGTGAGCATGTCTGCGAAGGCGCTGGCCAGCGCGATCTTGTCGGCCTGCCAATCAATCATACCGGCGTGCGTGGCCGCCGTTTCCGGCAGCGCACCAAGGCGGGTCGTATACACTGCCGCACCAGCCGCCATGGCCTCCGTCACCGCGATACACGATGTCTCGGCGAAAGTTGAAGGATAGGCGAGGGCTGCCATCCGCGTGAGCTCTTGCGCCAGCTGTGTTTGGCTGACCGGGCCGATGTATTCCACGCCTGCCATATTTCGCGCGGTTTCATAAAGGTCGCGATAGTGATCGGCCTCGGTCGGGACCTGATAGATCTGCATGCTGGAAAAAATCCGCAATCGGACATCTGGTACGACCTGGCGGACACGCGGAAAGCTATGCAGCAGGACGTCGAGTCCACGGAACGGTGTGCTGGTATAAAACAGCTCGGGAGCGGCGCCGGTCAGGAACCACGGATGAACGTCCGGAAATTTGGCGAACGCCGGCGACACCGCGTTGCGCATCACCTTGGTCTTTTCGTTCGGCAGCGAAAAGATCTTCTCGAAATTGCCCCGCTGCCAGTCGCTGACAAATGCAAAAGCTGACCACGCCTTCTGTTCGCGCGACCGGGAGAGCTTCTGGATCGCCTCTTGGTCATGCGCATGCCCGGTCCAGAGAATGAGGGGAATTTTTACGTTCACGTCGCGCCGCAAATTGTGTCCGCAGGCAAGATTAAGCACGATAGCGACGTCGAATGAATCCGAAAAACCGGGTGTTCTGAGCGCTTCCAGGTTTTGCAATTTTACGCCGCGGCTTTCCGCTTCTGCGGTGACGGCATTGACGATTGTGATTGAGTGGCCGAGCTGTGCAAGCTCCACCGCCAAGTAGCACAGCGACGACTGTGATCCGCCCAATGGGCGCTCGTAAGGTGTGTCAACCGTATATTGCAAGCGCGAGGGATCAATGAAAAGAATACGCATAAACGACCGGACGGGTTGGGTCTGATGACTGAGTACTGCGGGATGGTGACCCTTGCAACAAACGCCGAATAACAGCAGCCGCGCGGATCGATTTTACGATTCTTCGGAAACTCGTGATCCTGCTGCACGTGAGCGCGAGCAGTTCGCGCAGATGCCCGCTGCTATCGCGCATGCCCTGACTGCGCCGGGATGGGCCAAGCATCTCGGGGGAACGGATGCAAAAGCCATCAATTCGCGCGCAGCCTTGGCGAAGTTGCCCGTTTTCCGCAAGGCTGACCTCGTGGCCATGCAGAAGGAGCGACCGCCGTTCGGTGGTTTCAATGTATCGCCGGCTGCAAACGCAAGGCGCTTGCTGATGTCACCCGGGCCGATTTTCGAGCCTGAGGGTGTAGGCAACGACTGGTGGGGCGCGGCACGCGCGCTTTTCGCCGCCGGATTTCGCAAGGGCGATATTGTGCACAATTCTTTCGCCTATCACCTCACACCTGGCGGTTTCATTTTGGAGTCGGGCGCGCATGCACTCGGTTGCGCCGTGATCCCCGGCGGCGTCGGAAACACAGAACAGCAGCTCGAGGCTATCGCGCACTTCAGGCCTGCGGGCTATGTCGGCACGCCTGACTTCCTGAAGATCCTGCTCGATACCGCCGAAAAAAGTGGAAAAGACGCGTCCTCGCTCAAGCGCGGCCTTGTTTCGGGCGCCGCGCTGCCAGCGTCACTGCGCGACGAGCTTGGCCGGCGCGGTGTTGCTGTTCTTCAGTGCTACGCCACGGCCGAGTTGGGCGTGATTGCCTACGAGAGCGAGGCGCGGGAAGGCATGATCGTGAACGAGTCCGTTATTGTCGAGATCGTTCGGCCCGGCACCGGCGATCCCTTGCCGGACGGGGAAGTCGGAGAAGTGGTCGTGACGTCGTTCAACCGCGACTATCCGATGATCCGGCTCGCCACCGGCGATCTTTCGGCGGTGATGACGGGCGTTTCACTGTGCGGCCGCACGAATGCGCGCATCAAGGGATGGATGGGCCGCGCCGATCAGACGGCCAAGGTAAAAGGCATGTTCGTTCATCCCAAGCAGATCGCCGAAGTTGCCGAGCGCCATCCCGAGCTCAAGCGCGTCCGGCTTGTCGTCGATCGCGAGGCCGAGCAGGATACGATGACGTTGCTGGCCGAGTGCGCGCCGGCGGATGCCGCTCTCGAGGCCGCGATTGCCGCGACCTTGCAGTCGATCACGAAATTGAAGGGCTCAGTCAAACTGATGGCGCCTGGCGCGCTGCCCAATGACGGCAAGCTGATCGCGGACGAGCGCAAACCATGAGTCCTGCGACAGTTTCGGCAACCGGCGGCCGGATCGGTGTGCTGCTCGTCAACCTCGGCACGCCCGACGCGACCGGTTACTGGCCGATGCGCCGCTATCTCAGGGAATTTCTGTCGGACCGGCGCGTGATCGAGGAGAACCGTATCAAGTGGTGGTTCGTGCTCAATTTCATCATTCTGACGGTCCGGCCGGGCCGCAAGGGACGCGACTACGACAAGATCTGGAACAAGGAGCGTAACGAGTCACCGCTGAAGACCATCACGCGCTCACAGTCCGACAAGCTCGATGAGATCTTCGAGAAGTTGGACAAGCGCGTCAGGGTCCACTGGGCCATGCGCTACGGAAATCCGTCGATCGCCTCGCGGCTCGAAGCACTCGCGGCGCAGGATTGCGAGCGAATTCTGATCGTTCCGCTCTATCCTCAGTACGCCGCAGCGACCACGGCAACGGTCTGCGACGAGGTCTTCCGTATACTGGGTCGAATGCGATTCCAGCCAACATTGCGTGTCGCCGCGCCTTACTATGCCGAGCCGGTCTATATCGATGCGCTCGCCGCCTCGCTCAACACGGAACTGGCAAGGCTTCCGTCCAAGCCGGACGTGATCATAGCCTCCTACCATGGCATGCCCGAAGCCTACGTCGCCAAGGGCGATCCCTATCTCAAACAGTGCAATGACACGACGGTGCTCCTGCGCAAAAAGCTCAAGCTAGACGAGGAACGCCTGATCATGACGTTCCAGTCGCGCTTCGGCACCGCCGAATGGCTCAAGCCCTATACGGATGCGACCGTGAAATCGCTCGCCGAACGTGGCGTGAAAAATCTCGCGGTGATCACGCCGGGCTTTGCCGCGGATTGCCTCGAGACGCTGGAAGAGATCGCGATGGAAAACGCAGACGTCTTTCGCAAGGCGGGTGGGAGGAACTTCGCGGCGATCCCCTGTCTCAACGACAGCCCTGGCGGCATGGCAGTGATCCGCGATGTTGTTACGCGCGAGCTCAGGGGCTGGCTTTAGCGCGTAAAGCGGGGCACTCGGTCACTTGCCGTCAAGCAGGCGTCGGATCTCAGCGCGAAGCTCAGGTGCAATGTCGTCGCGCTGCAGTCCATAAGCCACGTTTGCCGCGAGAAATCCGATCTTCGAGCCGCAGTCGAAGCTGCGACCCTCGAATTTCAGTCCATAAAACGGCTGGGTGCGTGCCAGTGCCACCATCGCGTCGGTGAGCTGAATTTCGCCGCCCGCGCCCGCCGCCTGCTTTTCGAGCAGCTCGAAGATCTGCGGCTGCAGGATATAACGTCCGGTGATGGAAAGATTGGACGGTGCTTCGCTCGCTTTCGGCTTTTCGACCATTTTGGTGATTGAGAATGCCTTGCCCTTCGCGGGGCCGACGCCGACCACGCCGTACATATGGACGCGCTCTGCTGGGACTTCCTCGACCGCAACGATGTTGGCGTTGTCATCGAGATTTTTGGCGGCATCGATCATCTGCATCAGGCAACCGCGCGGGTGCTGGACCAGCACGTCGGGCAGAAGCAATGCGAACGGCTCGTGGCCGACGAGCTCACGGGCGCACCACACGGCGTGACCCAGGCCGAGCGGCGATTGCTGTCGCGTGAAGCTGACGGTTCCAGCCTCGGGCAAGTCCTTCGACAGCAGGCTGAGCTCGGCCTTCTTGCCGCGCTCCGTCAAGGTTAATTCGAGTTCGAACTGGCGATCGAAGTGGTCCTCGATCACGCTTTTGTTCCGGCCCGTCACGAAAATCAGATGCTCTATGCCGGCCTGGCGCGCTTCGTCGACCACATGCTGGATCAACGGCCGGTCGACGACCGGAAGCATCTCCTTGGGCATGGCCTTGGTTGCAGGCAAAAAGCGGGTTCCGAGGCCGGCCACCGGGAATATGGCTTTGCGAATGCGGGTCATGCGAGAATCTTCAATATGAGTCGTGAATTCCGGCGCAGAAAGCACGGGTCAGGGTGGGGGGTCCAGATGCGACATAAAGAAGTACACCATTAACGCCCCTGAAATGATATCGGGGCACCCATAGATTGGGGATGACGGATTAACGACGGGACAGGCATGCGCGTACGGTTGCCATTAGTCGTCATTGCGGGCGTTTTTGCGGCTGTCGGCGGGACTGCCGGAGCGCAGGATTCCCGTTACCCCGCAACCACGGGCGCGCTGTCGCAGCCGGCGCCTCAACAAGCCATCGAGTGGAGTGGGCAGTCGGGTGCGTCCGGCCATCCGCTCATGACAGCCGAAGCAATTCGCGCGTCGGCGGCCAATTTTCACGCTTGCATCCAGCGGCTCTGGCCGGCGGCCGCGAAGCGCGGCGTTTCGCGGGCGACTTTTGCCAAGTACACAGCCGCGCTTACACCCGATCTGCGCATCATGGACCTGCTCGATAACCAGCCCGAGTTCACCAAATCGGTCTGGGATTATCTCGACATCCTCGTGACGAACGAACGCATCGAGCGAGGCCGTGCGCTCCTGGAAAAATACCGCGGCGTTTTTGATGCGGTAGAGCGTACCTACGGCGTCGACCGCTATACGATCGCGGCAATTTGGGGTGTCGAAACAAACTACGGGACGCTTAGCGGCGACCGTCCGGTGCTGCGTTCCACTGCGACGCTGGCGTGTGTCGGACGGCGGCAGAGCTATTTCCGCGAGGAATTCCTGTCGACGCTTGAAATTCTTCAACATGGTGACGTCCGTCCCGAGCATCTGGTCGGTTCGTGGGCCGGTGCGTTCGGGCCGACTCAATTCATGCCGACCGCTTTCAAGCGCTATGCCGTCGACTTTGACCGTGACGGGCGTCGTGACGTTGTCGACTCGATACCTGACGTCATCGCATCGACCGCCAACAATCTGAAAAAAGACGGTTGGATCACCGGCCAGACGTGGGGATACGAAGTCGTGGTGCCGACGACATTTAATTTTCTTCTCGCGGATCATGGCCGCTCGATGTCGATCCGCGAATGGGAACGTCACGGCATTAGGCGCCCCGACGGCCATCCGTTCCCCCGACCTGACGATCACGCTTTTCTATTGGTACCTGCCGGTGTGCAGGGACCCGGCTTCCTGGTGCTCACGAACTTCAGCGTCATCATGAAATATAATCCCGCCGAAGCTTACGCCTTGGCGATCGGGCATCTGGCGGACCGGCTGCGCGGTGGAGGTCCGTTCGCGCAGGACTGGCCGCGATATGAGCGTATTCTGTCGCGGACGGAGCGGCTGGAACTTCAACAGTTGCTTGCGCGCCACGGTTTTGATGTCGGCGAGCCTGATGGTCAGTTTGGACTTAAGACCCGCGCTGCAATTCGCGAATTCCAAGCCAAAAGTGGCCGGATTCCGGACGGTTTTGCCTCCGCTGGCATCCTCAACCAGTTGCGCGCGCGTTAAGGATCCCAATCGCGACCTTTGAGTTGACATTTTTCCGGCGCTGATGGTCCATGGCGGTGAGGGCCGTTGCGCCAATACGGGCCCACTGACTTGGCACGTCGCATGATTGGGAAAGACCGCTTTTCGCGCTGGCTTGTTGGAGCCGCCCTCCTGGCTGCGGTGGATTTCGCGGGCCTCGCTGCGCTTGGGCTGGCTGTCAGCTCACCGGCGCAAGCCCAGTTTTTCGGCGATGATCGCTTTCCATTCTTGAGCCGGCAGCGTCCGCAGCGGCCGAGCGGCGGCGGCTTTTTCGGTGGATTTTTCGGCGGTGGCCAGCGGCAATTCGACAACTACGAGCAGCAGGCTCCCGTGGACAACTCTCGCGCGCCACCACCGAAAAAGGCTGAGACGAAACCGGATTCAGTTGCGCCGACAACCTCGATCGTCGTCATGGGCGACGCCATGGCGGACTGGCTTGCCTACGGACTGGAAGACGCCTTCGCGGATTCGTCGGAGATTGCCATTATCCGCAAAAACAAGCTGCACTCGGGACTGCTGCGATACGAGGCGAAAGGCGATCTCGATTGGTGGCATGTTGCGCGCGACATACTCGCTCAGGAGAAGGCGAGTTTCGTGGTTATGATGCTCGGCGTCAGCGATCGCCAGAGTATCCGCGAGCGCGACCTGGCGAAGGAAGCCGACAAGAAGAAAGAGAAAGACAAAACGAGCAAGCCCGCACCGGACAACAAGGATGCGCAGAACAAGAATCCGGCCAACGATGAACAGGATTCAGTTGTAACGCCCGAGACGCAACCCGGTAAAAGGGCAACTGGCGTCATCGAATTCCGCACCGATCAGTGGGCCGAGATTTATTCGAAGCGTATTGACGAGACGATCGCCGCGCTCAAAAGCAAAGGCGTTCCGGTATTCTGGGTCGGCCTGCCGTCGATCCGCGGCACGAAGTCGACCGCCGATGCGGTTTATCTCAATGACCTTTACCGTGCCCGCGCCGAGCGTGCCGGTGTGATCTACATCGATATCTGGGACGGGTTTGTCGACGAGGCGGGAAAATATTCTAACTTTGGCCCGGACTACGAAGGGCAGATGCGCCGCCTGCGCTCGAGCGACGGCGTCTTCTTCACAAAAAGCGGCGCGCTGAAGCTTGCGCATTACGTCGAGCGCGAAATTCGCCGTCAGATGAACAGCCGCGTGACGCCGATTGCAGTACCGTCGGGCCCGGCTGCACCCGCGACGCCGGATGGCAAGCCCGCGGCGCGCCCGATGGCAGGGCCCGTTGTGCCATTGACGATCGCGCCCGCCACGTCCGAGGAACTGTTGGGCGGCGCCGGGACCAGTTCTCCGCATAGCGACGCCACCGCGACTCGCGTGCTGGTGAAGGGTGAGCCCGTTGCCGCCCCGCGCGGACGCGCCGACGATTTCGCGTTGAAGCCCGATGGCGACGGCAAGGCCGTGGTGCCCCCTGCGGCGGCGGTGCCCGCCGGGGCTATGGCGGCCGCGCCGCCGGCCGAAACCGTGCGTCCGGAACCGGCCGCTACGCCTGACAAAAACGCGGCCGGGCCCAAGAATGCGCCGGCTGCAAAGACGACACAAAATACGGCGCCGAAACCCAGGTCGGAGCCCAGGCCGGTTCGCCCGCAACAGCGTGATGACGCACCGCGTCCGCCCCGGCCGATCGGCCTGTTCGGCGGCGGCTTCCGTTAAGTCACTTCGTCATGTGGTCGGGTAGGATGAGCGCGACCTGAGACGGTTAGCGCGGCAGGGTCGTCGATCCCATCAGAAACTTGTCGACGGCGTGCGCCGCCTGGCGGCCCTCGCGGATCGCCCACACAACCAGTGACTGGCCGCGCCGCATATCGCCGGCCGCAAACACCTTGGACACCGATGTCTGGTAGGCGGTCGTGTCGGCTGACACGTTGCCGCGTTGGTCGAGGGCAATGTTGAGGGTCTTGAGCATGCCCTCGTGCACGGGATGTACGAAGCCCATGGCGAGCAGCACGAGATCGGCGTCGATCTCGAATTCGGTGCCCGGTACGGGCTTGAATTGCGCGTCCACCTGCGTGCAATGAAGTTTTTTCACCTGGCCGTTCTCGCCGGTGAATTTCTGCGTCAGCACGGCAAATTCGCGCGCGACGCCTTCCTCGCGGCTTGAGGAGATACGCAGCTTCAGCGGCCAGTCC
>JACZDD010136600.1_pt1 | contig 21149 bp, 17 predicted proteins | sample 8641771 | NCBI WGS metagenome assembly JACZDD01 (sample SAMN15324614, study PRJNA640507) | soil metagenome | isolation source: intercropping peanut in the second line | place: China: Luxin town, Laibin City, Guangxi Province | collected 2019-07-25 | depth 10cm m | reverse complement strand
TGAAGTTCTAGCGGTTGAAAACCTGAGCAAACGCTACGGCGGCACATTGGCCGTGGATGACATTTCGTTTTGCGTCGCTCAGAACGAGATCGTGGGTCTGCTGGGACCGAATGGAGCGGGCAAGACTACCACGATCAGCATGATTCTCGCCGTGCTGGAGCCAACCTGCGGGAAAATTGCCATTACCGGTATCGATCTCGCGGGTAGACGAAAAGCGGCGCTCCAGAAAGCGAACTTTTCGGCCGTTTATGCGCCATTGCCGGGCAATCTCACGGTGTGGCAGAACCTGCGCGTATTCGGCCTCATTTACGGCGTTCCCGATTTGACACGGCGCATTCAGGAAGTCATCGAGAAATTCGATCTGGAACGATTTCGCGATACGAAGTGTGGACTGCTTTCCTCAGGCGAGCAAACGCGCGTCTCGCTGGCGAAGGCGATGCTCAACAGACCGGAACTGCTGCTGCTGGATGAGCCGACTGCCTCGCTCGATCCCGCCACGGCGCGCGACGCGCGCGCACAGATTCGCCGTGTGGCGAGCGGCGGAAGAATGGGTGTGCTCTGGACTTCGCACAACATGTACGAAGTCGAGGAAGTCTGCGATCGGGTTCTGTTTCTGGCGCGCGGCAAAATTTTACTCGAAGGCGATCCGCGGTTGCTGCCGGCGCAGCACGGCAAGGAAAATCTCGAAGAATTATTCGTCGCGGTGGCGCGTGAGCCGCTCAGTCTTAGGGTCGCCTGAATGTCCTTTGCAAGCACGGCAGCCATAGTGCTGCGCCAGTTCTACCTCATGCGAGGCAGCTCCGCGCGAATAGTACCGCTCTTTGCATGGGTGGCCATCGATATTGTCCTTTGGGGTTTCATGACGAAGTATCTGAACAGCATCAGCTCCACTCGGTTGAACTTCGTTCCTTCGTTGCTGGGCGCGGTTCTCCTTTGGGACTTCTTCGGCCGCGTCATGTTTGGAGTAACGATGGCGTTTCTCGAAGATGTTTGGTCGCGGAACTTTCTGAACATGTTTGCCAGTCCTGTGACCATAGGCGACTACGTGGGCGGACTCGTGCTTTCGAGCATGATGACCACTTGCATCGGACTCCTGGCGATGATTTTCATCGCGGGCGCGGTGTTCGGGTTATCGCTGTTCAGTTATGGCATGGCGCTGCTGCCGTTCCTGCTTGTCCTTTTTCTATTCGGCATCGCGATGGGGATCTTCGCGACAGCAATTGTGCTGCGGTGGGGACCGGCGGCGGAATGGTTTATCTGGCCGCTACCGGCGATCATTTCTCCGTTTGTGAGTGTTTTTTATCCGCTCTCGACGTTGCCGCATTGGATGCAGTGGGTTGCTCGGGTGCTGCCGCCGTCCTACATTTTCGAGAGCCTGCGGGCGACTGTTCAGGGGCGGGATCCATGGTGGACAGGGTTGGCGCTCAGCAGCCTGTTGGCCGCGGGATACATACTGCTTGCGGGTCTCACCTTCTCCCGCGTTTTCCGATTCGCACTGCGGACGGGGTTGATTGCGCGGTATAGCGCGGAATCGGTGAGCTAAACCGAGGCGAAACACTCACCGAATGTGCTGTGACAGTCGAAAAAGTGTCCTAACGGTTGCGTCGGCCTAGAGGCATGGGCTTTAGGATGCACCCATGAGATGCATCGGGCTGGTGGTATTGATGACCGTGTCGGTGGCGGCGATGGCTGGTGAACCGGAGATGTATCGGGTGGAGCGAGGAGTTCAGATACCGCTGAGCCTGATGAATGACGTAAGCACAAAGAACGCAATTCCAGGTGATGCGATTTACCTGCGAACTACATTCCCGGTGGTTGCAGAAGGGCGTGTGGTGATTCCGCCGGGCAGTTGGGTTACGGGAACCATTACCGAAGTGCGGCGAGCACGGCACGGTCAACGACGCGGCGAACTGCACGTTCGTTTCGATTCCCTGTTGTTGACAAACGGCGTGAGCCGCGCATTACGTGGCGATTTGGGGGCACACCCAGCGGTGGGTCCGGAGATCGATAAAGCCGCTGCGGCTAATGCGATCGTCAGGTCCGGCCTCACCGGAGCGACAATTGGTCCCATCGCTCAAATTGCGTCAGGAAGCTTCGGGCATACAGGAGTAATCGGCGGGGCGGCGGCGGGCGCGGGAGCGGCCGCAATCTTCGTGTTGGCGAGCCGCGGACATGAGGCCAGTATTCTGAGAGGCTCGGTAGTGGTGATGGTTCTGAGTGAGCCGCTTACGTTTTCGGCGTCCGAGTTGCATTTCAGCAGCAGACGGGATCCTGATTGATACATTGCAATCGCGCCAAAATGGAGTGCGATGGTCAAGCTCTGGCTTTCGCGCGAACACACGGTTTCCATTCGAGAACAACTGAGCGCACAGTTGCTGCTGGGCATCGTAAGCGGACGGCTTGCCCCCGGCGAGCGGCTGCCGAGCGTACGGGACTTGGCGCGGCGGCTTGGCGTACATGCGAATACGGTGAGCGCCGCCTATCGCGATCTGGCAACACGGGGATGGGTCAAGGAGCGCCGGGGCAGCGGCGTTTACGTGCGGGAGACAGCACGGAGACGGTCCGAGCATGACATAGAGAGTTTCGTTCGCGGCTGCGTAGAAGAAGGCGCGGCACGGGGCTTCACACTGGAAGCGCTTCAACTTGCTATGGCAAAAATTGCGAACGAAGGACACGCCAAAAAATTCGTTGTGGTGCATTCGGATGGAGCGTTGGCGCGGATCCTGGCGCGAGAGATTGCCGAAGCCATTGGAGATGCGGTTTCTTCGGGAAATTTCGAACAGATGCGGGGAATGCCGACGGAAAACTGCTGTGTACTGGTGTCGCCGACACAGGCAGCGCGGGCGGCACAGGAGTTAAGAGGCATTTCTTACCGGACGATGGGCCTGAAATCTATGGAGGAAATGCTAGCGGGATATCCGCAGCCAGGAGCAACAGCGCTGATCGCCGTGGTGTCGCGGTCGGAGGCGATTTTAGGCTGGGCCGGCACGCTGCTTTCGGCGCTGGGGTTTTCGCCGGCGGCCGTGCTGCTGCGCAACCCGGATCGGCGCGGCTGGCAGCGGGGATTGGCGACTTGCGACGTTGTGGCGAGCGATGTGGAAGCGATGGACGAGCTGCCGGCAGGAGTAAAAGCGACAATATTGCGAATTGTTTCCGATGACTTTCTTTGGGAGATGCGCAAGTTGGTGGCGGGTTGATTACTCGCGCGGTTCTATTTGCAGACGGACGGCTAAGTACGGTTTGCCGGGGAGGCTCAGCCGGAATTTGCCGCGGAAAGAGCCGGGGATGGGAGTGATGGTCATTTCCCAGGGATCGATCAGATCGGCTTTGTAGGAAGTGGACGGAGGCAGGTCGAACTCATAGCCGTTGGGCTGATGGTAGTCGAAGTAATAAAGATAATAGCGACCGGGCTGGCCGGCGGCGGGATAATATTCGCTGGCCGGGTTGAGGCCGCCAGGCGGGGCTTGCTCGAGGATGTGGCGCAGGAAGGCGATGCGCTGCGGGCTTTCGCCGTGCAGCAAGCCGCCTTTTGACCACCAGAGAATATCGTGCGGATCTAAATAGGTTTCGCCGTGACCGATGTAGGCGCCTTGCGTGATGCCGAGCCAGAAACGACGGACCAACTCGCGCGCGGAAATGTTTCCCCAGCGCTGGCGGATGTTGCCTTCGTATTTGCATTCGTCATAGATCAGCGGCTTGCGGAAGGCGTCGCGCCAGGCGATGGTTTTACTGAAATCGTCGTCCTGCATGCTGACGTGCGTGACCCAGGGGCGGGATTGATCATACATCGTCCTGCTGTAGTGAATGGAGCGCAAGTGACCGTAAGGATCACTTTCTTCTACGATGCGGAAGAAACGATCCCAATCCGACATCTGCTTGCTCTTCATGAGATCGAACTCATTGGCGAGTGACCACCAGACGTTGCGGTAGGCGGCAAAGCGCGCGACGACGTAGCGGAGATAGCGATCGTCTTTCTCAGCGGGCATCGTCGAGTAGCCCCAACGATCGTAGGGATGGAACAGGATGAGATCGGCTTCGATGCCCAATTCGCCTAACTGCTGAATGCGCCGCTCGAGATGGCGGAAGAACTGTGGGTTGAAGCGATCGCCGATGAATGGATAGAACTCGGGTTCGTTGTTGTTGTAGGCGTAGTGCTTGGGAAAAATGCACATGCGCATTTTGTTGAATGGAGCCGAGCGGAGAGTGGCCAACGTTTGGGTTTCGAGAGCTTCGCCCTGATGCGTCCAGGCGTAGCAGGTTGTGCCGATGGGAATGCAGGGAGTGCCGTCGGCGTAGGCGAAATGGAAGGTGTTGGCAACGCGCACGGGGCCGTGATTGCCGGGTGAAGGTGGCGTTACTTCAAAGCGGCCCGACTCGCCGGTGGAAGTAGTGTAAGTCCATTCGCCGGTGGCGTCAGGCATAAAGCGGAGTTTGTGCGTGTTTTCGCCATCTTCAAAACCGTCAATATGGACAGTGCGGTGCTGATGGCGAAATTCGGCGTCTGGAGCGTCCAGTTCAAAGACGCCCCATTGTTCAACAAATGGAGTTGGCAAACCTCAGAATATAAGCTTCAGAGCGAGCTGGCCGATGCGCGGGTCCTGAGCCGCCGTAATCGTGCCGAAGCCGCCGCTCGAAAAGTTGGCGGTGGCCGAATTCGGGTTCGTTGTGGATCCGCCCGGATTGGCGAAATTCGTGCGGTTCAGCACGTTGAAAAATTCGGCGCGGAACTGCAGATGAACGCTTTCGCGCGAGATGGGGAAGTCTTTGAAGAGACCGGTGTCCCAGGTGAACATGCCCGGACCGCGCAGACTGCCTTTACCGACGTTGCCGAAGGCTCCGATGGGGGCAATGGTGAAAGCCGCGGGATTGAGGTAGTTCACGCAGGGAGCGGAGTTACCGCAGGCGTTGCCGCCGAGGGGATCAACGCCGCTGACGAAGTTAGCGCGATCCGTGCCGAGGCCGGTTTGCGACTGGTCTTTGCCGGCTTGCACGGTGAAAGTATTGCCGGTTTGCGCAGTGAGGATGCCGGACCATTGCCAGCCGCCGATCGCGTATCGCATAAACACATTGCGATCCGAGAATTTGGGCAGATCCCAGACATAGGAGACGACCAAGCGATGCGTGTGGTCGAACTCGGAAGGCCCGTAGTCCATCTGATGGCGGCCGGAGAAATTCCACGGGATGGGCGAATTTCCGCCCTGGGCCGGGCCGCTGATGCCGGCGCCGGCGGGCGAGGTGTCGAGAGATTTCGACCAGGTGTAGTTCGCAAGCAGAGTGACACCATGCGAAATGCGCTTTTGCAGTGTGAACTGCGCGGAGTGGAACGTAGAATTCACATCCATCGCGGCTTGCGAAATGCTGCCGAATGGTTGGAACATGCGGCGAGCATCCACGCCGGCAGTATTGCCCGGAGTATATACAGCGGGATTCAGCTCCAGAGCTTCCTGGAAGTGGGTGCCGCGAGCGCCGACATAGGCAACACGAACCAGCCAGTTGGCGGCGAGCTGGCGCTCCAACGAAAGGTTCCAGTTGTAGTTGATGGGTGTGAATTGCTTTCCGCCATTTGCCGGATCATATGTGATGGCGAGAACCGGTTTCGTAAAGGCGGCGTCTTTGGGTGGGGGAAACGGCGCCGGGAAAGGATTGGTGTGGCCGACGTAGGGATTGCTGAACGTCCCGGCCGGATTGGTCAAACTGAATTGCGGGCTAAACGGATCGACATCGACGAAGCGATTGTTGAAGACACCGCTTTGCAGGGCGTCATGAAACATCCCGAAGCCGCCGCGCAGACTGGTTTTGCCGTCGCCAGTAGGATCAAAAGCAAATCCGACGCGCGGTGCGATGTTGTTGTAGCTGCCTTTAATCCCCCAACGAGGGACACCGGGGTCGCCGGGAAAGAGCAAGCCGGTAGGAGCGTTGACGTATACCTGAGAGCGAATACCGGCAGCGTAGGCGGCGGGATTGAACTGCTCGATGCGATTCTTCCGTTCCTGCCAGGGGAATTGCGGATCGTAGCGCAGGCCGAAGTTCAAAGTGAGGCGGCGCGAGACGTGATAGTCATCCTGTACATAAAGGCTGAAGGTGTTCAGCATGTTGTCTTTGAATTCGCCGTAGCCTTGCGTGAACGTGCGTGCGTAGCCTTGCATAAAGCTTGCGAGCGCGTCGCCTGTGCCATCAGCGGTGAAGCTAAAAGAGCCGGACGTGCGAAACTGATTGCGCAGCAGAACCTGGGCACGGATAGCGGAGCCGCCGAAGGACAAATTATGTTTGCCACGGACGAGGCTGAAATCATCACTCAAATTGTATTGGTTGCGAATGAAGGCGGCCGGATCGGTTTGCCCGGGATTGAAGTAACCGCTCACGTTGATCCCTTCGATGGTTTTGGCGGTGGGCGGCTGCCAGATGTTGACGCCCAGATCGGTGAGGCCGATGCTTCCTACGGCGGGGCCGCGATTCGAGGTTTCGCGCGAGAAACTGGCACGGAATTCGTTGACCGCGGCGGGGCCGAAGACGTGTGTCTCGCCAATTAAGGCGTTCTGCGAAATGATAGTCGAGAAATTTTGAAAGCTCAGATAGTTCGAGGGGTCGAGGAAGCCGGCATTACTGAAGCGATCGTAAAAGTAACGCAGTGAGAGATGATCGTGATCGGAGATAGCGTGATCGCCGCGCGCGATGTATTCGTCGAAGTCCTGCACCACGGGCTGTGAGTAGAACAGTCGCGGGTTCGAAGGCGGCGACACAGGTAGGTATTTCAGGAACGCGACCGCGGCGGGATCGATCTGACTGGGAGCCAGAATATTACCGGGAATGCGATTGCCGTTTCGGTCGGAGATGGGTATGCTCTTGTGGAACTGGTTACCAGGATTGCCGGCATCCAGGAGAGCGGAAAGATCGCCGGCGCGCTCGGCGGCAGTCGGGACGAAGGCGCTGCTGGTGTTACCGAGATTGCGGAACTTAGTGCCTTGATAGCCGAAGAAGAAGAAGGTACGATCTTTGCCGTTGTATAGCTTGGGGATCAGGACCGGGCCGCCGACGGTGCCGCCGTACTGATTGCGTTTGATCTGATCGACATTGGATGCAAAGTAGTTACGCGCATTGAAAACGGCATTGCGCACGAACTCGAACGCATCGCCGTGCAAGGAGTTGGTTCCGGACTTGGTGACGATGTTCACGACGCCGCCGGCGTTGCCGCCATATTGGGCGCTATAGTTGCTGGTCTGGACGCTGAACTCCTGGAGTGCATCAGGGAACGGGAAAGGCTGGTTGACGTTGGTATAGAGATCGTTGTTGTTGGCGCCATCGAGCCGGAAGCTGACCTGGTTCTGGCGCGCACCGTTGGTGGACACGGTCACGACGCTTGGAAACGTTTTTGTGTTGCCTTGATCCACATCGTTGGCGGGCGAAGGAATGGCTCCGGCGACAACGAGAAGCAGAGAAGCGGCATTGCGGCCATTGAGCGGCAGGTCGACTACTTTGCGCTGCTCGACAACCTGGCTGAGTGTGGCGGAAGTGGTGTTGATCTGCGGGACCTCGCCGGTGACAGAAACCGTTTCCGCCGCCTGACCGATGCTGAGAGTCGTGTTCACGGTAACGCTTTGGTCGGCGAGAAGGGTCACGCCTTTCTGAGTGGATTGGCTGAAGCCGGGCGCGGACACTGTGATGTCATAAGTGGCGGGCTTGAGCGAGGCGACTGTGAAATAGCCTTGCGCATTCGTGGACTCCTCGCGCGCCTGGCCGGTGGCAGGATTAGTGACAGTAATTTTCGCTCCGGCGATTACAGCGCCGGATGGATCGGTGACGGTGCCGACGAGGGAACCGAAACCTTGAGCAAAGGAAAGCGTGACTGCCGCGAGCAGCAGAAAAAGCAGACGCATATAATTTTTACCCCGAATCAACTACGCTGGTGGCCTCAGGGTAGCACAGAATGAGGAATATGAAAATCTCGCGCAGAGCAATACTGGCGGGGCTCGGAACGGCGGCGTTAGCCAGCGCACAAACTCCGGCGAGGCGAGTCGGACGTTGGGGCATTTTTGAAGCAAGTTTCCGAGCGCAAGAGGGAGATCTTTCGGCCGTATTCCGGATGGGAAATCGCGAGATCCGCATACCGGGATTTTCCGACGGCGGGGAGACGGAACGAATTCGTTTCATGCCTGACACCATTGGGGAATGGACGTTTGTAACCAATCGAGGCGCGCGAGGCAGCTTCCAGTGCGTTCCCGCATCACCCGATAATCATGGACCAGTGATAGTGCAGGATCCGCGGCATTTTTGCTATGCCGACGGTACGCCGCATATTTCGTTCGGTACGACCTGCTATGGATGGATACATCAAAGTGAAGAACTCGAACGGCGAACGCTGCGCAGCCTGCGGAACTCGCCATTTAATAAGGTGCGAATGTGTATTCTGCCGACCGAGAGCGATCCCGCGCGGCGGCCGTTCGAACGCGACCTTACTTTCGACGTGACGTTTTTTCAGCACCTGGACAAGCGCATCCAGGACCTTTGTGGTGCAGGAATTCAAGCCGATCTGATTTTGTTTCATCCGTATGATCGTTTGGGGTATGAAGGTCTCCCGGCGGAATTGAACCGGAAATACATTCGCTATGTAGTCGCGCGCTATGCAGCGTATCGCAATGTATGGTGGTCGATCGCGAACGAATATGACTTAGTACAGACGAAGAAACAGCCAGAGTGGGACGATTTTTTCCGGATCGTTGCGGAGAGCGATCCGTATGGACACTTGCGCTCCATTCACTACAGCCAGGTGTTTTACGATTACGCGAAGCCATGGGTGACGCATTTAAGCTTGCAGAGCGACCAGTTCGAGAAAACGGCGCAATGGCAGGCGGAGTATGGGAAGCCGATCGTATTTGACGAATGCAAGTATGAAGGCAACATCGAGAAGCGTTGGGGAAATCTTTCGGGCCCTGAGATGATGCGACGGTTCTGGCTCGGCATGGCTTCAGGAGCATACGTAGGACATGGAGAGACGTATCACGGCGCGGATGGCGCGGCCTGGATTTCCAAAGGCGGCGAACTTCTGGGAGAGAGTCCAAAGCGGATCGCATTTTTGAAAACTATTTTCGAGGAGGCGCCGGCGGCGGGATTGGAAGCGGTGGATCATCCATACTATCCGTGTATTGCCAAGGCCAATAATTACTATTTGTATTTTTTCGACTTACATCAACCGGCAGAATATGAATTTCAATTGCCTGAGAATGCTGGCGCATTTCAGGCTGACTTACTCGATCCGTGGGAAATGACGAGTACACGCCTGGAAGGAAATTATCGCGGCAAGTTTTCACTGAAGTTGCCGGCGAGACCGTACCTGGCGATTCGATTTCAAAAATCAGCATGAACACAATCACACTCTTGGGCGCCGGCGGCAAAATGGGCTGCCGGATCGCAGATAATCTTGCGAAGACAAAGTATTCAGTGCGGCACGTGGAGATCAGCGAGCGCGGAAAAGCTGCGCTCGCGCAACGGGGTATTCCGGTTGTGCCGATTAAGGAAGGGCTCGCCGGGACAGAGGCAGTGATTCTAGCGCTGCCGGACAACCGTATTGGCGCTATTGTCACGGAAATCGCGACGCAGCTCGCTCCGGGAGCGATGGTGATGGCGCTGGATATTGCGGCGCCGCTGGCGGGCGTTTTGCCGAAACGCGAAGATTTGATCTATTTCGTGACGCATCCTTGCCATCCCTCGGTATTTGGAGATGAAGCCACACGAGAAGGGCGGCGGGATTTTTTCGGGGGCGTGCATGCGGTGCAGAATATCGTCTGTTCGCTGGTGCAAGGTCCCGAGGCGGCATATGTGGAGGGAGAGCGGATCGCGCGCGCGATTTATGCGCCGGTAGCGAAAGCGCACCGCTGCTCGGCCGAGCAGATGGGAATTCTGGAACCTGTTTTATCTGAGACGGTGTTGGGCACTTGCCTGACGATCGTGCGGGAAGCTACGGACGAGGCGGTGCGGCGCGGCGTGCCGGCCGAAGCTGCACGCGATTTTGTCTTAGGCCATTTAAAGGTAGAACTCGGAATCGTGTTTCAAGAGTTCGAGGGAGCGACTTTTTCCGACGGGGCGCTGCAGGCGATTGAGGAAGCGCGGAAACAGCTCTTTCGGCCGGATTGGAAGAATGTGTTCGAGCCTGAGGAGATGATGAAAAGCCTCCGGCAGATTGCGGGTGGAGCGGCGGGATGAATCGCGGCACCTTGTGCCAATGTCGCTTGGTTTCCGCGAATGTGGGCGGCAGAGTAGGGCGGCTCTCCTGAGCCGCGCCGGATGTCCTCGTCCGGCTTGCTCTGTTTGCAATGCAATCGAGGAGGCCGACGAGGCCGCGGACCAGGAGGTCCGCCCCACGAAACTTGGGCACGAGTGATCGGGCGAGTTTTAATTGTTCAGGTTGATGCCGAACTTCTTTAACTCTTCGGCGTAGTAACGCTTGTGGAGGAGATCATACTCTTCCCCACCCTCGGCGATATCGCGCTTTTGGGAGCGGATTTTTTGCCGCGCGGCGCGATCGATGCGGTCTTCCAACTGCAGCAAGCCAGTCATCTCGCGGACGATCGCCAATCGCAGCTCGTTCGGGTCCTTGCGAATGCGGAATTCACGGGATTTGCGCAGGATGCTGACGATTTTATGCGCCAGATCATTGACCTTGTCGCGGGAAAGCTTCATCGAGTCGCTGCTTTCGCGGCCGGCCGCGCGAATCACCTTGCGCTCGACCATCAACTGATTCTTGATTTTGCGGAACATTTCCTGGTAGGAGACGTTCTCGCGGCGCATGTACTCGCTGTACTGATCGAGCAGATCGCGGACATCGTCGTTGAGGCGGTCTTCAATCGAAAGATCATCCTCAATAACCTGCGCGATGGTTGCGGCTCCCACTTGCGGGTCCGAGGTTTCAAAAGCGGTAGGAGTGAGGCGATTCACGAGTTGGCGGGATAGATAGCCAACAAATTCCCGGGCTAACAGCATCCGACTAATTTTACCTTGGCCATTATTCCGCGCTGCCGCGATGGTTTTCGAGGAATTCGGCGTCAATCCGCCGGCGGCCGGCAAAGCCATCAGCGACGTGGTGCCAATACGCGATGCCGGTTTCGCCAAGCCGCCAGCAGAGATACACCTCCTGATCGCGATAGAGCGTGGGGAAATCTACCAGGCCGGTGTCGAGGTCCTTGATCTGGCAGCCGATCTCCTGCACCCTTTCGAACGCCGTTTTCAGATTGCGCGCAGCGGCGTCTTTGCGTCTGCGGAGCAGCTCGGCTTCGTCGCGCGGCGGGATCATCCCACCGGATAGAGCGATCCGCTGCGCGATGCGATTCAATTGAGAATCAGCTTCCTCGTACTCCTGTTTTGAGGCGACCAGACTACGGATGAGCCGCTCAACCTCGGGCAACGAACGCTCTGCTTCGACCAAGTTGAAAAATCTCGGCACCGGCAGTCGAGTATAACAGCGGAGTGAGGATCGGGATTCATTGCTCGACCGCCGGATCGCTCGAAAGAGCCGCGCTGAAGGCGCACGAGCTGGGAGCAAACACGTTTCAGATATTTTCCGCAAGCCCACGGATGTGGCGCACCAAGCGTCCCGATCCGACGCAGGTACGGCTGTTCCGACGCCGGCGGGAGGAATACGACTTAACTCCGCTGGCGATTCACGACAGCTATTTGATCAATCTCGCCGCTCCGGCTTCCATCGTGCGCGAGAAATCGATTGACGGCTTTGCGGGCGAGCTCGAACGGGCGCTGGTAATCGGCGCCGAATACGTAATCGCGCATCCAGGCAATTATAAGGGCCTCACACGCGAGCGAGGAATCCTCAATGTGGCCGAAGCGTTGGTGCTGGCGTGGCACAAGGTGGATCCCGCGCTGACGGCGAATCCGAAGCTCACGATTCTGCTCGAAAATACGGCGGGCGCCGGTGCGCAGCTTGGCGGCGATTTGGAGGATCTTGCGACGATCCGGCAGCTTGTAACTCCTTATCTGGACATCCCGGTAGGCTATTGCCTGGATACCTGCCACTGTTATGTGAGCGGGTTCGATATCGCGAGCGAAGAAGGGTTGCGAGAGCTGCTCGATCGCGCACAGGAAACGCTGGGTCTGGAAAACGTTTGCGTGATGCACGCCAACGACGCGAAGGCGGCGCTCGGGTCGCACGTCGACCGCCATGCGCATATCGGCGCTGGGTATATTGGTTTTGAAGGTTTCCGCCGCATTCTGAATCACCCGGATCTGCGCGAGAAAGCGTTCATCCTCGAGACTCCTATCGATGAGCCGGGTGACGATCTTCGCAACGTGACGGCATTAAAGGAGTTGGTATCTCCGAAAAAGCGTTCGACTTTGAAGAAATCGAGTCCAGGTGGCACGCGCGCTGGCGCGAAGACGCCAACCTCTACGTAGCGAACACGCCCGATAAGCCTAAGTACTACGTGCTCGAGATGCTGCCGTATCCGAGCGGCAAGCTGCACATGGGACACGTGCGCAATTACTCCATTGGCGACGCGCTGGCGCGCCACATGTGGATGCGCGGCTACAACGTGCTGCATCCGATGGGATGGGATTCGTTTGGATTGCCGGCAGAAAACGCCGCGATAAAAGAAGGGCGGCATCCGCGCGATTGGACGCTGAGCAATATCGCGCACATGAAGGGGCAAATGCAGCGCCTGGGTTTCGCCTTCGACTGGGGCCGTGAAGTCACTACTTGCGAGCCCGAGTACTATCGCTGGAACCAATGGTTCTTCCTGAAGATGTTCGAGCGCGGCCTGGCCTATCGCAAGGAAGCGCTGCTGAATTGGTGCCCGGAGTGCGCCACGGTGCTGGCGAACGAGCAAGTAGTGAACGGCTGCTGCTGGCGCCATGAAACGACTCCGGTAGAGCAGCGCGCAATGCGGCAGTGGTTTCTGAAAACTACAGCGTATGCGGCCGAGTTGCTCGAAGACATGCGGCAACTCGAGAACGGCTGGCCCGAGCGCGTGTTGGCGATGCAGCGGAACTGGATCGGCCGGAGCGAAGGCGCGGAAATCGATTTCAAACTGGACGACTGCGCGCAAGCCATTCGTGTGTTCACCACGCGCATCGATACGATCTACGGCGCAACGTGTTTGATTCTGGCGCCCGCCCATCCTTTGGTCGAGACGCTTGTGACCAAAGAGGACGAGCGCCTGAAAGTCAAAGAAATGATCGATTCGACGGCGCGCCAGGACCCCGGCAAACTCGAAAAAACGGGGCTGTTTACGGGCCGTTACGCGCTCCACCCATTTCATGGCGGCAAGATTCCGATCTGGATCGGCAATTTCGTCCTGATGGGCTATGGGACCGGAGCGATCATGGCGGTACCGGCGCACGACGCGCGCGATTTCGAATTCTGCCGTGCGTACGGAATTCCGGTTGTCCCGGTGATTCGACCTAAGGACACCGCGCTGGCGGATGCTTCGACGATGACGGAGCCGTTTGAGGAATACGGGATTGTAGAAAATTCGGGGCCGTGGTCGAGGCTGCCGAGCGAGACGGCGCGTACGCGCATGGCGGCGTTCGCGGCGGAGCATGGCTTTGGAGCCGCATCCATCACGTATCGGATTAAGGATTGGGGTATCTCGCGACAGCGCTATTGGGGCACTCCGATTCCGATGATTCACTGCGAGACCTGCGGCATCGTGCCGGTACCTGAGAAAGATTTGCCGGTGCTGCTGCCGCTCGATGTAGAGGTCACAGGCACAGGAGGATCACCGCTTGAACAGGTGGAATCGTTCATACATGTGACGTGCCCAAAGTGCGGCGGCGCGGGACGGCGCGAGAGCGACACGATGGATACGTTCGTCGATTCATCCTGGTATTTTTATCGTTACTGCGACCCGCGCAATGATAGCGGGCCGTTCGCCTCGAAAGAGATCGCGCGCTGGTTCCCGATCAATCAATATATCGGCGGCGTGGAGCATGCGATTTTGCACCTGATCTATTCGCGCTTCTGGACAAAAATGATGCGCGATATCGGGACCGTCTCCAACAACGAGCCAGCCGAGCGGCTGTTCACGCAGGGGATGGTAATCAAAGATGGGGCCAAGATGTCGAAGAGCCTCGGCAACGTGGTTTCTCCCGACGAGATGGTCGCCAAGTTCGGCGCGGACTCGGCGCGTATGTATTCGCTATTCGCCGCGCCGCCGGATCGCGATCTGGATTGGCAGGAAGACGGCGTTTCGGGTATCAACCGTTTTCTGGCGCGTGTGTACCGGTTTGTTACACGGCAGGCCGGGCGAACAGAGAGCGCGGGCAAGGCCACGGACGAGCGGCAAGCGCGGCGGCGGCTGCACCAAACCATTCAAAAAATCAGCGCGGATTTCGACAGTCGCTGGCATTTCAACACATCGATCGCTTCGCTAATGGAATTGGTGAACGATCTGCACAAGCTCGAAGCTGGATTATCGTCGGCGTGCGCGCGGGAAGTGTGCGAGGCGGTCACGCTGCTGCTCGCGCCTTTTGCTCCGTATACCGCGCAGGAGTTGTGGACCGAACTCGGCCATACGGGACCGGCGTTCCGCGAGCCGTGGCCCGCTTTCGATCCGGAATTGGCGAAAGAAGATCTGATCGAGCTGCCTGTGCAGGTGAATGGTAAGTTGCGCGGGCACATCCAAGCGCCTTTGGGAACTGCCAAAGAGGAACTGGAGCGGCTGGCTCTTGCGAACGAAAAGGTGCAGCCGTTTCTTGAAGGCAAGCAAGTTGTGAAAGTAATTGCGATTGTGGACCGGCTGGTTAATATTGTTGTGAAATAGCTGCTAAAATGGCAATATGCGAGCAATTGCCAAAATGGATAAATTTGGCAGAATCTTAGTGCCGCAAAAGGTGCGGCTCGATCTGGGTTTGAAACCGGGTGCCGATGTGATCTTTTCCTACAGCAAACCGGGCCGGAACGTGGAATTGAGCACGCGTCAGCAGGCCATAAAAGCAGCGCAAGCGGAATTCGCCAAATACAATCCGAATCGGGAACGATGGTCGGAAGAAATTCTGCGAGACCGACGCCGGGAGCTGAAGGCGGAAAAATCTAAGCCGTAATGGGTGAGGGGTACGCGTACATTCTGGATAGCTCGGCGCTTTTGGCTGCTGTCCTCGGCGAACCAGGCGCCGACCGTGTCCTGGAAATCGTCGATCGAGCCGCAATCTCGGCTGTGAATCTTCTTGAGGTCTTCGGGAAACTCATTCAAAAGGGAGTTCCGGCGGAAAGAGTGAAAGAGCGGCTCGCCAGCTTCGCCCTTCCCACAATTTCCTGGTCCGAAGAAGACGTCTGGGCTTCAGCGGATTTCGTTACACTCGCCTGGACCCACGGTTTCTCGCTAGCGGATCGGGTCTGTCTTCACCTAGCGCGCAAATATCGTGCGCAGGCAGTTACCACCGATCGAGAGTGGGCGAAACTCTCTTCGAAGCGAAAAATTCTTTTGATCCGGTAATCAAGACCCGAACAACACCAGTCTAGACAGAACCCCTCGGCGGGATTATCTTTGAGGGGACAGCGATACCGTTTGTGATCGGGCGCCGGCTTCGAATTCTAATCCTCGTTTACTTGTGGGCCGCGCTTGCGGAGGACACGCTTCTGTTCCTGATGGCCTGGCTTGCGCCAGACTTGTGGTTCCAGGTCTTTCACGATGCGAGCCCGGCGGGACTTGAGATCGCCTTTCTTCGTCGATCGGCGGGCCAATGGGCGGCGTTTGCGTTGGTGCAAGCCATCACATTGTGGCGCTGGCGAAGAAATCCCGTCTGGCTTGCCGTGGAAGCAGGAGTGCGTTTTTCCGACTTATTTACCGATATCTCCTACGTCATAGCCGCACCGGCGCTGACTGCGCTGGGTTGGGTCTTGCTATTGCCACCGGCGGCTCTGAATTTAATCGGCGTCGTGATTATGCTGCGCGGCTACGAGCAGGCTCGAACGCGCGCCGGTAGCGCTTCCGCCTCGTTATTGTGAGGGCGCACAGAGGATCAGGTTAACGCCAGGTATTCGTGGGCGAGCCGGACGACCATGGAGCCTTCGCCGACCGCTGACGCGACGCGGTTCATTGCGCCGGCGCGCAGATCGCCGGCGGCGAATACGCCCGGTACGCTGGTCTCGAGCAGCAGCGGTTCGCGTTGTTCTTTCCAAACGCGCGCGTATGCATCGCACGCCATCAGATCGCGGCCAGTGAGGACGAATCCCTTCTCATTGAGAAGCACGCTCGCGGCGAGCCAATCACTGCGCGGACGGGTACCGATGAAGACAAAGAGCGCGTCGGCCTCTTCCATCCGACACAATCCATCATCGAGCGAAGCCACGGTGACGCGCTCCACGCGCCCTTCTCCCTCGACGCTTTTAATTTCCGTCCGAGGACGGACGCGGATATTGGGCGTTCGATTAATTTGCTCGATCAAGTATTGCGACATTGTGTGACGCAAGCTATCGCGACGCACCACAATTTGCACTTCTTTGGCGTGACCCGCCAGATACATGGCAGCCTGGCCGGCCGAGTTTCCGCCGCCAACGATCAGCACGCGACGGCCGGAGAACGCCGCCGCTTCCGTGGTTGCGGCGCCGTAGTAGACGCCGGCTCCGGTGTGCTCGGCCACACCCGACGCGGGGTGTTCGTGATAAGACATGCCGGTGGCGGCCAGCAGCGCGCGTGTGACGAGTTCACTGCCATCGGCGAGGTGGATCCGCTTATAACCGGCATCGACGGAGACGCCTGTCACTTCGAGAGGCGAGAGAAACTCGGCGCCGAGGCGCTGCGCTTGTGCGATGGCGCGACGCGTCAATTCGCTGCCGCTGACGCCGGCAGGGAAGCCAAGATAATTTTCGATGCGCGAACTGGTGCCCGCCTGGCCGCCGGGCGCGTGCCGGTCAAGCAGCAGAGTGCGCAAACCCTCCGAGGCGCCATAGACAGCCGCGGCGAGGCCTGCGGGTCCTGCGCCCACGATGACGAGATCGTACATGTCGAATGCGGCCGAGAGAGACCGGCCGAGGCGCTCAGCCACCTGGCGGGGCTCGGGGTTGCGCAGCACGGAAACATCGTCTTCAAAGAAGAGCGCCGGCAGCTCGTCGGGCGAGACCGCGGCCGCCTCCAGCAACGCGCGCGCATCGGGATCTCGCGCGACATCCAACCAGTGATACGGAATGAGATTTCCGGCAAGAAAATCCTTGATTGCGTGCGAACGCGGGGACCACTGGTGTCCCACCAATCTGAGACCCTTCGCCTCGGGCAGATACTCGGCTTGCCAGGCGTCCAGGAGATCGTCGACGACCGGAAACAAACACTCCTCTGGAGGGTCCCACGGCTTCGAGAGGTAGTAGTCGAGATGCGCCTGGTTGATGGCTTTGACGGCGGCATCGATATCCGAATAGGCGGTGAGCAGCACACGCCGCGCCAGCGGATACACTTCGCGCAACCTGGCGAGCAGTTCGACGCCGAGCATGCCCGGCATGCGTTGATCGCTAATAACCATGGCCAGCGAATCGGCGCGGGTTTTCAGCTCGCGGACGGTTTCGAGCGCCTCCGCTCCGGATGCCGCGCTCAGGATCGTGTAATTTTCCCGGTAATGAGAGCGAAGATCACGCCGTACGGCAGCGAGCACTTGCGGATCATCATCGGCAACGAGGAGGACAGGTTTGTTCAATGCGCCGCTCCCGCGTCATCGGCGCCGGCAATCGGCAGCGCGACGCGAAACTCGGTCCGGCCGGGCCGTGACTCGACGGCGATTTCCCCATCGTTGTGACGGACCAGGCGGCGAACGATGTCCAGGCCCAGGCCAGTGCCCTGCCCCATTGGCTTGGTAGTGAAGAACGGATCGAAGATGCGCTCGCGGATATGCACAGGAATACCAATTCCGTTATCGATGATACGCACCACCACTCGTTTCTTTTCACAGTTTGCCAGCACCTCCACGCGGCCGGCGCCGGTCACGGCGTCCAGAGCGTTGTCGATGAGATTGGCCCAGATCTGGTTGAGCTCGCCCGCAAAGCCGCGGACACGCGGGAGGCCCGGTTCCACATCGACAACAACAGCGGCGGATTTGGCGCGCGCCTTGGACCGGAGCACGGCGACCGTGTTGCTCAAGCCTTGTAACAGGTCGACCGGCTCGGCGATCATTGCCTGATCCATGTGGGTGAAGCCCTTGATCGCCGCCACCACGCCGGAGATGCGCTTAGCGGCATCCTGAATTTCGGCGGCGAGCGTGCGGACCGAATAACTAGCGGCGCTCCAGCGAAGGACGGCGTCCAACACGGGTCCGTCGACCTCGGCGGCCAATTGATCGAGGGTTTCGAACGTGACTTCGGTTTCCGCAAGCGAATCCGCCGCGGCGGCATCGAGCTGATGATCGAGCAACCAGTCCGTCATGGCCTCTTCGCGTTCGGCGCGCTCGATGGGAGAGCGCACACGATGCACACGCGAGGCCAGGAAGGATTTGCGAGCGGTTTCCACGGCAGCGAATTGGGCGTCTGTGAGACGGGAGGCGCCGAGCGCGCGGGAAGCCTGTTCGGAATCGTCGAGCCGGGATTCGAGCAGCGCCGCGCTGCGCTCGATCGCGGATGCGGGGTTGTTCAGTTCGTGGGCCAATCCTGCGGACAATTTTCCGAGAGACACCATCTTTTCGTCGTGCAGGTCGCTGGAGGTGAACATGCGGGCGCGATCGAGCATGATGTGGACCAGGATGGAGGTGATCTCAGGACAGTCGCGGGTGAGGGTGCTGAAACAATCCCTGTGGATGGCCAGAATCTCGGTGGCTTCTTCGGCAATCGAATCACCCGGCGGGCTGACCAGGCGCGAGTACGGGAGCATGCCGCCGATCTCGCCGCCGCGCCATTCAATAACTTTGTGAGGACCGGCGCCGCGGTCTACCGACAGCGCGACGTGCCCGGAGAGAAAAACGAAAAGTCCTTCCACTCGCGCGCCCTTAGCGGTCAGCACATCGCCTGCTTGCAATTGCCGGAGACTGCCGTGTGCGGCCAGCCATGCCAATTCCTCGCGAGGCGCCGCACCAAGAGTCTTATGCTCGACCAGACGGTCGACGAGATCCGTTGCTGTCATGCGCGAGCCGAAATAGTGCTTGAAAGGCGGATGATATCACGGGTTGAAACTTCAAGGTAAAATCGCGAACGCGCGCGCGGGAAAGCCGAAGCCGCGCCTCGCCTTGGGCCAGGTGACGACAATCAATGCTCCCGTTGCGGGCACTTGGTCAAGATGCGCCATGGCTTCGATCTGCCAGTGGCCGTGCGTTAAAAGCCATTTTTCGGAATCCAGGCCCTTGGTGACATCAGTGTCCAGCGACTCGTGCCATTGGCGATGATGTGGCGTTGCTCGTATAAGAACTGAATCGCGGCGAGCGACCAGGCTGGAAAAGGATAGCGTTCGAAGCGCTGCGTGTTGGCGTTCCAATCTTTGTCCATGCCGGTACGTAGAGCGGCGAAGCATCCGGGCGGCACGCGACCATGGCGGCGCTCCCAATCGTGAATGTCGGCAACCGTGAGCGCGTGGTTGGGATCTTTCGCCAAGAGCGGCGTGATATCGAAGACCACAAGCGGCAGGATCATTTGCTTCAGCGGAATCTCGTCGATGCTGCGGCCGTTTGAATCGAAGTGCGCGGGCGGATCGATGTGGGTGCCGTATTGGCCGACCAGTGAATAGAAGGAAGCGCGAAAGCCGTCCTGAGCGATGGTGTAGGGGCGTCCGGTTCGGGATCGGCCGCGCTTGAAAACGTCGCCTGGCCAAAGCCCTTCCATACCGGAGTTAGCGGACTAAAGGAATGTGTGAGGTCGACGAATTGTTTCGACGAGAGGATTTTGTATGCTTCGGCGAGCGATTGGTTTTGTGCGGCGCTGGCGAGTGAACAACCGAATAAGGCGATGAGCGGAAGGGAGTGCGAGAAAATCCGATTCAGATTCATGGGAATACCGCTCTAAGGTACAAAGATTAGGCAATCGGACGATTTGATCACCACATGATCTCGCGTGACGTGGGCATGCTTGCGCTACCCGCATCGAGGGCAGTCGTGAATATTCGGTGTCCCTGAAGCGCCGCAATGTGATAGATCATTTCGGTGATGTCCGATATATCTCGTCCGGATTTCCTTCACCCATCTAAGAAATGCGACATCGTGATGAAAGGTGGAATCACGAGTGGAGTCGTTTATCCGAGTACCGTGTGCCGCTTGGCGGAAATCTACCGATTTGTGAATATCGGCGGGACTTCTGCAGGCGCTATCGCGGCTGCAGCAACCGCGGCAGCGGAATATCGCCGGTCGCAAGGCAGCGGAGAGGGATTCGAGAAGCTCTCTCGGCTTCCGGCATTCCTCGCGGCAAAGCCCAATGGGAGTAAGCATACAAATCTTTTCCGGCTCTTCCAGCCCGATCCTGCGGTGCGTATCCTCTTTGACCTTGGAGTCAGCTTCACGCGCAAGGGAGGCCGTCAGTGGATTTCCGTACTCGGCGCCCTATTGAAAGGCGCTTGGCTCGTATGGCTTCTATTTGCCGTCCTGACCGCGTTTTATATCTTGCTCCCTTCGTTTTCGACGCTACGGGAATCGCTTTTCGACCGCCTCTCTTCAGCACTGTGGCTCATCGGAGGTCTCACGATCGGTTTAATCGCTGTGCTGATCTCGAAACTCAAGCTCCTCCCCCGGAAAGGATTTGGCTTGTGCTCGGGCATGACGCAGAACGGCTCCTTTCATCCTGCGCTCACCGCATGGTTCCACGGGTACATAAACGACCTTGCCGGCAAACCGCTCGATGAGCCATTGACCTTTGGCGATCTAAACACGCACGGCATCCAGTTACGAATGATCTCCACCTGCCTTACTCACCGCCGGCCATACGGTCTGCCATTCGACTCTGCGCAATTTTATTTCAAACGTAGCGATCTGAAAGAGTACTTTCCGGGGCCGGTGATTCAGTGGATGGAGAAACACCAACGCCCCCCTGAGAAGGGAACTACCGAAGTGGACGAAACCGGATTTTGCCGCCTTCCGCAAGCCAGCGAGATGCCGGTTCTGGTCGCGGCACGCATGAGCCTCAGTTTCCCATTCTTGTTTCGTGCGGTTCCGCTGTATGCCGTGGATTTCTCATTAGCTCGACCGAAAACGAGTGAGGCGCCGCAGCGGGACAAGTGGCGTACGCCCGAGCGATGTTGGTTCCTTGACGGCGG
>JACZDD010012188.1_pt1 | contig 21696 bp, 17 predicted proteins | sample 8641771 | NCBI WGS metagenome assembly JACZDD01 (sample SAMN15324614, study PRJNA640507) | soil metagenome | isolation source: intercropping peanut in the second line | place: China: Luxin town, Laibin City, Guangxi Province | collected 2019-07-25 | depth 10cm m | reverse complement strand
TACTGCCGCTATAACTTGATGCTTCGGGATCTGGACAAATGGCTGACGCCTGTGTTGCAGGAGCGACAGATTGGGTTGATCAATGCGTCGCCGTTACATATGAGACTGCTCACCAAGGCAGGCCCGCCCGCGTGGCACCCCGCTCCGCAGGCGGTGAAACAAGCGGCGAGCGGGGTGGTTCGCCTGTGCGGCGATAACATCGCCACGTTATCGCTGGCCTTCTGCCTGGATCATCCGTATATCTCGTCCACATTGGTGGGCATATCGAATGCCGCTGAGGTCATGTCGAACCTTCGCGCACTCGAAGAGCGTTTCCCCGCCGCGCTACTCGGACAAGTCGACCAAACCGTAGCATCGGTGAAAGGCATGGCGTGGAACACCGGCCAGCCGGAGAATTATGATTTCCCGAATTGACGCTCATCAGCATTTCTGGAAGTTCAATGCGGCGCAATACGGTTGGATTGGTGCAGACCAACACGTGCTGCGGAGAGATTTTTTGCCTGCCGATCTGGAAGCTGAACTCGCGGCCGCCGGAATTGGCGGGACCATTGCAGTCCAGGCGCAGCAAAACATCGACGAGACCCGCTGGCTGCTGGCATTAGCGGACCGATATCCGTTCCTTCAGGGCGTGGTGGGCTGGGCGCCTCTCATCGATATCAAAGTGGCCGCAACGCTCGAGCAGTTGGCTGTTCATCCCAAGCTACGGGCCATACGGCACGTACTGCATGACGAAGCCGACGACTATTACATGTTGCGCGAGGACTTTAATCGCGGCGTGGCCGAATTGAAACATTTCGGTCTGGCATACGACATTTTGATCTTCGAGCGTCACCTGCCACAGACAATCGAATTTGTGGATCGGCACCCGAACCAGGTCTTCATTGTGGATCACCTGGCGAAACCGCGCGTACGCGACGGACTGGTCTCGCCGTGGCGGGAAAATATGCGAGAACTGGCGAGACGACCCCATGTCTACTGTAAGGTGTCCGGATTGGCAACTGAGGCGGACCATACGGGGTGGTCGGAACAGCAATTACTCTCGTACATGGATATTGTCCTGGAGACATTTGGCGCGAAGCGCGTCCTGTTTGGCTCCGACTGGCCGGTCTGCCTGCTTGCTATTGGATACCGCAAATGGGCGGAGATCGTATCCAAGTTTGCCGGCCGGCTGACCGAAGAGGAAAGAGAGAGAGTCTGGTCTGCAAGTGCGCGTGAGGCCTACCGATTGAAATGAAGTCTATCGTTACAAGCGAATTAGCGGTTGTTGTACCGACCTTCAACGAGCGCGATAACGTGGCGCCTTTTCTGGAGGCTTTGGCGGCTGCTCTCGGGCAAATTCCTTATGAAGTGATTTTCGTCGACGACGATTCTCCGGACGGCACAGCGGATGTGATTCGGGAGATCTCGCAAAGAGATCCGCGCGTGCGCATACTGCATCGCATCAACCGGCGCGGCCTCGCTTCGGCATGTGTCGAAGGTATGCTAGCCAGTTCCGCGCCCTACGTGGCGGTCATGGATGCCGACCTGCAGCACGATGAAGCGCTGCTCCCCGAAATGCTCCAGCGGCTGAAGACGAAAAATCTTGATGTGGTAGTTGGCAGCCGCAATGTCGCCGGTGGGAGTATGGGGGAGTTCGCGCAGCATCGCGTTCGTCTCAGCATGCTTGGCCGCCGCTTCAGTCAATCCGTGTGCCGTTGTGCAATCAACGATCCAATGAGCGGATTTTTCATGCTGACCCGGTCATTTCTGATGGAGGTGGTGCACGGCGTTTCTGGAATCGGCTTCAAGATTCTGGTCGATCTGCTGGCGTCGTGTCACCGCCCGGTGCGTCTGGAGGAGGTTCCGTACCGATTTCGCAATCGCCAGCACGGGGAAAGCAAGCTCGACATTCTGGTCGGCGTCGAGTATCTGCAACTCCTACTCGACAAATTCATCGGGGACTATGTATCCCCAAGTTTTGTGCTGTTCGGCCTGGTGGGCGCATCGGGTGTGCTGCTGTATCTGGCCGTTCTCTGGATGCAGCTATCCTGGCTGGGTGTTCCTTTTCGGCAGGCGCAGGTGGTGGCGACGATCGCCGCCATGACAACGAATTTCCTGCTCAATAACGTGATCACGTATCGTGACAGGCGGCTGCACGGCTGGAGCATTCTGCGCGGGCTCATTGTGTTTTACGTGGCGTGCTCCTTTGGCGTACTAATCAATGTCCAAACGGCGGAGTTCGCCCGAGGGGCCGGACTCCCCTGGTATGCGGCGGGATTACTTGGCCTGATTCTGAGTTCGGTTTGGAACTATGGAGTCACGCGCATCTTCACTTGGCGCACGATCCGGAGAGTACGGGCGATTCGCCAAGCGCGCCCTGCACCGACGCGCGCTTCTGCTATTCCCGAGCGTTAACTCGGGATCGCTCCTCGAAAATATCGTAGCCGCGATTGGAATACACGCGCACGTATTTCTCAGCCAACAGGCGATCGAAATAACTGGCCTTCGGCTGCCCTTTCATACGATAACCGCGAAGGAATCCCTTGTAGTTGTTGCTCATGGCAATGAAAACAGGTTTCTTGTGGGTAACATAGGTAAACGAGTTGTCATCGACGATATTGCGATCGAATCCGAGAGCGAAGCCAAGCTCGGAGCCCCCCAGAATCAAGTCGCCCGGTTGAGCGGTGTGCTTGAGAAACAGCGCGGCGGGCAGATAGATCTTCTCATAGTCACGCTGTATGACAGATGTGTAGAGCAAGCCGCCAACGCCGATAGCGACAAACATGGCCGCCGCGGCAGCGCTCACCGCTCGCTCGACCCCTCCTTTCTTCCACCAGCTCACAACCCACACCGCCACCACAGCGTCGAACAGCGCCACAATATGGATCGCGTACTTTACTTCTTTGGTGTTGTCGTAAAAAGTCATCGTGACGAAATATACGGTCCACAGCCAAAGTAACGTGCGGATGCCCGGATTCTCCCTGGTTTCTTTACGCAAAAAGAGACATCCCACGGCGAGGAAGTACACGAGGATAACACCGAGCTTGATGCGATATAAGGGCTGCATACCGGGCTGGAAACCGGCCATTCCGGCGTAGCGTCCAAACTCTCGCACGATCGCCTGGAAGGGGTGGGAAAAGCCGCCCAAACGATCGATGTCGCTTACGTTGCCGAAGAACTGAGCCCGGAATAGGTCGGGAGCGAAGCTGATATACCAACCCCAAAACGCAGCGCCGATTACGTATGGGGCGATGGCCACGGCGATCGATTTCCAGCCAACGCGCCGGCGGTCCAGATAAAGCGTCAGAAACGCCAAGGCAACGAACGCCGGTACGCCCGCGGTGGGGTGGGTGAGTCCGCACGCCACGACGGCGAATTGCGAGGCGAAAATGGCCCATCCAAAGTGCGATTCCCTGAACCACAGGTAAAGGAGCACGGCGAGGGAAGCGAGCCCCAGAGCCATGGAGTCCATTCTGGCGAGCGCAGTTTGCGAAACAAACTGGTAATCGCAGGCAAGCGCCGCTACCGTGGCAAACGCCATGAGCCGATCGCCAGTGAGCTTATGCACGATCCATCCCCAGGAAAACAACGTGACCAGGCCCCACGCCATGGCATGCAGGCGAGCGCTTAATAAACTGAAGCCGAAAATCTCGAACCACGGCACCTGCTCGTAAAACACTAGCGGTACGACCCAATAAGTGCGCCGATCAATGCCCTTCCAAAAATGTCCTACTGGCTCGAGTAACGGTGTAGCAGTGGTTCCATTCTGGATGAGACTCAGAGAGGGAGAGGTGTACCAGGCTTCGTCATTCCAAGGCTGGGTGCTTAATGCGCGGCCGGTTGCCAAACCTAGGTAAAGAATCAATACGCCGAGTAGCGCGAACCACCACGTTCTCGATCGTGGAAAATTGAGCATCCCCTTGCAATTATAAGGGGCCCTGGTGCTTCGCTATCCTGTGGCTGAATGATTGTATGCAAACGGGAACTGCGCGCTCCGCTTTTAGTCGCTTGTGCCGCCACGGCGCTGGCTTTCTGCTGGCAATTTGCGATAGTTCATCTTACTTATGACGGCAACTGGACTAGTTTGTTTTATACCGGCGACGCCAGGATGCATCTGCCGGACGAACTAGCAAGCGAACATATTTACCGCTTTCCCGGCGTAGTGGGTTACGACGGGCAGTTGTACCATTTGGTAGCGCACGATCCACTGTTCCACCGCAACTTCGCACGGTACCTCGACATGCCAACGGTTCGATACCGCCGCATTCTGGTGCCAGGTTTGGCGGCTTTCTTATCTTTTGGGCACGATCGCTGGGTGGACCCAGCCTATTTTGCCACGATTCTAGGATTCGTTTTTCTTGGGACTTTCTGGCTGGCGCGCTGGAGTGTGTCGCACGGCCACAGCGTCTATTGGGGGTTTTTGTTTCTGGCAATGCCGGCCACTTTATCTTCTGTTCCGCTTATGGTCATCGATGTATCGCTGGCGGCATTGACAGCGGGTTTCATCTGGTATGCCGGACGGAAAGCGCCAGTGCAACTCTTCGCCGTATTGGCGTGCGCCGTTCTAGCAAGGGAAACGGGGATTCTGTTGCTCGCCGGTTGGTGCGGATGGCTACTCTACCGTCGTCAGATCTTGCGGGCGATACTGTACGCCGCCGCGGCTGTCCCGGCTGCGTTGTGGGCTTTGTTCGTTACGATGCACACCGGGCAGCCAGGGCCGGTCTGGCTTTCTCCCATTCCGTTGTACGGAATTGTTTACACTTTCGGTCACCCATTCCACTATCCACCTGGCCTCATGGAACATTTGCTCGTCCCCCTAGACCGCCTGGGGCTCATAGGGATGCTGGCAGCTATGGTGTTCGTCTTCCGTGATGCCGTGCGACCCACGGTGCGCGATCACAAAACATTTGCCGCGCTTGCCTTCGCCGTCCTGGCCTTGTTTTTGGCAGGCGGGGATGTATGGCCGGAGGTGGCCGCTTTCGGGCGCAATTTTACGCCGCTGCTACTAATTGTGACCATCTCCGGCATCCCATGGCCTAAGTGGCCGAGATTCATCCCTTTGCTGCTGATCGATCCACGTATTGGGATTATTTATGCCACTCAGGCGGGAAGAATCGCCAGCGCGATTCTCCACCGCTGATATTTGTGATTAGCGCGTACGGAATTGGCCAGTAGGCTGTTCGACCGCACAGTTCACACGATAGTGGTACACGGTTCCTGGCGTAAGTCCTGAAAGTGTGATATTTCTGGACCTTGCTCCGCCGGAATCGGAAACGCGCGTAAAGCTGGTAATCACATTTGAATCCGACGCGCTGTAATCCACCGGGCATCCCATACTGTCGGGAGCGACGAAGGACACAACGGCCGAGGTAGAAGTGAGATTTGCCTCGGGAACGCCGATCAAAGTCACCTTACCCTGTGCGGCCTGCAACACGTCGATATCGGCGCCGACATCCCTGCTATCAGTCGCCGGACTGGAACAGCCAGAGCAATACTTGGAAGTTACATGAAAGTCTTTCTTTGAATACGATAACCAACCGGCATTATTGAGATTCATGTCGCTTGGTATGTAGTTATGAAGCGAAGGCCACCAGCTTTGAACCGTCGCCTGATCGGCGTCCGGGCTCATCATGACATTATTGGCCCATATGTAATTAGGCGTAAATTTGCAGTCTGCGAGGGCCTTCCCGAATAAGTTGATACAGGCATTGGTGGGTATGCTTCCATCCTGGGCCACGCCTTGAGTACCGGAAGATACATAGAAGAAGTTGTTAGTGACTTTTACACCTTCGACATTTGTATCGAAGAGCCAAAAGATGGCCGGCGCTCTACCAGTATTGCCGACGATCGTATTATGATCGACAGTAACATCTTCGCCGCCTTGCGGTCCTTCAAATAGCCAGCCGTTCGGAGCGGGCTGACCACCTTGTGGAACCCAGTAGTTGCTTGAGCCGATATCCCAAGCCAGATTATTCTTGAAACGGAATCGGACGGGCGGAAGCGTGTTAACGGCGCCACCATCCACCAGTGTGGGAACATTCGTGACTCCCGGTCCGTGCATGAACGTATTGTTTTGGAGGTCGACATCCGTGATTCCCTGCCCGGCGACGCTGGTGAAAGCCACAAATACCGACGCGGGAGTGTCCTCCACCCAGGCGCCATCGAAGATGTTTCCAAAAAGGCTGACTCTTCTGCCAGACTTCCACTCCAGCGGCTGGCGAAGGAAATAGCTCAAGCCATCCGATTCGGAACCGCCATACATATACTTAAACGGCGTTTTGAAGGTGTTGCGCGTGTAATTGTAGTCTCCGCGAATCCAGGCGGTTCCGCCGCCATCGTCGTGATGCCAAACCAAGCCAGCGCCTTCTATCCAATTATTAGTGGCCACATAGGGTCCGGGACCCACGCCCCCGATCATGAAATTGCTGCCTTCCGTGTTCCATCGCGAAGTTGTGGCATCCGCATTATGTACGCCGGTGATGGCGCCCCCGCTGATGTCCACACATGCAATAGGACCAACGGCTGGATTGTTACTGCTGTCCTTCGGCCATCCGTCGGAATAGTTACATGTGCCATTGTTCACTCCCGCCGTAGCGCTGGCGCAGGTCGCGCCGGAGCAGGATACGGCGATATTAGCCGGAACAGAAACGGTGAGCGCATTCGAGTTCGCCATATCGAAGTAGACAAAAGCACGGCCGCTTCCAGAGCCGCTGATCGTCCCAGTTACCGTCGCCGGCACTGAGACGGGGCCACCGCCCATGTTCTCTACGCCCGGCGCGATCGTGAAGGTTGTGCCGCTAGTCATCGTAGCGGTCAATCCCGTGTACATGGTGTGGTAATAGGTCAAGTTCGATAAATAGGAATCGACCAATCCCATATTCGAGCCGTTCCAAAACCAATCCGCCGTCATTCTATTGGGCGTCCCTTGGCCATGAATATACGTACGGTCAAAAACGATGTTGCTATTCCAGGGGCTGCTGAAAATCAGCCGGAACCAAGGAAGCGGATCACTCGACTGGTGTGCTTCAGGACTATCGGCGGTTGTAATTTCGATCCCGGGACCAATCCGGATATTGGAAACCATGTAGTGGTTGTTTCCATCTGTATCGCCAAAAATAAGGAAAGTCCCTGCCCCTCCGTCATTGCCTACGTTCACAACCGGATCGACAAGCGAAGCCATCTTAGGTAGCCAGGCTGGTGTAATGCGCGTATGCTCGGGTGGTAACTGAGAATCCGGAGTCGCGCTTCGGATGATGATCCACTTTAGTTTGCGAGGAAACGAAGTGAGCGCAAAATAGTTAGTTACGTTCCCTTGATTGGTAAACGTCATCAGCGTAGATTTGTCCGGACAGTAGACACGGAAATTATTAGCGTCGATCACGTGTACGGTATACGTCTGCCCCTCAATGAGTCCGTTTCCAAACTCGCAGGATGTGCTAGCTGGGAAACTGCTCAACGACCCATATTGTTTGCCGAATGTAACCGTCTGCCCTTCCGTGAGCCCATGGTTATTGATATTGATAGCCCCGGTGCTCGTATTAATGGCGGATGGCTGGAATTGAACGATATCAGCGGCCGGCCTGGCAAATTGTATATTTGGCTGGCTGCAAACCGTACCGGCCGGGATTTGGATAATCGTTCCGGTTGTGGCCTGGACAGCAAGCGCCGCGTCGATACGCGACGGCAGGTCGCTGCAATCGCTCGCAACCGTCACGCTGGTGTATCCCGTTGTATCGGGATAGCCGGTGTTGAACGTAGCAGGCGGAATTGGAAGCGCAGGATGCACGGCCGGTAGCGGCAAGGTTGTCACCGTAACTCCCGCCCCCGTGCTCCAGTTCACACCATCACTCGTCACCTCCGGACAAATCTGGTAGGTGGTATTTGGAGTCAACCCGCCAATGACATTCGTCATACCGGAAGTAAAGCGCGCTAACGTGGTGGCGGAAGTTTGGACTGTGCCGCCGCTACCGCTCGTACAGCTCCCCGGCGCGGCGATGTAACGTACGCGCAGCGCACTATAGCTCGACGAAACATTGAATTTTACCCGTACGACGGAATGTGACAGACCATCGGTTCCGGTAATGGTCACGGTAGGCGTTTGCGCGGCTGCCGAAAAAACGCCTAGTAAAAAAATAATCCAGTAACGCATCTTAGTACAGGCTCACCCAAGCATAGGCCGATCCGTTATACACACAGACCTGCAGGCCGTCTTTGGAGGCTCCATTATTGAGATACCAGAAGGTCCCACGGTAACTGGCGGCGCAAGTGGGCTGCGCATTTGTGGTCAGTAGCGAAAGCCCATTAGTAAGAGTATTAAAACCAGAGAACGTATTTGCCGCGGTGAGCCTTGGCACGATTGCCAGATTCACGTCCAGAGAACCTCCGGCGATCGCCAGAGCGCCGGAACCGCCGAGATTAACTTCTTGCGTGTACGTATTGGCCGCCGAGCAGGTATACAGTTGTTGGCCGGACGGTTGATCGGTGGCGAAATAGAGCGTGCCCACCGTGCAGGAGGCGGGAATGGATGCGAGCGTGCCGGCTGTAATCGATGCGGCGCCGCCACTGATGCCCATCTGAGAGACGGCTGTGATGCGGCCCTTCGCGTCAACCGTGAGTTGCACGGCATGCGTAGCGTCGCCGAAGGATCCGGGCGTCGAATTGACGCTGGCGAGAGTGGTCATGGTACTACCGGCCGAAGTCGAAATATCGCCGGAGAACGCCGGCATCTGCGCACCCGACAGAGTGCCCGAATTGATCTGAGATGCGTTGATACTTTTATTCGTCAAGGTTTGTGTGTCGCTTGTCCCCACAATAGCGCCGGCGGGAGCGGTCACAGCAGAGGTGGTGTTAACACCAGTCCGGACGACGACGCCGTTCGATCCGGGATCACCGAGTCCCGCAGGCGAGCTGGTCGACTGGACGACCCAGGTATTCACCGCGGTGCAGGCGTATAAATTCTTCCCGGCCACAGCGTCCGTTTTGAAGAACAGGTCTCCCGGCGAGCAGGTAGCCGGCAGAGCCGTTCCCGTTTTCAGAGGGCGCGTAAAAGGCGCACTCGTAAAATCGATATTCCTGCCTTGGGTAGCGAGATTAATTTGAGTGGTTTGTCCGTACGAAGCCAGGGCCATGGCCACCGGCAGCCAAACGATTCGCAGCGCGGCTTTCCGGCTGGAGTTACTGATTACATTCATGTGATTTTCTTCCTGTAGCGGTATGTGCTACTCGGCTAAGACGGTAAAATGGGAAGTTCGCCGACCGGGCTCGCAAAGCCTTTAAGCTATTGAAAGAACGGCGGATGGAATTTTTTTGGAATGCTGTGACTCAATTTCAGAGCACATGTATCGTGGAAAGATGACCGCTGCTTCCGATGCGGGGTAAACGGGAATTTGTTGCGCGAACGTGCGCGCAGACAGGGATCACCAAACTACTAGAGAAGCTGCCCCAGCGGAGCGTCTTAATCGTCCTGAACTACCACCGTGTGGGAGATGCCGCGGCGACACCCTTCGACCCCGGAACATTTTCCGCCACGGCCGCGGAACTCGATTCACAGATCCGCTACTTCCAAAGCCGCTTTGAGATGGCAACTCTCGAGACGGCCCTGGCCATGCTGAACGGCAAAGCGCCACGCCGTACCAGCGTGCTGATCACTTTCGACGACGGCTACCTGGATAACTATATGCTGGCGTTTCCAATTCTTCGCAAGCACGGTGTCCAGGGAGTCTTTTTTCTGCCTACCGGGTTTATCGGCGAGGAAAAAGTGCCGTGGTGGGACGCGATCGCCTACATGGTCAAGAAGTGCCGAAAGCAGAGCATCCATATTGACTATCCCACTCCTGCGACATTCGATCTGGAGAAGGACGGCGCCAGGCGAGTGAGCATGCAGATCCTGCACGCCTTTATTCAGCCGGAGGTGACGGATCCGGCGCGTTTCATCGCGAAGCTTGAAGAAATCTGCGAGACGCCGCGTCCGCGGCGCAGCGAGGAACGCCTGTTTCTGAACTGGGATGAGGCTCGCGAAATGCAAGATCACGGCATGGCGTTCGGCTCACACACCCATACACATGACATTCTCAGTAAGCTCTCGCCCGAACGGCAGCGAGAGGAGGTCCGCCAATCCCGGGAGATTCTGGAAAGCGAACTCAAGCAGAAGATCGATACGCTGGCGTACCCAGTAGGCCAGCGGTATTGTTTTTCGGCCGATACCGTAGAAGCATTGAAAAAAACCGGATATCGAGCGGCCTTTTCTTTTTATGGCGGGCTGAATCGCCCTGGGGACATTCGGCCTTTCGATATCTGCCGCTTTAGCGTAGGCGATCAGAGCTACGCGCGCCTGCGGCTGCAAACTTCGCTTGCGGCGATTAGCGGGACGCGTTGGTTTTAAGAACCGCCGAGCACTAAGCTAGCTGGGCGGACGCAGCCGGTCATCTTGATTGCCTCTGCGAAATCCCGGCAGCGGGATCTTCCCGTTCCGGCATGGAATCCTTTTGGAATCAAGATCATCCTCACAGCTGTTGCTGGTAGCGGCGCGTGATGTCAAGGTCTCAACGTTTGTAGCCGATATGACATTTTGCGGCCGATGCTACATCCATTCAAGCGAGAAGACCCGTTGCAATCGCCTAAGGGAAATGATCGAGACGGCTACCAGAAACACCTCTCCCTATCCGTTGGCTTGCTTAGGTGGCGGCCCGCATGACCCAGGTTTCCACCGCAGAGATAACGGCACAGCGTGAGAGCAATCATACATCTCGCAGCTCCGCTATCCGTCTCACGCTAATTTGTTGCCTCCTGCTATACGCTGTTCTCCGCGCAGTATGGGCCCCCTCCGACGGCGCCGTAACCGGCGGATTCTCGCACGATAGCGCTTACCTTTCCATCGTTGCTGAGCAAGTTCGTCTAGGCCACGGGCTCGTCAATCCCGCCCATTGGCTGCTCGTGCTCCACCCACCGGCCATTCCCATGCCATATCACAACGCGAATCCCGGTTATCCGCTACTCATGGCGGCGCTGGCGGGAATGCTCCATCTGGACGTTGTCCGTTGCGGGTTCCTGATCGCAGCCATATCAAACGCACTGCTCGCACTAGCGGTATTCGAGATCGTGCTGCATTTTGCCGGGAGCTGGCGGTTTGCGGCGCTAAGCAGCGTAATTGTCGCAGTCTTCCCTGCAAACTGGATCGATTCGCTGTCGCTGGTTCCGGATGCGCTTTCCACGTCGCTTGCGGTCGCGGCGATCGCTGTTTTGATCTGTGGCCGTGGCTCATTTGCCACGGCCATCACAGGACTGTTACTGGGCGCCGCCTGGCTGACCCGGTCGAGCGCCATACTCACAATCCCGCCCATTCTCTGGTGGATCTTCCGGACCCGCCCACGGGCCGCCGCTCTCAAGGCCGCAGGTTATCTTCTAGCGGTATTTGCTGCCGTCATCAGTCCGTGGTTCCTCTATACGTATCGCGTCTGGGGAACTCCTTTCCGGTCCGACGCCGGAATTTACCTGATGCAGAATTATTACGCGCACATGCTCCACGCCGGCGTCGAGCAGTTCTGGCGATCGCTAGACACACCGCCGCCGTTGATTGCAGTTCTCAAGGCGCACCCCATCGATTTCGTGGTGTTCTACTTGCGCAATCTTCCATTCCTTTTCTATTTCACGCTGGCCTACGTGTCCGGCTGGAACAAAATAGTGGCGTTGCTGTATTTATTACTTACTGCGGTCGGATCTCTGCGGTGGCGCACATACTGCCGCACACCTGAGTTCGAAGCTGGAGCCCTTATGCTGATTCTTACGCTCGGCATATTGGGCATTCGCGCGCAAAGTTTCGAACAGCGTTATCTGGGACCTGCGCTGGTGCTCTGGGTCTTGTGGATGCTGCTGTCGCTGCGCGATCATCTGCGAAGCTTTCGCGTGCCTCGCCAAGCTGCGGCCACCGTCGTCGCAATCCTCTGTGGCGCTTCGATAGCGTACCAGGATTTTCGCACCTTCCAATACCGGACTGAAGCGAATCCCGAATTCGCGGCATTGCGCCGAGATACTCGCGCACTAGCTTCGGAAGTGGTTCACGATGGCCGCGTGCTGATTCCGAACCCGTACTTCTACACCTGGTTTACTGGCAAGACGGCCTTGTCTCCGCCGTACACCTCTAAAGACAAAGTGCTCGTGTTCATGGATCGCTATCGGGCAAGCTACCTGGCGCTCCCCACAACAAACATGGACTATTACTATCCTCGAGTCACTCAGCAATTGGCTCCTGAACTCCGCCCGCTTCGGCAAGTCGGTGCGTTTACCGTTTTCGAGGCCGCTCGATGATTTCCGTAGTTATTCCAGCATTGAATGAAGAAGACGGCGTCGAGGAATTGTACACGCGAATCACGGCGGCTGCGGAAGCATGGCCGGACCGTGAAATGGAACTCATTATCGTAGACGATGGCAGCACCGACCGGACGCTGGCAATCGCACGGGAACTCGCCCGAGCCGATCGGCGATTAAAGATTGTGAGCCTCACACGCAACTTCGGCCACCAAGCCGCCGTATCTGCGGGGCTCAATCACTCCATTGGCGATGTCGTCATTGTGATGGATGCCGACCTGCAAGATCCTCCGGAAAGCGTTGGTCCACTCATCGAGAAATTGCACGAAGGCTTCGACGTGGTGTATGCAATTCGTACGAAGCGCAAAGAGAGTCTGGTAAAGCGGACTCTCTATTTTTTGTACTATCGCCTTCTGCGCAATCTCGCAACACTCGAAATCCCACTCGATTCCGGTGATTTTTGCGTTATGCGCGGCAATGTCTGCCGCGCCATCTGCGAATTGCCGGAGCGCAACCGCTTTGTGCGCGGCCTGCGCACCTGGGTCGGTTACCGCCAGGTTGGTATCGCCTACGAGCGTCAAGCCCGCTTCGCCGGTGAGGCAAAATACAGCTTCAGCAAATTGGTAAAGCTGGGCCTGGATGGAATTGTAAATTTCTCCTATAAACCTCTGCATTTCGCCTTTCTCTTCGGAGTGACGGTGGGTCTCCTTTCGTGTGTGGCAGGCGTATTCGTGCTATTCCAATACGTCACCGATTGGACCGTGTGGGGATTTAATCCGCGCCAGGCGCGCGGTTGGACATCGCTCATCTTTACTCTTCTGTTCTGCTCCGCGGCCCAGTTGTTTTGCATGGGAATACTCTCGGAGTACATGGGGCGCCTTTTCGAAGAAACGAAGCGGCGGCCCATCTACCTGGTCAAGGAACGGGTCAATTTCCAAGAGCCAACGTCCGCCCGCGACACGACCGCCAGTTGTGAAACTTTCGAATCGACATTGCTTATCTCTTAGCAGACACTAGCTACACTGCAAGATGGACAGCGAATTGAATTGTCGAGGAAAGATGCAGGCTCTCGACAGCTGCTTTAGCGTCGACGGCCAGAGTTATACGCATTTGCAAACTTCGCTTGCGGCGATCAGCGGGATACGTTGGTTTTGAAGTCATCCATTTTTCGGCCGACAACGGAGGCCGACGAACATCGCCTGATCGAGTTCCTCTCGCGTGCATTTTCTGTGGCTACAGAGGCGGCTTTTCTCGATCCAACTTTATTGTGCTGGAAATATTGGACGCCGCGCGAGGACTACCCGGAACCACGAAGCTTTGTCCTGGAACGCAATGGGGCAATTATGGCGCACGCAGGGATTTGGCCGGTCTCGATCGGCACAGGCGAAGGTCGCGCGCGGGGAGCCCATATGATCGATTGGGCCTCCGATCCGGCAGCGCCGGGTTCGGGCGCTGTACTGGTGCAGAAATTGATCCGGCAGTTCGATTTCCTCTACTCGATTGGCGGATCGGCTATGACGCAAAGCGTTCTGCCCGCGTTCGGGTTCAAACATGTCACGGAGACCTGGATGGGAGCACGGCCGCTTCGGCCATTCCGCCAGATACTGGTTCATCAGGCAAAGAACTGGAAACTGCCGCTGCGGCTGGCGCGTAATACCTGGTGGTCATTGAGCCCGGCGCGCCCGGTCAAGAGCGGCTGGACGGCCGTTGAAGCACGAATCGCCGATTTCAATCCGCCGGGTTCTTGCCCGCGTGGCCGCCCCTTTTTCAGCTATATCGAGCAATGTCCGGCAATACAGCAATCTCTCTATCGACTCCTCAATAATGGACAGGAAGAGGGCTGGCTGGCGCTGAGCCTGATACAAAAGCAGGCGCGCCTGGAAGGTGTTTGGTTGCATAACAGTTCTCCGGCACGACTGCGAAGCGCCTATCTGGCGGCGCAGGAGGCAGCGGCCCGCTTGGCAGACGCTTGCGAAATCATAGCGGAAGGGTCGGCCGGATCAAGCGAAGCGGCGGCGCTTGAGGCAGGATTCCGGATGGCGCGTCGTACGCCGGTCTATCTACTACAAAAAAGCGGAACACCATTGATGCCCTTTGAATTTCAGCTCGCCGACAACGACGAATTTTTTCTGAGTACGGGCGTGCCGGCGTTCCTGAGCTAAGAAGAAAGGCGCTCCCGCAGGCGTGCGAGCATCTCGGAGAAGGAATTCGCGCCTTCAAACTCTTCGAAATCGATATCGATCGCGAATTCCTCACCGATGAGATTCAGTAAGGTGATCTGCGCCACCGAGTCCCACTGTGGAACGCTATCCACGCTGGCGGAGGACATGGCGGCAGGATCTAGTTTAGGGAAAGCAATCTGAAAACAATGCTCGAGCTTGGAAGCGGTTTCATCCATGCCCTTTCTTTGTAGCACCCTCTATTACACTGCAATATGGAGCCGCTAGCACCATTATTTCTGCACCACGTTGGTTTCGTCGTCGCCGAAATACAAGCCGGAATGGAGGCTTTCGTTGCCTCGCTGGGAGCAACCTGGAATGGAACGGTTTACCAGGATCCGCTTCAGAAAGTCAGGGTGGCTTTTCTGACAACGCGCACCGGGGATGCGCAAATCGAGCTAGTGGCGCCGGATGGGCCGGATTCACCCGTGCGGCGCTTCTTGGAGGAAAACGGCGGCGGCCTGCATCATGTCTGCTACGAGGTGGACGATCTGGAAAAGCAAATGACGGAAATGAAATCGCGCGGCGCATTAACAATGCGGCGGCCGAAACCAGCCGTAGCATTCGAAGGCCGCAGGATCGCCTGGATGCTCACACGTGAGAAATTGCTGGTAGAGCTATTGGAGAAGCGCTGAGAAAATGGCCGGTACTCCTAATGGTGAGATCGCTCGAACGCAAGACCTGTCGCCGACGACAGATATTTTGCACAGATAGCAATGCCATGATTCGGTGATGCCTCCTGTTGATTCCTTAAAGTAGTAGCTGTGGCGACAAACGGAGATCTGGCTAAACCAAAACGCATTTTGATTACCGGCGGAGCTGGTTTTATCGGCAGTCATCTGGTTGATCGCCTGGCGCTTGACGAATCAAACCGATTGCTGGTGATTGATAATCTACGGCGCGGACGCCTGACGAATCTCGAAAAAGCATGCGGACGCTTCGACTTCATTCAGGGTGATATCTGCGACCGCAATCTTCTAGAGCGAGCAATGCAAGGCATTGACTTGGTGTATCATTTGGCCGCCCAGTCGAATGTTCTCGGTGCGGTGGCCGATCTAGATCATTCTTTCCGGGCAAATGTCATCGGCACATTCGAAGTGCTGCGCGCCGCGGCAAACGCCGGAGTCCGGCGTCTGGTATTTACTTCGTCTCGCGAGGTGTATGGAGAATCTCGATCGCTTCCCGTTGCGGAAACCGCACCTATCCAACCAAAGAACGCCTATGGGGCAAGTAAAGCGGCCGGAGAAATGTATTGCCGGACGTTCTCGTCCGCTTCATTCCCAATTGCCGTTCTGCGCCTGGCAAATGTCTTCGGCGCACGCGATTTCGACCGGGTAATCCCCATTTTTGTGGAGCGCGCCGTGCGCGGACTGCCACTGACCCTTTACGGCGGGAAGCAGATATTGGATTTCATTTGGATCGATATCGTTATCGACGCCCTGATGCGGGCCGGCAACGATGGACCGCCGATGGGACCCGTAAATGTCGGCAGCGGCCAAGCTACCGATCTTCCCGCGCTGGCGAAGCGAATTCTTTCCGAATCGCGATCGTCCTCGCAGCTCTTGATGGTCCAGGCACGTAATGTAGAGGTCTCAAGGTTTGTGGCCGATACGACGTTAATGAAGCAGACGCTTGGCATTCAATCCCCGGAGGATCCCTTACGTCATCTAGGGGAACTGATCGAAGCCGCTGCCATGGAATACGTCTCTGTAGCCGACGACCCGTCCAAAGAGGTATCCGCATGACTCAGGACTCTGTTGCAGAGATTACGGTACTGTCCGAGAGCAATTGCGTATCGAATTGAATTCCTGGAAGAGATGCGCGAGAGCTCGGAAGCAATTGGAAACGAGGTGAGGAAATGGCCTGTACTCTTAATGGTGCGATCGCTCGAACACGGCGGCTGCGAGCGCGATCTCACAAAAATCGCTCTGCACCTTGACCGGAACCGATTCGAGCCGCACGTTGCGGTGTTTCGCGGTGGTTTCCGGCGACGGGAACTGGAGGTAGGCGGCGTTCCGATACTGGATCTTCCCGTTACCTCGTTCGGTAATCGAAGCGCTTGGCGCGGCTTTCGGGAACTGGGCCGGTATCTGCGCGCTTACAACATCGGACTCATCCAGGCATTTGATGTGCCGACCGATATTTTCGCGGCTCCTGCTGCGCGCTGGTTTGGAGTGCCGATTATTACCAGCCAATTGTCGTATCGCACTCTGGTTTCCCGCGGAACGCGCGCGGCCCTTCGGCTCAGCGACACGCTATCTAAGCGCATCGTCGTCAACTCGCGCGCGGTTGGTGAATCGCTGCAACGAGAGTTCGGCTTAACGCAGGACAAGATCTATCTCTGCTACAACGGAGTCGATCTTACGCAATTTCATCCGCAAGGGCGCGTCCGGACCGAGCCGCTGAAAGATGCGTCGCTGGTGATCGGGTCGATTTGCGTGATGCGTCCAGAGAAGCGGGTGGATTGGGTAATCCGCGCATTCGCACAGGTTGGAACGTGCCATCCGGGAGCGAAGCTTCTCCTGGTGGGCAGCGGACCGGAAGCTCCTCGTCTGCGGGAGCTTGCCGGCGACCTCGGCATACGCGACGCCTGCCATTTCGAGGAAAGCCAAGCCGATGTGGCGCACTGGATGCGATCCACAGACATTTACATCAACAGTTCAGTGAGCGAAAGTTTTCCCAATGGACTGCTCGAAGCCATGGCTTGCGGATGCTGCGCGATCGGCTCGAAAGTGGGCGGTATTCCCGAGCTGATCACTCACCGGGAGGACGGCCTGATATTCGATTCCAGCCGGCCGGACGATCTTAGCGCTCAGCTTCGTTTGGCTGTGAGCGACGCGGAGCTGCGCCGGAAGCTTCAGACGAAAGCGATCGAAACTGCGAGCCAGCGGTTTTCGATTGCGATCGCCACGCGGCGCATGGAAACTCTTTACGAAGCTCTGCTTTCCTCGGCTAATTCGCGATAGAGCGCCGCCCACTGTTCGCGCACCGGCGCCGGATGATAACGCTTCACCGCTTCCAGGCCGCCGTCTGTGATGTGCTCGACCAGGTCTTCATTCTCGAGCAGCTCGATGCTACGGGCTGCTAACGCCTCGTGATCGTTTTTTTCTACCAGTAGAGCGGATTTGCGATCCGTTGCAACATACGGAATACCGCCCACTCTCGTCGCGACGATAGGAAGGCCCGCGGCGAAGCACTCGAGCAGCGACACCGGCATATTGTCGATATTCGGACTGGTCAGATAAATATCGGCGGCATCGTAGAGCTCGGTCACCTTCTCATGCGGAACCCGGCCGATGAAGCGTGTGTTTTTGAGCTTCAGATCTTGCGCCATCTTTTCGAGAGATGCTTTAGATGGCCCGTCGTGAGCAATTGTCAGCGTAGCGTCCGGATAGAACTTCTGGATGATGACAAAAGCGCGCAGAATGCATTCCACGTTGTAGAGCGGCTCGAGAATGCGGTTCGTCATGAAAATGGGCCGAAGCTTGCGCCGCTTGCGATAGATAAAGCCAGAGGTATCAATGATGTTGACAATCGCGCGCGATTCAATACCGTGCTTGCGGAATACATCTACCAGGAAACCCGACGGCGTAATAACGCGATCCGCCAATGCGATGGTTGGTTTCGCGGTGCGCCATTCAGTCAGATGCTGATCGCCCTGTCCATCGTGATAGTTCAGTATGATCTTCTTCCGCCAGAGACGCCCAAGCAGAAGCGCAGGAAGGGTCCAGAGCGCGTAGGACGTCAGACCGGCCGAAAAAATATGGATCACCTCATGCTGCGGTATTCTCCAAGCCAGCCGCACGATGTACTGAGCGAACGTGACGACAGTGCGCAGCCCGCGAATGGATAATACCCACAGCAAAAATTTAGGAGGGCGCGGATCAATTGGCAGGAAGGTGACTTCGATATCGGGCACCTCTTCGAGGATGCCGAGCAGTCGGCGCACTTGCACCGCCTGACCGCCCAGGATGTGCATAGAGGGACCAACAATCAGGAGCGAAACACGCTTCCCGACAGGCCGTTTAGATAGTTGAGGCTGAACCTCTTCCGCGCTAAGCGACGACATAGCTCCAATCGATAGCCTTAGGCGTCAGATCCTTCGCCGATTCGAGCATCCGCAGGCAGCCTATGGTGGAACGCGCGCCATCGCGCACCGTCACCGCCGGCGCCTTTCCATCCTTTAAATCGTGAATAAAACTCTCGATCTGCTCGCCGTATCCTTTTTCCGCGAACATGCGTTTACGCCGCTGGCGCGCGCCGGTGCAAATAGTGAGCTGTTTGAAATCTTCCGTCTGAATGCCCAGCCCTTGCGTATACGCCTCCACGCGCTCGCCTCCTGAAGTGCGGCTACCGACAGTGCAATAGGTCAGGTTTCCGATCGACCCATCGGCAAAAAGGAAGCACGCCACCATGTTGTTTTCCCCGATCGGGTCCTGCTTTCCGGTAGGCAGCGTATACGCGGTCACGCTTTCCGGTTCGGAATCGAGCAGCCAGTACATCAGATCTACGAAATGACAGGCTTCGCCCAGGATCGCCCCGCCGATGGCCGGATCGGCCATCCAGTACGCGCCGGAGATTCCCGGCGAGTTGATGCGGCAATGGAGAACCGCGGGCGTAGTCCGCTTCGCCAGTTTCTGTTTGAGCGGGATGTAAAACGGCGCAAACCGGCGATTAAATCCTACTGTGAGATGGCGGCCGGTTTCATCCGAGGCCTGCACCAGGTCACGGCATTCGGCCTCCGTCAACGCCATGGGCTTTTCGACAAAAACGTGCTTCCCCGCCCGCAACGCTTCAAGCGCCTGAGCCGCATGGTGCTGATTACGGCTCGTGATGAAAACCGCGTCTACCTCAGGATCCTGCAAGATCCGGTTATAGTCGGTGGTAGCGTAGGCCGCGCCGAAGCGGCTTCCGTAGCTCTTGCCTCGCACGCCGCTCGTGGAATGAATGGCGCGAAGGCTAACGTCCGAGAGTTTCTGAAGACTGGGCAAATGCGCCCAACGCGCCAGATTTCCGGCCCCGGCGAGCGCCACGCCGATTTGGCCGCTGCGCTTTTTGTCTTCGCGAATCGCGACCGTTCGCTGCGGCGTGTGTTGGGCGGCAGATCCGTCTGCGGCGGCAGACGGATATTGAAGCAGTACCGCCAGACTATTGGCCGCCGGATCGAGAATTGTGGCATAAGCTTGCGGTCCTTCGGCGAGCGGGAACCGATGCGTAATAAGCGGCTCAAGCCGAACATCGCCGCGGCTCACCAGACGCAGAAATTCCTCCATGTTGCGGTTCTCCGTCCAGCGCACATAGGAGTAGGGATAGTCGCGGCCCTGCTTTTCGTAGGCTGAATCGTAGCTTCCAGGGCCATACGCGCGCGACATATAGAGCTGTATTTCTTTCAGGTACATGTCGTTCCAGGGGAAGCTGAGGTCGACAGCTCCGATGACAACGATACGCCCTCGATCGCGACAAATATCCAAAGCCAGCTTGCAAGGCGCCGACGATTTTGAGGCGGCGGCGATCACCACGCAATCCGCGCCTTTTCCGTCGGTGAGCGCGGCCACCTGCTCCTTCAGCGAACCACCGCCGAAAATCGGCTGCTGGGCGCCGAGTTTTCCCGCCAGCTCCACGCGCTCCGGTTTCAGATCGGTCGCCATGACAACCGCTCCTTGCAGCCGGGCTAATTGCGCCGCGAGCTGGCCGACGAGACCCAACCCAATGACGGCGACCCGGTCGCCAAGACCGATGCCGCTGATGCGGACAGCATTCAGCGCAATACTGCCCAGCGTGGCAAAACAGGCGTGCTCGAAAGCGACATTGGACGGTACGCGCGCCACCAGATTGCGGCCGGTGATAATGGTTTCGGCATGGCCGGTACCCTCGCCGCCGTACGCCACCCGATCGCCGGGTTCCAAGTCCGTCACGGTAGGATGCTTTTCGACCAGGATGCCGGCGCCAGAATAGCCTAGCGCGGCGTACTCGCTGAACTTGGCGCGAACTTCCCGTAACGTCGCAACCGGACCGTTCACCTTGGCTACGTTCAGAATTTTTTGGAGATGGGAGGGGTTGTCGGCGACCTCCTTCAGCACTCCTTCCTGATGGATGCTGGCGGTTTCCGTACCGCTGCTGATGAGCGAGAAAACCGGCCGGACGAGCACGTGATGCGGCGCGGCTACCGGCTCGGGCACCTCCTCGACCAGAATGTCTTTAATCCCCTTACGGATGATCTGCTGCATCGCTTACGCCATTTTCGCACCTAACTAGTTCAGGGCATTGCATGTTATTCTGAGCCGGGGGGCCTCAAGCTTTTTCTAAACTGCGCCGATAGAAGCGTTCAGGGCGATGAAAATTCATTACGAAGCTACGACCGATGTCACTAAATACATCGACAACCATGGGAGCGTTGCTTTAGAAGAAAGATCGCCGCAATTCGAAAACTTCATGCGCGCTCTCTCCCGGTACGCGGAGATCACGCCGCAGACCAAGATTCTCGAAATTGGTACCGGAGCGGGCTGGTTTCCCATCTTTTGCGCTCTTCGCGGGCTTTCCTGCAAAGGATTAGAAATCAGCCCGCAACTTATTGAACTGGCTATAGAAAATGGCCGCAAACACGGCGTCGAAATCGAGATGGAACTGGGGAATCTGGAAGACTATCCGCTGCCACGCAGTTTCTACGACATCGTCATGGCATCGTCGGTTTTCGAGCACGTCGAGGATTGGCGAACGGGCGTCGCCAAGGTTTATGAAACTCTCAAACCAGGCGGCGTGCTGTACTTTGAATCGACAAACAAGTTCAGTTTTACCTCGGGCGAATACACGGGCGTTCCGCTCTACGGATGGCTACCGAACTCCTGGCGCTACGGGCTGCGCAAGCGCGTAGAGGGCGAAGACATTATGAAACTCGGGATCGATTTTCATCAGTTTACGCACTCCTGCCTGCGAAAAGAGTTCGAGCGTTTGGGATTTTCGAAAGTGCTCGACCGTGTCGAGGTAGCAGACGAAGCCTACGTCACTACCGGGCTGCGCCGGAATGTGGTGCGCCTGGCAAAGCAAATCGGGTTGGCAAAATCGCTGGCGCTGACCTTTGCCGAGGCGACACGCTTTATCTGTATTAAGTAGCATCTCGTAAACGCCATAGCACTCTTTCAGTACAACCTAGTATTACTGTGTTAAAAACAAACAATTCAATATAGAATTGTTTTGT
>JACZDD010051306.1_pt1 | contig 22114 bp, 34 predicted proteins | sample 8641771 | NCBI WGS metagenome assembly JACZDD01 (sample SAMN15324614, study PRJNA640507) | soil metagenome | isolation source: intercropping peanut in the second line | place: China: Luxin town, Laibin City, Guangxi Province | collected 2019-07-25 | depth 10cm m | reverse complement strand
GCCCTGGTTCGGCCAGTAGGCGGCGAAGATCTCGTAGGTCCGGCGTCCCAAAAAGCATGTCGAACTCACCGGCGATAGTCTCGCCAATGGCCTGGTTCAGGGCCTCGTCCAAGAAGGACATGGCCCAGCCTCCGTGGGTAAACCCGTTCCTCGGATCCTCCTCGGCTCCACCGGGCGACTGCATGACGCCGTCCAGCGTGACTTGAGTGATTGCAATGATCTTTCTCATCATCTCTCTCTAGTTTCTGCGTTTCGCATCCCTAGGACGAAACGACCGGCGCGTCTTTCGACACACCCAACGAATATTTTTATCAGCCTGAATTGCACTAGCCATGGCGCATGTAGAGTTGACATGTTGTCGACTCAAGTGCGCTGAAGCTGATACAGCAATCGGGCCGGTAAGCGACTCGCGTATTCGCACCCAATTCACCAGAGAGGAATACAGGTATCGAGAACGACGCCGCCGTAAAGCGCTGTCAGCGTGAGTCTGAGCCTCACCAGGGACGAATCCGCCGGACGGTCCCTACACCGCGAAGCTCTTCCCGCAACTGCAGCTTCGCTTGGCATTCGGGTTGTGCCAGACAAATGCACTTTCCATAAGCGATTCGGTATAGTCGAGCGTCAATCCGTCCAAAAACGGATAACTTTTTGGATCTACATACACCCGAACGTCATCAAACTCCAGGACGCGGTCCTTCGGTTTCGGAGCGGTATCGAGCCGAAACAAATAGCTCATCCCCGAGCAGCCGCCACCCTGAACGCCTAAACGCAAGCCGCCCGGACATTCATGGTTTGCAAGCAATTGCCGGGTTCGTTTAATAGCGCTTTCAGTCAGCGTAATCATCGCGTTATTCCTAGTTTATCTAATCTTGACTTAAATGTACAGATTAGCTACCCTAAAGGTTACGGCGTACTATGGCCACCCAAACCAATCCCATCGAGACTTTCGCCACTCAGGAATATAAGTGGGGATTCGTCACCAATATAGATGCCGATTCCGTACCGCCCGGTCTCAACGAAGAGACCATTCGCCTGATTTCCTCCCGAAAAAACGAGCCGCAATTCATGCTCGATTGGCGGCTCAAAGCCTATCGCCACTGGCTCACCATGAAGGAGCCCACCTGGGCGAACATTCATTATCCGGCGATCGATTACCAGAAGATCATTTATTATTCGGCGCCGAAGACCAACAAGGACGGTCCCAAGAGCCTCGACGAGGTCGATCCCGAGTTACTCGCCACCTACGAAAAGCTGGGCATCCCGCTGCGCGAGCGTGAGTTGCTGTCGGGTGTCGCGGTGGATGCCGTTTTTGACAGCGTCTCGGTCGGAACCACTTTCAAGAAGAAGCTCTCCGAGCTTGGCATCATCTTCTGCTCATTTTCGGAAGCCGTCCAGGAGCATCCCGAGCTGGTCCAGAAGTATCTCGGCACGGTGGTGCCGGCTTCGGACAACTTCTTCGCCGCCCTGAATGCCGCTGTCTTTAGCGATGGATCGTTCTGCTATATCCCCAAGGGCGTTCGCTGCCCGATGGAGCTTTCCACCTACTTCCGCATCAACGCGAAAGACACCGGCCAGTTCGAGCGCACCCTCATCGTCGCCGACGAGGGAGCCTACGTCAGTTACCTCGAAGGCTGCACGGCTCCGCGGCGCGATACCAATCAACTGCACGCCGCTGTCGTGGAATTGATCGCGCTCGACAACGCGACAATCAAATACTCCACTGTTCAAAACTGGTATCCCGGCGACAAGGAAGGCAAAGGCGGGATCTATAATTTCGTCACCAAGCGCGGCAAGTGCCTGGGCGTAAATTCGAAGATTTCCTGGACCCAGGTGGAGACGGGCTCCGCGATTACCTGGAAGTATCCGAGTTGTTTGCTGCTGGGCGACAATTCGATCGGCGAGTTCTACTCGGTTGCGCTGACGAACAATTTTCAGCAGGCCGACACCGGAACGAAAATGATCCACGCCGGGAAGAACACCCGCAGCACGATTGTTTCGAAGGGTATTTCGGCCGGCCGCGGGCAGAACACCTATCGCGGCGCGGTAAAGATTCTCAAAGGAGCCTCGGGCGCGCGCAATTACTCGCAATGCGATTCCATGCTGTTAGGCGACAAATGCGGCGCGCACACGTTCCCTTATCTGGAAGTAAAGAACACATCCTCGAGTGTCGAGCATGAAGCCTCTACCTCAAAAATCGGAGAGGACCAAATTTTCTATTGCCGCCAGCGCGGCATCTCCACCGAGGACGCCGTGAGCATGATCGTGAATGGCTTCTGCAAGGAAGTATTCCGCGAGCTGCCCATGGAATTTGCCGTCGAGGCGCAGAAATTGTTGGGCGTCAGCCTGGAAGGAAGTGTTGGATAGCCGAGTGGGAAAACCGATTCTCGAGATCAAGAATTTACACGCGAAAGTAGGCGATAAGGAGATACTTCGCGGAATCGACTTGACGGTGAATGCCGGTGAAGTGCATGCCATCATGGGGCCCAACGGCTCCGGCAAGAGCACATTGGCGCAAGTCATTGCCGGCCGCGATCTTTACACCGTCACCGATGGTGAAGTGATTTATGAAGGCCAGGACCTGCTCGCGCTGGCTCCCGAGGAGCGCGCGCAGCAAGGAATTTTTCTCGCCTTTCAATATCCGGTTGAAATCCCCGGGGTAAGCAATCTTTATTTCTTGAAGGCCGCTCTCAATGCGGCGCGAAAGAAACGCGGCGAGCCTGAGCTGGACGCCATGGAGTTTCTCTCGCTGGTGCGGCAAAAGATCAGCCTGATGGAAATGGAAGAGAGCCTGCTGAATCGCGCTGTCAATGCCGGTTTTTCCGGCGGCGAGAAGAAGCGGAACGAAATTTTCCAAATGGCCGTTCTCGAACCGCGTCTTGCTCTGCTCGATGAAACCGATTCCGGCCTCGACATCGACGCTCTCAAGATCGTCGCCAACGGCGTCAATGCGCTGCGCAGCCCCGATCGCTCCACACTCGTCATCACTCACTACCAGCGTCTGTTGAACCATATCGTTCCCGACTATGTACACGTTCTTGCTGAAGGGCGGATCGTGCGCTCCGGCGACAAATCTCTTGCCTTGACGCTCGAAGAGAGCGGCTACGTGGGGCTGGAGGAGCTGGCGGAGACGGTGCAGTGATCGCGACCGGAACTTCGGAGCTAAGCGGAATTCGCCGCCGGGCCGCTGAGCGCTTTGCAGCACTCGGGCTTCCCAGCAAGCGCGATGAAGAATGGCGTTTTACCAACGTCGCGCCCATCGCCAAAGCGGATTTTCCTGTTGCTGCGCCTAAAGTCAGCGGGCATAGTTTGCGCGCCGCGCTGGAACTCGATCCCGATCTGATCGATGAGCATTTGGGGCGTTATGCCAATGACGATGCGAATGCGTTTGTCGCGTTGAACACGGCCCATTTTGAAGATGGCGCATTCGTCCACATTCCGAAAAATACCGCCGTCGAAGAGCCTGTCTGGATCGACTTCACCGCGATTCCCGATCACGTCGCACATCCACGTAATCTGATCGTGGTCGGCGCGGGTAGCCAGGTCCGGATCGTCGAGCGATATTCGGGCGCCGGCCGCTACTTCACCAACGCCGTTACGGAAATTGTCATTGGCGAAAACGCGATTGTGGAGCACGTCAAGCTCGAAGAGGAGAGCCTCGACGCGTTTCACGTCTCAACGATTCAGGTACATCAGGGGCGTGATTCTAATTTCAAATCTCACAACATCTCGCTTGGCGGCCTGCTCGTCCGCAACGACATCAATGCGGTACTTTCTACCGGCTGCGAAGGAACTCTCAACGGACTCTATCTGACCAAAGGGCGCCAGCACATCGACAATCACACTGCGCTCGATCACGCCGCGCCGCACGCGGCGAGCCACGAGCTGTATAAAGGCATTCTTGACGGGTCCTCGAGCGCCGTATTCAACGGCAAAATTTTGGTTCGCAAGGACGCCCAAAAGACCGACGCCAAGCAGACCAACAAGAATCTGGTGCTCTCGGAAAATGCGGTGATCAACACCAAGCCCGAGCTGCAAATCCTGGCCGACGATGTGCGCTGCACGCACGGCGCGACGGTAGGCCAGTTGGACGAAGACGCTATGTTTTATCTGCGCGCGCGAGGCGTCGACCAGGCCGCCGCGCGCGATCTTTTGATTTATGCTTTTGCGCGCGATGTCATCGACCGCATCGGCATCTCCAAAGTTCGCGAATACCTGGAAAAGGCGCTTTTCGAGTCGCTTGAGCACTCGCGCCGCCTGGCGGAGGCTGCCTCATGAGCGCTCGTGCCGAACTTCTGCGCACTCCTGTTGGCGCCCTCGACGTTGACAGAATCCGGGAAGATTTTCCAATTCTCCGCGAGACAGTTCACGGCAAGCCGCTGGTTTATCTCGATAACGCCGCCACCAGCCAGAAACCTCAGGCCGTTATGGATTCGCTTGTCGATTACTACACGCACTACAACGCCAACGTGCATCGCGCCGTTCACTTGTTAAGCGCACGCGCTACCGAAGCCTGCGATCGTGTGCGGGAAAAAGTGCGCGTCTTCCTCAACGCCGCCTCGACTAACGAAATTATTTTTGTGCGCGGCACGACCGAAGGGTTGAATCTGGTCGCCCAAACCTACGGCCGTCAGAATATAAAACCCGGCGACGAAGTGCTGATCTCTGGACTCGAGCACCACTCCAATATCGTTCCCTGGCAGATTCTCACGGACGAAAAGCAGGCGCGCCTGCGAGTGGTCCCCATCGACGATCGTGGCGTTGTGCCTCTCGACGAGTTCGAGAAGGCGCTGAACAAACGCACGCGTCTGGTCGCCTTGGCGCATGTCTCGAATGCTCTCGGCACAGTTAATCCGTTAGCGAAAATGATCGAGCTCGCGCATCGCGCCGGTGTTCCCGTCGTCGTTGACGGCGCGCAGGCCGTGCCGCATATGGCGGTCGATGTCCGCGCTCTCGGCGCCGATTTCTACGCCTTCTCCAGTCACAAGCTCTTTGGTCCGACCGGCATCGGCGTTCTCTACGGAAAAGAAAAGCTGCTCGAAGCGATGCCGCCGTATCAGGGCGGCGGCGACATGATTCGTTCGGTCACCTTCGAAAAGACCGAATACAACGTCTTGCCCTATAAGTTCGAGGCGGGCACGCCGGACGTGGCCGGTTTCGTCGGTCTGGGCGCTGCAATCGACTACATCAACAGCATCGGCCTACCCGCGATCTCCGAATACGAGCACGAATTGCTGGCGTACGCTACGCAGGCCGTCTCGCGCATCGAGGGCGTTCGCATCATCGGCACCGCGCCCGAAAAAGCGAGCGTCATCTCGTTCGTGATCGATGGCGTCCATCCGCACGATGTCGGCACCATTCTCGACCAGGAAGGCGTCGCGGTCCGCACCGGTCACCATTGCGCACAGCCCGTAATGGACCGTTATCAAATTGCCGCGACAACGCGGGCCTCTCTGGCCTTCTATAACACCAAGGCTGAAATAGATGCGCTCGCCGCGGGCATTCGTAAAGTGCAGAGGTTTTTCGCATGACTTCGGATCTGAACGATCTCTATCAGGAGACGATCGTCGATCACAGCAAACGGCCGCGCAACAAGGGCGCGCTCGCGCACGCTACGCACCGCGCCGAAGGCTACAATCCGCTCTGCGGTGATCGCGTGACAATCGAGCTCAACATGGAAGACGGCCGCATTTCCGGTCTTGGCTTTGAGGGCTCGGGGTGCGCCATCTCGACCGCGTCGGCCTCCCTGCTCACGGAAACGCTTCGTGGAAAGACGCCGGCCGAAGCGGAAAAGACCTTCGACAAATTCCACGACATGTTGACGCAGGAAGGCTTGTCACCTTCCGATCTCGGTAAATTGGCCGTGTTTTCCGGCGTCCGCCAATATCCCATGCGCGTCAAATGCGCGACGCTCGCTTGGCATACCTTGCGCGCCGCTCTTCGCGGTGAAGGGCAACCGGTCTCGACGGAGTAACTTGTGGCTCAGGATTTGCGCAGCTCGATCATTGAAGCGCTGAAGACCGTGTACGATCCCGAGATTCCGGTCAATATTTACGAGCTCGGGCTGATTTACGATTTGGAGGTCGCCCCTGAAGGAAGCGTGGTCGTCAAAATGACTCTGACCGCGCCGAACTGTCCTGTCGCCGAAATCCTGCCCAATCAGGTTCGGCAGAAAGTTTTGAGCGTTGCCGGAGTGACGTCCGCCGAAATTGAGTTAGTGTTCGATCCTCCGTGGGATCGCGACAAAATGTCCGATGCCGCCAAGCTGGCTCTCGGCTTCGACATAGGTCCCAAGCTCGGACGCGACGTTGTGCCGCTCGCCAAATTACAGCGATGAAGCTGAGTTCACACGACGAATACGGATTGCGCTGCCTGCTACAGGTCGCGCGCCAAGGCGCGGGTGGAAGCGTTACGATTCCCGAGATCAGTCGCCGCGAAGGCATTTCGGAGCCCTATGTGGGCAAGCTGATGCGCATTTTGCGCCAAGGCGGATTTGTGACCGCCGTGCGAGGTAAAGCAGGCGGCTATACGCTCGCGCTTCCGGCCGAACGCATTCGCGTCGGCGATGCCTTGACTGTCCTCGGCGGCCGGATCTTTGAAGACAGCTTCTGTAGCCGTCATTCGGGTTGCGAAGCCACGTGTGCGCACTCCACAGACTGTTCCATCCGCTCTCTTTGGCGCTCTCTCCAAGGCGCAATCGATGGCGTCCTGGGCGCCATCACGATTCGCGACCTGTTGCGCTCGGAATGCGGCACGGTGCATGTCTCTCTTCCCGAGTCACAAACTTTGAGAACTATGTAACGCGCTGACAGCATTGCACAAAGCGTCTTCCTATTATTCGAGCGGAAAGCGCTTGATGCTATTCATCAGCTATGCAATCCAAGAAAAACCAAGCCAGGGCCGTAATCGTGCCCATGGTAAAAGAGTTGACCAAGCGCCAGAAGCTCGAATGGAAAATCTCGATGCCGGCGCCGTCCGTGGATTCCAAGCCGCTGAAGCCAGCCGCTCTTTACCAGGATGCGGGCAACGGCTATAACAGCGACTTCACTTTCCTTCGGCGATGAGGGCTCTTAAGGGCGGGGCCGTTGGCGCCGCCCTTTCTCTTTCGTTTTTGCTCATCCGCTAAACTGATCCTTCGGTGAGCAGGAAAACCACATATCGCGATGCGGGAGTCGACATCAATGAAGCCGACCGTGCCGTGTCGCTCATCAAGCGGTACGCCGCCAAGACGCTGACCGCTGGCGTCCTCACATCCATTGGCAGTTTCGGCGCCGGCTTCTCGCTCAAGGGCTGGCGCGATCCGGTACTGGTAAGTTCGGCGGACGGAGTCGGCACCAAATTAAAAATCGCCTTCGCAACCGGCCGCCACGACACAGTGGGCGAAGACCTGGTGAACCATTGCGTCAACGACATTGCCGTGCAGGGCGCGACGCCGCTCTTTTTCTTGGACTATTTCGCCGTCAGCCGGCTCGACGCCGAAGTTTGTGGCAGCGTGGTCTCAGGTATCGCCCGGGGGTGCAAACGCAATGGCTGCGCATTGATTGGCGGCGAAACCGCGGAAATGCCCGGCATGTACGCGCCCGGTGAATACGATTTGGCCGGCTTCATTGTGGGGGCGGTGGAGCGCAGGCGCATGCTGACCGGCGCGGAAATCGAAGCCGGCGATGTGCTTCTCGGCCTTCCTTCGCAAGGTCTTCATACCAACGGTTACTCGCTCGCCCGCAAGCTGCTTTTTGAAATTGCCGGGCATACGCTCGACACCAGACTGCGGGAGCTGTCCGGCACGCTCGCCGACGAGCTGCTCAAAATCCATCGCTCCTATTTGGCCCCGATCCAGGCTTTGCACAAGGCGAAATATCTGAAAGGCGCTGCGCATATCACCGGCGGCGGCCTGACCGACAACGTCCCGCGCATCCTGCCGCCCGGCCTCGCCGCCCAGATCGATCGCACTTCCTGGCCTGACCAGCCGATTTTTGAGCTTCTCCGGCGCATCGGCGATATACCCGAAGAAGACTACCGTCGCACCTTTAACCTAGGCGTCGGCATGGTGCTGGTCGTGGCGGAAAAGAAGATTGGGTTCGTATCGCAAATTCTGCGAAAGATGCGCGAGCCCTTTTATGAGATCGGCCGCGTCGTAAAGCAGCCGTCGGCGCGCGGCCCAAGGGTGACCTTTTCGTGAAGCTGGGCATCCTGCTGTCGGGGCGCGGTTCGAATTTCGAAGCCATTGCCCGCAATGTCCGAAGCGGCGCGCTCGATTGCAAGATTGGGTTCGTTTTTTCAAATCGCGCCGCCGCGCCCGGTCTGGCGCTGGCCCGCGAACTCAGCTATCCATGCGCGTCCATCGAATCGAAAGGCGTCGATCGCACCGAATTTGACGCGCAAGTTGTTGATTTATTGAAGGCTCATGATGTGGAGCTTGTATGCCTGGCCGGCTACATGCGCCTGCTCAGCGGCCATTTCGTTTCGCAATTTCCGGGACGCATCTTGAATGTCCATCCGTCTCTTCTGCCGGCGTTCCCCGGTCTGGACGCCCAATATCAGGCACTGACTCACGGCGTGAAAGTCGCCGGCTGCACCGTGCATCTGGTGGATGAAACGCTCGACAGCGGACCGATCCTGCTGCAAGCCGCGGTGCCCGTTCTCGACGGCGATACCGTCGAAACATTATCGGCGCGCATTTTGGTAGAGGAGCATAAAATCTATTCGGAGGCGATAGCTTGGGTCGCTCGCGGCAACTATCGTATAGAAGGACGCCGGGTCATTAAAACATGTTGAAGCGTATCGTCGCAGTTCTCGCAGCCGTCGTGCTGCTGGTGCTTGGCTGGTTCTGGTTTTCCGGCAAGAAAGCGACTCTGAAATTTGCACGGCCTGTACCTGCCATCGGTACGGTCACTCCGATCGTCGTCGAAGTAGACGATCCGGCCGGCGTCAAATCTTTTTCCGCATCGGTCGAGCAAGGCGGTCAAAGCCAGACCGTCTACGAAGACAAAACCAAGTCGCGGCAACGAAACCGCGTCTATTCCTTTACCGCTGGCAAGCATCAGGCCGGCTTTTTGAAAGAAGGCACGGCGAAAATTGTCCTGAAAGCCAAGACCAACGATTTTCGCGGCGCCACCAGCACATTTTCGCAAGATATCCAGGTGGTGCTGAAACCGCCTACTGTGGTTGCCGATGGCCGCCAGCACTACATCAATCAAGGCGGCGCCGAGCTGGTCACATTAGACCTCGGCGGCAACTGGACGGAAGCCGGCGTGCGCGTCGCCAACTATTCGGCGGGCTCCTTTCCAATGCCGGGCGAACCGGACAACAGCAACCATCGGTTTTCGTTGTTTCCCTTCCCCTGGAACGTCGCGGCCGACACCATTCCCGTCGCGTTTGTGCGCAACAGCACCGGGACCGAAGTCACCACGAATTTTTGGGTCAAAGTGTTTCCGAAGACGTTCCGGTCGAGCAATATTCCGCTCACCGACAAAAATATGCAAAAGGTCGTCGGCGAACTCGACCCCGAAGGCACCGGCAGCCTGGTCGATCGCTTCGTGAAGCTGAATCGCACACTTCGTGAGGCCAACGCACAGACAATTTACGATCTCCGAAAGAATACGGAAAACAAAATTTTATGGTCCGGGCCATTCGTGCCGGTGAAAGGCGCCCGCGAATCGTTCTTCGCCGATCGCCGCAGCTATTTCTATAACGGAAAGAAAGTCGACGAGCAGGTCCACTTGGGCTACGATCTGGCGCAAACGGCCAATACTCCCGTTAAGGCCGCTAACTCAGGAAGAGTGATCTATGCGGACCGGCTGGGAATTTATGGAAATTGCGTGATCATTGATCACGGATATTCGCTGCAAAGCCTTTACGGCCATATGAGCCGCATCGATGTGAAAGTAGGGGATCGTGTCGGGAAAGAGCAGCAGATCGGTATCAGCGGCGCGACCGGCATGGCGTTCGGCGATCACGTCCATTTCAGTATGCTGGTTGCCGGCTACCAGGTCGATCCCAAGGAATGGTGGGACGAGCACTGGATTCACGACCGGATTTTGAGCAAGATCGGCTCACCGACCGAAAGGCAGAGCATAAACGCAACTCCGCCGCCAGCCCCCACGGGAAAGCATGTGAGAGCGCGGCGGCGAAAGTAACTGCGTTATTTCTTTTCTTCGCCGGTTTCGCCTTCAGTACCCTCGCGGGCTTGCTTCAGGCGTTCTTCACGACGCGCGGCTCGTTCGGCGGCGCGCTTGATCAGTTCGGAACCGACCAGCTCCAGCTTAGCGGTTTCGGCGCCATCGCCCCTGCGCCAGCCCAGCTTGACGACGCGCGTGTAGCCGCCGTTACGCTGGTTGAAGCGCGGTCCGAGCTTTTCGAACAGCTTTTCGACCGCCGCCGGTTTGAGCAGGAAAGCGGCGGCTTGCCGCCGCGCGTGCAGATTGTCCTGTTTGGCGAGCGTGATCATGCGCTCGACAAGCGGCCGCGCGGCTTTCGCCTTTTGCACAGTCGTCGTAATGCGCTCTTCTTCGATGACGTTGGTCACCAGGCCGCGCAACAAGGCGCGCCGGGCGCTGATATCTCGCTTGAGCTTAAATCCGGCTTTGCCGTGCCGCATGGTTATTCTTCCGCCCCAGCGTAATTATCATTGGAGTAATCGACGTGCGAAGGCGGCGGCATGCCACCGACCAGGCGGCCCTGGGCATCGAACTTCATGCCAAACGACAGGCCCAGCCCCGACAGAATTTCCTTGATTTCGTTCAAAGACTTGCGGCCGAAATTCTTGGTGCGCAGCATTTCGGATTCGCTCTTCTGCACCAGATCGCCGATGGTTTGAATATTGGCGTTCTTGAGGCAGTTGTACGAACGGACGCTGAGTTCCAGCTCTTCCACCGAGCGGTTCAGCACTTCATTCATCTGATTGATAGCGCGCTCGGCCGGCTCCTCGGCAACTTCGGGTGTTTCTTCGAAGTTGATAAAGATCGTCATGTGATCTTTGAGCAGCTTGGCGGCCTGACCGATAGCGTCTTGCGGCGAAATGGCGCCGTTGGTCCAGACTTCGATCGTCAGCTTGTCGTAATCGGTATTCTGGCCGAGACGCGCGGCCTCGACCGTGTAGATCACCTTGCGGACAGGTGAGTGGACCGAATCGATCGGAATATAGCCGATCGGAAGATCTTCGTCGTAATTGCGATCGGCCGAGACATAGCCGCGGCCACTCTTGATGCGCATTTCGATGCTGAGCTTGCCACCCTCGCCGACAGTTGCGATGTGCAGATTGCGATCGAGCACTTCGACGTCGTTGTCGGTCTCGATCTGGCTGCTCATTACTTCGCCAGGAGTATCGATATTGAGGCGCGCGATGCGCATGCCCTCGCCGGTCATCTTGAACGGAACCTGCTTCAGATTCAAGATGATGTCGGTGGCGTCTTCGACGACACCGGGAATGGGACTGAACTCGTGGGAGACTCCCTCGATACGCACGCCGGTGATGGCGGCGCCCTCGATGGAGCTAAGGAGCACGCGGCGCAGACCGGTGCCAATGGTGGATCCGAATCCGCGTTCGAACGGTTGTGCCGAGAACTGGCCGAAACGCTCGGTGAGAGTCTCGGTGTTCGCCACTAGACGCTTGGGTTTCTGAAATCCTTTAAACATAATTTCTATCTGCTCTCTTCGCCGATTTACTTCGAATACAGCTCGACGATCAACTGTTCATTCAACTGAATCTGCACTAGCTCATCACGCTTGGGCTGCTGCAGCACGCGCCCGCGAAGCGCGTCGCGATCCACTTCCAACCAGGACGGGCTCGGGGTGTGCGCCGTAGCGTCCCGCGCGCCCAAAATCGAGGAATTATTCCGGCTGCTCTCCCGAATCTCTACCGAGTCGCCGGGTTTCACAACAAACGAGGGAATATTGACTTTTTTGCCGTTCACAGTGAGGTGACCGTGCCGTACCAGTTGGCGGCCTTGCGCCCGGCTGGTAGCCAGACCCATGCGATAGACCACATTATCCAGACGGCGCTCAAGCGTAGAAAGCATGAGTTCGCCGGTAATACCTTTTTGATTCACCGCCTTCTCGTAAAGGTTCCGGAACTGTCCTTCGAGAATGCGGTAGTAACGGCGGGCCTTCTGCTTCTCACGAAGCTGCAAACCGTAGCCGACCAGCTTGGGCTTCTTATCCTTGCCATGCTGCCCAGGGGCGAAATTGCGCTTTTCGATGGCGCACTTCTCGGTGTGGCAGCGCTCGCCCTTCAAAAATAATTTCATGCCCTCGCGGCGGCAGAGCCGGCAAACCGGGCCACTATAACGTGCCATCTAAAAATCTCCTCATACTCGCGGCATCCTTTTCGCGCTCATCATACTCGCCGCTTCTTCGGTGGCCGGCAGCCGTTGTGTGGAATGGGCGTGACGTCCTTGATCGATTTCACTTCGATTCCGGCGGTGGAAAGCGCGCGGACTGCCGATTCGCGGCCCGAACCTGGTCCCGCTACCCGAACTTCGACCGACCGCAGACCAGATTCCTTGGCTTTGTTGGCCGCCGTCAGCGAAGCCTGTTGTGCGGCGAATGGGGTGCCCTTGCGCGAACCGCGAAAGCCTAGCGAACCGGAACTCGACCACGCGAGCACGTTGCCCAGCGGATCGGTGAACGTGACGATCGTATTGTTGAACGACGCCTGAATATGCACCGTGCCGAAGGGAACGTTCTTCTTCTCCTTCTTCTTGAAGCTCTTCTTTTTGGTTGTTTTTGCCGCTGCCTTCGCCATGTTTAAGTTTTCGAAGTCGCTTTCTTCTTGTTCGCCACAGTGCCCTTACGCGGGCCTTTGCGCGTGCGCGCGTTGGTATGGGTGCGCTGGCCGCGGGCCGGCAGACCGCGCCGGTGCCGCAGACCGCGATAAGCGCCCATTTCCATCAGGCGCTTGATATTCATGGAAACTTCTTTGCGAAGATCGCCCTCAATCGCGCCTTCGCTCTCGATCAGAGTGCGAAGATGATTGACTTCTTCCTCTGATAGATCCCCGACCTTCTTTTCCGGGTCTACTTGCGCCCGATGAAGAAGCGACAGGGCCCGCGTCCGGCCAATGCCGTAGATGTACGTCAACCCGACAACCGATCGCTTTCTTACTGGTAAATCAACACCTGCTATACGCGCCATACGCCTCGAATCCTATCCTTGCCGCTGCTTGTGTTTGGGATTCGTGCAGATCACGCGCACCACGCCATGGCGATGGATGATTTTGCACTTGTCACACAGCTTCTTCACAGCCGCTCGCACCTTCATAAATCTCTTAGCCTTTCGCTTCTTGTCTCACGGCCGCGACAAAACCCACGGTCCGTTGTCGGTTACTGCGACCATATGCTCGAAATGAGCCGAATACGAGCCGTCCTTAGCAACCGCTGTCCACTTATCCGCCAACACTTTCGTCTCGGCTTTGCCAGCATTCACCATCGGCTCGATTGCCAACACCATGCCGGGCTTCAGCCGCGGATTTTCTCCGCGACGGTCCACATAATTCGGAATCTGCGGTTCTTCATGCAAAGACGTTCCGATCCCGTGTCCTACAAACTCGCGCACAATCGAAAACCCGTTCGCGGTCACGTGCTTTTCCACCGCGCCGCAAACGTCGAACAAACGATTGCCGGCCCGGACCCGGTCAATTGCCAGCTCCAGGCTCTCTTCGGTGATCTTCAAAAGACGCTTCACCGAATCATTCACTTCACCGACGGCGACGGTAATCGCCGAATCGCCGTAATATCCATCGAGCAGCACGCCCGTATCGATCGAAACAATATCGCCGCGCCGCAGCTTGCGTTTTGCCGACGGCATGCCATGCACGACTTCTTCGTTTACCGACGTACACAGCACAAACGGATACCGGGTGCCCGAAGCCTGAGTGTAATATCCTTTGAACGCCGGCCGCGCTCCCGCATCCGCAATTTTCTTTTCCGCCGCCACTTCGAGATCGTGCGTAGTGACGCCTTCGGACGCCATCTGTCGCAGATCTTCTAAAATCTGGTACACGAGCAAACCGCTGCGGCGCAATTTGTGCAACTCGTCCATGCTGCGCCGCACAATCATCGCACCGCGCTCCCGGGCGACACAGCCTCTATTGCGCCCGCCACACCCAATTCCGCCAACCCCTGGCAGATCCGCTGCCGTATCTGTTCAGGCGACTCCTCACCGGCATTCACCTCAATCATGGGAACGCCGGCTTCCCGGAAAAACTTCAAAATCGGAAGAGTCAACGAATCGTACTCCCGAAGCCGCTCTCGAATCACCGCTTCCCGGTCGTCCTCACGCGTTATCAATGCCGTTCCATCGAGGTCACAGACGCCCTGCACCTTAGGCGGATTCGTTTTCAAACTGTAAAGGGTTCCACAAACAGGACACTGACGGCGGCCGCTCAGACGAGCTACAGTCTTCGCGTAGTCTACACCTAAGTGTACCACGATGGGACGAAATCCATCCTCGACCGTCAACCGAAGCAGCGCCTGCGCCTGGTTCAAAGTGCGCGGATAGCCGTCCAGAAGGATGCCCGGCCGGCTATCAGGCTCGAGAAGACGCTCGCGGACCAATTCGTTCACCAATTCGTCGGAAACCAGCTTTCCGGCGCGCAGAAGCTGCTGGGACTGGCGGCCGACCTCGTCACCGGCGCTGATATGGGCGCGCAGCATGTCTCCGGTCGAAATATGCGGCGCGTTCAGGCAACGGCGCAGCAACTTAGCCTGGGTTCCTTTCCCCGACCCAGGCGACCCGAACAGGATGATGGCCGGCGCAAGCGTATTGTCCATCAGCGGCGCCCGCGGACACGTCCGGAGCGGGGAGTAAATCCGTCGTAGTGGCGCATAATAAGCTGCGCTTCGATTTGGTTGACCGTATCCATCGCAACGCCGACAACAATCAGCAGCGAAGTGCCGCCGAAAAAGAACGTGACGCCCAGGCCATCGAGCAGCCAGCGCGGGAAATGCGCGTCGATAAAGTTGCCGACGAACGGCAAGCGCTGCAGCCGGATGCCGGAGATCATCACCATCGGAATGATCGAGAGAATCGCCAGGTACAAGCCGCCGACGACGGTAATCTTCGACAGAATCTTGTCCATGTAGTCGGCAGTATTCTTGCCCGGCCGGATGCCTGGAATGAAGCCGCCGTACTTGCGCATGTTGTCAGCCGCTTCATTGGGATTGAATATGATCGAGATGTAAAAGAAACAGAAGAATACGATCAGCAGCGTGTAGACGAGATAGTAAAGCGGCTCCGAGTTGCCGAGCGAGCCGAGCATGCCGCTGAGCCAGGGACTGTTCTTAAAAGCTGGGAATTGCAGAAAGGTTTGCGGCAGCGCCAGCAGTGAAGAAGCGAAAATGATCGGGATGACGCCGCCCGCATTGACTTTAAGCGGCAGGTGAGTGGACTGGCCGCCCATCATTTTTCTCCCGATGACGCGCTTGGCGTATTGCACCGGAATCCGGCGCTCGCCACGTTCGACCAGCACGATAAACGCGACGACCGCCACCATGATGATCAGAATAATGACCATCTGCGGCACAGGCCATTGATGCGTGACGAATGTGTTCTGGTAAATATTCTGGATGGCCTGCGGCAGGCCCACGATAATGCCCACAAAAATGATCAGCGACATGCCGTTGCCGATGCCGCGATCGGTGATCTGCTCACCCAGCCACATGATGAATGCGGAACCGGCCGTAAAGGTGAGGCAAGTAAACAGAATGAAAAACGGCCCCGGATTGAGGACGAAGTTTCCTTCGGAACTTTGCAGAGCAAAAGCAATACCGAGCGACTGCAGTACGGCGAGAGCCACCGTTAAATAGCGCGTCCACTGCGTGATCTTACGGCGGCCGAGCTCGCCTTCTTTTTGCAATTTATCGAGCGTCGGAATGACGACGGTAAGCAACTGCAGGATAATCGACGCCGTAATGTACGGGGTGATGCCAAGAGCGAAGATCGTCATGCGGCGCAGCATACCGCCGCTGAATAGATCGAAGTACCCCAAAAAGCCGCCCGCGGCATTGCGCTCAAAGAACGCCGCGAACTTGTTGGTATCGATACCGGGTGTGGGAATGTAGGCACCGATACGGTACACGGCGAGCAAACCCAACGTGAAAAGAACGCGCTTCCGAAGGTCCGGTATCCGGAAGACATTCGCAAGCGCTTCAAAAAACTTCGTCATCGTTTACCCTGGTTATCCGACTCGTACCGAGAAACGCAATCTACTCTACTCCCGTTTTTTGGGACACCGGCGCTTTCGCGAGGACTTCGGCGCTGCCGCCGGCTTTCTGAATCTTGTCGAGCGCGGATTTCGAATACACGTGAGCCTGGACGCTGATTTTACGAGTCAGCTCGCCATTGCCCAGAATCTTCAATCCGGCGCCCATCTTTTTCACTACTCCGGCCTCCGCCAGCGAATCCGGCGTGAAGTTATCGCCATCCAGCTTTTCGAGCGCGCCCACGTTCACAATGGCGTACTCTTTGTGAAAAATGTTGGTAAAGCCGCGCTTGGGCAGACGGCGATGCAGCGGCATCTGGCCGCCTTCAAAGCCGCGCATCTTGCTGTAACCGGAGATCGATTTGGCGCCTTTGGCGCCGCGGCCCGAATATTTGCCGCGGCCGCTGCCCATACCTTGTCCGATACGCCGCTTTTTGTGCCGTTGTCCCTTGGGAGGGCGCAAATTACTCAAGTTCATATTGGTTCGTCCTCGCGCTATTCCTTCACAATTTCGAGCAGATGCGGGATCTTCGCCACCATGCCGCGAAAACCGGGCGTATCCGGGCGCTCGACTACACGATTCAGCTTGTGAAGACCTAACGACTTCACGATATTCTTATGCTTTTGCGGCGTACAGATGGGACTGCGCACCAGCTTGATCTTGATTTTGCCTTCCGCCATTTGCTTCCGCCTTTACAATTTCTCGATCGGCAAGCCGCGCATGTCGGCCACGGCAGTCTTGTCGCACAACTGCTCGAGCGCATCGATGGTCGCTTTTACCACATTATGGGCATTGTGCGAGCCGATCGATTTCGTCAACACGTTGGGAATTCCGACGGCTGTGATCACGGCGCGCACCGGGCCGCCGGCGATCACACCGGTTCCGGCCGGGGCCGGCTTCAACAACACCAACCCGCCGCCAAAGCGCCCCAGAACAGGGTGCCGGATGGTGGTCTCTAGCACATGTACTTTGCGAAGGTTTTTCTTCGCGGCCTCAATGCCCTTCTTAATCGCCGAAGGAACTTCTTTGGCTTTCCCAGTGCCGTAGCCGACAACTTTCGCGCCGGAGTCCCCCACCACCACGAGGGCCGAGAAACTCATATTCTTACCGCCCTTGACCACTTTGGTCACGCGATTGATGCTGACTACCTGCTCCTTCAAGTTCAAGTTCTGCGCATCGACCCGCTTGGCCGTTCCATTTGCTGCCATTCGATTAAAACTCCAATCCGGCTTGACGCGCCGCGTCGGCCAGCGCCTTCACGCGGCCATGATATTGATATCCGCCGCGATCGAACACCACGCGGGTAATGCCTTTGTCTTTGGCGCGCTGCGCGACAGCCTGGCCAATCCGCTTCGCGCCTTCGATGTTTCCGCCTTTCCCGCGAAGATCTTTTTCCGTGGACGCCGCGGCAGCAAGGGTATGTCCTTGCTGGTCGTCGATCACCTGCGCATAAATATGATTCAGGCTGCGGAAAACGGCAAGCCGCGGCCGTTCCTGCGTTCCCGCCACACGGCGGCGAATCCGTTTATGAATGCGAGTTCGAATTTCGTTTCTACCAGCTTGCGCCATTACTTACCTCCCGCCCCGGTCTTACCGGCCTTCTTGCGCAGCACTTCACCCGTGTAGCGGACGCCTTTGTTCTTGTAGGGATCGGGGGGACGCAGCGCGCGAATGTGCGCGGCCACCTGCCCGACCGCCTGGCGATCGTAGCCGGTGAGAATCAAATGTGTCTGTTTATCGACTTTCAGATCAACTCCGGCAGGCAATAACATTTCAAGCGGATGCGAATAGCCGAGTGTGAAGGTGGCAATCTTCCCCTTCACATCGGCGCGGTACCCAGTGCCAACAATGTCCAATTCGCGCGTGAAACCCGCCGATACGCCTTGTACCGCGTTGGCCGCAAGCGCGCGTGTCAGCCCATGAACCGCGGCAAACCGATCGCTGTCGCGCACGACTTCCAAATGATCGCTCTTTTGCTCGAACCGGACACCAGCCGGGATGGGAACAGACAACTTCCCCTTTGGGCCTTCGACCTGCAGGGTCTCGCCGATATTGATTTTTACCCCTTTCGGCAGGGGAATGGGCTTCTTTCCTACGCGTGACATGCCGTTCGTTCCTTACCAGATCTGACAGAGGACTTCGCCGCCCACACCCTCTTTGCGCGCGGCGTTTCCCGTCATGACACCTTTCGGCGTCGTGAGAATATTGATACCTAACCCGCCCAGAATGCGAGGAATCTCCTTCGAGCCGACATACACGCGGCAACCCGGACGCGAGACGCGCTGGATACGCGAAATGACAGGCAGGTTCGAGGGCGTGTACTTCAAATACAAGCGGATGAACTTTTTCGATCCTTCTTCCGTCAGCTTGTAATTGAGAATGTAACCTTCTTCCTTCAAAATACGCGCCAGCTCGTTCTTGAGCCGCGAGGCCGGTACATCGACTTTGGCGTGGCGGGCGATCAGCGCATTGCGCACGCGCGTCAGCATGTCGGCAATGGGGTCTAATGTCATTTCATCTGCCTCCTTACCAGCTCGCCTTCGTGACGCCCGGGATCTCACCGGCGAGCGCGAATTTCCGGAAACAAATCCGGCAGAGCGAAAACTTGCGCAGAAATCCGCGCGGCCGCCCGCAGTTCTTGCAGCGGTTGCGCAGCCGGGTCGGAAACTTCACAGGCGTCTTCGCCGCCCGCGCCTGCGCGATCTCGGCCAGCTTCTTCACTTCTTTCGCGATCTTAGCGGTAGTTGCCATGAATTCCTTTTCTTACTGCCGGAAGGGCATTCCTAAGTGGCGCAATAGCGCCAGCCCTTCGGCGTCGGTCCGGGCGGTCGTGGTGATACTAATGTTCAACCCTTTCACCTTTTCCACTTTGTTGTAATCGATCTCGGGGAAAATCAATTGATCCTTCAGCCCGAGCGTATAATTGCCACGGCCGTCGAATGACTTGGGCGACACGCCGCGGAAATCGCGGACGCGCGGCAGAGCCACATTCATCAAACGGTCCAAAAACTCATACATACGGTCGCCGCGCAGCGTGACCATGCAGCCGATCGACATGCCTTCGCGCAGCTTGAAGGCGGCGATCGATTTTTTCGCCTTGGTTACCACGGGCTTCTGACCGGCGATCGCCGACAACTCATTCACTGCACCATCCATCAGCTTGCTATTGCCAGTTGCCTCGCCTAGGCCGACGTTCAGCGAGATTTTCTGAATCTTCGGCACGGCCATCGGGTTGGTATACCCGAAATCCTTCTTCAGCGCGGGGACGACACTCTTGGCATATAGCTCGCGGAGGCGCGCTTTACCGCTTGCCGCTTTCGGCGCGGCCGCTTTCTCGAGAGGCTCAGCGCTTTTTTCTTTGGGGGCTCGCGCTTTCTTGTCCGCGCCCGCAGCGGGTTTCGCCTTAGGGTCCTTGGCCGGCTTGTTCTCTGTATCTTTCGCCATTTCGCGTTACCTTTACTTCTTGTCGAGCGTTTCGCCGCCCTTGCGTGCGATACGGGTACGGCGCACTTTACCGCCCACGGTGTCCACCTTGTAACCCACACGCGTGGGAACTCCACCGGCGGTCAAAAGCATCACGTTCGAGATATCGAAAGGCATCGGCTTGTCGGCGATGCCTCCTTTGATTTGTTTCGATGGGTTCGGGCGCGTGTGCCGCTTCACCACCATGACCCCTTCGACCGTCACTTTGCGTGCGAAGCGGTCCACTTCGAGCACTTTGCCCGACTTACCCTTGTCGCGCCCGGCGATTACGCGCACTAAGTCGTCTTTCTTGATCTTGACGCGAAGCGGACGGCGCTCGCCTTTCTCCTGGCGGCGCTGGTAAGCAACTTTCGGCATAAACTAAATAACCTCCGGCGCGAGCGAAACAATTCTCATAAAGCGCTTGTCGCGCAGCTCGCGTGCGACGGGCCCGAACACGCGCGTGCCCACCGGCTCACCCACATCGTTAATCAATACGGCGGCATTCGAATCGAAGCGGATATATGTTCCATCCTTGCGCCGCGTTTCCTTGCGCATGCGAACCACTACGCAACGGACCACTTTGCCCTTCTTGATGGCGGACTCCGGAGAGGCCTCCTTCACACTGGCCGTGATCACATCGCCCAAGCCGGCGCGCAGTCCGAGGTCGCCGCCGCGCGGCAAAATGCACTGCAGCTTGCGCGCGCCGCTGTTATCGGCCACCTCCAGAATTGTTCGCATTCCAATCATGACGTTTCTCCTGAGCTTGTCCGCGACCGGTGAGCGGCGCGCGGCGCGAAGCTATTTCTTTTTGATCGTCTTCCTAACGCGTGTGTCGGCCGTCTCCGTAAGCGCGGGATGATCCACGGCGACTTCTACGGCGCGGCGCAATACCGTGCCCAGCTTCCAGCGCTTCAAACGGCTGAGCGGGCGGCATTCCACGATGCGCACCACATCGCCCACTTTCGCCGATTGCTCTTCATCGTGCGCATAAAACTTTTTCCGCTTCTTCACGATCCGTTTGTAGACAGGATGCGCGGTGCGCCGCGTCACTTCGACCACAATCGTTTTGGCCATCTTGGTCGAGATGACCTCGCCTACTTTTTCGTTCTTATGCCCGGTTTTGGGCGCTGCCGGTTCTGTAGCCGCCATATGGTTTACGTAGATTCCTTACTTCTTCTTCCTGAACAAACCGCCCAAACCGCGTTTCGTTTTGGCAGCCTTACCCGTCACCGGAGCCTTCGGGGCGGCCGTGGCCGGCGCTACCACCGTTACACCTTTTTCTTTCAATACCGTCAGCATCCGCGCACGATCTTTTTTGAGCGCGCGATACTTCTTGAGGCCTTCGTTCTGCCCCATTCCCATCTGGAAGCGGAAACGGAAAAGCTGTTCCTGCGCATCCTGTACCTGGCGGGTGAGATCGGCGACATCGATGCCGCGAATTTTGTCAGCCTTCATAATTTAGCTAGCCTTTGTGCCTTCTCCGGCCTGGTGGCGCGAAACGAATTTCGTCGGTACCGATAATTTCATGGCCGCCAGGCGCATGGCTTCGGTCGCAACCTCGAGCGTCACGCCTTCCATTTCAAACAGCACCTTGCCGGGCCGTACCACCGCCACCCAAGCTTCCGGCGCGCCTTTGCCTTTTCCCATACGCGTCTCCGGCGGCTTCTTGGTAATCGGTTTGTCGGGGAACAACCGGATCCATACCTTGCCGCCGCGCTTGATAAAACGCGTCATGGCGATACGCGCGGCTTCAATCTGCCGGTTCGTCACCCAGCCGCAGCGCATCGCCTTTAGGCCAAACTCGCCGAATGCGAGCGAAGAACCGCGCCAGGCTTTGCCCGTCATGCGGCCGCGCTGCTGCTTGCGAAATTTTACTTTCTTCGGCATCAACATGGCTATTCCTCCGTCTCCTTCTTTTCTTCGGTGGCGGGCTCGGCCGCACGCACCTGCTCCTGTTTCCAGGAAGGCGCCACCGGTACCGAGAGCGGCGGAATAATCGGAGCCGCCGCCGGCTTGGCCATCTCAGCCGGAGGAGCCTGCTGCATCGCCGGACCAGTAGCCTCGGGCGGAGGCGCCGTTTGCGGCCGGCGTTCGCGATTGTCGTCGCGGCGGCGGCGGCGCGGCTCGCCTTCATTGCGTAGCGAGTCGCGGCGACCGCCCTCGAGCACTTCGCCCTTGTACACCCAAACTTTGACGCCGATCACGCCATAGGTCGTGTAGGCTTCGGTGAAGCCGTAATCGACATCCGCCCGCAAGGTATGCAGCGGAAGCTGCCCTTGCAGATACCATTCGCTACGCGCGATTTCCGCGCCATTCAGACGGCCTGAAACGCGGACCTTGATTCCTTTACATCCAAACCGCAGCGCGGAATCTACCGCTTTTCGCATGGCGCGGCGAAAAGCCACGCGTTTTTCGAGCTGCAACGCGATCGATTCGGACACCAACTGCGCGTC
>JACZDD010208898.1_pt1 | contig 22369 bp, 18 predicted proteins | sample 8641771 | NCBI WGS metagenome assembly JACZDD01 (sample SAMN15324614, study PRJNA640507) | soil metagenome | isolation source: intercropping peanut in the second line | place: China: Luxin town, Laibin City, Guangxi Province | collected 2019-07-25 | depth 10cm m | reverse complement strand
CAGCAACGACACGGCAGGCCCGGTCGATCGTCCGAATCTGTCGAAGGACTACCTTGCCGGCAGCGCCCCTGAGGACTGGGTGCCGCTTCGCGGCGACGACTGGTACGCGGAGAACAAGGTCGACCTTAAACTCAAAACTGAAGTGGCCTCTCTCGATGCACGGGGCAAGGAGCTAACCCTCGGGGATAGCAGCAAGATGAAATTCGACAAGCTGCTGCTCGCGACCGGCGCCGAGCCGGTCAGGCTCGACATTCCAGGCGCCGATCAACCGCACGTGCACACATTACGGTCCCTTGCGGACTGCCGCGCGATCATCGAGCGGGCAAAGACCGCTAAGCGCGCGGTCGTCATCGGCGCGAGCTTCATCGGCCTGGAAACTGCCGCTGCGCTGCGAGCGCGCGATATCGAAGTGCACGTTGTCGCGCCGGAGAAGCGTCCGCTTGAACGGGTGTTCGGACCGCAGCTCGGCGACTTCATCCGTGCCTTGCATGACGAGCATGGCGTCAAATTCCATCTTGAGAACACTGTCACAGCAATTAATGGCAAACGCGCCGTTCTCAAGAACGGCGGTGAACTTGACGCTGATCTCGTAGTGATCGGGGTCGGCGTACGCCCGCGCATCGGGCTTGCCGAAAAAGCCGGCCTCGCGGTCGACAAGGGCGTGAACGTGAACGAGCATATGGAAACAAGTGTGAGTGGCATCTACGCAGCTGGCGATATCGCGCGCTGGCCCGACCCTATTTCCGGTGAAAATATCCGCGTCGAGCACTGGGTGGTCGCCGAGCGGCAGGGTCAGGTCGCTGCTCTTAACATGATGGGGGTACGGACGCCGTTCCGCTCGGCTCCCTTCTTCTGGAGCCAGCACTATGACGTACCGATCAATTACGTGGGCCACGCCGAAAAATGGGACTCAATCGACGTTGAAGGCGACGTAATGAAGCGCGACTGTGTCGTGCGCTATAAGCGCGGTGGCCTCGTTCTGGCCGTTGCCTCGATTTATCGGGATAAAGAAAGCCTCGAAGCCGGCGCAGCAATGGAGCGCGAGGCCGCAAAGACGTAGGATTAACGCGCTTAACGCTTATGCGCGGCGGCGGGTAGCGGGGTCTGTCGAGACCGGTTAAAAAGATCGCCGGGAGCACCCATATGGCGATCAAATTCGGCCGCCCAATCGAAAGCCGCACCCGGTTAACCCCGGTTGAAGCAAATCCTGCGGCCAAAGGCGCGCAGCTTGATCTGTCGGTGCGCATGCGCCGAAATCGGCGCAGCGAATGGGCGCGCCGCATGGTACGCGAAAACGTCCTCACGACCGATGATCTGATCTGGCCATTATTCGTGATGGACGGCACGGATGCGCGCAATCCGGTTCCCTCTATGCCGGGCGTGGAACGGCTGTCGGTCAACGAGATCGCACGCGAGGCCGTGCGCGCTGCGAAGCTGAACATTCCCTGCATCGCGCTGTTCCCCTACACCGACCCGAACCTCCGTGACGAATATGGGAGCGAAGCACTCAATCCCGACAATCTGGTGTGTCGCGCTATTCGCGCGATCAAAAAAGAGGTGCCAGAAATCGGCATCTTATGCGACGTCGCCCTTGATCCCTTCACGAGCCACGGCCATGACGGCTTGCTGCGCGACGGCGTCATTCTGAATGACGAAACCGTCGCCGTGCTCGTTAAGCAGGCCTTGGTCCAAGCGGAAGCCGGCTGTGACATCATTGCACCCTCGGACATGATGGATGGGCGCGTTGGCGCTATCCGCAAGGCGCTCGATGCCGCGAATTTCACCGACGTGTCGATCATGTCCTACGCCGCAAAATATGCATCGGCGTTTTACGGACCGTTCCGCGATGCCGTGGGTTCCGCGAAGACGCTCACCGGCGACAAGCGCACCTATCAGATGGACTTCGGCAATTCTGATGAGGCCCTGCGCGAAGTCGCACTCGACATCGAGGAAGGCGCCGACATGATCATGGTCAAGCCGGGGCTGCCCTATCTCGATATCGTGCAGCGCGTGAAGGAAATCTTTGGGATGCCGACCTTCGCCTATCAGGTGTCCGGCGAGTACGCGATGATCATGGCAGCAGCGCAGAACGGCTGGCTTGACGGCGATCGCGCCATGATTGAAAGCCTGACGGCGTTCAAACGGGCCGGGTGTGACGGAGTCCTGACTTATTTCGCCCCGCGCGTGGCGGAAAGGCTCAAAGCAGGTTGACGCGATCAGGGCGCTTCCCTCCCGGTCACCCGCCCAGTGACCCATGTATTCGACAGGTTGACGCTCCATGGGTGAATTCGCCATCGGTCAAGGCGTGTCTCGCTTTGAGGATCCGCGGCTGGTGCGGGGTGGCGGACGTTACACGGACGACATCAAGTTGCCCGGCTTGGCGCACGGCGTCGTACTGCGGTCACCCCATGCGCACGCAAAAGTCAGATCGATCGACGTCACCGTGGCAAAGGCGGCGCCGGGCGTCTTGGCGGTGCTTACCAGCGTCGACATCAAAGCGGCGGGCTGCGGCGACTTGCCCGTGCCTGGTGGCCTCAAGCGCCGTGACGGCTCGCCTATGTACAAACCGCGCTACCCGATCCTGGCCGAAGACCGGGTGCGCTGGGTAGGCGACGGCGTCGCTTTTATCGTTGCCGAGACCGTTGCGCAGGCCCTCGACGCGGGTGAGATGATTTCCGTCGACTACGAGGGACTGCCCGCCGTCACATCGACCGCGGAAGCACCGAAGCCCGGCGCACCGCGGGTCTGGGACGACTGCCCGGACAATATCTGCTTCGTCGAGCTGATCGGCGACAAGGCAGCCGTCGATGCGGCGGTCGCGCGCGCGGACCACGTCATCAAGCACAGTTTCACGGTCAATCGGGTCACCGCCGCAAGCATGGAGCCGCGCGCGGCCATCGGGGACTACGGTCCGGATGGTCGCTACACCTTGTACGCCGGACTGCAGCACACGCATGTCATTCGCGCCAATCTCGCCAAAATCCTCAAGGTGCCGGAAAGCCACGTGCGGGTGGTCGTGCCCGACGTGGGCGGAAGCTTTGGCATGAAATCGCCGGTCGCTAATGAAATCCCGTTGGTGCTGCTCGCCGCAAGATTAACCGGCCGTCCCGTCAAGTGGACCAGCACGCGCACAGAGGCATTCCTTAGCGACCCGCAAGGCCGCGACCATGTGGCCGAAGCGGAGCTCGCGCTCGACAAGGACGGGATTTTCCTTGGCCTGCGTTTGAAAACGACCGTAGCGATAGGCGCCTACTTACAGATGGGCATGCCGGCATTTGCAATGAATGCTGGCACATTGGCCGGCGTTTATCGCACGCCAGCTATTCACGTCGACGCCACCGGCGTCTTCACCAATACCAATCCGATGCGTCCCTACCGCGGCAATGGACGCGGCGAATTTGCCTACATGATCGAGCGCATGGTCGATATCGCGTCTGACGAACTCAGAATCGATCCCGTGGAATTACGTCGACGCAATACGATTTCGCCTGCTGCAATGCCGTTCAAGACAGGTCTCACCTTTACCTATGACTGCGGCGAGTTCGAAAAGAACATGGATCTCGCGCTTCAACTTGCTGACCGAAAAGGTTTTGCACACCGTAAGGACGAGGCGCGAAGACGCGGCAAACTGCGCGGATTTGGTTTTTCAAATACCATTGAGCGAGCAGCCGCGGCCAGCATGGATGGCGCCGAGTTGCGCTTCGACGCATCCGGCTCGGTCTACTTGTTCTCGGGTGCAATCGGAGCCGGTCAGGGGCACGCGACAGTATTCCGGCAGATCGTCTGCGATCGCCTCGGCCTAGACCCGAGTAATGTGCACTACGTGCAAGGCGACAGCGACCAAGTCTTCTATGGCGAAGGCACCAATGGCTCGCGCAGCCTGACGATGGTGGGCTCGGCCCTTCACCATGCCATGGAAAAGATTATTGCCAAGAGTCGCGCGATTGCGGCCCATCTGCTCGAAGCACCAATCGATGACGTAAAATTTTCGGCTGGCGTTTTCTCAGCCGCAAACACCAACCGCACGCTTACCCTCCGCGAAATCGCGAACGCTGCATTCGATCCACGCAAGCTGCCCAAGAATATGGAAGCGGGTCTCTCGGCCCCGGCAATTCATACTTCAACTGTGTCCAACTTTCCGAACGGCTGTCATGTCTGCGAACTCGAAATCGTCCGTGAAACCGGCGCGGTGGAGATCGTCCGTTACAGTGTGGTTGACGATGTTGGCACCGTGGTCAATCCAATGCTGCTGCACGGGCAGATTCACGGTGGCGTTTCTCAGGGAATCGGCCAAATCTTGATGGAAGACATTCATTTCGACGCAGGCGGCCAGCTAGTCACCGCATCTTTCATGGATTACGCAATTCCGCACGCGCACAATCTTTCTGCAATGACCGTAGACAGCAACCCTGTGCCGACCAAAACTAACCCGCTCGGTGTAAAAGGCGCCGGCGAAGCGGGCTGTGTCGGCGCAATGCCGGCTGTCGCAAATGCTCTGGTCGATGCGCTGTCGGAATTCGGCGTAAGAAGCATCGAAATGCCGGCAACACCGGAGCGAATCTGGCGGGCGATGCACGCTGATTAGACGCCCGAAGCCCGCTCGGTTTCTTTCCAAGGAGCGAGCCGCGCCTCGATGCGTTTAAGCAGCTCGACCGCTATGACGCCCAAAAGCGACACAACAATAATCGGAACGAACATTTTGGCGGTCTGAAAGAAGTTGCCGTATTTGACGATCATGCCGCCTAGTCCGGAGATGGATGTAAAAAACTCCGCGACTATCATGGCCAATATGCCGCGACCTACGGCTAGTCGAAGGCCAGTCATGATAAAGGGCAAGGCCGCCGGAAGAATGATAAACCAGAAAATCTGGCGCTGGTTTGCGCCAAAAGCCGCACCCACGTCCACGATGGACTGACTCAGATTCTTCACACCGGTGTAGGTGTTTATGATGACGATGAAAACTGAAAGAAAAAAGATGATCGTGATTTTGGCGGTCACTCCGACACCGAACCACAAGATGAACAACGGAATGAGCGCGATGGAGGGCGTTGAATAAAGCGCGGTCACATAAGGTTCGAGGATGTATTCAACCAGGCGGAAACGCCCCATAGCGACGCCAATACCGATGCCAACGACGATCGTGAACCCCATGGCGACGAGCAGCGCAGAAAGGCTTGACCACAGCGCGCTAAAAAGCTCGCCGGAACCAACAAGGTCCGCAAAGGCAGCGATAATCGCGGACGGCGACGACAGAAACAGCGGGTTGATGTAACTGCCGCCAATCTCCCATGCGGTGATAACAATCACAAAGGTGACGAGCTTCACCACCATAGGATTGAGCTTACGCGTCATCGGTCGTCTCTGGTCATGGACTTGAGCAATTTTGCGATATGAAGGCGGAGCCGGACATATTCCGGTTCAGACCGCAATTCCTCGACATTTTGCCACCGTGGATGCGGCAAGGGGTTATCGACAATCTCGAGTATTCGCGATGGGCGATGGGTGAAGACGACAATGCGGTCAGCAAGAAACACAGCTTCATCGATGCTGTGCGTAACGAAAACCGCAGTCATCTTCTGACCGTTCTGGATGCGGAGCAGTTCGGCCTGCATCGTCTCGCGCGTCTGCGCATCCAGCGCAGCGAACGGCTCGTCCATCAGCAGGACCCGCGGATTGATTGCTAATGCGCGCGCCAAGCCGACCCGCTGCTGCATGCCTCCGGAAAGCTCATGCGGATGGTGATGCTCGAAGCCTTCAAGCCCCACCATGTTGATGTAACGTTGTGCCAACTCATGCCGGCGTCCAGCCGGCATTTGCCGGATCTGTAATCCGAACTCGACGTTGCTCTGGACCGAACGCCAAGGCAGCAAACCGAAATTCTGGAAAACATATCCGCATTGCCGCTGCGGTCCGTCAACGATAGTGCCATCGAGCCGCAGCAAGCCTGCAGTCGGGCGGAGAAGACCCTGCACGACACGCAGGAACGTCGTCTTTCCGGCACCGCTCGGGCCGACGATCACACAGAATTCGGACTCCCTGATCTCAAAATTGAGATTATCAAGGACATGGATCGAACTTGTGGATCCGTCCGCCGCCGTTCTCGTGAACGTGACCGAGAGGTTTTCGGCTTTAATCACGGACTACTCCAACCCCCGCTACTTTGCTTTTGGGTAGTCGCGTGTTCCAAGCTTGGCGGTGATATTTTTGTAGATGGCAAGATCGAGAAGCTTGTCGACATCGACTGCCTTGTTCTGCGTTTTCAGCTTGACTCCGAGATCCTGCATATAGGCCAGCCGCGCGCGGTCGGCTTCGCCGTTTATGGCCCAGACCTGCGCGAGGACATAGAAATCATAGACTTTGCTCAGTTCATCGCGGCTCACCGGGATGTGCTTCTGGGCGGCTTCGATCATTTCGTCTTTGTGTGTGTACGCCCACCGCGTGGCTTCAACCATCGCACGCTGGTATTTCTCGATCACATCCTTCTTCGCCGCGAGCGTGTCGGCCCAGGTGGTCGTGGCTTGCGCCATGTAGAGCGGCAATTCGGGGGAGACCACCGCCAATCGATGCAGGCCAGGTTCAGCCTCGATTTTTGGACTGAATTCGCCAACCGTCGAGTCCACTTTCCCGGCGACGAGCGCAGACAGCCGCGCACCCGTGCCGCCAACGCTGACCAAAGTAATCTTGTTAGCGTCGAGCTTCGCCTTATCCATCAGGGCGAGGATTACGACGTGCGGCAACGCACCGATACCGGATATTGCAAAGACCCGGCCATAGAGATCCTGCAACGTCTTGATATCGTTCTTGGCATACAGCGCAAAATGCAAACGCTGACTCTGACTACCAAATACACGCAGGTCGGAGTCGTTATTGGCAACTGCGCTTAACACCAGTGCGGTCTCCACGTCGGCGATATCGACAGCGCGCGAGAGCAACGCCTTCATGAGTATCGAACCGCTCTCAAAATGGTTGATCTCGACGTTCACGCCCTCTTTGGCGAAAAAGCCCTTGTCCTGGGCGATGTGGAACATGATCGTGAACATCGACAATGAAGGCACGCCGACTTTGAGGGTCGGCGTCTGAGCACGAGCCGGCGACCCAGCCAGCATCAACAGCATCGCCGTAACGACGAAGCAAAAACGAAGTCGCATGGAACCCTCCCTCCTCTGTTACATCTCGTCCCTTGAGCGGGCTCTTGTGTACGAACTTATTTTCGGTCGCCGCATCCGTAACGCACGCCGCTACCGGACATTTGCACGATGAGCAAACGAGTCCCTTCTGAAGCTGAACAACGCATTTGGATCGACCTGTATGTCGACCACGGCCGGCCGGTTGCAGGCGAGCGCCGCGCCCACGACACGCTCGATGTCCTGCGCGCGCTCGACCCGAAAGCCCGCAGCCCCAAAAAGCTCGGCCAATTTGTCGTAGGGTGGATTCGGCACGTCGGCTCCGAGATAGCGACCGCCAAAAAAATCGCGCTGATACGCCTTTTCGGCACCCCAACAGCCGTTATTCATAACGATGCAGACCGTGTTGATGCCGTTACTCACGGCTGTTCCTATCTCGCTCGTGGTCATGCCGAAGCCGCCATCGCCCATCAGACTAACGACCGTGCGTTCGGGGCAGCCGAGCTTCACACCAAGGCCACACGCATAGGAGAAACCCACCAGACCGAAATCAAGCGGCGTGAACAGCGCCGGTGGCTGATAGTAAGGCAGCTGATCGGTCGCTTGGAGACAGAGCGTTCCAGCATCGAGCGTGATCATTGCATCCTTTGGCAGGACCTGCCGTAGCGCCTTAAACAGGACCGCAGGTTGAATTGGATCGGCGACTTTGCTGCCTTGCTCGTCGCGTTCCGCCAGAAGGGCACGACGCCTGTTCTGAAATTCTTTGGTCCAGCCAATCGCTGCTGCCGGCTTGTGCCCCTTTAACGCATGCGTAAGTTGGTCGGCGACGATCGCAGCGCTGCCGCAGATCCCGACCCGTACGGGGAAAAACCGCCCGATCGCTGTTGGCTCGACTTCGACCTGAATGATCTTCGCCGTCGCGCTAAGATTGTCATACGAATAGAAGGTCGTGTTGAATCCAAGCCGCGTGCCTAACGCCAAAATGACGTCGGCTTCACGCGCCATATTCGACGCAACAACGTTGCCGCGCGGGCCGACTTGTCCTGCATACAGCGGATGTGCGCAAGGAATAGCATCACCGTGGCCGGGCGACATGGCCACCGGTGCATTCAGAAGTTCTGCAAGTTTGAGGACGACCTCATGGGCGCGGCCGTTCTTGACGCCACCGCCAGCCACGATGAGCGGCTTGTCAGCGTTTCTAAGTAATTCAGCGGCCTTCTCGATCAGCGCGGGATCACCGGCAATGCCGCCCATCATGCCGTAACCCTCGATGCTGTCCTTAACTTCAAGCTCCATGCTTTCCGCGAGCAAATCGCGCGGCATGTTCAACGCGACAGGCCCGCGTCGCGGCGTGACGGCGGTACGGAACGCTTCGCGCACCATCTCGGGGATGCGGCGCGCCTGTGTCACGGTCCATGTCTTTTTGGTCACCGGACGGAATAGCGCCTGCTGATCGACTTCCTGAAATGCGTCGCGATAGACATGTGCAGAGGACAGCGAGCCGGCGAGTGCAACGACGGGCGAATAAGCTGCGGAAGCTTGGGCAAGACCGGTCACCAGATTGGTGCCGCCGGGCCCATTCTGGCCCGCAATAATAACGCCCGCACGCCCGGTCGCCCGCGCATAGCCATCCGCCATGTGCGTACCCGTACGCTCGTCGCGCACGCCAATGAAACGGATGTCGTTTGCGTCATAGAGCGCATCGAAAATTTCCATGCCGGCCGACCCGATAAGACCGAACACGTCGCGCGTGCCTTCGGCGCGAAGCGATTCAACGACCGCTTTTCCTCCAGTCAATGTTGCCATGGACCCCTGCCTGCCAGACACTTTCTCGCACCTCATCGACGCTAACGGTTCCGGCTCTGCCGTTGCGACTTCGCAGACCCGTTCTTTCCCTTGCCGTTAGCCCGCCCCCTGCCGAGCCGGCCGGTCGTGGCTGCCACGGGCCCCGCGACGCCAGATGGCCGCACGTCGGCGAGCCACTGTGTCTCCTGCCACAGGTCACAGAGCACCTCGATTTCCTCAACGATCGTGTCGCTGCCGGGCGACGCGTTGGCTAACTTCCCCCTGCTGCGTTTTCGCGCCTCTATAAAGGCCCGCCGCGCATTCTGCTTGTGCTCGAAGGCAGCACGGCCAGCAGCGGCCATCGAACGCGAGCGCAGCGCATCTACGATCATTGCGTGCTCCTGGTTCGATTCCGCCATACGTCCAGGCTGGAAACGGAAGGTCAATTGGAGCCAGCCGTAGGATTGCCAGAGATCCTCGATCTGGTTCGTCAACTTCGTAAACGGCAAAGCATTGAAAATTGTGCGATGGAATTCCCGGTTGAGCTTCGAATAGCTGTCGATGTCCTTTGCGACCGTGCACTGCTCCATCTTCTCGCAAAGAACTTCGAGCCTGCGTAGCGTGACGCCGCTAACGAAATTCACGCACAATTGGGTGGCTGCGCTTTCCAACAGTCCGCGGATGAAGAAGATCTCATAAATTTCGTCGTCGGTCGCCTCGCGCACAAAAGCGCTGCCGTAGGGGTGGCATTTGATGAGATTGTCTTTCTCAAGCAGGCGCAATGCCTCGCGCACCGGAATATCGCTGACATGATGTCGTTCCGCAATGCGGCGGATGACCAGCCTTTTTCCGGGCTCCAGATCGCCGCTGAGAATGCGCGCCCGCAAATCTGAATAGACGAGGCTCGTTTTGGTCAAGGCCGTGACGTTGGGTGCCTTGTCCGGCTCCGTTGACCCGCTGCTGACCCGAGCGTGATCAGGACGGCGCGACGGTGAAGGTGATTTTGGCTTTGCAGTTGATTGGGGCTGGGGCACGGCGTTTCATATATGATTTATAGGATTAGCATATGATCCGGTAATTTCCTATGTCAATCGCTTTCGCGCATGCGTGGCCTGAGCCGCGAACGAGGCTGCCGCTCAGGCCTGTTTTTTCCTTTCGTAGATCCGGCGATACAGCCATCGACCTGATTGGTCGAACCACGGCTTGCCGACAAGCCGGTCGCGTTTCTCGCCGGAGCGCGCAAAGGCCCGCGTCGGCGAGTTCAACGCTTCTGGATCCGCGAGTTCGTGCAGGGCCAAATGTGTCCATGAGGCCCCCTCGCCGTCCTTGACGACGTAGCGCCGCACTCGCAACCAGCCCGAGACCTGCAATAGTCGCGGAATGTGCTCCGATTCATACCAGTCGTTGAATTCAGCCTCGACGTTTTTCGGGACGGCGAACGCATTCACCGACAGATAGTGTCCGTCGTCGGCCGGCCCGGTGTCCGAAATCTCCGCGCAGATGAACCGGGTAAAGCCGACAACCTCATTCAGCATCCGGCGCGTTCGCTCGGACGGATTCTTGCGCACGGCATGAAAGCCCGGTGAATCGAACAGACCGAGGTCCGCGGCTTCGTATATCGCCAGATATTTCGGCGTTCCTGCCAGAGCCGTGTAGCGCCGCGCCAGCTCCATTCCGCGCAGCGCGAGCCGTATCGGGATGTGTTCCGTATTGTACCAATCGTTGAAGTCCTCGTCCGCGGCCGGCGGGGGCTCCATCTGCGAAAAAAGGATCGCGCGCATTCCTCGCCACCACTGATAAACGAGCCGATTACCGAAACTTCGATTGCTCTTACTGCGCGTGGTCGCTCTCGCGCACACGGTCGCGCACCAGCTTGTCGAAGCCGCCGAGCCTTTCCAGTGCATCCGTTACCGCCTGGTCGGCGGCCTGCCAGCGGAAGTAATGACTTGCACGGCCGCGTGAGACGTGACCACCACCGGCGTAGAACATCTCGTATTGAGTGTGGCGGCTGGCGAATTCAGAGCCGACCAAGTCCCACGCTAGCCGCATCAATTTGTAGCGGGTGATCGCCTCATCGGGCTCCGCCATTGCGAACTTTGAATAGATGTCCGAAGTCTCTGCATTGTCGAAAACGGAGACATCGGCAGGTTGCTGAAAGGGATGGCTCGCAAGCAATTCGCGGATGATCTGTACCAGACCCGGATACTGCTCCATGGTCCAGGCCATCGTGGCGTACATCGTCTGCCGGTCTTGTGAAACGAAGCCATTCGGCCAAGCCTCGGGATTGGACTCTTGCGCCACGATGAGCCCTTCGACGATGGCGACAATGATCGCGATGCGTGCCAGGGCGTCACGGATTGGCGGTAGGTTTCCGATGCCGTTCAATTCGACGACGCGCTTGATTGTGCCGAGCGCGAGCCGCAGTTTCGCCAGCAGCCTGATGTGGGCCTGTGCATTGCCAAGAGTGTGAGCCGGCGTGTCATTGAACGCCGCACGACCAGTGCCGAGGTGATTGTACGCAAAGACGCGCTCCCAAGGCACATGGACATTGTCGCAAAATACAACCGAGTCGGTTTCGTCGTAGCGATATGCCAGCGGATCGTCGAGTTCACTCACTGCCGTTTGTTCGAATGAACGTCGCGAGAGGAACTTCAGGCCGGGCGTGTCCCGCGGCAGCGCGAAAGTGATGGCATAGGGCTCCATGCCCGGCGCCAAAGGCTGAATATTGCCGATCAGCACTTCATCGGCGAGCGCAGCGCCGGTTGCAAGAATCTTGAAGCCCCAGACCGTGACACCCTTGTCGTCATCTTTCACCGCGCGCAGGCCCGCGCTCTCGCCCCATTTACCCTTGGCTTCGGACCGCGCCTTGATAACGACCGGGTCGGAACTCTTCACCGACGACGGCGGCACGACCGCGTACGATAGGTAAAGATCGTTGTCGCGGACGTATCGCCAGTAATTCATTACGTTCTTGGCGTAGTCGCGTCGCTCTGCTGCCAGCACTTCAGGCACACAGGCCATGCCCGTGATGAAGCCCGCCACATGGTCGGGCGATCGGCCGATCAGCCCCCAGGTTTCCTCGGCCCACGCCTCATGGACTCGCCGTCTCAACGCGAGATCTTCGCGGCTCTTCGGGCGCAGAAAAATTGGATTGCAGTGCTGGCCTGTCTCTTTCTCGACATAAGTCAAACGGTTGCGATTCGCCGGCGACGACGTCACATCGTAGAGGCGCGAAATCGAGACAACGGCGTTACGAAACGCCGGGTGGCTCGTCACATCGGTGACCTTTTCGCCGCCGATGAACACTTCGGCGGGGCGCGTCTTGATGCGGTCAATGTATTGTTTCCCTGTTGCAAGCATCTCTTTTCCTTTTTGACGGCCCTGGCCGCGTCGGCGCCTAGCTGAATTGCTGCACGCTCGCGAAATCGTTGATGATCTTGCTATCTGTGACCTTCGGATACCTGAGCGGTGGCGGCGTGTTCCGGCTCCGACCGACAAACCGCGGACGGCCCTGCGCGAAGCAGGCGACAAGCGACTACACATCGCCGTGCTTGATGGCTTCCAAACAGCTATTTTGCGAACCGCCCATGGGCGCGTCGACCAGCAACAGGTCGCCGTCCTTGCCCGGACGCAAGTATCCGTTGTTCAACCCGTATGTGCGCGCGACATTTCCCGTCGCGGCGGCGATCATCCATTCAGCCGGATAATCGGACAAAGTCGCCATCTCCGTGATGGACTTGATCATGCCAAGCGGCATCATGCCGGTGCCGGTCGGCGTGTCGGTCGCAATTAGGAAACGATCAAAGACGTCGTGTTTGGCCGCCAGATTGAGACACATCAGAGCCGTGCGGATATTGCCGGCCTGGCAAATCTGCAGGGCGATGTCGGTGTCGCGGACAATCATCTCAAAATCCGCATCCGGCATGGCGATCGGGCCACCGTTGACGTGGTACGAAACGTTCGGGCGCATCGCCATGAGGTGTTCGCCATGGATCGAATTGGCGAGCGAAATCGATGCGCCACCCGTGTGGGCATTGACGATGAAGCCGGCTGCGCGCGCTGCTTTTACGAGCGGCACGTAGTCGTACGGGGTCGTCACCGAACCGAATCCGACCTTGGCGTGCCATAAGCCCTTGCTTCGCAATTCGGAAAAATCTTCCGCCTGTAGTGTCGGCTCCAGGATCAGCGAGCCGCCATGCACCCGCATTCCTGCCGGACGATAATTTTCGAAACACTTGAACGCGGCGATTGCCAAAGCTTTGACGCCATCGCGGTCTTTCGGACGGCCGGCAACATGGACTTCACTCGCGGAGATCGACGTGGTGGTGCCACCATGCAGATAGCTTTCGAGAAAACCGACGGCCTGCTGCTTCGGAGTGTAGTCGCCAAACGAGATATGAACGTGCGAGTCGATGAGTCCGGGACAGGCAGTCGTGCCGTTGGCGTCCACCACAACATCGCAGTCGGCCAGCTCGCGGGCAGACGCGGTGCCGACGCTCTCGATCAACCCGTCCTTCATGACAACCGTGTCGCCTGATGCGATCGGATCGTGCCAGTCGCCCGTGACAATGGTCGCAATATTGGTGACCGCTACTTTCATCAACTCAACCGTTTTCAGCGCAGACCGTCCTTACCGATGATGTCTTCGACCCGATGACCGCCAAGCCGCTCGTTGAGCCGTCCGCGGTTCGCGTAGCAACAGATAATTGCAATCTCATCCGGAAGCGGAGCGTCCGCGAGCATCACGGTCATTTGGTCATAGTGCGAACGAACCGTGAGCGCGTCCTTGTGTGCGAACGGAATGTCAATGATGGTACCGGCCGCAGCTCGTTTTGCCATGTGGCAGATCCACGCCTTGCCGCCTCCGGCCGATGTTCGCATCGTATCGCCGAAAGGCGTGATAAGAACCGCCTCGGCATGCTCCAATTCACCGGCGAGACCGACGATGGCGCCCTTGCCATAGCTCTCGATTGGATAAGGCTGCATGAGTTCGGCCGCCAGCTTGGTTATTTTCAGACCGACCTCGACGCTGCCCTCGATCAGGTCGTCGAGCTTATCCGAATAGGAGCCGACGCGAGGATTGCGGCACACGGCAGCGACCGCGACCTTGCGCAGCGGCGTGCTAGCGTCCCTGCCCGCCTCGCTGTGGCTTTCATCAATCACTGAAATGATTTTGCGAATCTTCACTTAAATTCCCCACCGCTTTGCCAAACATCCAGCACGCGCTCGGCTGCGGCGCCGTCGCCGTACCGGCGCGCTGCCGCTGCGAACACAGCCGCAGCCTGTCCTGTCACGAACATCGGAATCGCATTCACAAGGCCAAGAGACAAAATTGTGTTGTACTGCGCCATGGCTTCGGACAACGTCGCCGTCGTGGGCGGCGGCCCCCCGTGAAGGTGCCGCGCGGCGCGGCCGGTCAACGCATGGCTCGCTCCGCTGCCGGCCGATATCACTTCAATCGCCGTGTCGAAATCGATTCCGGCCTTGTGTCCAAGCCTGAGAGCCTCACCAGCGACAACGCTGTTGTTGAATTCCGCGACATTCTCCATGAGCGAAGCCGTCTCGGCCCTTGGCGTCGCCGAAACATCGAATGAGGAAATCAGATCGACGATGCGGGTATTGTCCCTGCCGGCGAAACCGATCGCGGCGGCTGCACGATAGATCTCGAAAACCGCTCGGCCGGCGACGAGGGGCACCTGAAGCCGATCCGCCAACTGAACGGCAATCGAGAGGTCCTTGTACATAAGATCGAACGAAAACCCGGAATCGTATCCGCCCGGGATGATAAATCGAGGAAAGTGGACGCGCGTCGCGTAGCTTGAGCCGCGCCCGGCGTCGAGCCGTCTGACAACCTCCGCCATCGGGACACCGGTTGCACAACCGATCGCAATCAATTCCGTTGTCGCAAGCATGGCTGCGGCCAAAGCGAGCATGTTGACAGCCTTGAGCGTATGCCCGCGGCCGACCGGTCCGACGTGTCGGATTGTCGGCCCAAGATGCAGCAGCATCGAGCGATACCGGGCAAGCACCTCCGGATCTCCACCAACCATGAAATTCATGTGACCGCTTTCGGCGGCGGGCACACCGCCGCTCACCGGCGCATCAAGAAAGGCTATACCGCGCTGAGCCAGCGCCAGCGCGAGTTTCTGCGTTATCCAAGGCTCGGCAGAAGTCGTATCGATAATCGTCTTTCCCGTCGCAAGCGTGCCGAGCAATCCATTGTTACCCGCAATCACCTCGTCGAGCGCATGCCCGTCAGTGACGCAAGTAATTACAATGTCGGATTTGCGTGCGAGATCGCCAATGCTCGCGGCTATTTCCAGGCCATCCGAACGTGGCTGAGCCAACGCTTCCGACCGCTTGTCGAAGCACACCACCGGATATTTCGCCGCCGCGAGGCGCCGACTGATGCGCGAGCCGATCTCGCCAGTGCCAACAATTCCGACCGTTTCCACCGCGACAACTCCTGCGATCCCTCAACCTGCGCCTGTGCAGTAACGGCGTTCCCCTGCCTCGGCCTTACGCTTGTTGTGCAGAAGTTCGCCGACTCTGTGGTAGGCGCCCCGATAGAAGATGAGCGCCGAGTCCTCGATATTCATCTCGAAGTGAACGACGCGGCCGACAATGATGACATGATCACCTGCCCCACAATCGGCGTAGCGCTCGCACTCGAACACCGCCAAGTGCGGCAGAAGTATTGGGCTGCCTGTGATTCCGATCTTTCGCTCGACTTCCCGCCACTTTTCATCGTTCGGTCGTCCAAAGCCGAGAGACACACCCGTCTGGTCATGCCGTAAGATATGGATCGCGAAAAACTTGCATTTCATCAGTTCGTCGAAGCACTTGAGGGACCGGCCGATGTTAAAGGAGACAAGCGGCGGATCGAGCGACACCGATACAAATGAATTCACCGTTATGCCGAGTTCGTAGCCATGCGGCGACGTCGCGGTCACAACGGCTACTCCGGTCGGAAAAAGGCCGAGCGCATCGCGAAAATCGCGTTGGGAAAAATTCATGGTTTGGATGTCCCGTTTGCACGACGGCCGCGGTTCGAGACTAGCGCCGCAACCTCGCCGTGCTCCTGCATGAACTTGAGAAGGTTGACCGCGCGCTCGCCACAGGGAATCAAGCCCTCCACGAGCGGCGCCATGATTTGAAAATCCCTGCTGCTCAGCGATGCGAATTGGACATTGCTCACTTTCCGCCGCACCGGCGCGATGCTGTTGAGCAGGGCGTCGCCACGCGGGGTGACGATCAACGACACCGCACGACGATCGTGACTATCTCGCTTCTTGCTGATCAGTCCGGCTTTCTCGAGTTTGTTGGTCTCTATGGTGACGAAAGAGCCGCTCAGGCGCAGATGCTCGGCGACATCGCGTACGTTGACGGCTCCGTTTGCCGCAAGATGCTGTATGCACAGCAATATCGTGTACTGCGGCCCCGCCAGACCGAGACAGGCGGCGTAGCGGTCGCGGATGGCGGTATGCAGCGACAGAAACGAAAACAGGTTGTGAACAAATTGGCGAAATTGACGGTCAGAACCGTCCACAAGCAGTTCCGGGCGCGCAGTTATCGGCGGTCTGTTAGATCGATGCTGTGCAGCCGAGCGCTTCATCGGGGCTATTCCGACTGGACGGTGGCCAAAAGTTATATTTGTAAGTTAGCTATGTCAATTAGGTAAATCATGGCGTTGTTGCGGTTGGCCGCGCGAAAGTGAACCGGATCATGTTTTCAAGGCCCGCGGAACAGCAACGTGTCCGAGGATGACGGATTGCGGGGAAGCCTTTAATATTATTAGCGATTCGGTTTGGCGTCCCCTGCCCAGGAGAAATTCATGCGCAACGTCGGACGCAAGCTGGCCTTCGTGCTTGCTTCATCCAATCACGGCACGATGATCGTCAATCGTCTGGACTACCGCATGAGCGGCCCCGATAGCGGCATCGGTGTCGGCTACCAATTGTTGGAGGCGGCAACGTTCGACCCGGTGGAAGTCGAACTCGCGCTGCAATTGATCGAGGCGCGTAAGCGCGTCCACGGCGACGGCGTGGTTGCCATCGATGGTGGCGCCAATATCGGAGTCCATACCATCGAATGGGCCACTGCGATGACCGGCTGGGGATCGGTCATCGCGATCGAGGCGCAAGAGCGAATCTATTACGCGCTTGCCGGGAATATCGCGATCAACAATTGCTTCAACGCCATTGCGATGCATGCAGCGATATCGTCGGAGCAAGGCATCATGCTGGTTCCGACGCCTGACTATCTCGTCCCGTCGAGCTTTGGAAGCCTGGAGCTGAAGCCGCGCGCGGAAACCGAATTCATCGGCCAACCGATCGACTATTCGGCAGGCAATACGGTCGCGATCCAAAAGATGTCGATCGACGCACTCAACCTACCTCGCGTGGATTTCATCAAGCTCGACATCGAAGGAATGGAGCTCGAGGCGCTGGAAGGCGCACGTCAGACTATCGGGCGCAGCCATCCGATTTTTCTGGTCGAATCCATCAAAGCAGGCCGTGAGCGTCTACGCAGCTTTCTCGACCAATGCGGATACAAGGTCGTCGAGGCGGGTATCAATTTGCTCGCGATCCACAAGAGCGACCCGGTCGTCAACGAACTGCAAATCCCCGACATGCCGGCGCAATCGTCGGCGGCCTGAGCAATTCATTCCATCGCTGCGCCGGGCTCGATCCGGATTGGCAAATAGCCGTCCGCGGCGAGTGCCTGCATGATTTCCTCAGCGTGCGCGGCATCGCGCGTCTCGACAGTCACGTCGAGCTTGGCGCCTTTTGCTGGGACATCTAAAAACAATCGTCGGTGATTGACCTCGAGAATATTGGCGCCTAGCGTCCCAAGCCGTGTGGCAATGGTCCCAAGGACGCCGGGCCGGTCTGGAATGGTCAAACGGAACGAGACGATGCGATCTTCGCGCTCGAGCTCACGTACCATGATGGAGGCAACCACGCGCGCATCGATATTGCCTCCGCACAGCACCAGCCCGACCTTTTTTCGTCTGAATAGCTCAGGCTTGGCGAGCATCGCGGCTAGGCCAGCGGCGCCAGCGCCCTCTGCCATCGTCTTTTGCAGGGTTAGATAGGCGTTCACGGCGCGCTCGAGCTGCACTTCGTCAACCAAAATGATCTCCGAAACGAGGTCGCGAATGATCGGCAACGTAAGTTTGCCAACATTCTTAACAGCAATGCCCTCGGCTAGCGTTGACCCGCCGATCGGCCGGCTCTCGTTGTGGAGTGCGTTCCAGATCGAAGGATAGAGCGCGGATTCCGCCCCCACGACTTCTATGCTGCGGCTTTTGGCACGCGCTGCGACAGCGTTGCCTGCAATGAGTCCACCGCCCCCAACGGGAAACACGAGAACGTTCAAGTCAGGAACATCTTCCAGCATTTCGAGCGCGATCGTTCCCTGCCCCGCAATAATCCGCGGATCGTCATAAGGATGAACGAGCAAAAGCCCGCGCTGCGACTGGATCTGTTCGCAACGCGACTGTGCTTCGGCCACTGTCTCCCCATGCAAGACGACTTCGGCACCATAGGAGCGGGTTGCCGCTGTCTTCACGAACGGCGTCGTCACTGGCATCACGATGGTCGCCGGTATGCCGAGCCGCTGGGCATGATAGGCCACCGCTTGAGCATGGTTGCCCGCCGACATGGCGATCACGCCGCGTGCGCGTTCAGCTTCCTTCAGCGAGGCCAGCTTTACCAAGGCGCCGCGGTCCTTGAATGAATTGGTGACCTGGAGGTTTTCGTATTTGAGGTAAACTTCGGCGCCCGTGAGCGCGGAGAGCTTTGGCGCCGGCAACATCGGGGTACGCAGAACCACGCCCGCGATGACGCGGCGGGCCGCTTCAATGTCGGCAAGGGCTATAAGCGGAGTTTGCGGTCTTGGCGCCATCTATTGCACCATGCCGCAACGCCGATAAAGGTTCCAGCCGCGGCTGCGCGCCAAGGCCAAGCCCTTGCGGGTGCCCTCGTCATTCTCCATCTGGACCGAGACCGGCTACGCTATAGTACGATCGCAGCGGGAGCTTGCGGAATGTCGATCGACATCAAACCACACGCCTACGATCCGGCTACCCAGCCTGAGATGTTCGAGGGCGTTTTGGCACGCCGGGTCGTGGCCTTCATTATCGACTTCATTATTCTCGCCGTCCCGGTCTTGCTGGCCGCGATGTTCATTTTCGCCTTTGGAATCGTCACGCTGGGTCTTGGATTCGCCCTCTATTGGCTGCTCTCGCCTGCAACGGTCATCTGGGCGTTGCTCTACTTTGGCGGCACGCTCGGGGGGCCAAATTCGGCGACCATCGGGATGCGGGTGATGGACCTCGAAATGCGTACCTGGTACGGCGCACCCGCCTATTTCGTATTGGGCGCCGTGCACGCCATCGCGTTCTGGTTCACGGTATCGTTCTTTACGCCATTCGTGCTGCTGGTCGCCTTCTTCAATCAGCGCCGAAGGCTTCTGCACGACATCCTGCTTGGCACCGTCATCATTAACAACGCGTCCCGGGCCTCGATGCTGCGGGGATCCATGCAGGGCGCCCGCGCCGGTTAGGGGCTATGACGCCGGGCGTCCGGCGCGCAATGCTAGCGAATCCAGGACCATGACAGCACGGCCGGATTAGTGACCCAGCACTCTCGCGACACACCGCAATTCTACCTGACGGCGCCCTCGCCCTGCCCCTACCTGGAGGGCCAAGAAGAGCGCAAGGTGTTTACGCACCTGGTCGGGGAACGCGCTGGCGAACTCAACGATCTTCTCACCCATGGCGGATTCCGTCGCAGTCAATCCATCGCCTACCGGCCGGCCTGCGAGGGGTGTCGGGCCTGCGTGTCGGTCCGCGTGATCGCCGCGGATTTCGCGCCTTCGCGCAACATGCGCCGAATCGCCGAACGCAATGCCGACATGATCGGCCATATGCGTTCGCCCGCACCGACATCCGAACAATATTCCGTGTTTCGAGCCTACCTCGATGCGCGTCACCGCGATGGCGGCATGGCCGACATGACTGTGCTCGACTATGCGATGATGATCGAGGACAGCCACGTCGATACCCGGGTTATCGAATACCGCCGCCGCGAACCCTATCTGGGCGTCAACGGACGAAATACCGGCCAGATGCTTGCCGTCGCCCTTACCGACGTGCTCAGCGACGGTCTATCAATGGTCTATTCCTTTTTCGAACCAGACGAGGGTGATCGCTCGCTCGGAACCTTCATGATCCTTGATCACATCGAGCGCGCAAAACGGATGGGCCTCCCCTACGTCTACCTGGGCTACTGGGTGCCTGGCTCGCGTAAGATGGACTATAAGGGCCGGTTTTTGCCGCAGGAACGATTGATGCCGTCTGGCTGGAGCCGGGTCGAAAGATAGCGCAATCAACTGCTTCCGAGCGCGAAGTCGACAAGCAATTTGATATTCAGCGCAATGATGACTGCCGCCGTGATCACGGCCAGCACTGTAACCCACCGCGGCGCAGCAAGGTCGCCCATTTTTTTGCGATCGGCAGTAAACATCACCAGTGGCACGATCGCGAATGGCAACTGCAGGCTCAATATGACCTGCGACAAGATCAACAATTGCGCACTGCCTTTTTCGCCAAACCAGATAGTGACTATCGCCGCCGGCACGATGGCGATGGCGCGTGTAATCAACCGCCGCGCCCACCCTGGCAGGCGGATGTCGAGGAAGCCTTCCATTACGATCTGGCCCGACAACGTCGCCGTTACTGTTGAATTCATGCCGCAGCAAAGCAGCGCAATGCCAAACAATGTCGGCGCAATCGCCGAGCCCAAAAGCGGCGCAAGAAATGAATGTGCCTGATCGAGTTCCGCTACATCCGTCCTTCCGACCTTGTTGAAGGTCGCCGCCGCGAGAATGAGTATCGAGGCGTTGATCAAGAGAGCGAACATCAACGCGATGGTGGAATCGATGGTCGCAAGATTGATGGCTTCCCGCCGGTCCCCGACACTGGTCCCGAAACGGCGTGTCTGCACTACTCCCGAGTGGAGATAAAGATTGTGCGGCATTACCGTCGCGCCGAGAATTCCGAGCGCGAGATAGAGCATATCGGGATTGGTCACGACTTCGGTCGTCGGGGCGAAGCCGCGGATAACGGCGCCCCAGTCCGGGTCGGCCATCGCGATCTGGATGGTGAAACAAACCGCGATGACGCCGAGCAGCGTGACAACAAAGGCTTCGATGTAGCGGAAGCCAAGATTTTGCATCCACAAAATCAGAAAAACGTCGAGTGCAGTCAGCAGTACGCCGATTTCGAGCGGAATGTGAAACAATAAATTCAAGCCGATGGCAGTGCCGATCACCTCGGCGAGGTCCGTGGCGCAGATCGCAATTTCGGCTAACACCCAAAGCGGCCACGATACCGGGCGCGGGAATGCATCGCGGCACGCCTGCGCAAGATCGCGGCCCGTCGCGATGCCGAGGCGCGCACATAGCGCTTGCAGCAGGATCGCCATCAGGTTGGCGAGAAGCGCGACCGTAAGGAGTGCATAGCCGAACTTGGACCCCCCAGCCAGCGACGTCGCCCAGTTGCCAGGGTCCATATAGCCGACCGCGACCAGGTAACCCGGACCGAGAAAAGCCAGGAGCTTTTTCCCAAATGAGCCCGAGGGGCGGGTGGCGATAGAACCGAAAACCTCTACCAGCGGCGGCCGGCCGCGTTCGCGGCGCCAACCCGGCGCATCGGTCATCGATTGTCGTGTCGCCGCATCCATGAAAACGACTCAAAAAAGGCCGAAATCCAAGAGCAACCGTACCTTATTGCGAATAATTTGCAATTGCATTTTATTTGGAACCTCCCCAGTTCCGTCGGGTTGTCGCATGCTTGGGTGGCATATTTGGCAATGCTGCCCGGCGCTTCCGCGCGTTCGGTTGGGATAACCACCGTAGCGTTGGCGAAGCCGACGCCGTGCAAGGGGACCACCGCGCGTCATGACTGCAGTCAGCGTCCGACCATGTGTAGCGCGCCACTTGGGCGCCGCCGCCCGATTCGCGATCGCTCCAGCGGTGCTGGCGACACCCGCTCTCGCAGCCGAGGGTGGACACAGTCCGTCCGAATTCGTGTTCGTCGCGCAACTCGTATTGCTGATGCTCGTCGGGCGGTTGGTTGGCGAAGCCATGATCCGGATCAAGCAGCCTGGCGTGATGGGGCAATTGATCGCCGGCCTGGTACTTGGCCCTTCCCTGCTGGGCGCGCTGGCTCCAGATTGGCAGCACGCGATCTTTCCGGCCGCAAAAGAGCAAAAAGCAATGCTCGACGCGGTCTCGCAGTTCGGCGTGCTGATGCTTTTGCTTCTCACAGGCATGGAAACCGACCTAAAGCTGGTGCGACGAACAGGCGCTGCATCGGCCATTGCCTCGATCGCTGGCATCGTCATTCCATTCATTTGCGGAGTCGCGATCGGGGAAGCCTTGCCCGACTCCAT
>JACZDD010048583.1_pt1 | contig 22512 bp, 22 predicted proteins | sample 8641771 | NCBI WGS metagenome assembly JACZDD01 (sample SAMN15324614, study PRJNA640507) | soil metagenome | isolation source: intercropping peanut in the second line | place: China: Luxin town, Laibin City, Guangxi Province | collected 2019-07-25 | depth 10cm m | reverse complement strand
ATTAAAAGAACGAATCCGACCGCGCCCAGTAGAATCAGCATGGGCGTCTTCAGATTTCCGCTGGTGAGTTCGGTAAATGGCTCCACCATCATGCTCCACTGAGCGCTGCGCGCAAAGCTGGCGAGCCTCTGATTACTGTCTTCAGCGCGCTTGGTCAGCACCTGCATGAAGCTTTGCGCGGCCGGAAGAGTCACCTGCGGGCGCAGCCGCGCCACCACCATGTAACTTTCGTTGAACCGGTTGTTGGGCCCATATGCATCGGCGGGTAATCCGATCGGCACCCAAATGTCGGCTTGCGAGGGCCAGCGAAAATTCGCGGGCATTACACCAATCACTCGATAGATCTCTCGATTCAATTCGATCGTGCGGCCGACGATACCGCGGTCTGTGCCGAACAGGCGGTTCCAGATCTCAAAGGAAAGCACCACGACCCGGTTTGCGCCCGGCTGGTCTTCTTCCGGACGGAAAGCGCGTCCTAGGATAGGTTTCGCGCCGAATACATCAAACCATTGCCAGGTAACCGTGCCGCCTTGCAGGCGCACCGGCGAATCGCCGCTCGCATAGTTGAAACCGGCGATGTTCCCCATGGCCGCCTTCGAAAATGTTTCCGGACTCCTGCGCACATCGTCGAAATCGGTTGCGGACATCGAGATCCGATCCAGGTTCAGCTTCTTATAGGTGACGCGCGGAGCCACCACTTGCTCGGGCCGTTCGACTCCCGCCGGGTGCAGCAGCAGACCATTGACAATGCTGAAAATAGCGGCGTTGGCGCCAATGCCGACGGCGAGGGAAAGCACGGCCGCGCAGGCAAATCCCGGGCTGCGGCGGAGTGTCCGCAGAGCATAGCGAAAGTTCTGGCCAATGTTCATGTATCCATACATACGCATGGCGGCAGCCATTTCGTTCGGCCCATAAACATTGAATCTGCTCCGGCAGGGAAAAGACTAACTGTCCGATTCTGGGAATCAGCGGCAGAATTTCGGCCGCCCGATACGGACGGAAAGCGTGGGCGAAAAATATACGAGTGGTTCGCCGCTTGGACCGGGAACATTCGAATGTTGGATAACATCCTGGTCTAGCGTTACGAGCGCCGCCGATTCCAGAGGCCAAGGCAAATGGTCCACCTGTGCGAAAGCTAAGCGGCCGGCCAGAATCGTATAGAGCCGAAACCGGGCCGTGAGAAAACGCTCCCGCTCACCGATCTTGAGCGGCGATCCTCTGCGGACTACGATATGAGCCTGGCCGCGACCCGTGTGACGCCTGCTCGTGTACTCGACCTGCGTCGAATCGCACCGCACCCGCATGTTTGCCCATCGATACGGCAATCCGTAAGAGAGTCGCGCGCCCGCTACTGCGGCCAGACGATCCGCTTCGAGAGAAAAAAACCAGATGCCGCGTTCGCCATCGGGTCCGCGCACATAGGTACGCACGTTCATTTCGGGAAAATGCGAGATCCACGGCAGCGCCGGAAGAAACGGCGGCCGCAAGCCCGTTAGGAGAAACGGCGTGAGTCCGACCCAGGCGGCGCCGTCGAATGTATCGAGCTCGAGTTCGGAAGGTACGAGCACGCGAATCGTTTCGGCGGGATAGCGCCAATGCAGGAACGTAAGCCGATCCCAGTTTTGAAACATGAGAGGCCATTTGACCGGACGCGGAGGATATTCGCTGATTTCACTCATCACGGCGGTGGGTTAATCGAAACGGCTCAGGACGGAAAAGCGGCCAGCCGAAGTTGCGGGATATCTTTGAAATCCGATGTGTTCAGCGTCCACAGCGCAGCATCTCGGACGATGGCGCAGGCAGCAATCGCTAAATCGATTTCGCGTCCTCGCGGGCGCCGGACCGACCGGTAGAGCTCGGCGCTTAACGACGCTTCCCGCGATCCGAACGCGATGGCAGATTCCCTGGGAAACAGCTCCTCCTGGGCATCGATTTCCGCCGGCAGCCGGGGCCCGCGGAGCCATTCATACAGCACGAGCGATGTTACGAGGATTCGTTCTCCTCGTTCAATCATGGTTCGCAGCGCCGGCGCCGAGCGCCTCGGTCCGGAAAAGCTGTCAATCAGCACGGATGTATCCAGTAGCAGCATGGCGGCTCAGTTGTGCCGACGTCCAGCAGCTTTTCGCGCCCGCCTCACTTCCGCAAGTTCCGCATCCACCTCAGCGGCGCTACGCTTTGGGATCCGCGGAACCAGCTCGTCAAATGCCTTGAGCATTTTCGAACGTTCCCGGTCGCTCAAACGGCCGATCCTGTCATGGAACTCCATAATGGCCTCACGCACAACCTCACTTTTGGCCATGGCAAGCCGCTCGGCCGCATCTTGCAATCGATCCATTGAAATCCGATCCAAGGTAAAGGTGACTTTTGTGGTGGCCATACTATTGCCATATAACCATACTAGAGGCGTTCAAGGCAAAGGGCTGAGGGAGGAGTCCGCAATCTCGCTCCATATAGAATCAAAGCGGGAGATCTAGAAACTTTCATGGCGATTGCAGGCGCGGGCTTGGAGGGCGTAGTTGCCACTTCATCCAAAATCTGCTACATAGACGGCGACAAAGGCGTACTGAGCTACGCCGGTTATAACATCCACACGCTGGCCGACCATGCCTCGTTTGAAGAGGTCATTTACCTGCTCTGGCACGGCAAATTGCCGGTTGCAGACGAGTTGCGGAAGCTGAAAACATCGCTGACGGCCGAACGCGATCTGCCGGCCGAAGTCACTGCTTTCCTGAAAAACGTTCCGAAATCCGCCTCCGCAATGGACGTGCTGCGCACCGCGATTTCGATGCTCAGCTTGTACGATCCGCAGGCCGGCGATATGTCGCCCGAGGCCAACACGCAGAAGGCGACGCGGCTCATGGCGCGCGTAGCGACCATCGTGACATCATTCGACCGCTTGCGTAACGGAAAAGAAGTGATTCCCGGCGACCAGGCCCTCGGCCATGCCGCGAACTTTCTCTACACCCTGACCGGCAAGAAACCCGATGATGTCATGGAGCGCGTATTCGACGTGGCACTAATTCTGCATGCCGATCATGAGCTCAATGCATCGACATTTGCCGCACGTGTAACTGCGGCCACTCTGTCGGATATCTATTCGGCCGTTACTTCTGCCATTGGTGCCTTGAAGGGGCCCTTGCACGGCGGCGCGAATGAAGCGGTTATCCAGATGCTGCTCAAGACCAGCTCGAGTGAAGACGCCGTTGCCAAAGTCAAGAGTAATCTCGATAACAAGATCAAAATTCCAGGCTTCGGGCACCGCGTGTATCACACTGCGGATCCCCGCGCCATTCATTTGAAGAAAATGAGCCAGGAACTCGCCAAACGTACCGGCCACGGCGAGCTCTACGAGAAATCTACGCGCGTGGAGACAACTGTAAAGGATCTAAAAAACCTCAACGCGAACGTCGATTTCTATTCCGCTTCGACTTACTATTCCCTCGGCATACCGGTGGATCTGTTTACTCCTATTTTTGCGGTGAGCCGGATGTCCGGCTGGACTGCGCATATTCTGGAGCAATACCGGAATAACCGGCTGATCCGTCCAAGAGCCGACTACACCGGCGAAGCCGACGGAAGGCCCTGGACGCCGCTCAACGAGCGCTCCTAAGCGGGATGCACGATCTAAGCTTCTTCCGGAATAATCTGGAAGCGATACGGAACCGGCTTGAGTCGCGCGGGTTCGCACTCGACGTCGAAGCCTTTCAGGAACTCGACCGCCGGCGTAGACAATGCGTCACCGAAAGCGAGCAACTCAAGGCGGAGCGCAATCAGGCGACCGCCGAGATCGGCAAGCTTCGCAAAGCGGGCGCGGATACCACGCAACAGCAGCAGGCCGTTCGCGCCATGGGTGAACGTATTGCCGAGCTGGATGCGGAAGCTAATAAAGTCGATGCTGAGTTCCGTGATGTCCTGGCGCGTGTGCCCAACTTTCCACACGAAAGTGTACCGGTTGGACGAGGCGAGCACGAGAATGTGGAAGTCCGGCGTTGGGGCGCGCCGCCGGAGTTCAACTTCACCCCCAAAGCGCACTGGGATCTGGGCTCGGAACTGGGAATCCTCGATCTGGAGCGGGCCGCCAAAGTAGCGGGCGCGCGTTTTGCGGTGTATTGGGGCATCGGCGCGCGGCTCGAGCGCGCGCTCGTGCAATTCATGCTCGATCTGCACACCAAAGAGCACGGTTATCAGGAGGTGCTGCCGCCGTTTCTGATCAATTCCGCCAGCTTGTACGGCACCGGCCAGTTGCCGAAATTCGCCGAAGATTTGTTTCGCTGCGAAGGACACGATTTATGGCTTACACCAACCGCCGAGGTCCCCGTCACAAATCTTTTTCGCGATGAGACGCTCAACGAAGACAAGCTGCCGATCAGCCTGTGCGCCTACACACCCTGCTTTCGTAGCGAAGCGGGATCGTACGGCCGCGATGTCCGCGGCATTATCCGCCAGCATCAGTTTCAAAAAGTCGAGCTGGTGAAATTTGCATCCCGGGCGCAGAGTTATCAGGAACTCGAAAAACTGACCCACGACGCCGAAGAGGTGTTGGAGCGCCTCGAACTGCCATACCGGACGGTTGTGTTGTGTACCGGCGATCTTGGTTTTGGTTCAGCCAAAACCTACGACATCGAAGTCTGGCTCCCCGGCCAAGCCGCTTACAAGGAAATTTCTTCCTGCTCCAACTACGAAGCGTTCCAGGCGCGCCGCGCGCAGATTCGGATGAAAAGCGGCAAGGGGAAATCGGAATTCGCCCATACGTTGAATGGCAGCGGCCTCGCTATTGGACGAACCTGGGTTGCCATCCTCGAAAATTTCCAGCAGGCCGATGGCAGCGTACTTGTGCCTAAGGCGTTACAGCCCTACGTAGGCGCGGAACGGATCGTTCCTCTTTAGAGTTCGTCGCCGGAACGGGGCGACTCTCCTCTCTTGCGGTTCAGAATCCGCCGGAATGCCCGGCGATCGCCTTTAGCGCGCCGCTCCTCAAAGAACGTGGCAGTATTTAATGCCGAAATCTTCTCGGCAACGGCGGTCACTACAAACTGATTCATGCTCGTGCCATCCCGCTTGCTAAGCTTTTCCAGCGCTACTTTTAGCGAAACAGGCAGCCGAAGTGGATAAGTGCTTGTCTTTGTCATGCTTTGATCCTCCTTAGAGCCTCCGCGGCAACAGAACCTGAATGCCGAAAAATGATGGAGTGTCGCCGTAGTCGCGCTGATTAAAAGTCACGAGCGCCGTAGCCTGTCCATTCACTGCCGTCTCCAACACCATTTCATCACCCGCGTCGCGAAGCTGGGGTCTCCAGAGAAAATGTACATCCACCGGTTCCGCCAAACCGATCAGTGTATTTATGAACACATCACATCTTCCATACTCAATCCCGTGGCCAATCGATGTTCCGGCAGCCGGCAAACCGCCTCATATTCGAGGACTTCAGTAGACGTTCGCCCCTTCATCGTGTGAAGGGCAACTACGGCGAACCGGAGTCATGGGACGGATTATCACAGCTTTTTATAGTACTTGCCGGGCAGAATTCGCGGGTTTCTAGCGCTTCAGAACGGGAATGGCTAAAAGCCCTTAGAAGACAACTCCATGAAACTGACAAGCAGATGTAAACCCGTTCCAACTCCAGTCACACCACTCGCACAATTTTTACGAATTCCTGTAATCTACCTATAATCAAAGGCTTAGCGTTCTCACAACGCCTTCCGCTCGTATCTACCCCGCAATGATCAAACGCTCTCGCGTGTTTGACTGAAGTCGCCCGTAACAAAACGGCAACTTTCCACGTGAGGCATCATGCTTAACCTACGCCACCGTCTTTTGGCGACAATTCTCTGTACCACTCTTTTTGTTGGCGGCGCGTTTGCGCAATCTCTGACTCAGATTCTCGATACGATTCACAATCCGGATGGAACGACGTTCAACGGAACAGTTGTGATCACCTGGAACGGCTTTTCCGGAAGCAGCGGCCACTCCGTGTCTAAAGTGAGTGTTTCCGCGCGAGTTTTCAACGGCGCGCTCTCTGTATTCCTGGCGCCGACTACCACGGCTACGGCCGGTACCTACTACCAAGTGGCTTATACAAGCAGCAATGGACTTGTGACTTACAACGAAACCTGGCAGGTGCCGCCGAGTGACACACCTTTGACCGTCGCCGATGTTCGCGTAGCCAGCACGGGCGGCGGTTCCACCGGCTCAGGTTCGGGTCCCGGTGTGCAATACGCAACGTTGCCGATTGCGATCGGTCAGGTCACGAATCTAAGCGCAAGTTTGAGCTCGATCAATAGCTCCGTCTCTGGCTTAGCCTCTCAGGTAAACAATCTCGCTTCGAGCAGCGCATCTCCTGGAAACATCAGCACTCTCCAGACAACAGTAAATAACTTGAGCACAACCGTTACTGCTCTCAGCGCTACCGTAGACGGCCTGAATTCGACAGTTGCCGGCTTAAGTTCCACGGTCGACGCAAATAGCACAACTCTGGCGGGCCTTTCGTCCACCGTGAGTGGTTTGAGTTCTACGGTGAGCGGGCAAACAAATTCAATTTCAACTCTCACCGGTAATCTCAGCGCGCTGACCTCCACCGTGAACGGGCACACCAGTTCGCTGGGCGCGCTGAATACTACGGTAGGCGGTCTGAGTACGTCCGTGACAAACCTGGGCAACTCCCTGACTAGTCTGACCGCAACCGTGAACACTCTCAGCGCTGCCGGGTTAACCGCGGTCTTCGTGGATGCCGAAGTGCCGGCAGGCACAGTGAACGGGGTGAACACAGCCTTTACCCTAGCGAATTCTCCCGCTCCCACAACCAGCTTGACTCTATTCCGCAATGGCCTTCTGCAGCGCTTGGGAATCGATTACACGCTATCCGGCGCCTCGATCACATTCGCTGCCGGAAGCGTGCCGCAAGGGAGCGATTTACTGCGCGCCTACTATCGCATTCCCGGCACTGGAATCGCCACGAGTTTCAACGACGGAGAACTGCCGTCCGGGACCATCAATGGTACGAACCTGACCTTTACTTTGGCAAGCGCACCCAGTCCCGCATCCAGCCTCATGCTATTCAAAAATGGCCTGCTGCTGACGCAAGGCGTGGACTACGCGTTAAGCGGAGTCACTGTCACCTTTGCGAATACGACCGTCGCGCCTCAAACGGGCGACTCGCTGACGGCTTCGTACCGCCACTAGAAGCCCGACGACCCCAGATACTTCTTCAAATCCGGATGCAACTGCGCATCGACATCGGGGTCGTTTAGGTTTCCCAAGTCCACATAGCGCGGGGGGAGAAACGTTTTCTTCGGAATCTTTTCTCCCCGTATCGCTTTGACCGCTTGATCGACCGCAGTTTCGCCCATGCGAAATGGATCTTGGATGATCAGCGTGTGGATCCATCCGGCTTTGAGATCGTCGATAAGCGCCGGACTGGAATCGAATCCGACCAGTTTAACCTTGCTCTGGCGCCCCTTAAGCGCGCGTGCGGCGCCTTCCGAGCCGGATTCATTCGAGGCAAACATTCCGTCCAGATCCGGGTGCGCGGTCAACATGTTTTCCGTAACAGTGAGCGACTGCGCAATACTGGCCATACCAAAGCGTTCATCGAGAATCTGGATGCCGGGGAATTTAGCCTTGATCTCGTCTCGAAAGCCGGCTTCCCTCGCGGTGGTGGAGGCGCCGCCCGGCGTAGTGTTCACCATCACAATCTTGCCTTTTCCATGCAAGATCTCTCCCAATCGATCGGCTCCCATTTGGCCGCCTAAATAGTTATCGGTCGCGACAAACGTAGCGTACTTATCCGTCTCGATTCCGGAATCGTAGATCACCACCGGAATACCGGCCTTGTAAGCGCGATCCACCACGATTTTGAACGCTGAGCGATCCGACGGCGCCAGCGCAATCGCGTCTACGCGCCGGTTGATCATCGTTTCGACAATCTGCATCTCGGTCGCAATATCGGTCTCATTGGGTGGACCGTCCCAAACAATCTTCACATTGTGTTTCCAGCCGCCTTTGACAGCGCCGGCGTGTACGCTTTGCCAGAAGATATCGGCGCTGGCCTTCGGGATCACTGCGATCGTGGTGACATGCTGCCGATTGCAGCTTGTGCATGCCAGCGCCGCAAAAAGACAAAGCAAAATAAGGCTATATGAAACGCGGCGTGTAGAATTGAATCTCATTTCTTCGGAGAAACAATGCAACTTGGTCTGGTTGGTCTGGGACGTATGGGCGCGAATATGGTGCGCAGGCTGCAAAAAGGCGGTCACACATGCATCGTATTCGACTTGAATCCGGAAAACGTAAAAAAGCTGATGTCGGAGGGAGCTGGGGGCGCGAGTTCGCTAGAAGATTTGGTGAAGCAACTCACCAAGCCGCGTGCAGTTTGGGTAATGGTTCCCGCCGGCAAAGCTACCGAAAGCACGGTACAGGCTCTCGCTGCGGCCATGGAAAAAGGCGATAGCATTATTGATGGCGGCAACAGCTTCTACAAAGACGACATTCGCCGCGCCGCGGAATTTAAAAAGAAAGGCATCCAATATCTGGATGCAGGCACCAGCGGTGGCGTCTGGGGTGTCGAACGTGGGTATTGCCTGATGGTCGGCGGCGAGGAAGACGCCTTCCGGCAGTTGGAGCCGATTTTCAAAACGCTCGCGCCGGGAATCGGCAATATCGAGCGGACGCCCGGCCGCGACAAACTGGGCGGCACCTCCGAACAGGGCTACCTGCGCACCGGTCCTCCGGGCTCCGGCCATTTCGTGAAGATGGTCCACAACGGCATTGAATACGGAGTCATGCAAGCCTACGCGGAAGGCTTCGATATCCTCGAGCATAAAAACTCGAAAGACTTGCCGGAAAACGAACGCTTCGATCTCAACGTCTCCGACATCGCCGAACTATGGCGGCGCGGCAGCGTCATTGGCTCCTGGCTGCTCGATCTGACCGCCATGGCCCTGGCAGAAAATCCCGATCTTTCGAATTTCAGCGGATTTGTTGAAGATTCTGGTGAAGGCCGATGGACTATCAATGCCGCAATTGAAGAAGCGATTCCGGCCGAGGTGCTGGCGTCTGCGCTCTTCACGCGCTTCCGCTCGCGCCGCGAACACACTTTTGCGGAGAAGGTGCTCTCGGCGATGCGATATAAATTCGGCGGCCACGTAGAACGGCCGACCGGCGGCTAAAGATTATTGGAGTTCGGGACCGCGGGGCGTAATCTTCACCGGCATTACGTGCGTCGCCAGAATATTGCGTCCTACAAAAGAAACCTGGACCACTTCGCCATGCTGCGTCTCCACACGCTGGTATTGGTCGAAGATGAAATTCCCCAGTGAGTAAAAGATCAGGCCGCCATGATAGCTCTCGCTCGGCTGCACCACATGCGGGTGATGGCCGATGACGAGACTGGCGCCCGCGTCAATCGCCGCATGCGCAAACGCGGTCTGAGCGGCATTTGGTTTGAGCTTGTACTCGATCCCGTGATGCATAGAGACGATCACCACATCGGCACGCTTGCGCAGTTCCTGCACATCTCTGCAAACGATTTTCGGATCGGCCAACGCGATGCGCGGATCGATGTCTTTCCAATTCCCATTTTTCTGGTCGTAGGTATAGCCGAGAAAGCCGAAACGCACGCCATGCCGCACGAGCACGATTCCCTTATGCACGTCCGCTTCGGATTCGCCGCTGCCCACGGGTTCTATGCCGTGCTTGCGCAACCAGGAGATCGTAAATTCCACTCCATGCGAGGCGCAATCGCGCGAGTGATTATTTGCGGTCGATGCAACCGCGATTCCCGCAAGCTTCAGGCCCGCGATGGTATCGGGCGCGGCGTGAAAAATCATGCCGCCCTCATGGTACGGGCCCTTGTCGGAAAAAGGCGACTCCAGGTTTACGAATGCGATATCGGATGCGGCCAGCATCGGAGCCATTTTTCGAAACGGCAACGCGGGGTCCTTTGCGGCGAGAATCTGGCGGCGTACCGCGCGCGAGAGCATCACGTCGCCCGTGAAAATCAGCCGGTTGAACGCCTCCTGAGCCCACAAAGAACCGCGACCATGAAGGAGCAGAATAAGGAGGAGAAGGGGAATGCGCACTACAATTTTTGTGCCGCCGCGCGATCGAGAAACCAAGTGGCTTTTTTGTCGCGGCTGGCGATTTGGCAGGGATAGTGAAGCCAGTCCTCAGGCCCGCGTAGCACTTGCTGTAGAGCGTCCGCTTTTTCGCCACCTGAAACCTGCAGAACCGTATTCTTAGCCGCTAGCAAGACGCCCGGCAGCAACGTAACCCGATGCATCTGCATCTTCTCCACCCATACGTTCGCCGCGATTCCGGTCCGGTCGTTAATGAGTGGTTCGCCGGGAAACAGACTCGCCGTATGCGCATCAGGACCCATGCCGCGATGCAGCACATCGAAGGCCGGCAGTTTGCCGCTGGGTAGCGAAAAAAATGTCTGTATGTCGCTGTTGTAGCGTGCTGCGGCGGCTTCCGGAGAGAGCTCGCCATAGATTCGATGGATGTTGCTTTCCGGTATGCCCGCGGAGGCGAGGAACGCGTCTTTAGCTAGCTTGAAATTGCTCTGCGAATCCGTAGGAGGAACACAGCGTTCATCTACCCAGAAGAAATGAACTCGTTTCCAATCCAAATCTGCTTTAGCGAGCGCGGCAAACAGGAGTTTGGGCGTGCTACCGCCCGAAAAGGCAATAGTCGCTCCTTGCTGTTCAGCTACGGCATTCGGCAAGAGAGAGAGAATATACGCCGCGCACGCATCGGCAGCTTCCTGCGCGCTATCCAGAATGCGCAAATTCGGAGAATTAGTAGGTTGGCTCATGGCGTATCGGGTAGTAGTTCACGGACCCGCGCAAAAGCCGCGTTAAAAGCAGGATCTATACCCATCAATGCCAGCTCCTCCGTCATCAAGGCAGTCACTGCGGGCTCTCCGAAATTATAAGTACATTCGCGCCCGCTTGCGCTATGCAGAACGGCGGAGTCCGGCCCAGTGCGCGCGAAGTCGATTGTTTTGGAATCGGAGTGCAAGGTGACTCGGTGAACGCCTGGCAAGTAGCCTCCAACTCGGTGGAAGGAGACCTTCGGACGATAGAGAGATAGCCAGCCGGCCAAATACAGCGCCGCCATACTCGGCCGTTCGTCGGTATATTCAATGTCGATTGAATGGAAATCGGCGAGCTTGCACTCGCAGACGTCGAAAAGATGCGCCAGCGGCTCGCGCCATGGCGTAAGCCGCGTCCATTCAAGATCGGCCACTACACGACTACGCGCCTGCCAGCCCTCGATCAGCATAACCGCTTCGCTGGCTGGCATGTCGTGCGTATCGATAACGATCTTGGTAGCAAGGCTGGTGATCGCTTCTAAGCCGGCGTGCTCTTCTTTGGTAGCCGCCTGCCTTAATGCGCCTTTGTGCCGGCACCAGAAGATAACAGGCAAATCGGCCACCGTCAGCCCAACCAGTGTCGGACCCACATTAGGCCAACTCTGTGGACGAGCCGTAATTTCGATCTGCTCGCAACAGATTTGCTGCGCTTTCCCAAAAGGCTTCCAGCACTGCGCCAGTACCCGCGCCTCCAGGCTTTTCTCTGCGTCGGGTGAGACGGCCAGCACAATACCCCGCGCCGGATGCGAGTGCATCAACTCCGAAATGGTCTGCGAAGCGGTAAAGCCGGAGTCCGGCTCATCCGTCGCCACGATCAGCGTCATCGCGCAAGCGCGCAACACCGTCGGCTTACCCTGCTGCTTCTCTTCCTGGCCGAGCGACGTCCAAAGTTTCCCCAAACCCTTCAAGATGTTCTCCGGCTGGGCCGGAAAGATCACTGCGCTGCTCATGGAATCCTCCATAGGTGGCCCTGCCTGGCAAGCATTTCATCCGATGCCTTCGGTCCCCACGTACCCGCCGCGTAGTTGGGAAAATCGAACTTCGTGTTGGCCCACACGTCCAAAATCGGCTGCACAATTTGCCAACTTGCCTCCACCATATCCTGCCGTGTGTATAACGTCGGATCGCCCGACATGGCGTCCACCAGCAGCGTCTCGTACGCGGTGGGCGTACGCTCGCCGAAGCTCGATCCGTAGTTGAAATCCATCGAAACCGGACGCACGCGCATCCCGCTGCCCGGGCTCTTGGAAAGAAACCGCAGCGAAATACCTTCTTCGGGCTGAATACGAAGAACTAATAGATTCGGCCGGGCCGCCCGCAATCCGCCCTTCGTTTCCTGCGTAAAAAGTCCTAGGGGCGGAGCTTTGAATTGAATCGCGATATCGGTAACTCGTTTCGGCAGCCGCTTGCCGGTTCGAATATAAAACGGAACATCGGCCCAGCGCCAGTTGTCGATAAAAAATGTGACCGCTGCATAAGTATCAGTTTGCGCTTGCGGATTGACGCTCGGTTCCTGCCGAAAGCCCGGTAAATCTTCGCCGCCCACTTTCGCCGGCCCATACTGCCCGGCCACCGCATATTGGGGGACATCTTCCAGTTTCACGACACGCACGGCCCGCAACAACTTGGCGCGTTCGTCGCGAACATTGGTCGCATCGAAAATCGTTGGCGGCTCCATCGCCACCGTGGCCATCACTTGGCTCAGGTGGTTTTGGATCATATCGCGCAGCGCACCCGCCTCCTGGTAATAGCCGCCGCGCCCCTCAACCCCGATGGATTCGGCCGCGGTGATCTGCACATTGTCTACATAACGGCGATTCCAAAGCGGCTCGAAGATGCCGTTTCCGAAACGAAACGCCAGTATGTTCTGAACGGTTTCTTTGCCCAGATAATGATCGATGCGGTAAACGTCCGATTCAAGAAATACTTTGTGAATTTCGTCGTTCAGCTTGCGGGCGCTTAAAAGATCATGGCCGAAAGGCTTCTCGATGATGACGCGGCGCCATCCGTTGCCGCGGTTCAGGCCATGTGCCCCGAGTTCCAGAATGGCTTCCGCATAGTGGCTCGGTTGAGTAGAAAGATAAAAAAGAACATTTCCGGCCGTCTGATGAGACTTCTCGATTTCATCCAGCTTTTTGCGCAGATCGTCATACGAATCTGGATTCGTCAGATCGCCCGGCACATAGAACAAACATTGCGCGAACGAATCCCAAACTTCCTTATCAAACGGCGCATCTTCCAAAAATTTCGAAACCGAATCAGCCATGCGGCGGCGGAATTCGTCGTCCGACATGGGCGTACGCGAACTGCCGACCACGGCAAAACTGGGCGAAATACGGCGCTCGTAGAAAAGCCTATATAGGGACGGCAGCAGCTTTCTTTTCGATAAATCTCCGCTTGCTCCGAATATGACAATGGCGCACGGCGGCACGCGCCGCGAAAAACGCAGCGGGTCCTGAAGAGGGTTGACCTCGGGCAGCGGTTGGACGACGACGCTCATGATCTCTTTGATGATAAGGCCCGCAGAAACGATCAGGTTAAAATCGGCTCTTGCAAACCAAGAAAACCGTCGCCGTTCTGAGCGATTTAATGTTTACCGTGAAGATTCAGGACGCCGCCAAGCGCGCCGGCATAGAAGCTGTGTTTGTTACTTCACAAGAGGATGCCCTGGCGCGCGCTCGCGAAAATCCCGCACTCGTCATCGTCGACCTGAATGACACGAAGACCGAGCCGCTCGACTTGATTCGCAAGCTAAAAAATGACGACGCCACGGCGAAAATTCCTCTGCTAGGGTTTGTGTCGCACGTAGCCGCCGATCTGATCCAAGCCGCGCGGAACAACGGCTGCGACAAAGTGATGGCGCGTTCCGCGTTTTCGCAGAACCTGCCGGCAATTCTTAGCGAACTAGTGTGACGCCCAGGCCAAGCCGTCAGTCCCTTTACCCGCATCAATCAAGCTCACGCTCCAATCCGCCAAATTCAGCGCGGCGACTTGATGGCTCTTATCGCAGGAAACATAGGCGACCTTATCATCCGGACGCACCAGAACTTCCTGTGGCGCGGCGGGTACGTCGATCGATCGCACCACTTCGAGTTTCTTGAGATCGACGACCGCTACCTTATTGGCCGGTGGTACCGCCACAAGCAGCCAGCGTCCATCCTTAGTAGACGCCGTTCCGTATCCTAGCCCCGGCAGTTCCACCCACTTCTTGACCTTGTCTGTCGCTGCATCGATCACAGCGAGCTGCGGCTTGGTCTGATCGGACGTGAAAACCATGCTGTTGTCGGGCGAAATCGAAATGCGCTGCGTCTCTTTCGAGATCGGAATTACGGCGAGCGTCTTACGTTTATCCAGGTCCAGAACCGAAACGGTACCTGGCCCGACATTAGCGGTGTAGCCGCGATGCCCGTCGCTGGTAATCGCAAGCATGTGCGATTCCGGCTGCCCGGTCGGTATCGTACCGACAATCTTGAGCGTTTTGGGATCGATAATAGTAACGGTCTGGTCCAGTTCCGTCGTGACGTACAGCAAGCCGCGTGTGCGATCGAATATCGGGCAATGCGGGCGCACACCATGGTCGAACTCGATATTGCCGATCACTTTGCGCAACGGAATATCGATCACTACAATGTTGCGGCCGTCCGTGCCCTTTTTCCCCACGCCGGAATTCCCATAAATCGGTACATAAGCGACTTTGCCATCCGGCGAAGCAATTACTTCATGTCCGGTGATGCCTCCTTCCGGCACCTCGGAGACCTGCTTGCCGGCGGCCGGATCGATGATGCCCATCGCATGCGCGCCTTTATTCGCGGTCAGCAAGGTACCTGAGGAAGAAGTCGGTTTGTAAGAATCGGCAGCGTTAGCAAGCATCAGAGTCAGAGTAAGTGAGATCAGCGAAATTCCGAATGGTCGCATGGTAAGGCCTTCGGGGTTCACAGTATCATACAGCGCGCCAGAGTCATGCGTCTACCCTGGAAGTCTGGGAGGCTGAGTGCTCAAGAAGATCGCATGGTGTTTGGCAGGAACCTGGTTCGCGTGGGCGGCGATCGCGCAGGAGTCGCCGCACGGCAAAACCCCTCCCGCCGTGCAGCCACCTCTGGGCGCGCCTGCCGAGCCCGCCAAGACGGCGGACGAAAAGCCGGTAGTGACCCATCACAAGATCACCGTCGCCGGCAAAACGCTGGCCTATACCGCAACCACCGGACGCCTGGCCATCAAAAACGATCAAGGGCATACCGAGGCGCAAATGTTTTACGTCGCCTATACGCTCGACGGCGTCGGCGGCAAGCGTCCGCTCACCTTTGCATTCAACGGCGGCCCGGGCTCGTCTACCGTTTGGCTGCACATGGGCTGCTTCGGGCCCAAGCGCGTGAAGATGCAGCCCAATGGCTTCATGCCGCCCCCGCCGTTCCAGCTCGAAGATAACCAGGACACCATTCTGGATAAAACCGACCTCGTATTTATCGACGCGATAGGAACCGGCTTCAGCCGCGCGACCACACCCGAGCTGGGTAAAAAATTCTGGACGGTAAAAGGCGATATCGCGGCCTTTGGCGAATTTATCCGGCTCTATCTGCAGCAGAACTCGCGCTGGACTTCGCCCATCTACCTGGCCGGCGAGAGCTATGGAACCACTCGCGCCGCCGGACTCTCGAATTTTCTTGCGGACCACGGCATCGCTCTCAACGGCATTGTGCTCATCTCGAGCGTGCTGAATTTTCAGACCATTGGATTTGCAACAGGCAACGACATCCCCTTTGTGCTGTACTTGCCGACCTATGCTATGACCGCGGCTTACTACCATAAATTGGCTCCGGAACTGGAGAAAGACCTGCCCGCCTTGCGAAGTGAAGTAGAAAAATGGGCATCGACAGAGTATCTGGCAGCTCTCCAACAGGGCGATGCGCTGAGCGGACCGGCCAGGCAAGCCGTGATCGATCGTCTCGCGCGATACACCGGGCTGAGCAAGCCGTTTATCGAAAAGAACAATTTACGCGTCGACCTCGATCATTTTGACGCGGAACTGCTGCGCGACGAAGGAAAAACGGTCGGCCGCCTCGATGCCCGCTTCACCGGCGTCAACGAAAACGGCACAGAGCAATCTCCCGAATACGACCCCACCGCCGCCGCCATCCGGCCTCCCTATACAGCCGTTTTTGGCGACTACGTCAAGCAGGATCTCGGCTACCAGAGCGACTCGCAATATTACGTGCTGGGCGGCGGCATCGGCCGATGGGATTTTGAAGTTACCGGCTGGTCCGGTTTTGCCGATACTAGTAAAGCCCTGCGTCAGGCTTTCGCCAAAAATCCTTTCCTCCAGGTTTTTGTGGCCGAAGGACTGTACGATGCCGCAACGCCCTACTTCGCGGCCGAGTATACGTTGAATCACATGGGCCTTACGCCCGCAGCGCACAAAAACATTGTGCGCGATCAATTCGCGGCCGGCCACATGGTCTACCTCGATAACGACTGCATGCGGCAACTGAAGCGCGACGTGGACGCCCTCTACGATCGAACCACGCGCAAATAATCGGTTCGAAACTTCCGAAACGAATCGGTGCAATCCCGAATCAGCTTCCTATGAGCACAGCAACGATTGACGCGAAAGCGAGCGGCACATTTCAATTAGGTGGCGATCTCCCGATTCATCGCCTCGGCTTCGGAGCCATGCGGATCACCGGCCAAGGCATCTGGGGCGAGCCGAAAAATCCGGAAGAAGCGATCAAGATACTTCGCCGTCTGCCCGACATCGGCGTAAATTTCATCGATACCGCCGATTCCTATGGTCCTGAAGTGAGCGAACGCCTGATCGCCGAAGCCCTTCATCCCTACCCAGCAGGCCTGGTGATTGCTACGAAAGGGGGCCTCACGCGGCAAGGTCCGAATCAATGGCTGCCTGTGGGTCGGCCCGAATATTTGCGGCAGTGCATTGAGATGAGCCTGCGGCGGCTGCGCCTCGAGCGCATCGATCTCTACCAGTTACACCGGATCGATCCAAAAGTGCCGGTCGAAGAATCGCTGGGTGCGCTTGCCGACCTGCAAAAAGCCGGCAAGATCTGGCACATCGGACTCTCCGAAGTGAACGAGAAGGAAATCCAGCGCGCGCAGAAGACGGCGCGTATCGTCAGCATTCAGAACAAGTACAACCTCTCCGATAGAAGCCCCGATACCGAAGCAGCGCTAGCGTTCTGCGAACGGAACAATTTGGGTTTCATTCCCTGGTTTCCGGTGGCTGCGGGCAAGCTGGCCGAACGCGGCGGAGCTCTCGAAAGCGTCGCCAATAAGCATCATGCGACGGTTGCCCAACTCTCTATCGCCTGGCTGCTGCATCGCTCACCCGTAATTCTGCCGATCCCGGGTACTTCCTCGCTCGAACATCTCGAAGAAAACGTAGCCTCGGCGGGCGTGCACCTCAAAGCGGAGGAATGGAAAGCCCTCGAGCAGGCGGCCCAATCGTAACCCGGATGCTACGTTAATCCGTAGCACATGACCCATCTTCGCTGCAGTGTGAGCCACTGCGGAACGACCCTTGATCTGCATGATCGCGCTTTGGCTTGCCCGCAGTGCGGAAATCTTCTGGAAGTTGCAATAGAAGCGTCGCGCGCCGACCCTCGCGCCCTCAAACAAACATGGCTCGAGCGGCGCATGTCTACCGATCCGCGCGATGTCAGCGGCGTCTGGCGCTTTCGTGAATTGTTGCCGGATAGCTACAGTCCCCAGAGCGTTGTCACCTTAGGCGAAGGCAATGTGCCGCTGGTGCGCGGGCAGAAAACTGCGGCTTGGGCCGGGCTGCGGAATCTCTCCTTCAAACATCTGGGCTGGAATCCTACCGGCTCTTTTAAAGATCTGGGAATGACAGCTGGAATGACCGAAGCCAAATTTGTCGGTGCTACGGCCGTGGCGTGCGCTTCTACGGGAAATACGGCGGCCTCTCTGGCCGCTTACGCGGCGCGCGCCGGAGTAACGGGCCGCGTGTATCTTCCGGCCGGCCAAGCTTCGGTCAACAAGCTCGCCCAAGCCCTCGATTTCGGCGCGGACCTGGTCGAAATCGAAGGAAGTTTTGACGACGCGCTGAACATCTTGCTCGAAAAGGCAGACCCAAGCCTCTACTTTCTGAATTCGATCAATCCGTTTCGCATCGAAGGCCAAAAAACGGCCATGTTCGAATTGCTCGAGCAGCTCGGCTGGCGCGTGCCGGATTATCTGGTAGTGCCGGGCGGGAACCTGGGAAACTCGTCGGCCTTCGGCAAAGCCTTCATCGAGCTCAAAACCTATGGCTTTATCGAAAAAGTGCCGCGTATTGTTATCGTGCAGGCAAGTGGCGCCAATCCGCTCGCCCGCATGTGGACTTCGGGCGCGGAGGAGTTGGAAGCGGTGGCGCAGCCCGAAACCGACGCGACTGCCATCCGCATCGGCAATCCGCGCTCCTGGAAGAAAGCGCTGCAAGGTGTTCGTTTCACCGGCGGCAGAGTGATGGACGTAACGGATGAGGAGATTGGCGAAGCGAAAGCCCTGATCGGCCACGACGGAATCGGCTGCGAGCCGGCTTCGGCGACCACGCTCGCCGGTTTGCGGAAACTTGTCGATTCAGGGGAGCTCGATCGCGATGCGGAAATCGTCGCTATCCTGACCGGCCACGCGCTGAAAGACACCGACTACATTGTCAAATCACGAAAGCGCTGACCCCCTATTCTGGATGGATAGCGATGAACACGAGCCTGGACGGCCACGAAATTCGCGTGCCGGCGTCGATCGCCAATCTCGGACCCGGCTTTGACACTCTGGCTGTAGCGGTTCAACTCTACCTTCGCCTCACCGTTGCGTGTGAGAGCGGCTCCGGCCAACTGCATTTCGAGTTCGTCAACTGTCACGTTGATGGCGAGAACTATATCGAACGGGCCTTTCGCTTTGCGGCGCAGCAGCGGGCTGCCTCGTTTCCGTCTCTGCGCGTCACGGTTGTAAGCGATATACCTATGCGCAGTGGTCTCGGTAGCAGCGCGGCCGCTACTGTCGCCGGATTGCGGCTGTATGAAGCGGTAGCCGGACCGTTGCCTTGGCAAGGTCTGCTGAATGCCGCCTGCGCACTAGAAGGGCATCCCGATAACGTCGCCGCCGCGCTGCTCGGCGGTCTGACCGTCAGTTGCCAGCTTCCGGATCGCTCCGCCTTTGCAGCGAAACTGACCTGGCCGGAGGCGCTTCGGTTTGTGGTCTTGACCCCCGAGTTCCCGCTTTCGACCGCCGCCTCACGCGAGGCGTTGCCGGAATCGGTGCCGCGCGAAGATGCGGTATTCAATCTGCAACGTGTAGCGCTGCTGCTCGAAGTCCTGCAAAGCGGCAATTACTCCATCCTGCGCGAAGCCCTGCAGGACCGCATCCATCAGCCCTTCCGCCAAAAGCTCGTCCCGGGCCTCGAGCGTGCGTTAGCCATCCAGCACCCCGACATCCTGGGCGTCTGCCTGAGCGGTGCCGGCCCCTCTATCGTGGCGCTCGCCGAGCGCAATCTCGATGAAGTCGCCAGAACGCTAGCCGGCGCCTTCCGCCACACGGGCATTGACTGTACTGTTCGCCAGTTAAGCGTTCATCAAAACGAATGCCGCTGAAATTGGTAAGCTTGATTTGCATACCTTGCTGGTGGTAATGCAGCTATGACCATCACGCTGAAACCTGAACAAGAACGAATCATCCAAGCGGAAATTGCAAGTGGCCACTTCCGGAGTCCTGATGAAGTGCTCGATCATGCTTTGGCGGCGCTACAGGAGACGGAGCAAAAACGCAAAGCTGCGGCCCCACGGAAAAACTTGGTGCAGTTTTTGATGGAATCTCCACTTGCGGGTGCAGAACTGAACTTGGAAAGGCAAAAGGACTACGGGCGCGACATTGAGCTATGAGCGGATTTCTGCTCGATACGAATGTGCTCTCTGAGTTCAATCGCCGAGGCGATCCCAATCCTAACGTCAAGCAATGGCTTGAAACGACAGTCCCGGAGACTCTCTATGTGAGTGTCCTCACGCTTGCGGAAATACGGTTTGGAATCGAGTTGTTATCAGCGAGTCGCCGCCGCACGCATTTGGAGGAATGGTTGGATTGCGATTTGCCGGCATGGTTCGGCAGTCGGGTTCTAGCGGTCAGTCGAACAATTGCTGATCGGTGGGGAGTGCTTCGCGCCCAAGCGCAGAGGAAAGGACGGCCGCTTTCGGTAGTTGATGGATTGCTCGCGGCAACCGCCGTGCAACACGATCTCACGATCGTGTCGCGCAACGTGAGTGATTTCGCGGCCCTCGGGTTGGCCTTGGTGAACCCGTGGCAGACGTAAATTTTTTGCGGCTATGCATACTCAGGGCGCGCCTACAGGCTCCTTTGCCGCAAGGCTCGTTCCGGAAGGAACATTTGCGAAGCGTTGGACGACACCGCTCGGCCACGTGATTTCTACGGACTTTGCCACGCGGCTGGCGCCGAGTCCTATGAGCGGCCGCTTGTCGCTGGCGGACAAATAGCCGATGGCGGTATTCACCGTGTAGTATTGGACGAGATTCGATGCCGAGGTCACTCGGATGCGGCAGCCGATTCCATCGCGATTCGATCTTTGGCCGGTAAGCTCTATTCGGATCCAGCCGTTGCGGCTCGCGCCTTCGTTATGTAAAACATAGGCTTTTTGCCCGATATTGGTGACGACCATGTCGATGGTGCCATCGTTTTCGAGATCGCCGAAAGCCGCTCCGCGCCCCGCCCACAGTTTTTGCATCGCGGGCCCGCCGTCCACGCTCGCAAAATGGCCGGCAGTGTTGCGCAGCAGCAAGGGCGGCTGAAGATAGCGCAAGTTGGGCGAGGTGACTTCAATGTTGTCCATGACGTGGCCTTGCGCGAAGAAGAGATCTTTCCAGCCGTCGTTATCGTAATCGAAGAAACGCGTGCTCCAGCCGGAATAGGAAATGGTCGCGGCACCGACGCCTGAACGCATGGTGGCATCGGTAAATGTCCCGTCGCGGTTATTGTGAAACAGCAGATAGCGCTGGTTCGATAGATCAGTGACGATGATGTCGGCGAAGCCATCGTTATCATAGTCAGCGAAGTCCGTGCCCATGCCGGCGAAGGTTTGACCGTCTTCGTTGAACCCGGCGCCGGCCGGCAGAGCGACTTCCGAAAATGTGCCGTTTCGGTTGTTGTGAAAGAGGAGACAAGCGACGGAGTCGTTGGCAACGTAGATATCGGTGAAGCCATCGTTGTCGTAATCAGCGAACGCGACGCCGAGAGATTTGCCTTGTGCGGCAGCTATGCCCGTTTTGGCGGACACGTCGGTGAACGTGCCGTTGCCGTTGTTGTGAAACAGGACGTTGGTAACGGCGGGGAAGTTATCGGGATGACAATACGAACGGCCTCCGGGGCGATGCTCGCCACAAAAATGAGGTTCGTCGAAAGACCATTTAAGATAGCGGCACACAAACAGGTCGAGCTTGCCATCGTTGTCGTAGTCGAAGAAGCCGGCGCTTGTGCTCCAGCCTGAACTCATAACTCCGGCCGGCATGGTTACATCGGTAAACGTGCCGTTCCCGTTGTTGTGGTAGAGCGTGTTGCCGCCGTAACCGGTGATGTATAAATCCTCGAAACCGTCGTTGTCGTAGTCGCCGACGGCTACGCCCATCCCATAGCGATTTTGCGGCATCCCGGTGAGGCCGGCCTTCTCGGTCACGTCCGAGAAAGTGCCGCCGGTATTTTGATGATAGAGACGATTCCAATACTTAGGGTCGGACTTGTCGGGATTGGGAAGACGCGCGCCGTTCACGAAGAAGACATCCAAACGTCCGTCGTTGTCGTAATCGAGGACGGCAACGCCGCCGCCCATGGTCTCAGGAAGATATTTTTCGCTGGTCGGAGAATTTTCGAGGCGGAAATCGATTTTGGTTTGCTGCGTGATGTCGGTAAAAGGTAGCGCCACAGCGATTGCCGCCGCGCCCCACAATTTAAACATCCGGTTTTTCCTCGATTGTAATGCTTTGGTTGGCGTCGATATCTCGAATGGATGTCTTGAGACCCGAGGGCCAAGCTACCTCGACGGTATCGGCCTTTTTCGAGGCTCCCAGGCCGAAGTGAAGCTTCAGATCGTTGTGGGAGTAGTAGCTGCCGCCGCTCATTACTTCGTCGATAAGTCTGCGATCGCCAATGCGCACGCTGACGCGCGCGCCGATCGCGCTGCGGTTCGACTTTGTCCCGATGCACTTCACCTGCAGCCAGTTGGCGCGGTTTCCGCCCTCGTTACGCAGGAGGGTGGGCGCCGAGTCCAGATTGTTGATCACGATGTCGATGTCGCCGTCGTTGTCGAGGTCGCCGAAGGCGCATCCGCGGCCCACCCGTGGAACCTGCACGGCTGCGCCCGCGCGGTTCGAAAGGTCTTCAAACCGAACGCCATTCAGGTTGCGATAAAGCAGGCTAGGCTGCTTGTAAGTGAGATGAAGCTTGCGGCCTGCCAATTGACTATAGACGTGGCCGTTGGCAATAAAGAGATCCTTCCAGCCATCGTTGTCATAGTCGAAAAAACCAACGCCGAAGCCGAGATACTTGGTATTTATGCCGAGCCCGGCTCGCAGGCTTGCGTCGTGGAACGTGCCGTCGCCATTGTTGCGATAGAGAATCGTAATCTGATCGGT
>JACZDD010114460.1_pt1 | contig 22580 bp, 26 predicted proteins | sample 8641771 | NCBI WGS metagenome assembly JACZDD01 (sample SAMN15324614, study PRJNA640507) | soil metagenome | isolation source: intercropping peanut in the second line | place: China: Luxin town, Laibin City, Guangxi Province | collected 2019-07-25 | depth 10cm m | reverse complement strand
TTGCTTAGGGGACCCATTTCGATCCTCCTACGATGAAAAGCAAAATAGGCTTTCGCCGCATCCGAAAGTCGAGATGCTCAGTGCATCGCTTCCAAGCCCGCACCGGTATCGAGGGCCAGAAGCGGACATCAAGCGTTCTGGTCGAACCCAAAGATGCGTTTCCAGTCGTTCTTCATGCTGATCACGGCCCAGTTGTTCTTCTTCGCCTCGTTATAGAGAGCCTGGCTGAACCTGCCGACTTTCGTGTCCGGCAAACCGCTGGCCGGACCGTAAGCGTACTCGCGTTTGGCGTCGTCATGCAGCACGAGCATCATCAATCGCGCACCGTCACCTGCGCCGGTGTATTCGAGCATTTCTCTGTCACCGTCCGAATTGCCAAACGCGGCGCGCGGACGGCGTCCAATCATCAGGTGAATGCCCTCGGGCTTCCCAGCCTTATCGTCGTTCAGGAGCAGCTTCGGCTCTTTGGTCAAGAACGGCTTGCCGTCTTTATGGTAGCCAAACTTCGTAGCACCGGCGGTACCAACCACCTGTTCGGGTGGCACGCCGTACACTTTCGGGCTGTAGACGCGGACGAAATCCTGGCCGCCACCCGTCACAATGTAGGTTTTGAAGCCGCTGGCACGTAGGTACTGCATGGCTTCGAGCATCGGTTGGTAGATGAGCTCAGTGTAAGGGCGTTTCCAACGATGGTCTTTGGCCGCCGTGAGCCATTTCTTCGCCTCGGCCTCAAAGTCGTCCACCGACATGCCGGTCAGCGTCGCGACGAGGATTTTCTCGAGGTCACGTAACGGGAGTTTGGCGATTGCCTCGCGGTTGCCCGAGAGGACCGTCTTGAAAGGTTCGACGTTCTTGAGTTTGGGGTCCTTCTGCACCACTGCGGGCACGCGATCCAAGCAATAGATAACTTGTGAGTAGATCGGATGCTCGACCCAGAGCGTGCCATCCTGATCGAAAGTGGCAATACGATCTTCAGGCGCAACGAATTTTGGGTTTCCCTGCTCCGTGGCCGCGCGCACGAAATCGATGATCGCCTGTTTTGCCGGACCATCATTCCATGACGCAAGCGGGGCATTCGATGATGCCGTTTGCGCCTGGACCACTACGGGAAGCAATGCCCCGGACAGAGTTGGAAGCAGTGCTAGACTTGTGACCAGAGCGCGCCGGTCAATACCGGGCGACAATTTCCCACGGTTCATCGTGATCCTCCGTCATGTGGTCATGGCGTCCAAGGTCTCGCCACTGCACCGGCAACTGCGCAGGTAACGTCAACCAGAGTTTCGGTGGGATCAATTGCCCTAAAGGGAAGGGCCGCGCGACATCTGCAGTGCAAAAGCTCATGTCCGCCCAGGGCCAGTAGCGGGCATTAACAACATGTCCGGTTGCGCCGCTACTGCGGATAAGCGCGGCGTTTCGATAGACGTCTGGGTTCTGTGGCGTTGCCGACGTAGTACGGGCTCGGATTGCAAGTGCCGCGATTGCCAGCCAGGATATTGCCTCTGCGGTAGCAGTCTTCGAATGAGCGATACTGGCAATCCCAATACACGCTACCCTGGCTTACCCCGATTACCGCGCACCATGGGGCCTCATAAGCCTGAGTCGTTGGACCGAAGAACAAAACACCAAGAGCAGCAACAGCAACAAAGATCAGGCGCGTCATCGTGACCTCCATGCTCGATGCTGGTGATAACACCCGGCGACCTATCAGTATTCGCTGCCGACATCACCGCGCTTGTAGCTGACTGTCTCAAAGCGTGGACCGGTCGCATTTAATTGCGTCGATCATCCCGGTCCCAAACCAGTACAAGTGTATCGGGTGCAGTCCTGATAAACACCTCGGCACTCGAACGATGGCAACTGCTTCAGCCGGCGACAGTCTCGATAGCGTTCACGACAGGTGTTTACACATTTCTGTTTAACTGTCTGGGCCGCCGCGAGAGTGTAAGAGGCGGGATCGGCGGCTGCCGGCTGCAGGCCGAGGAACACGCAAGCATGAAAGACGATGGCCGCCAAAATCAATCGAGCCATCGTCAGCCTCCATGCTCGATGCAGAAATAGGACTGCATTGGTCAGTTCGGGACGTTTGATGCTACCTGGGGATCGCAACAGCGGAAGTTGGACCTAGGGGCAACGAAAAGCGACAGCGCTTCCCTTAAAGACTGGGCTGTGGCCCATTAGTCAGCAGTTGCGTGCTGTGCCGACCATGCACCTTTGTAAGCACAGCTCGACCTGGTCTGCCGGCAAACCCATCTTGATCTGGTTACGCCTGCAGCACTTGTAGCAGGCCTTCTCGGACTTCGGGCTTTTAAAGCCCGTAGAACCCGTCTGAGCGATGGAGATGCCTGCGTGAAGGGCGAAAAAGAACGCGGCGGAGATTCCCAAAATAAGTGCCAGACGCATTTGAGCACCTCACTGTCTAGTTGTTAGCGTTCGGACGTGACCAGCAATCACCCGCAGTGATGTTCCAAATGCACCTTCTTACGCAGAAGGAGCCGCCCTCAGGACACATCGCCTGCCTGCAGTAATTCATAATTTGAGCAGGCGGCGAACATTGTGCATTCGCGCTTGTGACCCGTCTGACAGCACCGACAGCGTCAACGTGAGCGCAGCGATCAGCATCGGCTCGCGGGATGCACGCATGCGACTGCGGTTCTTTTCGTGTCTCAAGCTCAGCAAATTCTCAGTTTCCTGCCGCGCGGCTGAGGATGGCAGCCATAAACTGCGCGGGCTTTTGACCGGCCTTTGCTGCCTGGCTACCCAGTTCGCGATAGACCGCGGGCAGAAGCGGAACATTGGCAATGATAAGCGTTCCAGGCGCCAAAATGTCGGCAGCGAGCTGCCGCTGGAGAATCCTGTCAAACTGGCGCATGCGATCCCACTTCTCGCTGGCCGTCAAATTTGTGCTTGCGTCCACCGGGCAAAAGGCGGCGATGATGACATTCGTCAACTCAGTGTATGAAATATTTGGCTTCAGAATTTGCAGCTTGTTGACGAGATCATTTATCTCGTTGGCCAGATCGATCCCATCTCCCGTAGCGATCAGTTTGACCTGCAGGTCATTGAGAAGATTTGAAACTGATCCTGGCCCAAGTTCCGGACAGTCGAGCCCTGCAGCCTGGCTCCGCATTGGCAGACAACTCAGCGCGCCGACCAGAAGCAATGATAGGCTCAAGCGTTTCCATCGAGAGACAGGTTCGGAAAAGACCTGCCAATCTCGTGTTGCCGTCGCTACGGCCGCGGCAATGCTGATCATTTTACGCCCCATCAATTCTGATAGGTCCACTTACCCCACGACCCGCAACGTCGGTAGTGTCCTTAGGGGCAGAGCCGTTCTTGTGCGGCGCTTCCTTATCGAAAAAATTTAGCGTCGGCCACGAGCCTTGTTGTAGTACCACCACCAGGCACGATCGTAAGTCACGTAGTAAGGCGCGTAGTAACCAACGTAATAAGGGTTGTCATAAGTCCTGTAGGAAGGCGGATAGATTGGATAGCACCCGTTATAAAGGGCGCGATTGACGCCAAGGCCACATCCGGCTGCGACAGGCACTACCAAATCAGTTTGTGGCCGGCTGAATGGCATGGCCTGGACGGTCGTAATGCTGACGACGATAAATCCAGACAGCAAGAGTTGAAGTCGAAGCATTTTTTCTCCTAATTGACTTCGATCTCAAAGCACGGACGGCTCTCTTTTCAATATAGAGAGGAATGCAGCATAACACCGCGACGCCAGCCGAGGCGATTCCGAAACGCTCACAGTTAACGGCCGTTTTGCGCCGCAAATATCCGCTAATGACCCAAAGCGGATGTCGTCCTGAGTCAAAAATGCGTGTCATCTCTCCGGGAACAGCAGTGAGAGTTGCGCGCGCAATTGCCAGGTTGATGCACCGTCCGGCCTTATCGCGTTGTAATAGCCAGCGATGTTCGCACTCACTGGCTGGTCGCCGAGCCTGAAGATTCGACCAAAGCCGCCACCGATCGGTACGGTCCACCGCTGACTTGGTTCAGCCAGCCAATCAGCGGTGATAATTGGTGCACTTGTGAGATACCAGCCGTGCGCCATGTTGTAGTTGATAAACGGCTCCAAGAGAAACTCATTCACGCTTCGCCGCAATGGATTGCCGCCAACTGACCACTGATTGTTGGCCAAGACGCCGATCACCCAATGGCCAGGCGTTGTCAGCAAGACGACCGTGGGGCCAAGCAACACTTTCCCTTGCCCAAGAATAGGATCGGTCGCAGACGGAACGGTGAAGACTGGACCGACACCCCAGATCAGAGGGCCTGTGTGGACGGGTGACACAAACAGTTCTTCAGTGATGTCGCCAATTCCGTTCGTGTTGCTGTTAGTTATTGGATTAGGTTGGCTTACCAGTGGAATGATCGTGCGCGCGATCAGGTTCCAATCTGCGTTGAGGTGCAGCGGTATGACCGGCTGAATGTTGAGGACTTCCTGGGTGCGGTTGTATGGGCCCGTGTGGAAATTTGTGTTGCTCTGGAACGGAACGCTGACCAGATCGGCGATCGGATTTTGTGATTTCTTGGCCAGATCTTCGTCCTCCTCCGTGGGTTTGCCTGCCGGCCTTTTTGCCGGTGCGGCTTTATCGGGAAGGCCAGCCTCAAACTTGTAGTTGGCGCCGATCTTGACCATCTGGACGTCGCGGTTCAGCTGGATCGAAGGCACGGTGGGTGACGCCCAATTTGCCAGCGATAGAAAATCGTATTCAATCTTGAGCGTCCAATGCGATTTGAAGCCGTACTCAACTCCCGCCGCAACCAGCCAGCCCGAGCTTGTGTTTGATCCGCTCCAGCTGACGCCCGGAAAGTTCAATGTTGCGTTGCTGTGGACCCAGCCGCCGCCAGCCTTGCCATAAACGAGCCAGCGATCCGCGACGAGCCCGACGCGACCTGCCACTGTCCCGATCCAGTTGTGGCTTACTGAACCAAGTGTCGGGATTGGCAGCGCCGGATGGGCGAAAGCCGCTCCATCAAAATCACCTTCGACGCCAAGCAACAAATGGCCGAACTGAAAATTATAACCAGCCTGAACGCCGCCGATGAACTCGGTGAGACCGCCGTAAAAGCTGTTGTCAGGGATATTCAGGTTGCCGCTGGTCCACGCTGCACCGAAATTAACGCCGGCATAAAATCCCGACCAGTTGTAAGGCGGTGCGGGAACGGCGGCAGGCTGCACTTTCGTCGGCATGTCGGCGGCATGGGCGACGACAGCCGCGACGATTGCAGCCAGGGCGACGCTTGCCAGAAGCAATTTTTTCATGGCACCCCCGAATGCAATTTCCGGCAGGTGCTTCATTTAAGTATTTTCAGCCACTGTTGGCTGTCACCTGCCAAGCACACCGAACACGAATTATGTGCGCTATGGTGGCACCAAATACCGTTTGTATATGCGGCGCTAGCTTCCCCTTTGGGCAATTGAGATTTCAAAATTCGAAGGTCATGTCCGCTTCTGGCCCATACGGAGGTAAAGTGGACATGACCTTCCTGACCGGAGCAGCATGCCGATGAGTCGCGAGCTCACACTGTTCATTGGCACATTCACGACTCTGCTCGCGATCATAAACCCGTTCGAGGTGCTGCCGGTCTATCTCAAGTTCCTGGACGGGAAAGATGTTGCAACCCATCGCCAGGTCGCATGGAAGGCATGCACCTACGCACTGTTTCTGAGCCTGTTCTTTCTGATCTTTGGGACATTGATCCTGCGCCTGTTCGGGGTACCGCTGGCCATGGTCCGTATCGTCGGCGGCATCATTCTGGTGAAGATCGGTTTTGAGCTTTTTTCGCCGTCTTCATCGGGAGGGATCGTTACAGCCGCAAAGCCAAACGCAAATATCGCCTTTGTGCCCCTCGCGATGCCACTGATGTGCGGTCCCGGTGCAATCGCAACAATCCTCGGAATGACATCAACCATCAAGCAGTCTCCCACGGAATTGGCATCGTTTGTCGCCGTCGTGGCGGCGACCCTCGCCACGATGTTCGTGACGTACCTGTGTCTGATTTATGCTAGCAAGCTCTCGGAGAAATTGGGTGCGATGGGGATTGATGCCATTACGCGCATCGTCGGCTTCTTTGTCTCCGCAATAGGCGTCGGTCTGATCTTTGATGGCGTCATCGAGGCGCTGGAATCCCACGGAGTTACGACTCTGCATTGACATCGGGCCTACTGGGGGCATCCATGAGAGCACTGCTGGGCTTTGGCACACCGATAAAGAGCTGTCACACACATCTTCTGACAAGTCTGGTAGCATGTGCCTTCGTTCTTACCGCTTGTGCTGGAATATCAACGACTGAATTGGAGCGCATCGGGGGAAAGGTTACTCCTGAAAACATAAATTTTGGCGAAGTCTACACCTACGCCGAAAGAGCGAGTGCGGCCTATTCAGCTAAATCTGCTATCCAGTCAAAATATCCTCGCACAGTCCGGATAAGCGCACCAAGCCAGACTGACGTCAGATATTTTCTCGAGCGAGATGACAAGGCTCATACGCAATTCATCACGGTCCGCGGTACGGCCAACAGCATAAACTTTTCCGAGGATTTCGACGTCGCCGTGCGCGAAGACCGCAAGATCAAAGTCCCGGTGCATGCCGGCTTCGATCTGGCAGCCCGGGCGATCTACCAGGATGTAAGTCCGTATTTGAAGAGCGGTTACAAGACGTATCTCAGCGGACATTCCCTTGGAGGCGCGGTCGCAGCCGTTCTGACAATTTATCTGATTGAAAACGGCGTTGACGTTGTCCGGGTGGTGACATTTGGCCAGCCACGTTTCACCACCGCTGATGGCGTAAAGCAGTTGGGTTTCCTACCCCTGGCTCGTGTCGTCGATGAGAACGATATTGTGCCTATGGTGCCGCCGGCGACTGTGACGCATCCGGTTTTCGGCCCTTATGAGCATGTCGGATCCGAAGTCATCCTGCTTAACGGGCGCGAAATTGTTTATCTACCCGCGCATGACGCAAATCGCATTTCTGTAGGTGAGTTCTGGCGGTCGATGTCTTTCGCAGATTTGAAAGACCACGCGATGAAAAATTATCTCAAGCGCATCGCAGACAAAAGAAATGGAACGATTGAAGTTCCGTACATCAGGCGAGAGCAATTTGTGTCCCGACAATAGCTTCAGCGCATCATTGGACTGCGCTGATGCTTGAGGCAGGGTTCACCTTCCTGACGGTGCTTGCCTCGAAAGCGGTAACGTGAAGCAAAATATCGCGCCTCCTCCGGGGTGATTTTCGGCCCATATCTTGCCGCCCGAGGCCTCGACTATCTCGCGTGCAATCGACAAACCAAGCCCTGTTCCGTGCCGCTTGGTCGTATAAAACGCATCGAAAACTTGGTTTAGCTTGTCAACGGGAATGCCGGGCCCGGAATCGGTAACCAGGGTCATGAGGGTAGAACTATCTGCCAGCTCTGTTCGGACCGACATCCGGCGGTTTTTCGAAGCGCAGTTCTCCATGGCGTCCAAGCCATTCATGACAAGATTTAAAATGACTTGCTGCAAATGGATACGGTCGCCGCGCACCGGAAGTGCAGTATCCGCAAGAGTTTGGTCGAATTCGATTCCTCGCTTTTTTCCCTCCGCCCGAGCTATTTCCAGGGCGTCCTGAGCAACCTCATTGAAGTCAGACTCCCGCGATTCGAGCTCGTCCTTCCTTTTCAGCAGTCCTCGGACTCGGTTGATGATGTCCGCCGCCCGCCGGTCGTCCCGGCGTATGTCGGCCAGGATTTGCTCGACCTTCTTGAGCGCGGGCGGATTTTTCGTGAGATAGAGCGTCGCAGCGTCGGCAGAGCTTTGGATGGCCGCGAGCGGCTGATTGAGTTCGTGCGCGATCGACGTCGACATCACACTAACGGCGGCCGCGCGGTTCAGATGCGCCAATTCCAGAAGATGCCGCCGCGTACCGGCCTCGGCGAAACGACGGCGCCTGCGCTCGATTAGCAGACCAGAAAGCATCAAAGTCTGGACAAGCAAAATGGCTCCAACCGTGATTGCCTCCCAGCGGTATTGGTCCCAGAAGGTTGGCGGACGAAAACGAATCTCGCTGTCCGTCGGCAATTTGCCCGCATCGACACCAAAGCGCTGGAGTTCGCGCCAGTCGAAAATTGGCCGCGCGAAACTGCCTTTGGCGATCGGAATGTCGGCAGGCCTCTGCCCGTCGAGAATGCGTAGCGCGAGGTCCGCCGTATCTACGCCGACCAAACGGGCGCTGACGATAAGACCTCCGGTGCCGCCGAATCCAACCGAGGTTTCTGCGTCGATCACGATGGGCCTGTTGGCCGCCTGTGAAACAGTCTTGAGCGCTTCGTGCGGATGGTATGCAACACCGGCGCCATCAACATTGATCGCTGTATAGACGATCGCAGTCTCCTCGGGCAGCGTAGCGACGCGCCTCAATAGTTCCGCCATCGGCAAGCCCAACAAGTCGATGAGCTCCAGTTCGGCCATAGCGGCTGGAATTTCGGCCTTGAAATGAGCCCGTACGGCTTGGCGTTCCAAGGGGTCCCCCACCAGAGCGATCCGTTTCAGATTCGGAACCAGCATCCTGGCTGAGGCAACTGCATCGCTAAATGTCAGCCGATAAGTCGTGCCGGTGACGTTTGAGGGCAGCCGCAGCCGCGCAATGGTCGCGTCGTCAACGGCTGCCATGACCACGGGAATGTTGGGCCACAGATTTGCTCGGGTCAGAAACTCCAGCGCTGCAGACCCCTGCGCCACAAGCACACCGATCGGCCTTTCACTGAATTTGTCACGCAAGAATTTACGCATGAGATCATCGTGGCCCGGTCCTGAAAATCGGTTGAGATCGAGGTGTTCGGAATAGACCGAAACCTGAGTTGCTGATTTGGCATTCAGCGTTGCTCGAAACGTCGAAGAAAACGACTCGAACCAGATGCTGTCCGAGTCTGACTGGTCGAGAACCAGCACCGTTCGCGGCGAGGATTGCGCAGCGACCGATGTCGGTGACGCGAAAATCGCTATCGCAAAAATGGATAACCAGCAGCAAAAGCGCACAAGATCACCCCCACGGTTGGGGGATGATACCGTTCGTCTAAAACTCGGTAATTGGCCTCAGGTCCAATCTGGGAAATGTTCCTTAGCGCAGTCTTTTCCAGACTATTTTGCCTAGGACTCGATGCTCTCGATCGCCTTGATCAATTGATCCGCTGGAAATGGCTTGTGCAAAAAAGTGACGCACCCTGCCCGCATCGCCTGCTGGCGGACGGCGTCGTCATCAAGTGCTGTCATGAAAATAACTGCAAGCCCTGGATGGGATAGCCTCAATTTGTGCCGCAGTTCAATTCCGGACAGACCGCTCAAATCAACATCCAGCAAAAGACAGTCGGCGCGGCTCGCCGCTCCGCTGCTGAGGAATTCCTCAGCAGATGAAAATTTCAGGGTCGTAAAGCCATGAGCTCCCAACAGATCGTCGGCAGCTCTGAGCATGCTTGGATCGTCGTCGACGACCGCAACGACCTTCGTGCCTGCCTGCATCGACAGAAAGTCCGCTAGTGCCAGTCCAGCCATCCCCAAGGGTCCCGTGACCAAGACAGTATGGCAGAAAATGTTCCAGTGACGATCTTCCCCTTTGGGAAGCCCGGCATAGCTCCGGAAACGTCTACGAGATCACTATTACTGACTATTTTTGCTCGGCGGTTGGCAGCAATCCAAGCCGTTCGGCAATCACGGCAAGCTCCGCAAGGGAGCGAACCTGAAGCTTTTGCACGATCTGGTGCCGGTGCAGCTTGACGGTGCGGTCGGATATTCCAAGCTCATAAGCAATCTGCTTGTGAGGTTTCCCTGTCACCAAAAGGAAAAAGACCTCCCGTTCACGGGTGGTCAGCCCGGCATAAAGCGACCGAAGCGCGGAAACCTTGTTGTCCTGTTCCTGAATTGCTTTGTGGCGCGTCAGGGCGCGCTCGACGGCCTCCACCAGCTTCGCTTTCGCGACCGGCTTGGTCAGGAAATCCTCGGCGCCGGCCTTTATGGTCTGCACGGTTGTCGGAATGTCGCCATGCCCGCTTATAAAAACGATTGGCAGCCGGCATCCCCGGCTGGACAGCTGCTCCTGGAGTTGTGGCCCGCTCAGCCCGGCCATCTGAACGTCAAGCAGAATGCAGGCAGGTCCGCCGTTCAGTGATGACTTGAGCAAGTCCTGTGCAGTTTCATAAAGCGAAACTCTATATCCGCACACACCGAGGAGCTCCCCGATTGCCGATCGAAAGGCCGCATCATCGTCGACGATATGAATGGCAGACACAGACTTGTTCATGACATCGCCCATTGCGCTGGAAAACCGGCCGCGTTAGGCCAATTGTTCCGAAAACAGCATTTCAGTCCAATTGCCCCAAAGGGAAATAGCCTGAGTGGGCTTTTCGAGACACGATGAAGGACGGCCTATTTGGAGGGGCGATGCGGAAGTTATTGGCTACGACCGTCATTTTCTGCGCGGCGATTCTGTCAATTACAGGCGCCACTTACGCGCAGAATCCTCCCTGGTGCGCCATTATGGACAGCGGGACGCAGTGCAATTTCTACACCCAGCAGGAGTGTCTGGCGACGATCAGCGGCGTTGGCGGTGAATGCATCCCCAATCCTGCGGGAAACGCTCCCAACGACGGGCAACGGCCGCCGCTTTTTGCGCCGTTTTCGCGATTTGCGCCGTCTTCGGAAAATGCGCAGGGCTTGCAGCAGTTCCAGTCGCAGGACCCGGGACCACCGCCTGGGCTCGGTGTCCCGCCGCCACCCAACAATTAACGTCCAGCGACAACTCGCGGGGACCCCACAATGTCGAACTGCCGTATCGCGCTGGGATTGTCACTGCTCGGCTTTTTTTCGCCGGCCATGGCGCAACAGACAGTCGTGATCCCGGATAATCTTTTCACCCAGGCGGGATTTGTCGTGAAGTACGCAACGACCCCGGAAAAAGCGGCAATGCTCCGGTCGTTGCCTCCGGACAAACTCGTAACGCGAAGGAAAGACGGGAAGCTCTACTACGTTTATGCCGATGCGGCCGGATGCAATTGCGCTTATGTGGGAACGCCGGAAGCCTACGCCAAATATCAGAACTGGGCCAACCTTGGTGGAAACGGGCCCAGCGGCAAGCCATGGAGTTCAATACAGACGATCGATTCCTATCCCGGAGCTGCCTACATTCCCGCCGATCTCGGCAACAGCATGGACAGCATCCTTCAGCCGGACTTTTAAATTTCAGGTCTTTGGCAAGTCTCAGTGGCAGAGGTCGACACAAAACGCGCCGGAGTTAATGCAGGCGACGTACGATCCGAATGGGCAGTAAGGACGTCGCTGTATGAGCGGATCACGCACGAAAACGTAGCGGCCGCTATCGCTGACCCTGAGCGCACGCCGATACCCCAGGTTCGAACCGAACGATCCGCAGCGGTCGCCGCATTGATCGGCGACCGTAATTATTTGTTTGGCCTGGTTTGCGTTCAACAACGAGAGCGGCATTGAATGCGCTGCCGACGCAGCAACGCATAACGCGATCGAAACAAGAGCGGCTTTCATGTTGTTTCTCCTGGCAACATTTCGAACCTAACGGTTTGAACGGCGGCCGGCTTTCATTCGGCTGCCGTTCGGGCTTCCAATAACGCGGCGAGCGCCTTCCACGTTTCGTTTTTCAAATCGATCAAAGGCGGATTCTTCAATTCGACCGCCGTTTCGGCCTTTCGATTGCAGCCTGAGACCAGGCGGGAGATCTTGACCTCCCCGTCAGTGAAGTACCGGTCGCCTTCCCCGTTCCGGCCCATGAATGTCGGCCCAACTCCCGAAACTTCGTAGACCGCTTCAACGACCTTGGCATTCCGGAGGTCGTTCGTCAGCCCGTCGCGCTCGGCATCGATGTCGGGTGCAATATGATGCGTGACCTGTCCGGTATATCGGCTCAGTCCAACATCCCGGTCGAAGGTCGCCGAGCCGAGCCACACCGGCCGGTGCTCCTCGCCCTGCTTCAGGACCTCCCAAAACCGGACGTGGTGCCGCCGGTCCGCGCTGTCACCGACAGGTTTTTCGAAGGCGAAATCCTGACGCCTGCCGTCGTAGTAAAGGCTGCTGACAGGCGCATCAGCGTATGGCGTGCGAAGCACAACGCTGCCGACGATCTCGACGCTTGAACGGAAGGTGATCGGATCGGCGGGATACCAGCCGGCCGCATGCATGGCGCAGAGCACATCATCGCGCGCTCCGACCAGCCCTACGTTGATCGGGTCACCCGGAATATCCTGCGAGGTGCGCGTCACCATCGGAAGCCCCGCGAGTCCTTTTTGATGCTCGTAGTGCGTCCATGCTCGCGGCAGCACCACATAAGCGGCTATTCCGTAAATGACGACTGCCACCCCCAGCGCAGCGAGCGCAAGTCTCGCCTTCGACCGCCGGGAGGCAGCGTCAGCTCGGTTTCGCGACCGTTTCATAGTTGACGTCGCGCTTAAGGCGGCTGCTCATCGTTTACTCCCAACGACAGGCCGCGTGCACTCTCCGACACAAAGCGTGCACGCGATAGTCCCCTTTGGGGTAATTATCGGGATTTCATCAATTGATGACCCCGTGGCATCGAGATATTCCATCTTCCAATGTTCGCGCATGTCCCCAAAGGTCAATGATAGTCGTGTTCTGACTGCGGTAAGCTGTGCGGGTTTTGAAACCAAAATCGGTCGGCTGGATTGCAGCCACGCACGCGCCAAATGCAAAACGATCCCGCTAAAAGGGTCATCGAGCATCTTCCGATTGCCAGCGGAGGTATTAGCCGGCTGGCTTACAGGCGCGCGCTAATTTCCGGAATCGATCCTGAAGCCGAATTGCAAAAGGCCGGCCTTACGCGCGCGCAGATGGAGAATCCGCGTGCAACAATAAAAGTGCGTGACCAGATCAAATTCCTGAACCTCGTCGGCTCGCGTCTTGATGACGACTTTCTTGGCTTTCATCTGGCGCTGGAATGTGACCTTCGCGAAATCGGACTGCTTTACTATGTGCTTGCGTCTTCGGAACTATTGATCGAAGCCCTGCAGCGCGCGGTGCGTTACAGCACCATCGTCAATGAGGGTGTGTCGCAAACGTGCATCGACGGCAAGGACTTTGGGCTTTCGTTCGATTACGTCGGCGTGAGCCGCCATCCGGATCGACACCAGATCGAGTTCTGGATCACCGCCCTCATACGCACGTGCCGTCAGCTGACGGGATTTCGTGTTGTCCCCGAGCGTATTCGGCTGGTGCACCACAGAACGGCGGGAACCGAGTTGACTGAAATTTTCGGGGACAACATCGAGTTCGGTGCATCTGAGGACGACGTTGTGTTTCCCGTGAAGATTAGGAACTCCCGGGTCGTCAGCGCCGATCCGTATCTTAACAACCTGTTGATTTCGTATTGCGAGGAAGCTCTCGCTCATCGGAAAAAAAAGCGGGGCTCATTCCAGTCGGCCGTAGAGAACACGATCGCTCCTCTGCTGCCGCACGGAAAGGCAACAGCAGCGGACGTTGCGCGGCAGCTCGGGCTGAGCCAACGCACCTTCGCGCGCCGCCTGTCGTCGGAAGGACTCACCTTCTCCGAATTGCTGGAAAATCTGCGATCCAATCTCGCAAGCCGTTATCTCGTAGAAGGCGAGATGGCGGTCTCTGAAGTTGCCTGGCTGCTGGGTTACCGTGAAGTTGGCTCGTTTTCACACGCCTTCCGGCGATGGACGGGCAAGACGCCGCGCGAAGTGTTGCGCGCGGAGCGGTCGCGGCAGTCCTGAACAACCACGCCTGCCCTGAGCGCACGGTGTTGGCCCCTGCTGACAAGCTTTTGGCATGAATTCACAAGACGCCAGTGGGCCTCGTGCGTATCAGCTTTGCCAACGGCGGAATTATCCGCGCAAAAACTCTTTCAAACATCAAGCCACGCAGCTCCACCCTCGGAGCGGATTCGAGGGCGGCGCGGTCATGACCGATTTTACGGACGATTCCATGTCAGATGCTCAGAAGACCGTCGCAATCGTCGACGACGACCCGGAGATGCGCTCCTCACTTGCATGTCTTTTGGGCGCTACAGGATATCGCGCGGAAACCTACGATTCGGCCGAGACGTTTCTCGTCAGCGCCTCCAACTGCAAAGCCTGCTGTCTCGTCATCGATATCAACCTCGGCGATATCACCGGCGTCGAATTGGCTTATCAGTTGTCGGGCGATGGTCGGAAATGGCCGATTATTTTCATGAGCGGCCACGACGACACGGCAATCAAAAATCAGGCCTCAACCGTCGGCCCCATCGCATTCCTCCTTAAGCCGTTTCGCGCAAACGATTTGATCGACGCGATCAAAAGCGCGATTCAATAGCCCTCGATCCGGGGTGTGCGCGCGTTTTGTGCGCCCGGGGCAGATGTTCTGCTCCGGCAGACTGGATAGCCACCAGTCTATTCGTTCCAGAGCTGACGAATAAATGGAGGAGCAACCAGTTGGTCGTAGGGGACCGGCTGCGAGATCAACCCGTTTGCCCCCGCGAACTTGTTCAACCCGTCGACCGCTTCCTGCAAAATATTTGCATCGTAGAAAGGCGCATCGCGCGCCACCAAACCGCCAATCAGCGAAGCCTCTTCTGCCGGGAAAAGCCGGGTCCCCACCTTTGTGGCGAGAGAAGGATCCGCCTTGAGAGCCCTTTGGGTCTTTACAATTGCCCGCACTGCGGCAGCGGCGACCTGCGGCTGCTCGTTGATAATTTGGTCAGTCGTTGTCAGCGCCGCGAAATTGTACAGACGCGCTCCCGGCGGGCCATCACCCCGCCGCAGATCGAGATGAATTTTTGCAACGCCGAGCTTCTCGCCGATTGCGGCGCGCATGCCGTTACCCCAATAGGCGTCCGCGCCCCGCTCGATCGCGTCGACGCCGTCATGGCCGCGCCACAGCTCGTTTTTGCCGGTGGTCGGACTCGGAACAATCTCGACTTTGTCCCGTTCGAGATCGAGTCCCGCTTCGACCAACATGTGCTTGAGAGCCATGTTAGGAAATGCCGTGGACGACGAAATCCGCAGCCCCTTTACGGCATTCATATCGCCGCGTTTGACATCGAGGTCGGCGCGAACGGCCATGAACCAGTAGGAATATTGAGCCAGCGCGCACAGGAGCCTGGCGCCCTTCCAGCCCGGGAAGGCTCGGGTCGCGGCATAGGCCGGACCGCCGAAAAAATGCAGCGTTCCGTCGCGTAGACGTTCAGGCCCGCTTCTCGCCCCATAGACCAATTCAAGCTCAATATCGATTCCCTCTCCCTTGAAGAAACCGAGCTCGACTGCGGCGGTGGCCACGAAATACGAGGGCGAATCCACGTCGGCACCCATCAAGCGAAGCATTCGGCACACGCCTCAAAAGCACGAAGTGAAAATTTTGCCGTCACGGTCATCGGAAGCTTCAGGTGCCCGTGGCTACGATCTTCTCATAAGGCACGTCGCCCGACAGGATTCCGACGTCGCGCGCGAACCGGTTCATTCCGGCAACGAAGTCCCGTGAAATCCTTGTGTCGTAATAGGGAAGATCGCGCTTGATCAGCTCGGCGATGAGCTCCGCCTCCGTCGGCGGAAAGAGCTTGCGTCCGATCCTGGTCGCAAGCGTGACGTCCTCTTTCAATGCGGCGTGTGCGCCGGCAATCGCGCGAATGGCAGCAGGCGCGGCTGTTGGCGAACGTTCGATCAGGCGGTCACTCGTCGCAATCGACGCCATGGTGAAATTGAAACAGGCTTTCGGTCCATCGCCACGGCGTATATCGAGCACGATCGTTCCGACGCCGCGGCGAACGGCCACCTCGGCACCCATGCCGTTGGCCCAAAAGCCGTCGATCTTACGATCCTCGAGCGCTCTGGCCGCAGTAAGACCGAAGTTGACGCTTTGACCGGTCGCGCCCGGGACCGGCGCGATCTTCACGCGGTCGCGATCGAGATTAAAGCCGGCCTCGATGAGGAGCCGGCGGAGTCCCATGTCGACCCAGGGCGCTGCTCCGATACTGCGACCCTTTACAATCTCGAGGTCCCCTCGCCGGGCCCCAAGGTCCTTATGCATGACAAGAAACCAGTACATGCCCTGCGCCTGCGCACAGAGCAGCTTGACGCCCTCCCACCGTGGAAAGGCAGCGAGCGCCGAATGCGCAGATCCGCCGACGAAGTCAACAGTAGCCGCGCGCAACGCGGCGTAGGCCTTGTCGACCGGAAAAATCAGCTCAAGCTCGACGTCGAGCCCCTCTTTTTTGAAGAATCCAAGCTCGATGGCGGCGATGGCCGGAAAATACGAGTTCGAAATCATGTCCGGCACGGCAAGCTTCATCGCGCTAACCCCGTCACTCACCCGATCCCGTCTCGTTCGACTGCTATTTCCTGAGCTGCAACGCCTTCGCCCTGGCATCGCCATCGACAAAGGCGTTGAGATCGATCGGCTTGGTGAGGTTGCCGGTCGTCACCAGCAGATCGCGCAGCCAGGCGAGCTTGTTCATTGGGATCGGCATATCCGGATCGACGGCCGAAAATCGCTTCACTTCATCATAGGTGAAAGCGGGCAGCGGATTGTCCGGTTTGGCAAGTGTGATCTCGCGCGTCAGTTCAATTGTCTGGTCGCGGTTCGCAAGAGCATGACGAAACCCGGCCATCTCGGCCGCAAGGAAGCGTGCGGCGTCGTCCTTGCGCGCAGCCAGCGTTTTTCCGCTCGAGTAGATGCAGAAACGAACGTAGTTCGGGACGGCTTCGATGGCGTGAACCAGCATCTTGACGCCGGCCTTCTCGGCCGCCGGCGCAAAGCCACTGGATGCGGCCGCCGCATCAACGATGCCGGCCGTCACTGCCTTGAAACGATCGGCATCGCTGCCCATAACGGTGAACTTCACATCGGCGGCTGGCACATTGTTCTGCGCCAGAACCGCGCGCGCGACGAGATCAGGCAGCGCACCGGGAGCCGAGATGGCGAACGTCTTGCCCTTGAGATCGGCGGGGCTCTTGATATCCGGCTTGGAATAGATGGCGTAGGTCAGACCCGGCCAATAGCAGCCGACGAGCTTGATGTCGGCGCCCCGCGAGGCCGCAACCATCGGAGAGCCCGGATTACCTTCGTAGCTGTCCAACTCTCCAGCAAGCAACGCCTTCAGCGCCAAAGTGTCGCCCTTGAATTGCATGATCTCGATCTTCAGGCCCTGCTTTTCCGCAAAGCCACCTTTGCTTCCCATGAAGACAATGCCGGCGTCGCTCTTGGCCTCCACGATGCCGTGCCGCCAGATCTTCAGGTCCTCTGCTTTCGCAGGGAGTACGACGAGTCCCGTCAGTACCGTCGCGGCCAGAATCCACTGGCATCCCTTGATTGCTGTGAGCATGACTTCCTCCCTCGTCATTCGTTGCAGTGTTTTTCCACCCAACCGGCGATCGCGGAGGTGGTTGCGTCCTTTCCGTTGAATCCGGTCACTTGAAGCCCTAACGGAAGACTCTGTTCGCGCAGCAGCGGTAACGAAATCGCCGGCACGCCAAGCAATGAGAATGGCACCGCGAACACCGGATCGCCAGTCGAGCCAAGGCCGGCCGGTGCAGCCGCCGGGGCCGCCAGCGTCACGCAGGCATCGCATTGCGCCGCCAGGCTTTCGTAGAGCGCGCGAATGCGGATCCGTTCATCGAGGTCAGCGCGATAATCGTCGAGGCTCATTGCCTCCGCTTGTGCGAGCCGCGTGAGCATCGCGCGGCTCAACTTACCCGCATCGCGGTTGCGATAGGTGTTAAGCGGCCAGCGTGACTCCCAGGTATTGATCCGAATCGACAGCGCACGAGCATTGGCTATTGCCTCCTCCACGGCATCGACCAGACGGTCCGAGGATCTCGTGACAATGTCGACGCCATTACGCGACAACCGCGCCACTGAGTCCTGGAGAGCCTGCCTCGCCTCCGCGCTGGCCGCCTGCCAACCCGCCGTTTCAAGAAGGACGAGCCGCCTGGGCTTCGCTGCCGGCGGCACGCGGAGGGGCCCAACCAGGCCCGGATATCCCGGATCACCGCCCGCGCGCGCGGCAATTTCGGAGGCGACTTGCCAGGCATCCTCAAGAGTTGCGGCCAGAACGCCCATACAGCTCTGGCTCAACTCATCGTGGCTGCCACCTCGGTTTATGCCGCCGACACTCGGCTTGAACCCGACGCAGCCGCAATAGCTGGCCGGGCGGACGATCGACCCCATCACCTGCGTGCCGAGCGCCGCACTGACAAGTCCGGTCGCAACGGCGGCAGCCGAACCGCTGCTGGATCCTCCTGGAGTGCGAGCAAAATCCCAGGGATTGCGGGTGCCGCGCGGCTCAGTGGCAGCGAACTCGGTTGTCACTGTCTTTCCAAGGATGACCGCTCCCGCTTCGCGCAAAGCAGCCACGGCCGCGGCGTCGCGTCCCGAGCGCCAACCATCGAATAACGGCGAGCCCATCTCGGTAGGCATGTCAGCCGTCTCGATAATGTCCTTGATGCCGATAGGCATTCCGTCGATCGCCGACAAGGGCTTGTTGTCACGCCACCGCGTGGACGACGCATCGGCGGCCGCGCGCGCTCCATCGAGATTGGTATGAACGAACGCGCCGATCTTCGGCTCCCAGACAGCGAGCGCATCAAGGCAGCGCTCGAGATAGGCGCGCGGCGTGTCTTGTCCACCGGCGAATTGCGCCGTCGCGGCAAAAAACGGCTTCGCTTGCGGCGCGGGCCTGATATCGGGGGATAACATCGTCAGGCCTCGGTCAGCGTCATGGCAGCAACCCGCCGCTGGCTCGCGATCATCGAGGTTCGCAGCAGGAACTGGCGGGCACGCGCCTTGTCGGCCGCCATTTCACGAAGTTCATCGAGATTGCGCCGTCTTGTCTCCGGATCGCGCGCCTCCAGCCGCTTCTTATTCGCAATTGACTGCTCCTGCACGTATTCGGTCGCAACCGTGCGACGCTGCAAGCTGTAAAGATCAAGGAGAGCATCGGGCGCCTTGTCCAGCAAGACCGCCGAAAGCTTTTCGGCAAGGTTCGCGGCGTCTTGAATGCCCCCGTTCAATCCCATGCCACCAATCGGATTGTTGACGTGGGCGGAATCGCCGGCGAGCAGCACGCGGCCTTTGCGGAAGGTTTCCGCTACCCGCTGATGGGTGACATAGAGATTGCGGTGAACGATCTCGTAGGGCTGCGATGCCGGAAAGAATTTTTGCATCCGCGCCTGAACGGCCGCGTCGCTCATTAACTGCTCGTCGGACTGAACGGGATTGGCCGGATAAACCGTCCGCCACAATCCCGGCGGACCATCCGCAGAGACCTTGAAGCAGTTGCACCATTCCTCCGGGTCGGCGAAGTAGCTGCGAAAACACAATCCATGCGCCGCTTCAAAATCGAAAGGCGTGGTGAGCACAATGAATCGTTCCGGCCACGTGAATCCCTCAAACGCGATATCGCTCTGCTTGCGCACAACGCTGCGTCCGCCGTCGGCGCCAATCAGATAGGCGCCGGAATGCGCTTTAACTCCGTGGGGGCCGCGCACATCAACGCTGACAAGGCCGTCAGTCTGAGTGACCCCGACCACCTCGTGCGCGAACAGCACTTCGACGTTGGACAGCTTTCGCAGACGTTCAAGAATAAGCTTGGCGGTTTTGAACTGTTCGCACTGAACGACGAATGGATGACCGGTATCTTCCCTGAGGACGATGTGATCAAACTCGGCGACCTTCTCGCGGCTTGGCCGGTCCCAGAACTGGAAGATCGGCGCCACCAGCCCGACGCGCGCCATCTCGTCCGCAAGGCCGCCGTCGACCAGCAAATCGAGTGTGGCGGGATGGGTCGTGGCAGCCCGTGGATCCGCTTGCAGGCTTTCGTTGACGTCGAATATCCGAACCGGCAGACCACGACGCCCGAGCAGCCATGCGCATAACAAGCCGACCGGGCCACCTCCAGCAATCAATACCCGCCGTTCATCAAAAACCATCTTCGGAAAAACTGCCGTTTACTTATTTCCCGCGACGTCAGCGATCCCAACCGTAATTCGCTACAACAGTTCCGACATCGAAGGTAGCAAAAAAGAGCAGGCTGCTGACGCGCCCGAAGATCCGAATTTCCAACCCCGAAATTCGTAGTCTCGCTGGGCGCGCACTAGCGGACAACCGGCAAGGCAGCGATGTCGTATTCGCAACTCATCTCCCGGCCGAGGATCGGATCCTCAACCAGGGCCATAAATTGTGCCGCGGGACGAATGCCTCCGATGGCGCCGAGCGTTCCGCAAAACATGACCGTGCCCGCCACAAATTCTGTTCCGGAGCGCGACATCAGGTCCGGGGGATTGCGCATCGCCGACAGCGGCCCCTCTTGGTATTTCTGGCGTCGGCCGTCGATGGTGATGTAGGCGCGAAGGATCAGTTTGTCCCAGTGGCCGACTACCTCATCGAGACGCCAGAGCGTCTTGCCGACCACCTTGGCGCAAATTTGCTTCGATAGCGCAATGCCCATCGTTTCCGCTTTACGGTCGGTGTGATCAGATCCAACGCCCAGCCACAATCCATCGTGCATCGCGACGACCACCGGCTCTGCCTCACCTGAGGTGTCAGGCCCGAGAACCTCCAGATGCGCGACTTGCGTGAGATTTGTCGTGCTGATGCGGTAAAACACCGGCACCGACGAGGGGCGAGGCACGCCGATTGCCGCGAGCTCCTCGATGTGATGATGCAGCGCTTTTTCGTCGCGGCCGGTCCAGCCAGCAACGATCAGCGCTCTCGGAGCAAGTTCGGCCCGATCGATTTCACCCTTTGAATGACGCTCGAAGGAGAGCATGGATTGTTCCTTGAGTTGGCAATGGGCACTTGGTACATGATCGCCGAGGAAAATCCACCGGTGGAAATTTGCGTTGGATGGTGAAGCCTATGGCCGTCAACAAGAAACACGACGAATTTTATACTCTCGACATGAATGTCGGGTGGGAAACGCCGCCCGGCTATCCAAAGGGCATCGAGCAGAAGATTTTGTCCGGCGCGCTCGATGAGACAAACAAGCGCGGCACGCGCACACGGCTCCTGCGCTTCGCGCCCGGCGTGTTCACAACGAAGCCCTTCGTGCACGATTACTGGGAGGAGGTCTTCCTCGTATCGGGCGACCTGACCGTCGGTAACGACGCACAAGGAAACGGCGGCAAATCATTCCCGCCCAATACCTACGCCGTTCGTCCGCCTGGGGCTTATCATGGGCCATTCAAGTCGAACGGCGGCTGCACGCTCCTGGAAATGCATTACTTCGATCCGGTCTGAGCGACTGCCGAGGTGCCAAGCGCGGGCCGGCCTTGCGAGGTTGGAACTCGCAAATCGTTTTGGAACGTCTGAAAAATCCGCGGGGATGTCACACGAGCACGCCCTGCCTCGTCATGATGTTGGAACCAATAAAAGGAACCCAATCATGACTGCCAAACTTGATCCCTTTGCCGCGGCACCTTCGCTCATGAAGCATTGGACCGGCACATCAATGGCCATCGCTTCGAGCCTGGATCCGACCCTCGTCGGCCTCGTTGAAATCCGCGCTTCCCAGATCAACGGCTGCGCCAATTGCCTCAATATGCATACGGTGGACGCGCGTACGAAAGGAGAAACCGAGCAGCGTATCTACCTGCTGTCGGCCTGGCGGGAGGCCCCCTGCTATACCGACCGCGAACGCGCAGCACTCGGGTGGACTGAAGCGCTGACGCGGCTCTCCGAAGGACATCGGCACAAAAGCGCTTATGAAGCGCTGAAGGCAAATTTCACCGAGGAGGAGCAGGTCAAGCTCACATTGATGATCAATATCATCAATGGCTGGAATCGCATTGCGGTTAGCTTCGGCTTGTTTGCCGATCCGGCGCCGCCAAAGTCGGTCGCGGCCAGGGCGGTTGCATGACGACGGGCGTCAGCCACGAGGACGCAGCGGCCAGTTTTGACCCGCTGCGTCCAAAGCTCATGCGCGTTGCTTACCGCATGCTCGGCGCCGTGGCTGACGCCGAGGATATTGTGCAGGAGGCTTTCATACGCTGGATGGGAGCAGACCGCAGCGCGGTGCGCGAGCCCGAGGCGTTCCTGCGACGTACGGTCACGCGCCTTTGTCTCGATCAGCTCAAATCAGCGCGACGTCAGCGCGAGACTTACCTTGGCCCCTGGCTCCCCGATCCGGTCCTCGAAGAGGAGGAAAAAGAAGACGTCACGCTGCCGTTGATGCTCGCGCTTGAGCGCCTTTCTCCACTCGAGCGAGCGGCCTTCCTGCTGCACGATGTTTTCGGGCTGGAATTCGAGGAAGTCGCGGCAACCATCGGGCGTGATCCCGCGGCCTGCCGCCAGCTTGCTACCCGGGCGCGCACCCATGTCCGCGAGGCGAGACCACGCTTCCCGGTGGAGAAACAACGCGGTCTCGAGCTTGCCGAGGCGTTCTACGCCGCATCACGCAGCGGCGACATGAAAGCGCTTGGCGCGATGTTAGCCGCCGATGTCAGCATCCATTCCGACGGCGGCGGCAAGCGTCCAGCCGCCATGAAGCCGATCTTCGGCTTCGATGCCGCCATGCGGGTCCACGAACGTCTGGCAGTTCTTTTCCGGAGGAAGGGTTCGAAAC